>Ga0207688_10000365_pt1 | contig 21053 bp, 16 predicted proteins | sample KBSMiscanthusM4_FD_184296 | JGI IMG/M metagenome (GOLD analysis project Ga0207688, IMG submission 184296) | Miscanthus rhizosphere microbial communities from Kellogg Biological Station, Michigan, USA - M4 (SPAdes) (version 2) | ecosystem: Host-associated > Plants > Roots > Rhizosphere ...
CCTGTGGGTCAACCTCGTTGCGCTGGATCGGGTGCTGGGCGAGCGCTCGGGCGTGCTCGGCCTGCCCGTGATCGTCAACCGCAAGACGGTCGACCCCTCCGACGAGTCCTCGCCCGAGGTGTTCCAGCTCGAGACCGCGATGGGGGCGGCGATCGAGGTGTTCGACGGCGCGGAAGCGATCGAGGTCTCGCGCACGCGCTTCGCGCCGGTCAAGACCACGAACGACCTGCTCGTGCTCCGGTCCGACTTCTACACGCTCACCGAGGACGTGCACGTCGTGCCCGCCGACGGGCGCGAGCCGGGCTCGATCTTCGTCGATCTCGACCCCGACCACTACAAGCTGCTGCGCGACTTCGACGCGCGCTTCCCGGCGGGCCCGCCGTCGCTGGTCCGGGCGAGCCGGTTCGTCGTGCGCGGCGACGTGACCTTCGGCCCCGACGTGGCCGTCGAAGGCGAGACCGAGCTCGAATCCGGATAGCCTCGCGCCATGGCCGTCGACGTCGGGGAGCGGCGCATCATGCGGCTGGTCGTCCGGCTCGACCGCTCGCAGCTCCAGCTCGCGCGGGGCGTGCGCAATGCGGTCGGCGTCGTCGTCCTGCTGCTCATCGGCGTGCTGACGGACGAGATCGCGGCCGGCGTGCTGATGGCGGGCGCGGCGCTGCTGATCGGCTTCGTCGACCTCGGCGCGTCCTACGCCACGCGCGCGCGGGTGATGCTCACCGGGACCGCGCTGCTCGCCGTCTCGACGCTGATCGGGGCGCTCATCGGGGGCAGCGACTGGCTGACCATCGTGCTCATGGGCGTCTGGGGGTTCGGTGCCGGGCTGATGGTGTGTCTGGGCATGGCCCCGGCGTTCCTCGGCGTGACGGCCGCGCTGGGGCTGCTGCTCTCCGCCTACTTCCCGGGCGGTATCGACGACGCGCTCGTGCGCGCGGGCTGGTCCGCGGTCGGGGCGCTGGCCCAGACCGGGCTGGCGCTGGCCATCTGGCCGCTGCGTCCGTTCCGGCCCGAGCGCGGGGCGACGGCCAACGCCTACCGGGCCCTGGCCACCTTCGTCGATGCGATGGCGGCCGGCGCGAGCACCGACGCCGAGGTCCCCAAGCTGCTCAAGCGGCTCGACGCGGCCAAGGCCCTGCTCGACGACGCCGAGGGGCGCTCGCTCAGCAACTTCCCCGCGGTGGAGGCGTTCCGGACCCTCGTCCTCGAGGCCGACCGCGCCTACCCGGAGGTGATCGCGCTCGTCCACGCTCAGCCCGACCTCCCACCGCAGGCGGGCGCGGCGCTGGGCGATGCGCTCGCGGCGACCGCCGAGGCCCTGCGCGCCATCGCGGGCGAGCTGGCCGGCGGGCCGCCGTGCGACGAGCAGGTCGAGGCAATGCGCCGCCGGCTGAGCGAGGCCACCACCACGATCGAGGCCACGGGCGGCCCGGGCGAGCAGGCGGGCCCGCGGCTGGAGGCGCTGCGGGCGCAGCTCCGCGCGGCCGTCGACGCCGCCACGGGCTGGACGAAGGGCCGCGAGATCGGCTCGCGCCTGCGCCACGCCCGTCCGCGCCGGCGGGCGCTGGGCGCGCACGACGCGCTGGCCATCCTGCACGCCAACCTGTCGCTGGGCTCGACGGCGTTCCGCCACGGCGTGCGCCTGGGGGCCACACTGGCGGCGGCCACGGCGCTGTACCGGATCGCCGACCTGCCGCGCGGGTACTGGGTCCCGGTGACCGTCGCCTTCGTGCTCAAGCCCGACTTCGGCGGTACGTTCAGCCGCGGGGTGCAGCGCTACCTGGGGACGGCCGTGGGCGTCATCCTGGCCACGGCGATCACGGCCCTGCTCAACCCCGGCTATTGGACCCTGATCGTGCTCGTGGGCATCTTCGCCGCCGGCATCTACACGTTCATCCTCGCGAACTACCTGCTCTTCACGACGTCGATGACGGCCCTGATCGTGTTCTTCGTCGCGTTCGACGGCGTCGCCGAGTGGACCGCGGTGACCGACCGCGTGCTCGACACGCTCATCGGCGGCGCGCTGACCCTGATCGCCTACCTGATCTTCCCGACGTGGGAGGGGGAGCGTGTGTCCGCGCGGCTGGCCGATCTGATCGCCGCCGACCGGAAGTACCTCGCCGGAGTGCTGGGGGCGTGGGTGGACCCCGCGACCTACGACCCCGACGCGCTGCACGAGGTGCGTCTGGCCGGGCGCCGCGCCCGCACCGAGGCCGAGGCGTCGGTGCAGCGCGCGCAGGCCGAGCCTGCGAAGCACCGCGGAGACATCGACACCGCGCTCGACGTGCTGGCCAGCCTGCGCCGTCTGGCCGACGGCACGCTCGCGCTCGAGGCGGTGCTGGAGGACGAGCACGCGCGCACGGCGCACCCCGAGGTGGGGACGCTGGCCCGCGAGCTCGACGGCGCGCTGGCCGCGCTCGAGGCGGCCGAGCGCGACGGCCGCCGCGCGCCGCCCTTGCCGCCGCTGCGGGCCGAGCACGACGCCCTGGCCGCTGCCGAACCGGCGAACGCGCCCATCGCCCTGGAGACCGACCGCATGGTCAATGCGGTCGACACCCTCGCGCACCTGGTCAAGCCGGCGCCGCCGGTGCGTGGCCCTTCGGCGCTGGCAGCCCGGACAGCCGGTGCGCCGTCGTGATGACGGCGAGGTGGGTGAAGGCCTGGGGGAAGTTGCCGACCATGCGCCCGGCCGCGGGGTCGTACTCCTCGGCGAACAGCCCGAGGTCGTTGCCCACGCCGAGCAGCCGCTCGAACAGGGCCACCGCCTCGTCGTGGCGGCCGATCGCCTCGAGTGCGTCGCAGAGCCAGAACGAGCAGGGCAGGAAGGCGCCCTCCTTGCCCGGCAGGCCGTCGACCGCGCCCTCCGCGTCACCGGTCGAGTAGCGGTATACGAAGCCGCCCTGCAGCAGCTCGCGCTGCACTGCCTCGATGGTGCCGACCACGCGGGGGTCATCGGGGGGCAGGAAGCCGGTGGTGGGGATGATCAGCAGCGAGGCGTCGAGCTCGCGCGAGCCGTAGGACTGCGTGAACGTGTTGCGGTCGGCGTCGAAGCCCTGCGAGCAGATCTCGCTGTGCAGCTCGTCGCGGATGCGCTGCCAGCGCTCGCGTGGGGCCTCGAGCTCGGCGCTGCCGGCGATCTTCACGGCCCGGTCGAACGCGACCCAGGCCATGACCTTGGAGTGCACGAAGTGACGGCGCGGGCCGCGCACCTCCCAGATCCCCTCGTCGGGCAGGCGCGCAGCCTCCTCGAGGTACTCGATCATCGCGACCTGCCGCTTCCAGGCGATGGGCTGGACCTGGCGCCGCGAGGAGACGCCGAGCCAGGCGAGGTCGAGCATCTCGCCGTAGACGTCGAGCTGGAACTGGTCGACCGCGGCGTTGCCGGCGCGCACCGGTGACGCGCCCTCGTAGCCCGGCAGCCACGCGAGCTCCTGCTCGGGCAGGCGCCGCTCGCCCGCCACCCCGTACATGATCTGGAGCTGGTCGGCCGCGCCGGCCGAGGCGCGCAGGAGCCAGTCGCGGAAGGCCAGCGCCTCCTCGGCGTAGCCGCACTGGGCCAGGGCGAACAGGGTCAGGGTGGCGTCGCGGATCCAGCAGTAGCGGTAGTCCCAGTTGCGCACGCCGCCGAGCGCCTCGGGCAGCGAGGTCGTGGGCGCGGCGACGATGCCGCCGGTGGGGGCGTAGGTCAGTGCCTTGAGCACGCGCAGCGAGACGCCGACCGCCTCCGGCCACGCGCCGTCGTAGGTCGAGACCTCCGACCACTCGCGCCAGAAGGCGTCGGTCTGCTCGAGGGCGTGGAAGGCGAGGACCGGCTCCGGGGCCGGGCGGTGGGAGGGGTGCCAGTCGAGCGTGAACGGCACGCGGTCGCCGGCCTCGACGGCGAACTCGGCCACCGTGCTCATGCCCTCGCCGTGGATGTCGGCCGGCGTGCGCAGGCGCAGGGCGTCGGGCCCGGCCATGGCCGACAGCCCGTCCGCCGTGCGCGTCACCCACGGCACCGCGGCCCCGTAGTCCAGCCGGATGGCCAGGTCCATGCGCATGGGCACCCGGCCGCTGAGGCCCTCGACGACGCGGACGAGGTTGGCGGCCTCGTCGCGCGGGGGCATCGCGTCGGTCACGCGCACGGTGCCCTCGGGCGTGTCCCACTCCTGCTCGAGGATCAGCGTCCCCGGGCGGTAGCGCCGCCGCACGGCCGGGCCGCCGGCGCCCGGGGCAAGGCGCCAGCGGCCGTGGCCATGGTCTCCGAGGAGGGCGGCGAAGCAGGCGCCGGAGTCGAAGCGGGGCAGGCACAGCCAGTCGACCGACCCGTCACGCCCCACCAGCGCTGCGGTTTCGAGGTCGCCCAGGAGGGCGTAGTCCTCGATCCGCACCTAGGCGGGGACCTTCTCCGGCGGGGGCTCCTTCTGCTTGGCCTTCTCGGCCGCGAGCTTGCGGTCACGCTCCTTGAACCACTCCTCGCCCTCGATCGAGAGCTTCGGCGTGGCCTTGTCGAGCCAGCGCGGCATCCACCACCCGGCACGACCGAGCAGGGTCATGATCGCGGGCACGAGCAGGCACCGGACGATCGTGGCGTCGACCGCCACCGCCGCTGCCATCCCGAGGCCGAACTGCTTGATGTTCGGGTCACCGCTGAGGAGGAAGGCGCAGAACACCGACACCATGATCAGCGCCGCGGAGGTGATGACGCGGCCGGTGGTGGCCAGACCGTCGACCACCGCCTCGTGCGGGTCGCCGTGCTCCTGGTAGCTCTCGCGCACGTGGCTCATGAGGAAGACCTCGTAGTCCATCGAGAGGCCGAACAGGATCGCGAACATCATCAGCGGGACGAACGAGACGATGGGGACCGTCGTCTCCAGCCCGACCAGCGTGGCCGACCAGTGGTGGCCGAACACGTAGGTCACGATGCCGAACGCGGCAGCGATCGAGATGAGGTTCATGATCACGGCCTTCAGCGGCACGAGCACCGAGCGGAAGGCCAGGAGCAGGAGCAGGAACGACAGCGCCAGCACCACGGCGATGGTCAGGGGGAGCTTGTCGCTGATCTGGTTCGCGAGATCGATGTAGCCGGCCGTCTGGCCGCCCACGTCGGCGGTCATGTCCTGGCCCTTGGTGGCCTTGGGGATCGTGTTGTCGCGCAGGTCGTTGACGACGTCCTCGGTCTTCGTCGACGAGGGCGCGTAGTCGGAGATGACCGTGTAGACGGCGGCGTTCCCGCTGTCGTCGACCAAGGGCTGCGTGACCGACTTGACGCCGGACGTCTTCTGCATGTCGGTGCGCAGGTCCTGGAGGCGCGGGTCGGACGCCGTGGTCTTGAGGAAGTCCTCCTGCTGCTTGGTCTGGTCCTCCTGGCTCTGGTTCTTCTCGTTCTCCTGCTTCTGCTGCTTGTTGACGTCGTCGGTGGCTTGCTGCTGGGCCTGCTGCTGCGGCACGCCCTGCGCCACGAGCTGCTGGGTCTCCTTCTGGATGTCCTGCTGGGCCTGGTCCTGCTGCTTCTTCTGCTCGTCCTTCTGCTGCTGTTCGACGTCGTCGAGCTGCTTCTGGTCGTTCTGGGCCGGCTTGCTCAGCGAGACGGCGACGAGCATGGGGCCGTTCTGCCCGCAGCCGAAGCCGCGGCAGATCCCGTCATAGGACTTGCGCGTCTGCGTGTCCTTGGGCAGCGCGCCGTTGTCGGTCTGGCCCAGGTGCAGGTTGCGGATCGGGAAGGCCAGCACGAGGAGGATGACCAGCGCCACGCCCATCGACGGCCACGGGTGCGCGGCCACGAACAGCGCCCAGCGGCGCCAGCCGTGGGGCTTGGCGTCGTGCTCGTGCTTGAGCCCCGGAATCTTCAGCGCGTTGATCTTCAGGCCGAGCACCGCCAGCACGGCCGGCAGCAGCGTCGTCGCGGCCAGCACCGCGATGAGCACGACGATGGCCGCGGTGTACCCCAGCGTCGTCACCAGCGGGATGCCGGCCACCAGCAGCGACACGAGCGCGATGATCACGGTGCCGCCCGCGAAAACGACGGCGCCGCCCGAGGTCGCGTTGGCGCGGGCTATCGATTCGCCGACCTCCATCTTGTCGTGCTGCAGCTGGTATCGGTGCCGGGTGACGATGAACAGGCCGTAGTCGATGCCCACGCCCAGGCCGATCATCGTCGCGAGCGCGGGTGCCGTCGTCGGCACCTGCACGACCTGGCCGAGGATGCCGATGACGCTCAGGCCGGAGACCAGCGCGATGATCGCCGTGAGGATCGGCATCCCCATGGCCACGAAGGTCCCGAAGGTGAAGAGGAGGATGACGACCGCCGCCGCCAGCCCGACCACCTCGGACAGATGGGTCGAGGGCTTGGACAGCTTCTGGCCGACGTAGGCGCCGACCGAGACCTGCATGCCGTGCGTCTTGCCCGGGTTGGCGACGTCGAGGAGGTCCTGCGCGCCCTGCTCGTCCATCTCGCTCGGGCTCTGCTTCAGCTCGAGCGCGATGTAGGCGACGGTCTTGTCCTTCGACAGCTGGGCGGCGCCGTCGGAGTCGAACGGGCTGGTCGCGTCGTAGACCGCGTGCTTGTCGTTCTTGTACGCGTCGTTGACCTGCTTGATCGCGTCCTCGTAGGTCGACTCGTCGAGCTTGTGGCCGGACGGCGCCACGAAGACGACCGGGACGGTGCCGTTGGCCTGCTGCGGGAAGTTCTTGTTGAGCAGGTCGGTGGCCTTCTGACTGTCGGTGCCCGGGAGGGTGAGGTTGTCGCTGGTGTTCTGCCCGAGCGTCGCCGAGACAGCCGCAAGCGCGATGAAGACGACGAGCCAGACGGCGATGACGATGAATTTGTGGCGGACACAGAAGTGGCCGAGGTTGTAAAGAGGAGCAGTCATGGGCTAACGTGACTTGTATCATGTTTTTCATGGCCGTTGGAAAAAGTCGTCGCGACGCCCCTCTTCCGCTCCCGCCGCGACCGAAGCAGGAGCGCAGCGAGGACAAGCGCAGGCGGCTCTACGAGGCGTCGGTGAAGGAGTTCGCTCGACACGGCTTCGACCAGGCTCGGGTCGAGGACATCGTCGCCGATGCCGGGGTCAGCTGGGGGACGTTCTTTCGCTACTTCCCCCGCAAGGAGGACGTTCTCCTGCAGATGGGCGTCGAGCACAGCCGGCTGGTCACCCGCGACCTCGCACCGGCCGCGACGGCCCGCGCGGCCGTGTACGCGCTCCTCGTCGCGCTCCTGACCTCCGACTGGCCCGGGCACCTGCACGGGGCGGTGCTGCGGGAGATCTCGGCCACACCCGCGCGCTTCTCGGCGCTGCTCGAGCCCGAGGACCCGCCGTGGATCGGGATCGCGGCCCGGCTCCTCGGCGAGGGGCAGCTGCGCGGGGAGATACGGACGGACGTGCATCCGGGCACGCTGGCCGCCGTGGTGATGGCCGGCGCGCTGTTCCCGGCCATCCAGGGCGGCTACGAGGATCTGAGCAGCCTGCGCGGGTTGCCCGGCGCGGGCAACCCGATCGTCATCCTCGACCTCGTCTTCCCGGTGGTCTGGCGCGGGGTGGAGGCCTAGCCCTAGCCCGTCAGCGCGCTCTGCGCGGCGCCGGCGCGCAGCTCGGCCGCGCGCCAGCAGTACCAGGTCAGGATGGTGCGGTAGGGACGGAAGGGCTCGCCGAGCGGCTCGAGCTCGCGCGGGGTCGGTCGCGGGACCTCCCAGGCCAGCGCGTAGCCCTGGCGCACGCCGAGGTCGCCGACCGGCCACACGTCGAGCCGGCGCAGCTGGAAGAGCAGGAACATGTCGGCCGACCACGGGCCGATGCCGCGCACGGTGGTGAGGCGCGCCGTGACCTCGTCGTCGGAGAGCCGGCCGAGGGCGCGCGGCTCGAGCACGACGGTGCCGTCGAGCACCTTGGTCGCGAGGTCGCGCAGCGAGCGCACCTTGGCCGCCGACAGGCCGACCGTGCGCAGCGTCGGGTCGTCGAGCGCGAGCAGCGCCTCGGGCTGCGGGTCGCCGCCCATGGCCGCGAGCAGCCGCCCGTGGATGGCGCGGGCGGCCGCGCCGGCGAGCTGCTGGTAGACGATGGCCTGGACGAGCGAGCCGAAGTGGGTCATGCGCTCGTGGCGCAGGCGCACCGGCCCGGCTTCGGCGATCAGGCCGTCGAGGACGGGGTCGCGGCCGGAGAGCGCCGCGGTGGCGCGCTTGATCGAGACGCGCTCCGTCACGCCGCCGCCTTCTTGCGGCGCCATGTCCCCACCCCGAACGTGGCGATGAGGAACCCCACGAAGGCGAGCGAGCCCACCACGACGTAGCCCGCCGACATGCCGGCGACGAGCGCGTCCTTGGCCAGCGACATGAGCTCGTTGGCCATGGCCGGGAACTGCTGCAGCAGCGCCTGGCCGCTGTCGGTCCCGGCCAGGACCTTGCTGACGGCGAGCTCCTGGTTGTGGGTCAGCCTGTCGGCCACGGCGCTGGCACTCACGTGGTTGGCCGCGACCGAGGTGACGATCGCCGTCGTGAGCCCGAGGCCCACCGAGCCGCCGGCGATCTGGCACATGTAGATGATGCCGCCGGCCAGGCTCGTGCGCGACTTGTCCAGCGCGCCCACCCCCGCGGTGGTGACGGTCGAGTAGAACAGCCCGATCCCGAAGCCCATGACCACCATGCCGGGCACGAGCGCGAGGTAGCCGGAGTCGGCGCCCACGGTCGAGAGCAGGAACGGCGCCGCGGTCACGCAGGCGGCGCCGACGATGAGGATGGGCTTGGCCCCGAGCCGGTTGTAGAGCGCGCCGGCAACGAACGAGACGACGGCAAACGTGCCCATCAGGGGCAGGAACCCGATCCCCGACTTCAGCGAGCCGTACCCCAGCACCTTGACCAGGAACTGGGGCACGTAGACGAGGATCGCGAAGAAGGTCGCGGACATCATCAGCACCGACAGCGAGGCGGCCGTGAACTCGCGATTGCGCATCACGTCGGCGGGGACGAGCGCGTTGGGGCCGGCGCGCCGCTCGACCAGCAGGAAGGCCGCGAACAGCACCACGCCCGCGACGACCAAGCCGATGATGCGCGGGTCGCCCCAGCCCCACAGGGACGACTGGTCGAGGGCGACGAGCAACGCCACGAGGCTCAGGCTGAGCGTCGCCACCCCGGCGTAGTCGACCTTCTGCCCGCCCGGCGCGTCGCCGACGTCGTGGACCTTGAAATAGGTGACGACCACGGCGATCAGCGTCACCGGCAGGTTGAGGAAGAAGATCCAGCGCCAGCTCGCCTCGGTCAGGGCGCCGCCGAGGATGGGGCCGAAGGCGTTGCCCACCCCCGCCACGCCGAGGACCAGGCCGCCGGCCAGCCCCTGCTTGGAGTCGGGCAGGATGCCGTAGACCATGCCCAGGATCGCGGGCCACATCAGTGCGCCGCCGATGCCCTGCAGCGCCCGGCAGATGATCAGCCAGTCGGCCGACTGGGCCGCGCCGCAGAGCACCGAGAACCCGGCGAAGAAGCCCGCGCCGACGAAGAAGATGCGCTTGCGGCCGAACATGTCGGCCAGCCGCCCGCCGGTGACGATGAGCACGCCGAAGACGAGCGCGTAGCCGTTGATGACCCACTGGACCGTGCTGACGTCGGCGTCGAAGTCCTTCTCCATCGCGGGCAGGGCGATGCTCAGCGCGGTGAAGTCGTTGGCGATCACGAAGATCGCGCAGGCCATGGCGACGAGCGCCATTACGGTCCCGCGATCGATCCGGTCGGTGCCCTGCGCGGGGGTCGTGGCGGCGGCAGCCTCCATTCCGGCGCGACGATAACGAGAATGCCCGACTCACCGTGTGGCTCCGCCTCCTCATCGCCGCCCAGATCCTCGCCGTCGCCGTGCTCGCCGCGATCACCGTCGCGCGCTACCCGCTGTGGACCCTGGTCGACGAGGGCGCGCACTTCGACTACGTCCAGTCGATCGCCGACGACGGGCGCCTGCCGGTGGTCACCGACCTCGTCTCGCCCCAGGTCGAGGCGATCGCCGAGCACGTCTATCCCGCGCCGCCGCGCAAGGACCCGGCCAAGATCGGGCTCGGCGGCCGCTCCTACGAGGCCCAGCAGCCGCCGCTCTACTACCTGCTCGCGGTGCCCGCGTTCGCCGTCGGCGGGTCGGACTACAAGACCAAGGCCCGGGTCATCCGCGCGTTCGACGTCCTCTTCCTGCTCGGCGCCATCGCCGTGTTCCTCGCCCTGTGCCGCGAGGTGCTCGGTCGCGGCGACGCGGCGCTGGCCGGGACCGCGCTGGCCCTGACCGTGTTCCTGTGGCCCGCGATCGTCGTGCGGGGGGTCACGATCTCCAACGAGGGGTTGGAGCTGTTCATCGGCGTGGCCATCGTCTACGCGCTGTGGCGGGCGGCGGGCGAGCGACGGGCGGGCTGGCTCGTGGCCGCGGGCGCGCTGGTCGGGCTCGGGCTGCTGACCCGGCTGACCCTGGCCTACCTGGTGCCGGTGGCGATCGGGGTGGCGGTCGTCGGCGCCGTGCGCGGCCCCAAGCGCTTCCCGCTGTGGTCGCTGGCGGCCGCGGCGGCGCTGCCGGTGGCGCTGCTCGTGCCCTGGGCGGTGTTCAACCTCGACCACTACAACGCGCTGACGCCGACCGAGGCGGCCCGGCACCAGCAGGAGGCGGTGGTCAACCCGACCGGGCGCCGCCTCGGGCTCTCCGACCTCAAGACCGACGCTGCGGCGATGCTGAACGGGATCCTGCCCGACGAGTGGTGGGTGGTCTTCCTCTCCAGCGCGTGGCGGGTCGCGCGCGACATCATCGTCCCGGCCTTCCTCGTCGTGCCGCTCGCGCTCGGCGGCTTCGCGCCGCTGCGCCGGGGCGAGCGCGGGCGCGCGTGGGGGATCCTCGCGGCTCCGCTGCTCATCGGCCTCCTGGCCATGCTGGCCTCGTTCGTGATCGCGAACTGGAACCTGTTCGCGCCCCGCTACCTGCACCCCGAGGTGCCCGGCTTCGCCCTGTTCGGGGCGCTGGCCCTCGTGCGGCTGGTGCCGAAGCCGAAGGTGGTGGGCGGCATCGCGGTCGTGATCACGCTTGCGCTGCTGGCCCTGTGGGCGCACCTGGCCTCGGTCACGCCCGCGTCGTTGTAGGCGAGAATCTCCGCCATGGACCACGCCACGATCGAGCGCCGCGGGGACGTCACGGTGGTCGCGCTGGACCGGCCCCCGGCCAACGCGATGGACCCGGGGCTGCTGGGCGACCTGAGCAGCGCGGCCGAGGCGCTGGCGGCGGAGGCGCCCGGCGCGATCGTGCTCACCGGCCGGCCCGGGTTCTTCTCCGCCGGGGCCGACCTCAAGCTCGTGCCGACGCTCGACGCCGCTGGCCAGAAGGCCATGGTCGACGGGATCAACCGCATGTGCAGCGCCTGGTACGGGCTGCCGCACCCGGTGGTGTGCGCGGTCAACGGCCACGCCATCGCCGGCGGCCTCGTGCTGGCCCTGTGCGGCGACTACCGGGTCGCGGCCACCGAGGGCCGCTACGGCCTGACCGAGCTGCGCGCCGGCGTGCCCTACCCGACGATGGCGCTCGAGGTGGTCGCGGCCGAGCTCGCCGCCCCGGCCGCGCGCCGGCTCGTGCTGCGCGCCGACCTCGTCGACGCCGCCGACCTGCGCGAGCTCGGCGCCTTCGACGAGGTCGTCCCGCCCGACGACGTGCTCGACCGCGCCCTCGCCGTGGCCGCGGACCTCGCCGCGCTCCCGGGCGGCGCCTACGCGGCGACCAAGCGGCGGCTGCGCGCGGGCGTGCTCGCGGTCGCCGCGCGCCTGCAGGCGGGGGAGGTCGATCCGCTGGGCGAGGCCTGGACCGACGCTGACACCGCGCGCCGCGCGGCGGCGGTCCTGCGCGATGCCTGAGCTCGTCGGGCTCACCATCGCCGACGCGCCGGAGGCGTGGGCGGAGATCGGCTTCGCGGTGGCCGACGGCGCCTTCGCGCTCGGCGGCGTGCGGATCGCGCTGGCCGGCCGCGAGCGCGGCGAGGGGATCGTCGACTGGGAGCTCGGCCCGAAAGCCGACGCCCCCGCCGTGCAGCACCCCAACCGCGCGCTCGCCCTCGACCACGTGGTGCTGCGCACGCCCTACTACGAGCGCACGCGCGACGCGCTCGTGGCCTCCGGTCTCGACCTGCGCCGCGAGCGCGACGACGTGCGCGACGTGCGGATGGCGTTCTTCCGCGTCGGGCCCGCCGTGCTCGAGCTCGTCGGCGCGCCCGCCGCCGAAGCGCCGCGGCTGTGGGGCCTCGTCGCCGTCCTGCCCAGCGTCGACGACGTCGCGCCGGCGCTGGCGCCGCACCTGGGCGAGCCGCGCGATGCCGTCCAGCCCGGGCGCCGCATCGCGACGCTGCGCGAGACGCCGGGCATCTCCACCGCGGTCGCGTTCATGACGCCGCGCGGCTAGAGCAGGTGCGTGTGGCGGTGGTGGTGCCGGTGCGACGCGGGGTCGGCGTCGCTCACGAAGGCCCAGGTCAGCACGGTCCCGATCGCGCACAGGCCCACGAGCACCCAGTCCGCCGCCGACTGGGCCGACGTGTAGGCGACGAGCGTCGTCTGGTGGGCGTTGGTGTCGTCGACGAGCACGTGCTGGAACACCGCCCCCGCCACGGCCAGGGTCAGCGCCCCGGCCAGCACGCGGTTCATGGCCAGCACACCGGCCGCGATGCCCGCCTTCTCCTGGGGCATGGCCATCATCGCCGCGGCCGACATGGGCGCGTACACGCAGCCGAGCGCTATCCCGAACAGCAGGTAGCCCACGAAGAGCACGGCGTAGCCCGAGGTCGGCCCGACGAGCGCCAGGACCACCAGCCCGATGGTGCCGAAGGCCATGCCCGCGGTCATCAGCGGCCGCGTGCCGAAGAACGCCATCAGCCGGCCGCCGAGCGGCGAGAGCACGATCATCGGCGCCGTGATCGGCAGCACCAGGACGCCCGTCTTCAGCGCGCTGTCGCCCAGCGCGGTCTGCAGGTACTGCGGCTGCAGGAACATCACCCCCCAGTAGCAGCCGACGAGGCAGAAGCCGGCCGCGCTGGCGCCGAAGTACGGGCGGTTGCGGAAGAGGTCGAACTCGACGATCGGGTGGCGCACCCGGTGCTCGATGAACCAGAAGGCCACGAGCAGAGCGACGCCGAGGCCGAACGCGCCCAGCGTCCGCGCCGAGCCCCAGCCCCAGGTCTTGCCCTCGACCAGCGCGAGCACGACGAGCGCCAGCCCGAGCCCGATCGTGAGCAGGCCGGGCACGTCGATGCGCTTGCCGGCGGCGGGGTCGCGCTGCTCGCTGGTCGAGACGACCACGAGCACGACGCCGAGCAGGCAGAAGGGCAGGTTGACCCAGAAGATCCAGCGCCAGCTGACCACCTCGAGCAGCGCGCCGCCGAGCAGCGGCCCGATGCCCAGGGCCAGGGCCGAGACGCCGGCCCAGATGCCCAGCGCCCGCGGGCGCTCGGCGGTGGGGAAGACCGAGGAGACGATGGCGAGTGACAGCCCCAGCAGCGGCGCGGCGCCGAGGCCCTGGATCAGCCGGCCGACGACCAGCACCTCCTCCTGGCTCGAGGTCGCGCAGACCGCCGAGCCCAGCGCGAAGAGACCCATGCCGATCAGGAAGATGCGCCGCCGCCCGAACATGTCGCCGAGCCGGCCGGCGGTGACCACGGTGGAGGCGAGCACGAGCAGGTAGCCGTTGACCACCCACTGCAACCCGGCTGTGGTGGCGCCGATGTCGCGGGCGATCGGCGTCAGGGCGATGTTGATGACGGTCGAGTCGAGCATGAGCACGAACAGGCCCATGCAGGTGCCGACGAGCGTCCACCAGCGGCGGTTGGCCTCGGTCAGCCCCGGAACGGCGGGCAGGTGGGCGGCGGGGGCGGCCACTTCGACATCCTCGCGCCTAGACTCCACCCGTGTCGGCAACCCGGCTGTTGATCCTCGGCGCGGTGCGGATCTTCCAGCCTGTGCACGGCTACTTCGTGCGGCGCGAGCTGCAGAGCTGGCACGTCGACGAGTGGGCCCACCTCAACCCCGGCTCGATCTACAACGCCCTGCGCACGCTTACCCGCGAGGGGCTGCTGGAGGAGGTCGCAACCGAGTCCGACGCCGGTCGCCCGGCGCGCACGACCTACGCGCTGACCAACGACGGCGAGACCGAGTTCCTGCACCTGCTGCGCGACGCGCTGCGCACCGTCGACCCGTTCGCGCCCGACCGCACCTTCGCCGCCATGAGCTTCGCGTTCGCGCTCAGCCGCGAGGAGGTGGTGGCGACGCTGGAGAGCCGGGTGGCCCAGCTCGAGGCCTCGCACCGCACCAACCGCTTCCGCGTGCAGGAGATCGTCGCCGACGCCGACACGCCCAACCACATCGCCGAGCTGGCGCGCCTGGCCGACGCCTGGCAGCAGGGCGAGCTGCGCTGGACCCGCGACCTGCTCAAGCGGGTGCGGTCGGGGGCGATGGCGTTCGCGGGCGAGAAGGACGCGCCGCTCTCCGCGCGCGACGCGCCGGCGGCTTAGGGGCCCGCAAGAAGAAAGACTTGACCCCGTCCGTTAGTCAAGGTTGAATATGTCCGGATGGTCAAAGTTGACTATCTGAACCCGCGTTCAGGCAGCGTCGCCCTTACGCTGCCGCGCCCGCTCGCGCAGCTCCTCGGTGTGCTCGATCGTGACCTCGCGCGAGCGCCGCAGCACGTCGAGCAGGAACTCCAGCTCGGCCACCGTGTAGCCCTTGAGCTTGACCTCCCCGCGGTCCTTCAGCGGCCCGTAGATGTCCCACGTCATCTGCACCGCCTTGTCGGTGAGCTCGACGACGACGCGGCGGCGGTCGGCGGGGTCGGCCCGGCGGCGGACCCAGCCGCCCTTCTCGAGCCGGTCGACCACCGCGGTGACGGCGCCGGTGGTCAGGCCGCTGGCGCGGGCCAGGTCGCCGGCCGTGATCGGGGCGCCCTCGAACGAGCTGGGGTCGCCGGTGCGGCCGAGGAAGTCGAGCACGCGCATGTCGGTGCGGTTCAGCCCGAGCACGTCGCAGACCGCGGCGTCGTGGTCCTCGAACTCGGTCTGCATGGCCCGGAACTGGAAGCCGATGTCGGTCAGCACGTCATCGCGAGAACGTCTTGACAACTAAGCCTCTCGATCTCTAAGATACTTACTCATCAAGCAGAGTGTACCTCAACCGGAGACCCACATGGACTACGCAATCGAAGCCCGGGACCTGCGCAAGACGTACCCCGGCGACGTGCGCGCCCTGGACGGGCTCGACTTCGCCGTGGAGCCGGGCACCGTGTTCGGCCTGCTGGGGCCCAACGGCGCCGGCAAGTCGACGACGGTGAAGATCCTCACCACGCTGACGCTGGCCGACGCAGGCACGGCCACCGTGGCCGGCCATGACGTCGTGCGCGATCCCGACGCGGTGCGCCGCGCCATCGGCGTCGTCGCCCAGAAGGCCGGCGTCGACCGCGAGGCCACGGGCCGCGAGAACCTGCGCCTACAGGGTCAGGTCTACGGCATGCGCGGCCGCGCGCTCGAGCAGCGGATCGACGAGCTGCTGGACCGCTTCGGCCTGACCGAGGCCGCCGACCGCATCGGGCGCACGTACTCGGGCGGGATGCAGCGGCGCCTGGACATCGCCATGGCGCTCGTGCACCGGCCCAGCGTGCTCTTCCTCGACGAGCCCACCACCGGCCTGGACCCCGAGGTCCGCGCCGACATGTGGCGCGAGATCGAGCGCCTGAGCTCCGACCACGGCATCACCGTGCTGCTGACCACGCACTACCTCGAGGAGGCCGATCGCCTGGCCAAGCAGCTGGCGATCGTCGACCGGGGCACGGTGGTGGCGCGCGGCACGCCCGAGGAGCTCAAGGGCGACCTGCACGGCGACGCCGTCGTGGTGGAGCTCGAGCGCGCCTACAACGGCGAGGTCACCCGCGCGCTGGAGCGCGTTGACGGCCTGCGCGAGATCAGCGTCGAGGGCACCGCGCTGCGCGCCCGCAGCGACGACGGCGCGCGCGCCGTGCCACACGTGTTGCAGGCGCTCGAGGCCGGCGGCGTGCAGGTCACCTCGGTGACGGTGGCACGCCCGTCCCTCGACGACGTGTACCTGCGCCATGCCGGCCGCACCTTCGACGCGGCCGAGCACGAAACCGAGACCAAGCAGATGGAGGAGAACCGATGAGCGCCGCTCTTGTCTACGCGCGCGACTCGCGCGACCAGACCGTCCGCCACCTGCGCGCCCTGTGGCGCCAGCCGTGGTGGATCGTCGTGACCCTGATGCAGCCGATCATCTGGCTGCTGCTGTTCGGGGCGCTGTTCGAGAAGGTCGTCGAGATCCCCGGCTTCACCAGCGACAACTACCTCACCTTCCTGGCGCCGGGGGTCGTGGTGATGACCGCGCTGTTCGCGTCCGGCTGGGCAGGGATGCCGGTCATCGAGGACCTGGAGCGCGGCGTCATGGACCGCTTCCTGGTCACCCCGGTGCGGCGCGGCTCGCTGATCACGGGCCGGCTGGCCCAGGGCGCGATCAGCATGCTGATCCAGTCGGTGATCATCGTGGTGCTGGCCCTGATCGTCGGCGCCACGTTCCCCGGCGGCGTGCAGGGCGTGCTGGCGCTGTTCGTGCTCGCCACGCTCCTGGGCACGATCTTCGGCTCGCTGTCGATCGGGATGGCGCTGATCGTCCGGCACGAGGAGACCCTGATCGCGATCGTCACCGGCATCACGCTGCCGCTGACCTTCCTGTCGACGGCGTTCATGCAGAAGAGCCTGATGCCGGGGTGGATGCGCGTGGTGTCCGATGCCAACCCGGTCAACTGGGCCATCGAGGCCGGCCGGGAGGCCGTCTCGGCGGGCACCGACTGGGCCTTCGTCGCCTCGCGCGCCGGGTTCCTCCTCGCGCTGGCGATCGTGTGCGGCGCCTTCGCGACGCGCGCGTTCCGGGCCTATCAGAAGTCCGTCTAGTCCCGGAGCAGCGGATGGATCAGCTCGAAGTACTGCAGCAGGGAGCGCACGCCGAGGAAGTCCTCGCGCACCCGCTCCATGGCGTTGCGGCCGATCTCGTCGGCCCGGTCGGGCTCGTTGAGCAGCGCCGTGACCTTGCTGCCGTACTCGGCCAGGTCGGTGGGGTCATCGATCAGCACGCCGCTGACCCCATCGACGATCTGGTCCTGGATCCCACCGATGCGCGATGCCGCCACCGGCCGGGCCTTCCACATGCCCTCGGCCACGGTCAGCCCGAAGCCCTCGGCCAGGCTCTTCTGCACCACGACGGCGGCGTCGCGCTGCAGGGCGTTGACGATGGCGGCGTTCTCCTCGAGGTCGCCCATCGGCAGCGCAGCGAGGTGGACGCGCTTCTGCATGTCGGGGTCGAGGCGGTCGAACAGGTCCCGGGCCTCGGAGAGCACCTCCTCGCCCTCGGGATCGTCGGAGACCGCCTCGACCGCCGGGCCGGCGTAGACCAGGTGCGCGTCGGTCTCCGGCGCGATGTGGTCGACGAAGCCCCGGATGACCCCGAGCGGGTCCTTCAGCCGGTCCCAGCGCGAGACCTGGAGCACGTAGCGGTCGTCGTCGGACAGCGGCCCGCCCTGCCAGAGCTGGGCCCTGGCGGCCACGCGCGCCGGGCTGCCGTCCACGCGCGTGAACAGGGCGTCCCCGATCTCGTGGCCGTCCTCGTAGATGCCGGCGGCCTCGAGGATCGCCTTGACGTTCTCGGCCGGGAGCTCCTGGTTCTTGGGCGAGAACGCGTCGATCGACGGGGCGATGATGGATATGCGGTCGTCGGGCAGGTCCTCCCACACGAACGCCTTGCGCGAGAACACGAGCGCGTTGGCCTTCGCGACGTAGGGGCGCAGGAAGCTCCAGGCCTTGCGCGTCAGCTCGTTGGGCGCGTCGAGGCCGACGTGGCAGCGCCAGATGACCGGCACGCCCATGTCGACCAGCGGGCCGACGAGCCCGGCGGGCTGAGGGTCGTGCACGATGACCACGTCGCGCGGCGACACCATGCCGGTGAACTGGCGGATGTTGGGCTCGAGCGCGGCGGCGTAGATGCCGCGCTCGCGCTCGCCCAGGTCGCCGCCGTCGCCGGGCGCGCCGTGGAGGTTGTTGTGGATGCGCTTGGTCAACGCGAAGAAGTCCGGGTTGCCGGAGATGACCTCCCAGCGCGTGTTCACCCCGACGCCGCGCGCGTAGGCGAGGAGTGACACGAGCATCTCCGCGACGCCGCCGCCGCGCGAGGTCGAGTTCACGTTCCAGATGACCCGCCCGGCGAACAGATCGCGCGCGCGATCGGCGGCGTCGGACACCTGTCTCCACTGCCCCGGTTCGAGGATGTCCTCGAACTTGTCGAAGGGCAGCGCGCCGATCTGCACCGACTCCAGAGCCTGGACTGTCGCCATGGCGGCGGCATGATGTCACGAATTCACATCGGAAAACGGTTGGGCGTATAACGTCCGGCTCCATGACGACCACCACGCCGTCGACCGCGCTCGACAAGCTCTGCATCGACGCGATCCGCGTGCTCGCGATGGACGGCGTCCAGAAGGCCAACTCCGGTCATCCGGGGACCCCGATGGCGCTGGCGCCCATCGCCTACCTCCTCTTCACGCGGGCGATGAACCACAGCCCGGCCGACCCGCAGTGGCCGGACCGCGACCGGTTCGTGCTCTCGTGCGGGCACGCCTCGATGCTCCTGTACTCGGTCCTCTACCTCACGGGCTACGGACTGGAGCTCGGAGACCTCCAGCAGTTCCGCCAGCTCGGCTCGCTCACCCCCGGGCACCCCGAGTACGGGCACACCAAAGGCGTCGAGGTCACCACCGGGCCGCTGGGCCAGGGCATCTCCAACGCGGTCGGCTTCGCGCTCGCCGAGCGCATGCTCGCCGCGCGCTTCAATCGCGACGGCCACGACATCGTCGACCACCACACGTACTTCATCTGCTCGGACGGCGACCTCGAGGAGGGCGTCTCGGGCGAGGCGTCGTCGATCGCCGGCCACCTCGGGCTCGGCCACCTGATCGGCTTCTACGACGACAACCACATCTCGATCGAGGGCGACACGAGGATCGCCTTCACCGAGGACCGGCCGGCGCGCTATGAGGCGTACGGCTGGCACGTGCAGAACCTCGGCGAGGAGATCGAGCTCGACCGCCTCGAGGAGGCGGTGGCCGTGGCCCAGGAGGTCGAGGACCGGCCCAGCCTCATCGTCTGCCGCACCCATATCGCGCCGGGCGCGCCGCACAAGCAGGACACCGCAGCCGCGCACGGCTCGCCGCTGGGCGAGGAGGAGATCCGGCTCACCAAGGAGTCCTACGGCTACCCGTCGCTCGAGCCCTTCTTCGTGCCCGACGAGGCGCTGCAGCACTTCCGCTCGGCCATCGACCGCGGCAAGGAGAAGCAGGCCGAGTGGGAGGAGCGCTTCGCCGCCTACCGGGACGCGTACCCGGACGAGGGCGCGGAGCTCCAGCGCCTGTTCGCGGGCCGCCTGCCCGACGGCTTCGCCGACGCCGAGCCGCCGCGCTTCCACGCCGGCGAAGGCATGATCGCCACGCGCAAGGCGGGCAACAAGGTGCTGCAGTGGGCGGCTGCGCAGGTCCCCGAGCTCGTCGGCGGCTCCGCCGACCTGGCGCCGAGCACGCTGACCCTGATCGACGGCGCCGACAACGTCGACCAGCCCGGCGCCTACGGCGGTCGCAACCTGCACTTCGGCATTCGCGAGCACGGCATGGGGGCGATCGTCAACGCGATGAACCTCCACTACCTGCGGGCCTACGGCTCGACCTTCTTCACCTTCTCGGACTACATGAAGGGGTCGATCCGGCTTGCGGCGATCATGGGCGTGGGCTCGATCTTCGTGTTCACCCACGACTCCATCGGCGTGGGCGAGGACGGCCCCACGCACCAGCCCATCGAGCAGCTCGCGCACCTGCGCGCGGTGCCCAACCTGAACGTGGTGCGCCCCGCGGGCGCGAACGAGGTCGCGCTGGCGTGGAAGTTCGCCATCGAGCAGCGCGGCACGCCGACGGCGCTGGCGCTCTCGCGCCAGGGGCTGCCGGTGTGGAACCCGGCCGGCGTGCCCGACGACGCGATCGAGCGCGGCGCCTACGTGCTGCGCGACAGCTTCAAGGAGCCCGACCTGCCCGACGTGATCCTCATGGCCACCGGCTCCGAGGTGCACATCTGCACGCGTGCGGCCGACCTGCTCGAGGCCGACGGCATCGCCACGCGCGTCGTCTCCATGCCCTGCCTGGACCGGTTCGCGCGTCAGGACGCCGCCTACCAGGGCACGGTGCTCCCGCCCGAGGTGCGCGCGCGCGTATCGGTGGAGGCCGCCGCCACCCTGGGTTGGGACCGCTGGGTCGGCGACGCCGGCGAGGCGATCGGGATGGCCGGCTTCGGCGCCTCGGCCCCGGCCAAGGCGCTCTACGAGCACTTCGGGTTCGTGCCCGAACGCGTCGCCGACAGCGCACGAGCCGTCCTGAAGACCACAAGGAGCGCCTGATGAGCGTCGAGACCTCGGTCAACCCGCGCCTCGCCGCACTGGCGGCCGCGGGAACCGCCCCCTGGCTGGACCAGATCCGCCGCAAGCTGATCCAGAGCGGTGAGTTGCAGCGCCTGATCGACGAGGACTCGCTGCGCGGCGTGACCTCGAACCCGTCCATCTTCGAGAAGGCGATCCTCGGCTCATCCGACTACGACGACGACCTCGCGGCCATGGCCAAGGAGGGCAAGTCCGCGAAGGAGATCTACGACGCCATCGCGATCAAGGACGTGCAGATGGGCCTCGACGTCCTGCGCCCGACCTGGGAGAGGTTCGACCACGCCGACGGCTTCGTCTCGCTGGAGGTCCAGCCCGAGCTCGCGCGCGACACCGAGGGCACGCTGCGCTCGGCACGCTCGTATTGGGAGCGCGTCGACCGGCCCAACCTGCTCGTCAAGATCCCGGCCACCGAGGCGGGCCTTCCCGCCATCACCGGTGCGTTGGCGGCGGGCATCAGCGTCAACGTCACGCTCATCTTCTCCGTCGAGCGGTACGAGGCGGTCCTGGGCGCCTACCTCGACGGCCTGGAAAAGGCGCACGGTGCAGGACGGGATCTCCCCCGGATCGGCTCGGT
>Ga0207688_10000366_pt1 | contig 21032 bp, 20 predicted proteins | sample KBSMiscanthusM4_FD_184296 | JGI IMG/M metagenome (GOLD analysis project Ga0207688, IMG submission 184296) | Miscanthus rhizosphere microbial communities from Kellogg Biological Station, Michigan, USA - M4 (SPAdes) (version 2) | ecosystem: Host-associated > Plants > Roots > Rhizosphere ...
AAGATCACCCAGATCTACGAGGGCACCAACCAAATTCAGCGCGTCGTCATGTCGCGAGCGCTGCTGAAGTAGTCCTCAGTCCGAGTACTCGAGGAAGAACGCCATGCCCGCCTCGAGGTGGTAGGTGTTGTGGCAGTGGCTGATCCACCGGCCGGGGTTGTTGGTGTCGAATTCGACCTCAACGGTCTGTTTGGGTGGCACCAGCACGGTGTCCTTGCGGGCCTTCGCAACGTTGGCGGGTGCCTCTCTGCTCCTTGCGTCCGCAGCCGTTACCTGGAACGTGTGGCCGTGTAGGTGGAACGGGTGGAACATCATCGATTCGTTGATGAACCGGATCCGGACCCGCTGGTTCGGCTTAACGGGCACTCCGTCATTCGGCGGGTTGTACAGAATGCCGTTGACCGGCCAGGTGTATCCATTGACGGGGCCGCTGAGGCGGGCATCGATGACCTGATCCGGCGCCTTGGCCTCCAGCGTCACGTCCGGCGTCGGTGACAACGTAGCGGTGTCGAGCGGCGCCTCCTTGCGCACTGATGCGACGAAGTCGTCGACATTGACCGCGCTCGGCGCATTGTTGACGCGCATGTTCAGCTGCGCATGGCCCTGCTTGCCCTCCGGCGCGGCGATCACCGGCAGCGACTCGTTCACGGTGATGATCGCGTCCACCCGCTCGCCCATGCCAAGGATCACCGAGTTCGCCTGCACCGGCACCACGGGGTAGCCGTCGGTCTGGATGACCTTCATCGAGGTCTTTGGTACCGCCACCCGGAACGCGGTGTCCGACCCGGCGTTGATGACACGCAGCCGAATCCGTTGGCCGGCACGGTAATCCACCACCTGTGGATCGGTCGGCACCCGGCCGTTGATGACGTAGTAGGGGTAGGTGACGTCGCCGCCGTCCTCGCCGAGCGGGCTCGTCGAGGTCACGCCGGGCCCGCCCGGTGACATCGGCTTCATGCCTGTCTTGCGCAGGTTTTCGAGGACCTGGTCCGGATTCGTGCCGGTGCCGTCGATCCAATCGTCGACCACGACCACGAGTTCGTCGTCGTATTCGACCTTCTCGTTCGGGTCCTCGATGATCAGCGGTCCATACAGGCCGCGGTCGAGTTGGGTGCCGACATGCGAATGGAACCAGTATGTTCCGGCATCGGGGACCACGAAGTCGTAGGTGAACTTCTGGCCGTTGGGCACGGCGGCCTGGGTCAGGTCGGGCACGCCGTCCATGTCGTTGACAAGGGCGATGCCGTGCCAGTGCACGGTCACGTCCTGCGGCATGGCATTGGTCAGCTCGGCCCGCAGCCGTTCGCCCTTCTTCAGCCGGATCTCGCGGGCGGGAAGCTGGTTGCCGTATGTCCATGTGTGGACTTTGACGCCGCCGAGGTCGGTGTCGGTCTCGCCCGCGGCCAGGCTGACATCGGTTGAAGTGGATTTCGCAGCCTGCGGCTGCGCCTTCGTACAGGCCGCTGCGACGCCTGCGGCGGCGCCGACCGCCCCCACCACCAGAAATTGACGCCGACCGATCATTTCCTCAGCGTGGCACTGCGGCGCTATCCGCGCGTGACTTTCTCCATCTGCCGGCGACGGTCGAGCGCGGCCGCGTCCGGGTTCGCCACCTGCACCAGCGAGGAGCCGGCGGCGAAGACGGCCAACAGGTTGTCGGTGAGTTCAACGGCGGTCGTCCAACCGGCCATCGACATCACGCGGTCGTCACGGGTGAAACCCTGTGCGGCGGCCGAGGCTTCGGCTGCTGCACGGACCTCGGCCACTGACCGGCCGTCCAGCGCGGGTCCCGGCTGGCGTTCGGGCGAGATCTGGTCGCCATGCACACGTACCGACGTCGCGTAATCGGTGACGCCGACGGGCAGGTCGGCGGCGGGCTTCCCGAACGGGTCCAAGGACAGCACCGCGACCTCACCCGCACCGACGGCATTGTCGGCGTCCGGCAACCGGTCGACGGTGCACAGCGCGATGTCGGCGACTGGAGTCAGCACGACTTCCGCACCGATCCACCAGATTCCGAACAACACGGCGGCGGTCTGCCAGTGCGACGGCAGCAGCACGGCGACGCGGCTCCCGGGTCCGGCACCCAACTCGTCACGCAGCAGGTTGCCGGTCTTCGCGGCCCAGTTGGCAAGGGTAACCGTCGACAACTCGATCCGCTCGCCGGTGGCGTCGTCGTAATAGGTGATCCGTGGACCCACCGGGTCGGCAGCCATCAGCGGATCCAGCAGCGCCGACGTGAGCGTGGTCAGTTGACGCACGCCGGGTCGTTGGAGCCTGCCGTGAGGACCGGTGACGGCGTGGGCGCGGAATCGGTCGAATCCCCTGTACCCGCGGCCGCCGGGCCGACGGTGGCCAGCGCCGGATCGCTGCCGTCGAGGCCCGACCCGGGTCCGGTGTAGTCGCCCGCGAGCACGACTCGAATGGTGCCGGGCGCCACCGATGCGTTCTCGACGACCGGCAGACCTCCAAGCTCCTTGGAAACCGCTTGCGCGCCAAAATCTTCGGCCTTGGCGGCCTGCACCTGGCTACTCGTAACGTGGCCGGCGTCGTTGTTGCCGACGTTGCCCGCCTCGAACCCCTTGTTGGTCAGCACCTGCGATACGGCGGCGGCCAGTCCATTGACGTCGGTGTCGTTGACCACGTCGACGGTGGTTTTATCTGGCGTGTAAGCCAATTGCTCGGTCTTGCCTTCGTCCTGGTCGTGCAGCAGGCTGGCCACCCACTCCTTCACCTGGCTCGGGTCCACCCGCACCACGCTCTGCATGCCGTCGTCGCTCCAACCGGCTTCCTCGAGGATCGGGATGGTGGCGAACGCCACGCTGCCCGCGGCCAGTTTCTGCAATTGCTCGACGAAATCCATGATGTCCCAACCGTCGGAGAGCACCACTGAACGCTGGACGGCGCTCTGTAGGCGGTTCAACGTGGCCGGGCTGGACAGCGTCTTGCTGGAGATCACCTCGTGCGCAAGGGATGCCATCACCGCCTGCTGTCTGGTCACCCGGTCGAGGTCGCCGCGCGGCAGGTCGTGGCGCTGCCGGACGAAGCTGAGCGCCTGTGGGCCGTCCAGCGTCTGCCAGCCCGCCGGGAAGTCGGCGCCCGAAAGTGGTTCGTAAACAGCGTCTTTCAGGCAGACCTTGACGCCACCCAGTGCATCGGTGATGAGCGCGAACCCGAGCAGGCCGATCTCGGCGTAGTGGTCGACGGTGACGCCGGTGAGGTTGGCGACGGTCTTGATGAGCGCCTCGCGGCCGGCTTCGGCCGCCTGCGGCTCGGCCTTTGCCGGGTCGACGCCTTGTTGTTCGACAAGTTGCTTCAACTTCTCCAGGTGGACCGAGCCGTAGACGCCGTTGATCTTCATCTTGCCCACGCCGGGGGCCTGGACGTAGGAGTCGCGGGGGATGGAGATCGCAGTAGCCGACTTCCCGTTGTTGGGGATGCGCACCAAGATGATGGTGTCCGTGTTTGTCGAGACGTCGTCGCCGGCGCGCAGTGTGGCGAGCTCCTCTTCGGAGAGCGGATTGCCGTGGGCATCGGTGCGGCTGTCCATGCCGACCAGCAAAATGTCGATCGCACCGTCCTCGCCGCCCTCGCCGAGCGCGATCGGTGAGATGTGGTTGATGCCGGATTCGAACGAGCGGATCTTGCCCCACGCCACGCCGGTGCCGACCACGATGGCCAGGGCCACCGTCACGGCGATGGCACGGGTCAGGCGAGCGGGCATCAGCCCAGGCTACTTGCGAGACGGGCGCAGACGGGGTAGCGCTGACCGGCGTGCCAGACTCGTCACTGTGATTTCCCGGAACTCAGACCGAATCGTTATCTCCGGAGCCGGTGGCATGCTGGGTCGCTCCTTGGCAGCTCAGGCACGCCGGCAGGGCCGCAACGTACTGGCGCTGACGTCGGCGGAGTGGGATATCACCGACCCGGCGGCGGGCGAGCGGTTCATTCAGTCCGGTGACGTCGTGATCAACTGCGCGGCCTACACCAAGGTCGATGCCGCCGAAGACGACCAGGAGCGGGCGTACGCCGTCAACGCCGTCGGGCCCGAGAACGTTGCGCAGGCCTGCGCGCGTGTCGGCGCAGACCTCATCCACATCTCTACCGACTACGTGTTTTCCGGCGCTCAGCACCGGCCATACGAGATCGACGACGAAACGGGCCCGCTGGGGGTGTACGGACGCACCAAACTGGCCGGTGAGCTGACGGTCCTCGCGGCGATGCCCGACGCGCACATCGTGCGGACCGCGTGGGTCTACGAAGGTGCGGACGGAGGCGATTTCGTCGCTGTGATGCGCCGGCTTGCGGCAGGCGACGGGCCGGTGGAAGTGGTCGCCGACCAGGTGGGCTCACCGACCTACGTCGGTGACCTCGCCGGTGCCCTGCTGCAGATCGCCGACGACGGATCGATCCGCGAGCCGGTGCTGCACGCAGCCAACGCAGGCGCGCTCAGTCGCTTCGAGCAGGCCCAAGCGGTGTTCGAGATCGTCGGCGCCGATCCGGACCGCGTGCGCCCCGTCGGCACCGATCAGCATCCGCGCCCAGCCCCGCGCCCGGCCTATTCGGCATTGTCCGCACGGCGATCCGCTGAGGCGGGCCTGACGCCGCTTCGACCGTGGCGCGAGGCGCTGGCGGCCGCCCTCGCCCCGGCTGGCCCGCTACCCTCTACGCCGTGAGTCAGGGACTGGTCAGCGCTGGTGAGTGACGAATTAGTTGTGGTCACGGTGACGTACTCACCGGGGCGGCACCTCGATCGGTTCCTGGCGACACTGTCGCATGCGACCGAGCGTCCGGTGACGGTGATCATGGCCGACAACGGTTCGACGGACGGCGCCCCGGAGGAAGCGGTGCAGCGTTATCCCAATGCGCTGTTGGTGCACACGGGCGGCAATCTGGGATACGGCACCGCGGTGAACCGCGCGGTCGCGGAGATTTCGAACGTGTCGGAGTGCCCCGACTTCTTTGTGGTCGCCAATCCGGACGTGCAGTGGGGCCCCCGCAGCATCGACATGTTGCTGGAAGCGGCCGAACGCTGGCCGAAGGCGGGGTCGCTGGGACCACTGATCCGCGATCCCGACGGCTCGGTGTACCCGTCAGCGCGCCACCTGCCCAGCCTGATCCGCGGCGGCATGCACGCGGTCGTCGGCCCGTTCTGGAAATCCAACCCGTGGACGGCCGAATACCGACAGGAGCGAACCGAGCCGAGCGAACGCCCGGTCGGCTGGCTGTCCGGATCATGCTTGTTGCTACGGCGCTCCGCGTTCGATGAGGTGTCGGGCTTCGACGAGCGCTATTTCATGTACATGGAGGACGTCGACCTGGGTGATCGCCTCGGCAGGGCGGGCTGGCAGAACGTGTATGTACCGTCGGCGGAGATTTTGCACGACAAGGGCCACGCCGCCGGTCGTGACCCGGCGCGCAACTTGGCGGCGCACCACACGAGCACCTACACTTTCCTGGCGGATCGGCATCCGAAAGGATGGCAGGCGCCATTGCGGTTGACGATAAGAGCTGCGCTCGCCGCGCGTGCGGGCCTGGTGGTCCGGAGTTCTCGGCGTAAGCAGAGGAAAGGACGGCAGTAGTGGTCGATCCGGCGGAGGTGGACGCGATCGTTCTGGTCGGCGGCATGGGCACGCGCCTTCGGCCGCTGACGCTGTCGGCGCCCAAGCCGATGCTGCCGACCGCAGGCCTGCCGTTCCTGACCCACCTTTTGTCGCGGATCGCCGGCGCGGGCATCGAGCATGTTGTGCTGGGTACCTCGTACAAGGCGGGGGTGTTCGAGTCGGAGTTCGGCGACGGGTCCAAGTTGGGCCTGCAAATCGACTACGTCGTCGAGGACGAGGCGCTGGGCACCGGCGGCGCCATCGCCAACGTGGCGGGGAAGCTGCGCCACGACACCGCGCTGGTGTTCAACGGCGACGTGCTCTCGGGCGCGGACCTGCGGGCGCTGCTGGACTCGCACGAAAACAGCGGCGCCGATGTCACGCTGCACCTGGTGCGCGTCGGTGACCCCCGCGCATTCGGCTGCGTGCCGACCGATTCCGACGGGGTGGTGACGGCCTTCCTGGAGAAAACGCAGGACCCGCCGACCGACCAGATCAACGCCGGCTGCTACGTCTTCAAGCGCGAGGTCATCGAACGGATCCCCAAGGGCCGGGCCGTGTCGGTGGAGCGTGAGGTGTTCCCCGGGCTGCTCTCTGACGGCCTTCGGGTGTGCGGCTACGTCGACTCGACCTACTGGCGTGACATGGGTACGCCCGAGGACTTCGTGCGCGGCTCGGCCGACCTGGTCCGTGGTATCGCGCCGTCGCCTGCGCTTGGCGGTCAGCACGGCGAGAAGCTCGTGCACGACGGCGCGGCCGTCGCACCGGGCGCGCTGCTGATCGGCGGCACGGTCGTCGGGCGGGGTGCCGAGATCGGCGCCGGCGCCCGGCTGGACGGTGCGGTGATCTTCGACGGTGTGCATGTCGGGGCAGGCGCGGTGATCGAGCGGTCGATCATCGGCTTCGGTGCCCGCATCGGTCCGCGAGCGCTGATCCGCGACGGCGTGATCGGCGACGGCGCCGACATCGGCGCGCGCTGTGAACTGCTACGCGGCGCACGGGTGTGGCCGGGGGTCACCATCCCGGACGGCGGCATCCGCTACTCGACCGACGTCTGAGCGATTTCGGCGCGCTAACGTTCGGCAAACGACCGTATGCGCGCCGAAATCACCGTTCGCGCGGGCTCGCCGCCGCGGCCAGTTGCGTGAGGCCGAAGTCGCAGTCTTCGGGTAACGCGTCAACCGGCCACCAGCGAAGGTCCAAAGACTCGTCGCTGCAGGCGATTTCGGCGTTCGGCGGCGCGATCACGATGAATTGCATGTCGAGGTGACGTGTCGGCACTCCCAGCGAGCAGGTGACCGGGTGCACGTGCAGCGCGGCGAGTTCGGGATCGATCGTCAGGCCGTCAATGCCGGATTCCTCCGTGGCTTCGCGCAGCGCGGCGGCGACGATGTCGGTGTCGGTATCCTCGCAGTGCCCACCCAGTTGCAGCCACCGCCCGAACCGCGGGTGCAGCGTCAGCAGTGCGTGGGTGCCTGAGTGGTCGAGGACGAGCGCGGAACCGGTGACGTGGCCCGGTACGCATTCGCGCAGGCAGCCGTCGGGCCGTGCGGCAAGGAACGCCAGCACGGCGTGCCGCAGCGTGTCCTGCGCGGGATCGGGTGCACGCCAACGCGTCAGCGCTGCGACGGCCGATTCGTGCAGGCTCACCTGCGCACCAGCAGGCCGTCGGTCGGCACCGGATCGCGCGGGCCGGACGACTCCTCTGGGTAGCCGATCGCGATGGCGCCCAACGGTTCCCAGTCGGCGGCCAGCGCCAGCTCGTCGCGCACCAGGTCGGCGGCGAAAATGGTGGAGCCGATCCAGCAGCTGCCGACGCCACGCACGGCCAGCGCCACCAGCAGGGCCTGTACGGCTGCGCCGACCGCGACCGTGAACATGGTGTGCTCGGCGGCGGTCCGAGCGGCGTCGGGATAACTGTGCGCACCGTCGGGCACCATGAACGGGATGACGAGTTCGGGTGCGTCGTAGAGGATCTGGCCCCGGCCGACGCGTTGCTCGACGGCCTCCGGCGGTCGCCCGTCTCCCGTCAGGTCGGCGCGCCACCGCTCCTTCATCCGGTCCAACAAACGCTGACGTCTGTCGGGGTCCTGCATCCAGACGAAGCGCACCGGCCGGGTGTGGTGTGGCGCTGGTGCGGTGAGCGCTTCGGCGACGGCGGCCTCGACGAGCTCGGGTGCGACGGCCTCGTCACTGAATCGGCGTACCGATCGACGGAGCAGCTGCGCCTGACCGCGGCCGAGCGCAACCGCTTCCTCGGTGCCCAGCCAGAACAGGTCCTCTTCGCCTGGCCGCAGCAGTGTGCGCGCATTGGATCCGTTGTCGGACAACGTGAGTCCGCGCACGACGGCCACCGGTATGTCGGTCAGCTTGCCCTTGACCAGGTCGGCCGCCGCCGCGATCTCGTCGGCGACCGCGATTTCGGTGACGACCAGTTCATTGCCGTGCCTGTCCTGCGAGCCCGCGTAGCCATGCAGCACCGTCAGGCCTGCCGCCCCGATCGCGAAGTCGGTCTGGCCGTTGCGCCAGGCCCTGCCCATGGTATCGGTGATGACCACGCCGACAGTGACGCCGAGCCGTTCGCGCAGCCCGGACCGCAGCGCCGCAGCGCTGGCGTCGGGGTCGGTCGGCAGCAGCGCCAACTCACCTGAGTCGACGTTGGAGCCGTCCACTCCGGCGGCGGCTTGCACCAGGCCGATCGCGTTCTCGGTGATCAATGTCCGGCCCTTGCGTGCCAATATCCGAACGGCTTCGGCATCGATCAGCTTGCGCCGCAGGGCATCCCGCTCCTCCGGATCGGTTGGTGCATCGACGATGCGTCCTTCACACTTGGATACCACCTTACTGGTGACCACGAGTATGTCGTTGTCGCGCAGCCACGGCGCAGTCGCCTCAATTGCTTCGGCCAGATCGTCGCCCGGGCGGAATTCCGGCAGCCCTGGCACCGGAAGCAGCTCGACCGCGCCGGAGGCGCCATGGTCGCCGACATTGGGCCGAGCGGATCCGTGCTCGGTCACGGCTTCACTCCCGCGAGATCCAGTCCAGCGCGCACCATTTCGGCCGTTGCCTGCGGATCGGTCATCAGCAGCGGCACTGACCGCACCTCGACGCCGTCGATCTCGGCATGGTCGCCCTCGTGCACCAGCCAGCCGTCGAGGATGCCGACACCCGAGCGTGGACCGTAATAGCCGCCGACCGCTTCAGAGGTGCTGGCGACCCCGATCACCGACAGGCATTCGTCGGCCATGCCGCGCAGCGGCTTTCCGCCGATGATGGGGGAGTAGCCGATGACGCGCGCCGTCGTCGAGCGCAGTGCGCCGCGGATCCCGGGCACGGCCAAAATCGAGCCGATGCTCACGACGGGATTGGACGGCGCCAGAAGGACGACGTCGGCGGTTTCGATGGCCTCGGTGACGCCGGGGCCCGCGGTGGCCTTGTCGGCGCCGACGAACGCGAAGCTGTGGGTCGGCACCTGCGCGCGGTAGCGGACCCACCACTCCTGGAAGTGGATTGCCCGCTTCTCGCCGTCATCCGGATCGGTGATGACGACATGGGTTTCGCTGCGGTCGTCGCTGGCAGGCAACAGCCGTGCGCCGGGCTGCCACCGCTCGCACAGTGCCTCGGTCACCTGCGACAGCGGATATCCGGCGCGCAGCATCTGGCTGCGGACCAAATGGGTGGCCAGGTCGCGATCGCCTAGGCCGAACCAATCCGGCTGCACGCCGTACGCGGCGAGTTCCTCTTTGGCGTGCCAGGTTTCATCGCGATGACCCCAGCCGCGCTCGGGGTCGATGCCGCCACCAAGGGTGTACATACAGGTGTCGAGGTCCGGGCAGATCCGCACGCCGTACATCCATGCGTCGTCGCCGATGTTGACGACCGCGGTCAGTTCGTCATCCGATTGTGACCCGTCGCCGAAGCGGCCGAGCCCCAAGAGGCATTGCACACCCAGCAGGAAGCGGGCACCGCCGACGCCACCCACCAGAACCGTGACCTTCACATTGACCGACACTAGGCTGTCCGGCCCGGCGTTGTTCGGGCAGGAGCGCGAGCGTGATGTGTGAGAGACACGCCGACGTCTCGACGCGCCGAATTCGCGTCACGGAATGATATGAATTTCTGTTCCAGTGCTTGACCCGGGCAGCTAACGCGTGTGTAATCACACCAGTGTCATTTCGCGGGTTGCCGACAGGTTTCGGTGTCGCAGACCGAGATTCGATCACTTGTTCGAATTTGAGATGGCCGCACATCACAATAGTGGGGCTCAACTTTGGGATCTACGAGACCAGGTGAGGAGGCGGAGCATGGCGTATGAGCAGGTCGATTTCGGTCGCGACGATCGGTTCGACAACCGGATTCTCGGCTCAGTAGGCAACACCCGTCACACCATTACCGGACCGACATCGATTGGGATACCGGGACGTCCTCAATTGAGTTTGGTGCGCGAGCAACCCGAGAGATATGAAGTTGCTCCGGCAACTATCGACGATGATCAATGGCAAGAGCGCGGATTGTGCGCCCAAACCGACCCCGAGGCGTTTTTTCCCGAGAAGGGCGGCTCGACCCGCGAAGCCAAGCGAATCTGCCTGGGTTGCGAGGTGCGCGATCGGTGCCTGGAGTACGCGCTGGCCCACGACGAGCGCTTCGGCATCTGGGGCGGCCTGTCCGAGCGGGAGCGCCGCCGGCTCAAGCGCGGGATCATCTGACTAAACGCATCACTCGTCGTCGATCGTCGGGTCGATGACAGAAGGTTCGACGCCCAAATACGTGGCCACCTGAGCCACCAAGACTTCATGCAGCAGCTCGGCGAGCTCGATGGTGTCCTTTGCCCGTCGCTCGATCGGCTTGCGGAACAACACAATTCGCGCCCGCGTCGCGTTGCCTCGGATATCGACCCCCGCCGGAATCAGCCGGGCCAGCGCGATTGGACCATCGGCCACCACCTCGGGCGGCCACTGCACGGCCTCGGGGTCCTTCGGGGAGATCCTGGGAATCTCGTCGACCGCGACGTCCAGACCCGACACCCGGTCCTGCCAACGCCGCTCGATCGGTTCGTATGCCTCGAGCACCGCCATGTCGAACCGCTCGGCCCGGCTGCGCCAGCCGGGCACCGTCGGAGGAAGCAGCGGGCCGCGCATTTCCCGGCCGCGGCGTGATCCGCCTAAATTCCGCTCGGTCACCGTAGTTGGTCCTTCTCTCGTCCGCGCGCAAAGATCGTAACGGTTGGAGATCGGCGTTCCCGCGGCTGCGCGTGTCCGGCGGCTTGGGCGGTTTCCGCACGATAACCTCTCGCTGTGAATGTTCCCCGTCGCTGCTGCCGGCCCGGGTGTCCCCACTATGCAGTCGCGACGCTGACCTTCGTCTACTCCGATTCGACGGCCGTCGTCGGGCCTCTGGCCACGGTGTCCGAGCCGCATTCATGGGATCTCTGCGTGGCACACGCCGGCCGGATAACCGCGCCGCGCGGTTGGGAGCTGGTTCGCCATGCGGCGCCGCTGCCGTCGCACCCCGACGAGGACGATCTGGTCGCGCTGGCCGACGCGGTGCGTGAGGGACGCGACGGTGCGCCGATGATCAATGGGATCGCGGCAGGCTTTTCCGATCCCGCTACCGGTGTGCACGGCGGCGTGCTGATGGCACCCGCCGCCCGCCGACCCGAGTCGAACGGTCGCCGGCGCGGCCACCTGCGGGTGTTGCCAGACCCCAGCGATTAGGGCCTGCCTAGCCGCCATCTGTTCGCCGCCCGACGGTTAGGCTGGCGCCAACGGTCCCCTTTGCAAGGAGCTCTATGTCTCGGCCCGCCGCGACTGTTCACCGCGTCATCAAGGCGTATGACGTCCGCGGACTCGTCGGTGAGGAACTCGACGAAGGGTTCGTCGCCGACGTCGGCGGCGCATTCGCGCGGCTGGTCCGCGATGGCGCATCTCAAGTGGTGATCGGCCATGACATGCGGGCGAGCTCGCCGTCGTTGGCGGCCGCGTTCGCCGAGGGAGTCATGGCGCAAGGGCTCGATGTGGTGCGGATCGGGCTGGCGTCGACCGATCAGCTCTACTTCGCGTCGGGGCTGCTGGACTGTCCGGGCGCCATGTTCACGGCCAGCCATAATCCGGCCGCCTACAACGGCATCAAGCTGTGCCGTGCCGGCGCCAAACCGGTCGGCAACGAGACCGGTCTCACCGCGGTCAGCGAAGACATCATCGCCGGCGTGCCAGCGTTCGGCGGCCCACGCGGCACGATATCCGACCGCGACGTACTGGCCGACTACGGCGAGTTTCTGCGGTCGCTTGTCAATGTGGCCGAGCTGCGCCCGCTCCGTGTCGCCGTCGACGCGGGCAACGGCATGGGGGGCCACACCACACCGGCGGTGCTCGGCGCGATCCCGTCAATCACGCTGCTGCCGTTGTATTTCGAACTGGACGGCACCTTCCCCAACCACGAAGCCAACCCGCTGGACCCAGCGAACCTCGCCGATCTGCAGGTCCACGTCGTCGAGACCGGTGCCGACATCGGATTGGCGTTCGACGGCGACGCCGACCGGTGTTTCGTCGTCGATGAAAAGGGGCATCCGGTTTCTCCGTCCGCGGTGACTGCATTGGTTGCAGCGCGGGAAATGAACAGAGAGATCGGCGCAACGGTGATCCATAACCTGATCACCTCCCGCGCGGTGCCGGAGCTCGTCGCTGAACGCGGTGGCACGCCGGTGCGCTCGCGCGTCGGACACTCATACATCAAGGCGCTGATGGCCGACACCGGAGCGATTTTCGGTGGCGAGCATTCTGCGCACTACTACTTCCGCGACTTCTGGGGTGCCGACTCCGGGATGCTGGCCGCGCTGCATGTGCTGGCCGCGCTCGGCGAACAGGAACGTGCGCTGTCGGAACTGATGGCGGACTACCAACGCTATGAAGCGTCCGGCGAGATCAACTTCACCGTTATGGATGCCGAATCGTGTGTCGATGCCGTACTGACGTCTTTCGGCACCCGCATCCACTCCATGGACCACCTCGACGGCGTGACCGTCGACCTCGGCGACGGCAGCTGGTTCAACCTGAGAATGTCCAACACCGAGCCATTGCTGCGGCTCAACGTCGAGGCCAGAACCAGCCAGGAGATCGACGAGATCGTCGGTCTCATCTCCAAAATAGTTCAAGCCCAAATGTCCTCAGACACTGAGGCGGCCACGTGAACGCCACTCAGGCCGCCGTCGACCTCGATGACGTGGAAGGCCTACTCGCCGCTGACCGAGACGGTTTGCTGCGCGCGGCGTCGATGGGCGGTGCGCAGGCGCGCGCCACCGCCGCGGCGCTCGAAGAGGGCGATCTGGATGCGCTGAAGTCCGACCAACCGCCGCGCACCGTTATCTGGGTGGCCGGTCGGGGTAACGCCGAGACGGCGGGCACGATGCTGTCGGCGACCATGGGCGGCTCGGTGGCCGCGCCGATCGTCGTGGCGGCCGAGGTGCCGCCATGGATCGGCGCGCTCGATGTGTTGATCCTCGGCGGCGACGACCCCGGCGACCCCGCCCTGGTTTCAGCGGCCGCGACCGGTGTGCGCCGCGGCGCGCGCATCGCCGTGGTCGCGCCGTACGAAGGCCCGCTGCGCGACGCGACCGCCGGCCGGTCGGTGTCGCTGGCGCCCCGACTGTGGGTCCGCGACGACTTCAACCTGGTCCGCTACCTGGCGGCAGGCCTTGCCGTCCTGCAGGCAGTGGACCAGGCCCTGCGGGTGGACCTCTCCATGCTGGCCGACGAGCTCGATGCCGAGGCGTTCCGCAACAGCGCCGGACGCGAGCTTTTCACCAACCCCGCCAAGACGCTGGCCGAACGCATGTCGGGACGCGACGTTGTGTTGGCGGGGGACAACGCGGGCACGCTGGCACTGGCCCGCCACGGCGCGGCGATGCTGCTGCGGATCGCCCACCAGGCGGTGACCGCGGTCGGACTGGCCGACGCGCTGGTGGCCTTACACAGTGGAATGGGTGACCCGACCGGACTGCCCGGCGTTGATCATGAAAAGTCGGTATTCCATGACGAGCAGATCGACGGCCCGCTGCCGCGGCGGCTCCGCACCTTCGTCTTGGCAACCGACGACGAGCGGCCGGTCGTGCTCGCACGGGTGAGCGGGCTCGACGACGTCGACGTGATCAACGCCGAGGACGTGCCGGAGGCATTGGGAATGGTGGACGCGCCAGTGGCCGTCGCGCCGCCCGGGCGGCCGGAACAACAATTGGCAACGCTGGCCGTGCGCTTGGAGATGACGGCCACCTACCTGCGACTGGTTCGAGGTTAAGCGAGTGCATCTGCTACGCGGAGCGGTTCGGACCTACGCATGGGGTTCGCGAACCGCGATTGCCGATTTCACCGGACGGCCAAGTCCCACAGCGCATCCCGAGGCGGAACTATGGTTCGGTGCCCATCCGGGTGATCCGGCGTGGCTGGAGACCGACGAGGGCGAGCGGTCCCTGCTCGACACCCTGCGATCCGATCCCGAAGGCCAGCTTGGCACCGCGGTTCGCGGCCGATTCGGCGATTGCCTGCCGTTCTTGGTCAAGGTGCTCGCGGCCGACGAACCCCTGTCGCTGCAGGCGCATCCGAGCGCCGCGCAGGCAGTGGAGGGATACGCCCGCGAGGACAAGCTGGGCATCCCGGTCACGGCGCCCACCCGTAACTATCGCGACCGCAGCCACAAGCCCGAATTATTGGTCGCGCTTGGGCAATTCGAGGCGCTGGCTGGATTCCGGCCCGCCGCGAGCAGCGTCGAGCTGATGCGCGCGCTCGCGGTCAGTGACCTCGACCCCTTCGTCAACCTGCTGTCCGGTCAGTCCGACGCCGACGGCCTGCGGGCGTTGTTCACCACGTGGATCACCGCCCCGCAGCCCGACCTCGACGTGCTGGTGCCCGCGGTGATCGAGGGCGCGATTCACTATGTGCGGTCGGGCAAGAAGGAGTTCGCGGCCGAAGCCAGGGCCGTGCTCGAACTCGGCGAGCGATACCCTGGGGACGCAGGTGTGCTGGCCTCGCTGCTGCTGAACCGGATCAGTCTCAAGCCAGGGGAAGCCATCTACATGCCCGCGGGCAACCTGCACACCTATCTGCACGGCGTTGGCGTCGAGGTGATGGCCAACTCCGACAACGTGCTGCGCGGCGGGCTCACACCCAAACACGTCGACGTGCCGGAATTGCTGCGGGTACTCGACTTCACACCGGCCGCCGACGATGTCATCCATCCCCGAATCACCAGGGACGGAACAGAACTCGTGTACACCACACCGGCGCCGGAGTTCGCGGTGTCGGTACTGTGCATCGACGGCGAGCATCTGGGCCACGAGATCGACACTCCGACGCGCCACGACGGTCCACAGATCCTGCTCTGTACCGAGGGTTCGAGCGTGGTGCACGCCAAATCCACTGTGGTGACGCTGGAGCGTGGAGCGGCCGCGTGGGTGGCCGCCGACGACGGACCGATTCGGTTGGTCGCGCAGACTCCGACGAAGTTGTTCCGGGTCACCGTAGGGATCTAGGGAGGGACCGAGCTTGTCGACCGAGGGAAGTACAAGAGCGATCCTGGCGGCGCTGCTGGCCAACGCAGGCATCGCCATCGCCAAATTCATCGGCTTCGTGATCACCGGCAGCTCGTCGATGTTGGCGGAGGCGGTGCACTCGGTCGCCGACACGTCCAACCAGGGCCTGCTGCTGCTCGGCCAGCGCCAGGCCCGAAAAGAGGCCGATCAGGTACACCAGTTCGGGTACGGCCGAAGCCGCTACTTCTACTCGTTCGTCGTGGCGCTGGTGTTGTTCACACTCGGCTCAGTGTTTGCGCTCTACGAGGGTTACCACAAGATCAGCCACCCCGAGGGGCTCAAGTCACCCAGTGTGGCGATCGCGATCCTGGTGGTGGCAATTGGCTTGGAGTCGTACAGCTTTCGCACCGCCGTCGTCGAGTCGCGACCACTGAAGGGGTCCGGCGGCTGGTGGCGCTTCATCCGCACATCGCGCAATCCGGAGCTGCCGGTGGTGCTGCTGGAGGACACCGGGGCGTTGATCGGCCTGATCTTCGCGCTCATCGGCGTCGGGCTGACGGTGCTCACTGGTGACGCGATTTGGGATGGCATCGGCACGGTCGGCATCGGCGTGTTGCTCGGCGTGATCGCGATCATCCTGATGGTGGAGATGCACAGCCTGCTCATCGGTGAGGGCGCCACCAAACAGGAGGACGCGGCCATCCGCGCCGCGCTCGAGCAGACCGAGCACGTCGACCGCCTGATCCACATCCGCACCCAGTACCTGGGGCCCGACGAGCTCCTGGTGGGAGCCAAGATCGCGCTGGCGCCTCAGACCGACCTGGCGACGGTGGCGGCCACCATCGACGCGGCCGAGGCGGCGGTCCGTGCGGCGGTGCCTGCCGCCACGGTCATCTACCTGGAACCGGACCTGGATCGTGCGCTGACCGGCCGCGCATAAACCGGATCAGTACGTCCTCGGCGAGGCCGTACTGCATCGCGTCCACCCAGAGGCGATGCCGGACCGGACCTCGTGCCCTGGCCCGTGTCCCGCCGGGAATGGCGGCATAGCCACCGACATCGGCATCCGCCAAGAGGCCGAGAACCTCACTGGCGTCATCGGATTCGAGCTCGGCGATCAGCACCCACATGTCCGCCCAAACACCGTTGTCGCGACCGCCGGGCGGCAGCCAGTACGGGATCCCGCAGGATGCTACGTCCTCGAGTGGCCTGATCAGCGAGCTCATGGGGCCTCCACCATCAAAGCTACCCGGGCTGTGCGCCTGCCACCAGATCGCGATCGGGCACTGACCGGCTCGCCCTTCTCTCGGCAAGCCATAGCCGCATGTTGTGCCGGATGGTGCGGCCGACCAACCGCGCCGATGGGACCATGTACAGGCTGTCGAGCAGGCTGAACCGGCGCAAAAACCATTCGGCCAGGACGGGATCTGTCTCTGCGGCGCCGAGGAACTGGTCGAACAGGTTGCCCACCGGGCGGTACCACCACGGCATCGGCCCGGTGGCCCGGTGCAGGACCAGGTCGCCGATCGCATTCATCGTCCACACCGGGTAGGTGGTCTTGGCGGCCGCGCGATTGAAGTCGCGGGCCAGGTCGGCGCCGGGTGTCTCCAGTACGCGCCGAAGGTGACCGGTCTGCAGCGACGTCATCGTCATGCCCTGTCCGAAGGTCGGGTTGAAGCTGACCACTGCGTCGCCGAACGGGATGATCCCCGCCGGGAAGCGATCCAATTTGTCGAAGCGCCGCCACCGGCTGGTCGGGAATTTGTGAAACGCGACCCCGCCGATCGGCTCACCCTGCCTGATCGCGGCGGCGACGTGCCGGGGCAGGATCTCGTCGGCCAGCGCGCACATTCCGGCGAAGTCGTCAGGCGGCTCTACCTTGGCGACCCCGAAGGTCGTCAGCCCCCAGGTGCCGTCTTCGTAGTAGAGCATGCCCAGCCCAAGGAGCTGCTTCCGCGAGGCGCCCGCGACGACGACCTTCTCGGCGATGAGCCCGTCCGGGATACGCAGTTGATGGGTGGCATAGGCGATGCCGACGTCCACGCGGTCCTCGCGAGGTTGTTCAAAGCCCCACTGCGCCAACCAGATCGGCAGCCGGGTGCCGCGGCCGGTGGCGTCGACGACGAGGTCGGCGCCCACCGGGTCACCGGAGTCGAGCACCACGCCCGTCACCTGCTGGCGCCCCGGCTCGTATCGGGGTTCCGAGACCGCAGCACGCACGAATTCGACGTTGTCGATCGCGGTCACCCGGCGTCGGATCTGCCATTCCAGGTGTGGCCTGCTGGGCACGTATGCGGTGAACTCGTCCCGGAGCCTGTGATGGGTGCCAAGCACATGGCCTGCCGCGCCGAAGTGAATACAGTCCGGTCGGTTCTCCAGAATCGGCACCCCGGCGGCAACCATGTCGTCGAGCAGACCTGGGAAGTGCGTCTCGAATTCCTGGGCGCCGCGCGCCATCAGCAAGTGGACGTGCCTGCCCTGGGGCACTGCGGCCCGGTTCGCCGGTCCGTCGGGCAGATTGTCGCGCTCGTAAACGGTGACCCGCTCGTGGAAATCCGACAGCACACGCGCGGCGCACAAACCGGCCAGGCTGGCGCCGATGATGATCGCGTGTTCGGTGGGCCGCCCCATGGATCACGACAGTACTGGGTAATCCCCTGCGAAACGGCCGAGAGAAATGGACCTCCGGAATACGCGAAAGGGACTCGGATGGCTGGGATGGGACTGACATGGCGAACCAAGTCCGTCGAACAATCGATCGCCGACACCGACGATCCCGAGACGAAACTGCGTAAGGATCTCACTTGGTGGGACCTGATCGTCTTCGGTGTGTCGGTGGTGATCGGCGCAGGCATCTTCACAATCACGGCGTCGACGGCAGGCAACATCACCGGGCCATCGATCTCGCTGTCGTTCATCGTCGCGGCGATCACCTGCGGTTTGGCGGCGCTCTGCTACGCAGAATTCGCTTCGACCGTCCCCGTCGCCGGCAGCGCTTACACGTTCTCTTATGCCAGCTTCGGAGAGCTGATCGCCTGGATCATCGGATGGGACCTTGTGCTGGAGTTCGCCGTCGGGGCCGCCGTCGTCGCCAAGGGCTGGTCCACTTACCTCGGCGAGGTGTTCGGATTCGCCGGAGGGACCGCCGAGATCGGAGGATTCACGGTCGACTGGGGTGCGCTGGTGATCATCGCGATCGTGAGCACCCTGTTGGCGATCGGAACGAAGCTGTCCTCCAACGTCAGCGCCGCGATTACGTTCATCAAGGTCGCCGTGGTACTGCTGGTGATCGTCGTCGGCGCGTTCTACATCAAGGCCGCCAACTACGCGCCGTTCGTCCCACCGACCGATTCGGGTGGCGGAGGTTCCGGAGAACAGTCTTTGTTCTCAATGATGACCGGTGCAGGAAGCAGCCACTACGGCTGGTACGGGGTGCTGGCCGGGGCATCGATCGTGTTCTTCGCGTTCATCGGTTTCGATGTCGTCGCGACGACCGCCGAGGAGACGAAGAAGCCGCAGCGCGATGTGCCGCGCGGCATCCTCGGCACGCTGGCGATCGTGACCGTCCTCTACGTCGCGGTCGCGGTAGTGCTGACGGGCATGGTGCATTACACCGAGCTGAAGAAGGCCGGCGAGGACGCAAATCTGGCAACCGCGTTCACGGCGAACGGCGTGACGTGGGCGGCCAAGATCATCTCGATAGGCGCGTTGGCCGGTCTGACCACGGTCGTGATGGTGCTGATGCTAGGACAGGTCAGGGTGCTGTTCGCCATGTCGAGGGATCGTTTGTTGCCCCACCAGCTGGCCAAGACGGGTTCGCACGGCACACCCGTGCGACTCACCGGCCTCGTCGGAGTGCTGGTAGCCGTGGCAGCGTCGGTGTTCCCGATGTCCAAGCTCGAGGAGATGGTCAACGTCGGCACTCTGTTCGCATTCGTTCTCGTCTCGGCTGGCGTGATCGTGCTGCGCCGGACGCGCCCCGATCTTCACCGTGCCTTCCGGACACCGTTGGTGCCGTGGCTCCCGATCGCCGCGATCGTCGCCTGCCTCTGGCTGATGTTGAACCTGACCGCCCTTACCTGGATCCGCTTCCTGGTCTGGATGGCGGTAGGCCTGGTCATCTATTCGCTCTACGGCCGTCGTCATTCTGCCGTGGCCAACCGGGAACCCGCTGTTTCGGCGTGAAAATCTTCGCTGACAGATAGAAATCACGCCCAACTCGCGTCCGGGGACGGTCTCGTCTCGATTCACTTTACAAAAAGAGTCCATATGTCTAGACAAGTGACAAAATCATGCCTACGGTCAAGTCAACGAGGTGATGGCACTCACACGAGGAGGCACGTAAGTGACGACCCAGCTGTCTGTCATCGAGATCGCCCAATGGCGCGACAGGAAGCGCTACCTCTGGCTGATGGGGCTGATCGCTCCGACGGCGCTGTTTGTGATGCTGCCGCTGGTGTGGGCGTTCAACCACTGGGGCTGGTACGTGGCGGCGGAGGTACCGTTCTGGATCGGGCCGATCCTGCTGTACATCCTGCTGCCCGCCCTTGACCTGCGCTTCGGTCCGGACGGCCAGAACCCACCGGACGAGGTGATGGAGCGGCTGGAGAACGACAAGTACTACCGCTACTGCACCTACATCTACATTCCCTTCCAGTACGCGAGCGTGATCCTGGGTGCCTACCTGTTCACCGCGTCCGATCTGGGCTGGTTCGGCGTCGACGGTGGACTGAGTTGGCCGGCCAAGATCGGTTTGGCCCTTTCGGTCGGCGTGCTCGGCGGGGTGGGCATCAACACCGCCCACGAGATGGGTCACAAAAAGGACGAGCTCGAGAGGCGGTTGTCGAAAATCACGCTGGCGCAGACGTTCTACGGCCACTTCTACATCGAGCACAATCGCGGCCACCACGTCCGGGTGGCCACCCCGGAGGATCCGGCGTCGGCCCGCTTCGGCGAGACCTTCTGGGAGTTCCTGCCGCGCAGCGTGTGGGGCAGCCTGAAATCGTCATGGGGGCTGGAAGCTCGGCGTCTGCGTCGGGCCGGTAAGAGTCCGTGGCACTGGTCAAACGATGTGCTCAACGCCTGGGCGATGTCTGTGGTGTTTTACGGCATCCTGATCGCGGTCTTCGGTGTGGCGCTCATTCCCTTCATCGTCATTTCCGCGGTATTCGGGTTCACCCTCCTGGAGACGGTCAACTATCTCGAGCATTACGGCCTGCTACGTCAGAGGCTCGAGAGCGGTCGCTACGAGCGGTGCGCGCCGGAGCACAGCTGGAATTCCGACCACATCGTGACCAACCTGTTCCTCTATCACCTGCAGCGGCACAGCGATCATCACGCCAACCCGACGCGTCGCTACCAAACGCTGCGCAGCATGGCGGGCGCACCCAACCTGCCCAGCGGATACGCGTCGATGATCGCGCTGACCTACTTCCCGCCATTGTGGCGCCACGTGATGGATCACCGGGTGCTCGAGCACTACGACGGCGACATCACCCGGGTCAACGTGCACCCGCGGGTGCACGACAAGGCCTTCGCCCGTTACGGAGCACAGGCATGAGGGCCTATAGATGCCCGGGCTGTGACTACGTCTATGACGAGACGAAAGGCGCTGCGCGAGAAGGATTCCCGGCGGGCACGCCGTGGAGTGACATCCCCGGGGACTGGTGCTGCCCGGACTGCGCAGTGCGCGAGAAGGTCGACTTCGAAGAGGTTTCTGAAGAGAGAGGGAGCAATGAAATGACAAGCGGTGAGCGCTTGCGCGAAGTGGGGGTACCTCCCGCCGGTAGGGCAGGGGGACGAACCAACCCATTCAAATTGTTCATCTGCGTGCAGTGCGGATTCGAGTACGACGAGGCCAAGGGCTGGCCCGAGGACGGCATCGCCCCGGGCACCCGGTGGGACGACAT
>Ga0207688_10000368_pt1 | contig 20985 bp, 19 predicted proteins | sample KBSMiscanthusM4_FD_184296 | JGI IMG/M metagenome (GOLD analysis project Ga0207688, IMG submission 184296) | Miscanthus rhizosphere microbial communities from Kellogg Biological Station, Michigan, USA - M4 (SPAdes) (version 2) | ecosystem: Host-associated > Plants > Roots > Rhizosphere ...
GAGCCGCTCAACCGGTAGCCGCCGTCCACGGCGTGCCCCTGACCGTTCGGAAAGAACTGACCGCCCATGGTGATCCGGTTGTCGTGAGCGGTGAACACTTCGGCGAATCCTTCGTCGGGGAGGTACGCCCCGGCGGCGAAGGTCGACGGCAGGTTCGCGATGCCGATCCACCCGAACGACCCGTCCTGCCATGCCATTTCGATCCACGTCTCGATCATCTCGGGAAACGACGGCTCGACGCCGCCCGCCGGTATCGGGTTGAAGGACGACATCAAGCCACTCGCCCACATCTCGTCGACGATGGCAGGCGTCAAGGTGCGCTGTCGCTCCGACCCGGCGGCCTCGGACCGCACGAGGTCACGCATCCCACGCGCCCGCGCGACGACCTGATCTCCCACTTCGGCTGTCGACGTCATGATCGATGACCGTACGCGATCGACCTCAGGTCGTCGGCGGATTGTGGGGCGATGGTTGAGGTGCGCCGCTATGAACACCGAGCCGGTGTCCGGAGGCCACCGATTCGATGGTGAAGCGCACGCGGCGCCCGGTGCCGCCATCGTCTCCTGCGGCACCCGGGGTTATCCATTGGAGCGCCGCCGTGCCCGAGATCTGCAGGCTGGCGCCGGACTCGAAGTCGACGAACAGCAGGGCCGCCGAACTGTCCACCTCGAGGTTCCCGAGACTGTTGAACATGTTGTTGCCGGGGTAATCCGGCCACCACAGCCGGACGCCTTCGACGCGGACGAAGCCAGGGGTTCCCCCGCGGTGGGATGCGTCGGCGCCGCGCGTCGGATGGACGGTGCCGAGGAAGAAGGTGTCGGCGCGGGCAATCAGCGCGACGTCTTCGTCGCCGAGCGTTGCGCTACGCACCAGCCGCTCGGTCGCAGGCTCGCTGGACTCGGTGTGCACGAGGCGCCGTTGCTGAATGTACTTGGGGCAGTTGCCAAATGCTTGGTCGACGACGATCTGCAGTTCGTCGGTACCTGCGTAGGTGAGCGTGCCGTTCACCCTCACCCGGCGCCGTGTGGCGAACTCGATGGCGAGCAGGCCGACGGCCTGACCCTCCGCAAGGCCGTGCAAGGCGTCACCGGAGCCGGGCGCGGCGTGGACGGTCAATTCACGGTCGCGCGCTTCGAGAAAGCCCGCCGAGGCGATGAGCGCAGAGGTCCACAACCGGCCGTCGGCATCGCGTGCTGTCAGGACCGCGAAGTCGCGCTCTGCCAGGAAGCCACTGATCCCGCCGTTGAGGTCGGGCACGGCCAGCATCGTTCCGCCGAGGCGCGCCGCCTGCGCCCGCACCCCCGCACGGCTCTGGACCGCGAGTTCGCCCTCGTGGAAGCCTTCAGCAGCCATCAGTCCACGTCCAATACCGCCTTGCCGGCGACCCGACGGTCGAGCAGCGCCGCGGCCGCGTCCGACACCTCATTCCACGACGACCGCAACCCGATCTGCGGATCGATCTCCCCGGCGGCCAGCAGTGCCACCAGATAGCCGAGATCAGCCCCGAACGGGGTGCGAACAGTGAACGGTTCCAAGCTCTTTTGTGCGCCTGACAGCCGCTCGGCCTCGAAGTCGATGGTGGTGGGCTGGTTGGACGCCATGCCGATGGACTGCGCAGAACCACCGTCGCCAACGAGACTGAACGCTTCGGCCAGCAGCTGACCGCCGACGTTGTCGAGCACGCCGAACACCCGCTCGGTGATGTCTGCGAGGCCGACCACCACCTCGGCCGCGCCGAGGTCTCGCAGCCCTGCGCCGCGGGCCTCGGAACCGACCGCCGCGACCACGTGCGCGCCCGCCCGTGCGGCCAGCTGCACCGCGAAGCGGCCGACCCCGCCGGAGGCTCCCGTGATCAGCACCCGACGGCCGACCACCGGCCCGAGCCTGCGCAGCGCCTGCAGCGCGGTCACCCCAGCCACCGGCAGCGCGGCGGCAGGTCCGAATTCCACCGAATCCGGAAGTATCGCAAGGTTTTCCGTCGGCACGGTCCGCCGCTGCGCCCAGCCGCCTGCGCCGTGGAACCCCACGACCCGGCTGCCGACCGGCGGCCCGGACCCGTCGGCCGCGGCCTGCACGACGACGCCGGCGGCGTCCCATCCGGGTACCTCGCCAGGTTTGCGCATCCGATCGAGGAAGTGCACCTCACCGAAGTTGAGGGCGGTCGCTCGTACTTGGATGACCGCCTCGGACTCCGCGGCGGCAGGCTCGTCGACGTCAGCCAAGCGGAGATTTGCGCGCGCTTGCGGGTCGTAGATCACTGCTCGCATGCCACGGTCAACCGGACCGGGCGAAGGTTATTCCCCTAGGTGCGTGCGGGGGCAAGCCGCTTGAGGGCAAGCCCACCCTCGAACGGCCGATAGCCGAACGCGGGCGGGGAGGCATAACCCGTGTCGCCCAACGGCGTCTGCACCTCGGCGACCGTCGGGCCGATCTGCGCGGCGACCGGCGCAAGGGCTTCGAGGTCGAAGCGGTACAGACGCCCCGCGTTCCCGCCCAGAATCTTGCGGCACGCGTCTTCGGACTGGTCGTGCAGAGCCCACCGGATGGCCAGTTTGGAGTGGGGCGCAAACCCTTCCTCGTGCGGATAGTCGCTGCCCCACATCATGTGGTCTGCGCCCATGTAGTCGATCATCGAAGACTCGTACGGTGTGAGTTCAGACGCCATGTAGCAGTTGCGTTTCGCGTACGCGCTCGGCGCCAGGGTCAGCTCGTCGATCGACGAACCGCCGAACATCCCATACGTGCGGTTGTGCGCCTCGGTTTTCATGCTCGGCACCATGACGTCGAGCAGCACCATCTGCTGCTGTAGCCACAACGTGCCCTGCTCCGTCGGCACGAATCGCAGTGTCGGGTAGCGCTCGAACACCCCGGCGAGGATGAGATGGGAGACCGTGCGCTGAGCCCACATCGCCATCTCGGTGATCAACACTGCGTTGGAGGCGGGCTGGTCCATCGGCATCAAGGGACTACCGGCCCCGGCATGCTGGACCACCGTCAAGTCGAGGTCCGCGCACAGCGCCCAGAGCGGTTCATAGCGGGTGTGGAACAGTGGCGCTACATTCGGATCGCCGGGCGAAACCGGGGGCAGCAACACCCCTCCGAAGCACTCCTGCTCAACACCCCAGCGGATCTCGCCAAGCGCCAGGTCGACGTCGTTGGGGAAGACCTGAATCAATCCGCGGCGCCGGGCCGGGGCCAGTGAACAGAAATCGACCTGCCAGCGGTTGTGGGCCTGCACACCCGCCCAACGCTTTTCGAACTCCTCACGGTTACGAGGCAGGGCGATTGTGATGTTGGGGGTCGTCGGGAAGAACGGCGGAACCGTGTTGGGAAGCAGCACCTCAGCCGCCACCCCATCGGCGTCCATTTCGGACATCCGCAGTTCGTGGTCCCAATTGCGCTTCGCAGTGGCGATGATCAAGTCATCGAACGGGCTTTCATACGTCTTCGCCCAATCATCGAAATCGTCGTGCAGTCGGGTTGGCAGATACGGCTTGTAGTCGAGCAAATCTGCCCCGGCGTGGGTGTCCGTCGAAATGACGACATAGCGATCGATCGTGTCCCAGGTACCAGCCATCGCACCATCCTCGCCTGGTCCGGGCCTACGCAGGCAGGATTCGGTGATTCAATCAGGGTGAACGTCTGGGTGAATCTCGTTGAGCTGCGCGCTGTCCCAATACCCGCGCTGCTGCACGATCAAGCCGCCGCGCACGTGGAAGAACCCGCACCCGCGGAAACCGTCGGGATCGATCCACTCCAGCGCGGCCGAATCACCGTCGACGACAGCCGCGACATCGCCCGCATTGAATCGCTCAACCCACGTTTCGATCGTGCGATGCGTGCTCATCGCGGGAACCTACGACGAAGCGGCGCCGCTTCGCGACGAAGTTTTCGTCGGCCGCTCGCTGATGATGTCGAGGCTGAGAAACTCCGGCGCCTTGATGACGCGGCGCAGCATGAACCGAATGAATGCCGGCATGTCCGAGGCGTTCTCGTCGCGATACAGCCGCGGAGCACCGAGCTGGTAATGCCGCCGCCTGCTCTCCAGTTCGCAGCCGCCCGCGGCCAGCACATTGCGCACCCAGTCCGCGCCGGAACCGTACGTCAGCGCGATCACGTATCCGCCGCGACGCCGGAACGCCCATAGCGGGGTCCGAAACGCCCGACCCGACTTGCGGCCCTGGTGGATGACGACGGCCCACCCCGGCGCCCATGGGGCGATGAACTTGGTGAGTCGGTTCAGGCCGACCTTGTTGGCGCGGGCAACCCATCGCGGTGCTGGCATCTCAAAACTCCTCAGTTGTGGAATTTCCGCCACCCACGCTAGCTTCGAGCCTCAGGAAAGTCAACGACTGTAGAATTTCGTGCACTATGGCGAAGATCGGACGCCCCCGCGGGAAGACCGACACCCGCAACGTGATCCTGGCCGCCGCGCGACGGATGTTCGCCGACGCCGGATACGACAAGACCTCGGTGCGCGATGTCGCCGCCGCGGCGGGAGTTGATCCCGCGATGATCCGGCACTACTTCGGGAGCAAGGCCGAACTGTTTCGCGCGACGATGGGCTGGCCATTCGAGCCCGCCGAAATCGCTGCCCGAATCACCGCCGGCGATCCACACGAGATCGGCGAACGGCTCACGCGAGTGTTCTTCGAGGCGTGGGAGCAGCCGGAGTCCCGCGCGCCGTTGCTGGCGATCCTGCGAGGCGCCGCCACCCATGACGAATCCGCGACTCTGGTGCGCCAATTCATCCAGGGGCAGGTGTACGCGCACATCGCGGCGGCCATCGCGGAGCCGGATGCCGAACTCCGGATCGATCTGGCGATGGCGCAGCTGCTGGGCATCGCGTACCTGCGGCACATCCTGCGGGTGGAACCCGTCGCGTCGACGCCGGTGGACGAACTCATCAACACGGTCGCGCCGGTGATCAGCCGGCACCTAGCCCATGACTAGGCGCCGTGGATATCGAGGCCGTGCGCGGCCGCGAACGCAAGCGCCTGCTCGATGTCGACCTTCGCCCCGCGCAACGCCGCCGATGTCCACAGTGTCGGATCAACCCGTGCGCCACGCAGATCGGCCTCGTCCAGCTTGGTGTTCTGCAGCCGGGCACCGCTGAGGTCGGCACGCCGGAGCACCGCCTTGCGCAGGTCGGCTTCGACCAGGCCGGCTTCCCGCAGCCGGCAGTCGGAGAGGTCGACGCCGCGCAGATCCGACGCGCCGAGCACGGTCAGCGTGAAGTCGACCTCCACGAGCCTGATCGGCCGCATACGGCATTCGGTGAACACCGACCCCAGGAAACTGCAATGGCGAAACGTGCTGTGCAGCAAAGACGTCCGACGGAACTTGCAGTTGCGGAAGGCGGAGCCGTCGTGCTCGGATTCGGACAAATCGACGCCGCTGAAATCGCACTCGGTGAACACGACGCGCTCGGTGCGGATCCGGCTCAGATCGTCGTCACGGAAGTCGTGGTTATCGAATTCCCGCTCGGTCCAGACCGTTTCGTCTTCGCTCACGCGGTCAGCCGCGCGCTGGCGTGAGGCTGTTCAGCGCGTACTCGGTGACGGCGATCAGCGCGGCCTTGGTGGAGTGGCGGTCGCGGGCGTCGACGGTGATGATCGGGATGTCCTCGCGCAGCGCCAGCGCCTTGCGGACCGCATGAGCGGGATGCCTTGGCGCCCCGTCGAATTCGTTGATCGCGATCAGGAACGGCAGGCGGCGTGCCTCGAAGAAGTCGACTGCGGCGAAGCTGTCTGTAAGGCGCCGCACGTCGACGAGGATGATCGCGCCGATGGCGCCGCGCACCAGGTCGTCCCACATGAACCAGAACCGGCGTTGCCCGGGGGTGCCGAACAGGTACAGCACCAGATCCTCGGCAAGGGTGATGCGGCCGAAGTCCATCGCCACAGTGGTGGTGTTCTTCGTCGGGGTCAGTTCGAGACCGTCGACCCCGGCCGAGGCGTTGGTCACCAGCGCCTCGGTGCGCAGCGGCATGATTTCCGACACCGCCCCCACGAACGTCGTCTTGCCGGCGCCGAACCCGCCGGAGATGACGATCTTCGTCGAGGCGGTGTCCCGCCTCTCAGAGCGCTCGTAGGCCACGCAGCGTCCTTCCTATCAATTCGCGTCGTTCGTCAATGGTGGTGGAGTCACCCAGGGTGGTGTGCACCCGTAGATAACCTTGCGTCACGAGGTCGCCGATCAGCACGCGCGCCACGCCGAGCGGTAAGGATAAGAAGGCGGCAATCTCGGCCACCGACGGGCTGTCGACGCATTTCGTCAGGATCTGGCCGCGTACGTCGTTTCCCGGCCAGCGCGGCGGCTTCGTTGGAGCGAGCACCGTCTCGACCGGGGCTTCGAGCGGCAGGTAGATGCGGGAATCGGTTCGGCCGGCCGTCAGCGTGTACGGCCGAACCAGCTGGGGTTCGTCCGTATCGTCCCGTTCCCAATCGTCCATAGGCCGCTCACGAGTGCTGCGGGGCGCGTCGTGCGGACTGGACCATGGCGCCCACGCGTTCCACCAAAATGGCCATCTCGTAACCAATCTGGCCGATGTCGCAGTTTCGGGTCGCCAACGTCGCAAGGTTGGAACCGTCGCCGACGCGCATCAGCAACAGGTAGCCGTTCTCCATCTCGACGACGGACTGCAGCACATACCCACCGTCGAACAGCTGCGAGGCACCAGTCGACAGGCTCGCGAGGCCGGAGGCCACCGCGGCGAGTTGGTCGGCTCGTTCGGTCGGCATGTGCTCGCTGGCAGCCATCAGCAGGCCGTCGGCGGACACCAGGACGGCGTGCGAGACACCGGATACTTCGCGGGCGAACTTGGAGACCAGCCAGTCGAGCGAATCACGCTGCGTCGAGCGTGGCGGCTGCATTGAATCCCGGGTCGTCCCCTGCCCTTTGGGCGTGGGCCCATCGCTCTCCCCTGGCCTGCGGCCGTGGGCCCAACCCGCCGGCGTCATTCGTTATCGGTTCCTCTGGTTTCCTGGGCATGTGATCGCCCGGCATGCACACCACCGAAATGGTTGCTGATGCTTGCCCGGACGGCGTCCGGATCGCGCGACGGAATCGGTACTCCGCCGGTGCCGAACTCAGCCGCCGATGCTACCTCGTCGTCGCCGTCGTCGGTCCTCTGAGCACCGCCGTTGAAGTGATGACCGCCGTTAAGTTGGCCGTCGGGGCCCGCGGAATCGACGGCGCCCGGCACCAGGCGCGCGCCGGGTTCCCGTAACGGCAGTCCTTCCTCGGTGTGCTCCAGAACCGGTGCGTCGTCTGCCGCTGCAGCCGCTGACCAGCCGTGATCCCACACCGATTGCCAATTCAGGTCCTCGCTGTTGCCCAGGTCGGTGGGATCGACGAGCCATTCGGACAGCATCTTCTGGTAGATGGCGTCGTCGGCGCCTGCCGTCGGCGACGGTTCGTGCACGGCGTCGCGCGCAGGGTCGGGATGCGGCGGCTCGGCTGCCGCAGCCGCCTCAGGCCGCGGGGGTGCCTGCGGCTGCGGCGCTTCGACGGCCGACGGGGTATGCGCGCCGTTGCCGGCAGCCTGCGCGCGGGCCGCGAAGAACGCCGACGTGTCGATGGGCGCGCGCTCGGCGTCGGGCTCAGGAGCCAGGGGTTGCCCCCGCGGGGCCGGCTCGGCCGTCTGCACAGGCATGGATTCCGCCGGCCACAGGTCCTCGGCGGGCCGGTCCTGCTCCGGCTGTTCGGGCACAGGCTCGGCCAGCGAGGTCGGGATGTCGGAGATTCCGCTGGCGCCGGGATTGCGCTGCGGCAACAACGCGACCGCCACCTCGGGGTGCCCGTTGAGGTAGTCCTGGCCGGGCTCATCGAGGTGGTCGCTGTAGTCGTGATCCTCGTCCAGTGCCAGGGCGGTGTCGATCCCCGCATGGGCATCGGCGGGGGTGCCGTACTCCGGACCACCGAATTGGTCGGGCTCCCCGGCGACGACAAGCAACTCGGACGGCACGAATACACCGGCGGTGGTGCCCGAATTCGGTTCGCCCGCAATGGTGCTGCGCAACCGGACCACAAACCCGTGCTGCGCGGCGAGCCGCCCGACCACGAACAGGCCCATGTGCCGCGCGGTGTATGGAGTGACCTCGCCACCGGACTGCAGTCGGGTGTTGGCGACCCGCAGGTCCGGTTCGGTCATGCCGATACCGATGTCGCTGACCTCGATGACCAGGCCACCGTTGCTTGTGTGCACGGCCGACACCCGGACTTGGGAGATCGGCGGCGAATAGCGCAGCGCGTTGTCGAGCAGTTCGGCCAGCAGGTGCACCACATCGCCTGCGACGGCGCCGTGGACCTCGCTGTCGGGCACCGTCGCGGTGACCACCCGGGTGTAGTCCTCGACCTCGGAGGCGGCGGCGTTGATGATCGCCGAAACGGGCACCGGCTCGACCTGATCCCGGGGCACCTGGGCGCCCGCGAGCACCAGCAGGTTGGCGCCGTTGCGGCGCATCCGGGCCGCCAGGTGATCGAGCCGGAACAGGCTCTCCAGCCGCTCGGGGTCCTCCTCGTTGCTCTCCAGGCGGTCGATCAGGGAGAGCTGTTGGTCGACCAGAAACCGACTGCGCCGCGACAACGTCTCGAACATGTCGCTGACCTGCAGCTGCAGGCGGGACTGTTCACCGGCCAGCAGGACGGCCTGCTCGTGTAGCTCGTCGACGGCGTGCGCGACCTGACCGACCTCTTCGGAAGTGTGCACGGGGATCGGCTGGACAGGGTCGGGCTCCGCCCCGCTGCGCGCCTGTTCGATCTCGCGGGCCAGGTCGTCATGCGCCACCTTCAGCGCGCTGTCGCGCAACCGGCGCAGCGGACGCACCAGCGAGCGCGCCACGAGGATGACCGCCAGCAGCGCCACCAGCAGCGCGCCGATGACGACCGCGGAGTCCTGGATCGCGGCGGTGCGCTGCGCCGCGGCCTTGCCTTCCACCGCGCGCGTCACCGCGGTCGACGTGTCGGCGACGGTCTTGTCCGCGATTTGGTTGGTGACCTGGATCGACGCGCTCAGATCCGGGTTGTTGACCAGCACGGCGGCCGGGTCAGACATGATCGCCATCCGCTTGACGAACTCTTGCTGCAACTTCTGGGCCTCGGGCGAACCGACTCCAAGCACATGGCTGATGCCGAACAGTGTCGACGGCTCGGTACCGGCCACCGTATTCATCGACATGCGCAGCTCGGGATCCGGCAGCTCACCGCCGAGGTTCACCAGCAGCTGCAGGATCATCATCTGTCCGCGGGCGCCGACGGCCCGGCTCAGGCCCAGCGTCTCGGCGCGGATGCGTTCGTCCTCGACCCGGACCGAGCCGTTGATCGCGTCCTCGGCGGTCAGCAGGACCGGCGTGTACGCCTGCACCCGGTCGCGCAGCCCGATGCCTTTCGCCGTGACCTTGTCCATCAGCGCCTGGCCGTCGCCGATCATCGTGTTGACGCCCTTGCTGACGTCCGGTGCGATGTCGGTGTTGGACAGCCGTCGCTGCAACTCCTGTCGGCTGGCGTCGAACTTGGTCAGCGCCGCCTGGGTATCACCGCCGGTCGAGCTCGCCAGCATTGCAGCGTCGAGCGAGGCCATGTAGCTCTCGATCGCGGGCACCATTTCGGCGCGGTCGGCGGCACGGCGCAAATCGGCGGCCGCCGTCACGCTCGAATAAATGCGCAATCCGCCGAACGTGCCTGCCAGAACGAGCGGCACCAAAACAATCGCGAACACTTTCCAGCGGACCGGCCAATTCGCGATCGACCATCGCGATGGTCGCTTGGCCGGTGGCTGCGCCTCTGGCTCGAAATCGACGAGCTTGCCATCCGCCTGGTTCAGCTGCGAGAACGCGGTCATCGGCGCCGGCCAATGGCATTCGCGGCCGGTCCGCAATTCAGTAATGAAACGTCGTTCATAGGACTTCCTGCTGATTTTGCCCTCGATGAGCGGGCGTTCTACGCCTGGCAATTGGTCGAGTATGACAGCCGTGTGCAGCCGTTTCCACAATTCTTACTGAACAGACAGACTTCAGAACCGCTCTGGCGGGCGGCATCGTGCTATGCGAGCAAATGACTGGGCGCCCCGGCAATCATTCGGACCGTCCTCACTCGTCGGTACCGCAGACGAGCCTTGAATCACGGATGTTTCCGCCGACGCTATCGGCGATCCACCTTCTCACGTTGCCACGGGGTGCCGTGCCGACGAACTGAGACCTTGCAGACTCGTCAGTGGCCAGTAACCGGTTTCTGTCAATAGACTGTGATTTACCTTGGAGACCATTCCAGAGTCCGGAGAAGGCATATGAAGCAACTCATCGTTCTTGGAACTGGCGGGGTCGGAGCCATGGCACTGTCGATGGCGCTACTCGGCACCGGTGTCGCTGCCGCCGCAGATTACGACGGCCAGACTTACGCCGATGCGGCCGCCGCGATCGAACAGGCCGGCGATACCCCAATCGTCGCGACGCGGATCGGTAGCCAGCTGCCGCAGGACGAGTGCCTCGTCGTCAATTCACAAGACCACTCGTATCTCAGAGATCCGCCCGACGATGTCTACGTCTTGTCGGCCACCAATGAGGTGCGGCTGAACCTGAATTGCGCCGGCGGTTACGCGACGGCGACCAATCCCGGTGCCTCGGTGGCGAGTCCGGCAGGCCGAGAGGCCAGGGCCGCCGCGGACGAGGCAGCCGCCGCCGAGGAACAAGAGCTGGCCGAGGTAAGCACCCCCGACGAGTAAGCGTCAGCAGCTCGATATCGGTTCTTCCTAAGCGGCCACGGCTCGCGCTGCGCTGTTTCGAATGGGTCCACAGCTCGACCCCCGTCTTGTTCAAGCTGATGTTCTACTCGCCACGCACGCCCCGGGTGTCAAAGTTCCGGCGTCGGAGACGATCCGCTTGGCATGTGCGGCATGCCAAATCTGCCGGCGCTTGCGCAGGCCAGAACCGTGCCGGTTAGCGTTGAAGTCGCCTTCCGCGGAACACTTATGCACCTTGCAACCCCGCGTTAACAGTGATCGGCTGGTCTTGGCGGCGGCTACGCTCGCCAGGCGCTAGAAGAACTTTCGGAACTTCTAGTGGCTTGAGCGCGTACAGGGGTTGTACGTCACCCCACGAACACAAGGGGTGGCCGTGGGCCGCCGACCCGGAGGTAGCGCATTGTGTTCAAAGTGCTGTTCTACTCGCCGCGCATCGCGCCCAACACTGGCAATGCCATCCGGATGGTCGCCGCGACAGGATGCGAATTGCATCTGGTCGAACCGCTCGGATTCAACCTGTCCGAACCCAAGTTGCGTCGCGCCGGCCTGGACTATCACGACCTGGCGTCGGTCAGCGTCCACCGCGATCTACCCGCCGCCTGGGAGGCCCTGGCGCCGAAGCGGGTCTACGCGTTCACCGCGCATGCCGCGACATCGTTCGCCGACATCAGCTACCGGCCGGGTGACGTGTTGATGTTCGGTCCCGAGCCCACTGGGCTCGATGCGGCGACGCTCGCCGACCCGCACATCAGCGCGCAGGTGCGCATCCCGATGCTGGCGGCCCGGCGGTCGCTGAATCTGTCCAACGCAGCGGCCGTCGCCGTCTACGAGGCCTGGCGCCAGCACCGGTTCGACGGCGCCTTCTGATCAGCTCGCCCGCAGACAGAGCGACGCAGCGGCGTTGGCACTCTTGCTCGCGGGCGTGTCCTAGCGTCGATTTCAGCACCAGGGTTGTGGTTTCTCCCCCCAAAATCACGACCGTGGCGCAGATTTCGGTGGACCCAGGGAAGTCACCAACTGTTCCAATGGGTGACCTGCTCGGCGGGCAGCCGCTTGGCCGGCCGGAAGTCGGTGCCCTTGGTGTAGGCGATCGGGAACAGGCCGGCCTGGCTGTACTTGTCGGAAGGAATGCCCAGGAGTTCGGCGGCCTGCTTCTCGCCGTCGCCGAGCAGATGCAGCGTTGTCCACGCTGATCCGAGCCCACGGGACCGCAACGCCAACATGAAGCTCCATGCGGCGGGCAGCAGCGAGCCCCAGAAGCTTGCGCTCATGCCTGCGGGTGCGCCGTCGGGACGGCCCTCCAGGCACGGGATCAACATGACCGGCACCTCATGAAGGTGTTCGTTGAGGTACTTCGCGGAGTCATAGACGAGCGGCCGCTGTTCGTCGCGCACGTCGCCGTACTCGGGCTTGGGAAGGTCGAGGTACGGCGTCGCATTGGTCCGGTAGATGTCGGCCAGCGCCTTCTTCTGCTCCGGGCCGTCGACGAACACCCATTGCCAGCCTTGAGAGTTGGAGCCCGTCGGCGCTTGGAGTGCCAACTCGAGACATTCCAGCAGCACCTCACGCGGCACCGGCTTCTCGAAATCGAGCCGCTTACGCACCGAACGGGTGGTGGTCAGGACATCGTCGACGGACAAATTCAAGGTCATTTCGCGAGACTACATTCGCTTCAATGACAGTCGAATTTACTCAGGAGGTTTCCAGCAGGCTCTCATAGGATAAGTACGGGTGGCTGACGACGGTCGCGAAGTCCGGCCAGCCCGTCCCGCGGCGAGTACGCGGCCAGCCTCGGATTCAGCAAGGACTTCCTCGCCGCATGCAGCACACGGCTAAAGATCACCGTCGACAAGGTCTGGACGACGCCGACCGGTGCTGACGTTTCTGCGCGAGTTGGGCCCACACGCAAGCTGGGGATGGCAAGGGGCTGCATTTCCGCGGCGTGTCGGGGACGCGTCTGCTCGCGCTCAACGGAAGTCGCGGCTCTTCGATCCGACGGTCATGGAAAGCTTGCCCATCCGGTCGGCGACGACGGTGACCGCACCGGTGGCGTTCTGCACCTGACCGCGGATCAGTAGCGCTGATGCGGTCTGTGCCAGCCTGCGGTGCCGCGCCCACACACCGGGCGAGCACAGGATGTTGACCATCCCGGTTTCGTCCTCGAGGTTGATGAACGTCACGCCCTGCGCGGTCGCGGGCCGCTGACGATGCGTCACCGCCCCCGCCACCAGCACGCGGGTCCCGTCGGGCACCGCGAGCAGCTGGTCGGCCGGGACCACGCCGACGGCGTCGAGGTCCTCCCGCAGGAATTGGGTGGGATAGCTGTCCGGTGAAATACCGGTGGCCCACACGTCCGCGGCGGCCAGTTCCAGTTCGGTCATGCCGGGCAACGACGGGATGTGTGACGACGACCCCACGCCCGGCAGCCGGTCCGGTCGCTGGGTGGCGGCCGCACCGGCGGCCCACAACCCTTCGCGGCGGGTTATCCCGAAGCAGCCCAGCGCCCCCGCGGTGGCCAGCGCCTCGGTCTGCGGTACCGACAGCTGGATGCGTCCCGTCAGATCCAGCAGAGAATCGAACGGCCCGTTGGCCTTTCGCTCCTCGACGATCAGCTCCGCCAACTCGTCGCCGATGTGGCGGACACTGCCAAGGCCCAGCCGAACTTCCATGCCTGCGTTTTCCAGCGTCGCGTGCGCCAGGCTGGCGTTGACGTCGGGGCCCCCCACTGTCACCCCGTGCCTGCGGGCGTCGGCCACCAGCGACTGCGGCGAGTAGAAGCCCATCGGCTGTGCGCGCAGCAGCGCCGCACAGAACGCCGCAGGGTGATGCAGCTTGAACCACGACGAGTAGAACACCAGCGAGGCGAACGACAGCGAATGGCTCTCGGGGAAGCCGAAATTGGCGAAGGCTTCCAGCTTCTCGTAGATCCGGTCGGCCACCTCGCCGGTGATGCCGTGCCGCTCGCGCATGCCGTCGTAGAACCGGCCACGCAATCGTCGCATCCGCTCCGTGGAGCGCTTGGACCCCATCGCCCGGCGCAACTGGTCGGCCTCGGCGGCGGAGAAGCCGGCGCAGTCGACCGCGAGCTGCATGAGCTGCTCCTGAAACAGCGGCACCCCCAACGTCTTCCGCAGTGCGGACGCCATCGACGGATGGTCGTAAGTGACGGGCTCGACGCCGTTGCGCCGCTTGATGTAGGGGTGCACCGACCCGCCCTGGATCGGCCCGGGCCGGATCAGCGCAACCTCGACCACCAGGTCGTAGAACACCCGGGGTTTCAGCCGCGGCAGGGTGGCCATCTGGGCGCGCGACTCCACCTGGAACACCCCGACGGAGTCGGCACGCTGCAGCATCTCGTACACCGCGGGCTCGGACAGGTCCAACCGAGCCAGGTCCACCTCGATGCCCTTGTGCTCGGCGACCAGGTCGATGACATAGTGCAGCGCCGAGAGCATGCCAAGCCCCAGCAGGTCGAACTTGACCAAACCGATTGCCGCGCAGTCGTCTTTATCCCATTGCAGGACGCTGCGATTCTCCATCCGCGCCCACTCCACCGGGCACACGTCGGCGATCGGCCGATCGCAGATCACCATGCCGCCGGAATGGATACCCATGTGCCGCGGCAAATTGTGGATCTGCATGGCCAGGTCGATCACCGGTTCCGGGATGTCCTCGACGTCCGGAGAGTCGGCCAGCCCGTTCCACCGGCTGATCTGCTTGCTCCACGCATCCTGCTGCCCCTGCGAGAACCCCAGCGCGCGGGCCATGTCACGCACCGCGCTACGGCCGCGGTAGGTGATCACGTTGGCGACCTGTGCAGCGTAGTCACGGCCGTAGCGGTCGTAGACGTACTGAATCGCGTTCTCGCGCAAGTCGGATTCGATATCGATGTCGATGTCCGGCGGCCCGTCGCGCGCCGGGGACAGGAACCGCTCGAACAGCAACTCGTTGGCAATCGGGTCGACGTTGGTGACGCCGAGCGCGTAGCAGACCGCGGAGTTGGCCGCCGAGCCGCGACCCTGGGCCAGGATGCCGTTCTCCTTGCAGAACCGGGTAATGTCGTGCACCACCAGGAAGTAACCTGGAAAGGTCAGCTGCTCAATGATTTTCAGCTCATGCTCGATCTGCGCGTATGCCCGTGGGGCCCGCTCCGGCGGACCGTAGCGGTTGCGGGCGCCTTCCATGACCAGATGGCGTAGCCAGCTGTCCTCGGTGTGCCCGGCCGGGACGTCGAACGGCGGCAGCTGCGGGGCGATCAGCGCAAGTCCGAACGCGCATTGCTCGCCGAGGTCGGCCGCGGCCGTCACCGCCTCGGGACAATGCGCGAACAGCCGTGCCATCTCCTCCCCCGACCGCAGATGCGAACCGCCCAGTGGCGCAAGGAAACCGGCCGCCTCATCCATTGAGTGCCTGGCCCGGATCGCCCCCATCGCCATGGCCAGCCGACCCCGCGACGGTTCGGCGAAGTGGGCGGCGGTGGTGGCGACCACACTGAGCCCGAACCGCGGCGCGAGGTCGGCCAGCGCGGCGTTGCGCTCGTCGTCGAGAGGATGGCCGTGCTGGGTCAGCTCGATGCTGACCCGGTGGGCGCCGAACCGGTCCACCAGGTCGGCCAGCGCCACGCTGGCCGCTTCGGGGCCGCCCGTGTCCAAGGCTTGGCGCACATGGCCTTTGCGGCAACCGGTCAGGATGTGCCAGTGACCGCCTGCCGCCTCGGTCAGCGTGTCATAGTCATAGCGCAGCTTGCCTTTCTCACCGCCAGCCAGATGCGCGGTCGCCAGCTGTCGCGACAGCCGCCGATAGCCCTCCGGCCCGCGGGCCAGCACCAGCAGGTGCGGTCCCGGCGGGTCGGGATCCTCGGTGCGGTCGCCACCGCCGAGTGATAGTTCCGCGCCGAACACCGTCTGCATCTCGAGTTCCTTGGCGGCCTCCGCGAACCGCACCACCCCGTAAAGCCCGTCGTGATCGGTGAGCGCGATGGCCCGCAGATCGAGCCGGGCGGCCTCCTCGACCAGTTCCTCCGGCGTGCTGGCGCCGTCGAGGAAGCTGTACGCCGAATGCGCATGCAACTCGGCATACGGGACCGACGAAACCGGGCGCTCCACATCGAGCGGCTGGTACTCCCCCCGCTTGCGCGACCAGGCCGGGCTGTCCCCGCCGTCCCCGTTCGGCTCGTCAATAGGCCACCCGGCATGGCGCGGCTTGCCGGTGAGCACCCGCTCCATTTCCGTCCAGCTCGGCGGACCGGTGAACCAGCTCACTGCTCCAGAGTAATCGAACATGCGTTCGATTACTAGTCGAAGACGACGACCGCTCGACCGACGATGTCGCCGCGGGCCAACGCGTCCAGGTTGTCGTTGACGTCGTCGAGCGACACCGCGACGACGGTGTGCTTGATGAGTCCTTGACTCGCAAGCGCGAGCACTTCGGAGAGGTCGTCGTAGTTTCACCAGAACGAGCCGAAGTACGACCTCTCTCCATTCGTGAACGGAAGCAACGGCAGGACCACTCGTTGTCCCATCAGACCGACGGAGGTGAGCGCGCCTTCCCTGGCCAGAATCGCTGCCCCGAGCGTTAGCGACTCCTCGGCTCCGGCACAGTCAAGGACCGCGTCCACATCACGCCGACCCGTCAGGTCCTCAAGGGCATCCTGAACCTCGTCGGCCGTCTTCTCGCGCGTGTTGACGGTATGGTGGGCGCCGTTCCCTCTTGCCAGGGCCAGCTTTTCGTCACTCCGCGCGAAGGCCATTACGGTCGCACCGCCACCCAGAAGACGGGCGTACCGGACCCCATAACTGCCGAGACCACCGATGCCATTCACGACCACCGTGCGGCCTGCGCCGAGCTTTCCAGCCTGCCGCAGCTTCTTCATCCCGCGGTAGGGCGTGAGTCCCGCATCGGTCAGCGGCGCCAGTGTTTCGGGTCGCAGGTCGAGGTCCTCCGATACGACGATGACGTGGCGATGAGGCGCGGGCATGTACTCCGCAAAGCCGCCAGGCGGTCCGAAACCCGCCATCTGTCTATTGCCGCATATCTGTTCGTTGCCTTCACGACACTGCCTACAGGTCGTCACCCCAGTTCGGGTTGACCACGACGAAGTCGCCCTCCGACAGTCCCGCTGCGGGTGGCACCTCGGAGCCGATGGCGGCGATCCGTCCCGCGACCTCGTGCCCCGGCGTGATGGGACCCACTAACGGGGCGCCTTGCGTGAAATAGCCCTCGATGAGCTGACAGTCGCTGCGGCACATACCTGTCGCAGCAACCTTGACCAGGACATCCTCTGGGCCGACGTCGGGAACCGGGATCTCCTCGAGCCGCAACGGCTCCTTATATCCGTACATCCGCCCCGCGCGCATTTGCATGGTGTCTCCCCGACGTGGGCCCGATGTAGCGCGACCATAACGCGGTTCGGCCGAACCTGTGACGCAATACAGCTCACGCCGAGGGCGTGCTTGAGGAATGCGCGGCCGTGGCACGCACAAGAGCATTCGAGCGGAGGATGTGATCATGAACCAGCCCCTCAATGACGCGGTTGCGGTCGTGACCGGCGCCAGTAGCGGCATCGGCGAGGCCACTGCCCTCGCTCTTGCCGGCTCGGGCGCCGCGGTGGCATTGATCGCGCGCCGCGGTGATCGCCTCGACAAACTCAAGGACCGCGTCACGGCATCCGGCGGAACCGCCGCGGCCTTCGTCGCGGATGTCGCCGACCGCGAACAGGCCGAAACGGCTGTGCAGCAGGTGGTTACCGAGTTCGGCCGGCTTGACATCGTCGTCAACAACGCCGGCCTGATGCGGATCGGAGCGGCCGCCGAGTCCGACCCGGCGGACTGGGACGCGATGCTGTCGGTCAACGTGCAGGGGCTCCTCTACGTCACGCGGGCGGCCTTACCGCACCTCATTCGCGCGGCGGCCGACGCGCCGCGCCGGGTGGCCGACGTGGTCAACATCAGCTCGACGGCGGGCCGGGTGGCCCGTCCCGGGAACGCGGTTTATGCGTTGACCAAATTCGGCGTCGGGGCGTTCTCCGAGGCGGTGCGCCAGGAGGTGCTCGGTCAGCGGGTCCGGGTGGGCCTGGTCGAGCCCGGAACCGTCCAGACGGAGATCACCACCGGCCTGCCGCCCGACGACCAGGAGACTCTGGACAAGCTCACCGCGGGGATGGTGAAGCTCGAACCTGCCGACATCGCCGACGCCGTCGTCTACATGGTCACCCGCGACCGGCGGGTGGCGGTCAACGAAATCCTCATACGCTCCGCCGAACAGACCTGGTAGTTGGAGATCTATCCGGCGGGACGGTGACTACGGCAGGCCCTGTGAAGCGAGTTGATCTCGTGGCACGACCATCATCGGAACGTCCAGCACGCGCAGCATCTTCGCGGCGGTGGAGCCCAGGAAGAGGCGCTTGGGTGAGCTCAGCCGGCTAGACCCGACCATGATCAGGTCCCCGTCGTGCCACTCGAGCCTGTTCACGGCCTCCTCGACCGTCGGCCCCTCCACCACCGTCGCAGCCACGGGAAAGCCTTCCGGCAGTGAACTCTTGGCGGCCTCTAAGACCTGCTGCGCATGCTCCAGCGCGCGTTCGCGGACGGCCTCGTCGTCGCCGCGCAGCGAGCCGAATATCGGGTCAAGCGCCACCAGCGAGACCAACCGCAGAGGCGTCCCGGCAGCCTTGCTGAACCGAACCGCCTTCTCCAGCAACAGATCAGCGCCCTGTCGCTGTCCGATCGCACAGGTGACCTCACGCACCCGATCGATCTTCGAAACGCGGGTACCGCGCGGAGCGACGACCACGGGCACGGGCGCGGAGTGCAGCAACTCGTTGACCACGGAGCCCAACGAGTAACTACCGGCCAGGCCACCACCCGACCCGCCCACCACGATGAGATCGGCCTCGAGCCGCGCGGTCTCCCGGATCAGCCCGTCGGCGAACGATTCGTCGAAGGTCGCGTGGCTGTGCGCGGCGACGTCGTCGGGCACCGACGCGACCGCCTCGGCGAGCCACTTCTCGGCCTGATGGCCAAGCCTCGCCTCGTAGTCACGCGTACCCGTGAGGTGCGTCTGCTCGTGCGGCAGGATGATGCACGCTTCGACTTCGGCACCGAGCGTCCGGGCCAGCCGGGCACCGAGTGCCATCGCGTCTGCGCCGCCCGGCGTGGACAGATAACCAACGATCACCTTCATCGACAACTCACCGCCCATCTCGCACCGCACCGTGCGGACGACTCCGCGTCACATCCTGTCAAGTTGCGGCGGTCGGTTAGGCCAATTTGGCGATGACCGATGCGGGCGCTCAGTCGACGTATTCGGCGGTGCCGTCTTCGAGAACCAGCCGGGCGTCGGATCCGTCCGGGTTGGACGCCTCGGTACGGAACACGGCGTGCCCGGTCTCGGTGCGCCATATCGACGTGGTGAGCGTCTCGCCCGGGAACACCGGCGAAGTGAACCGGGCGCCGACTTGGCTGACCTTGGTGGCGTCACCGCCGCCGAGTTCGCCCACCAGCGCGCGACCCGCGACCCCATATGTGCACAGTCCGTGCAGGATTGGCCTGGGAAAGCCGGCAAGGTTCTGCGCGAACCACGGGTCGCTGTGCAGTGGGTTGCGGTCGCCCGACAGCCGGTAGATCAGCGCCTGGTCCTCGCGTGTCGGCAGCGCGACGCGGGCATCCGGCTCACGATTGGGAATCTCCGGGGTGACCGGTCGCTGGCCCGGCCGCCCGCCGAAGCCGCCCTCCCCGCGGATCACGGCCGTTGTCAACGTTTCGGCGATGACGTCCGACGTGTCTGGGTCGGTGCCCGTCGCCTTCAACATGACGATCGCGTTCTTGCCTTCACCCTTGTCCTGGATGTCGGCGACCTCGGCGACGACGCTGAGCTTTCCCGCGGGCGGCAGCGGCTTGTGCAGCCGGATCTCCTGGGATCCGTGCAGGAGCATGGCGAAGTTGAACGTGCCGATCTTGCCTGCCGCTGCGAAGGGCAGGCAGGCGATGACCGCGTAGGTCGGCAGCACCTGCTGCGGGGTGTCGTGGCTGTTCTCGGTGGTGAACGCAAGGTCCTGGGTTCCCGCGCCGACGCCGAGCGCGTACAGCAGCGTGTCGCGGTCGGTCCATTCGAAAATGTTCGGCTTTGTCTTGGCGCCTATGGCATTGGGGTCGATCGGCATTGATGCTCCCTTCTCGGCTGGATCGGACGATATCCGTTCGACTGGTCGCCGGGAATTTGGATACCGCACAGTGATGACTTCGATCGTCGACACCGAACTGAGATCGGGCTTCGGACTGAGGATCGTCGACCAAGACGGGGTGCGCATGCCTCGCCGCCGGGACGGCAACGGCCGCCCTCGAGAGGGTGCTCGCTGATCAGCCTGCTCGCGAGGGTTCGCGACAACTAGCAGCCGACCGCGTCACTCATTGTTGACCTCCGCCGAGTCAGGGGCGACCATGCTCGCATGCGCTATGTCGTTACCGGCGGTACCGGGTTTATCGGCCGCCGAGTGGTGTCCCGAATCCTGGACCGCAGCGAGGACGCCGAGGTGTGGATACTCGTGCGCCGCGGATCGCTGGCCCGGTTCGAACGGCTCGCCGCCGAGTGGGGATCCCGGGCAAAACCGCTAGTGGGCGACCTGACGGCAGCTGATCTCGGCGTTACCGACGAAGCCGTCGCCCAATTGGGCACCGTCGACCACGTGGTGCACTGCGCCGCGATCTACGACATCACCGCTGACGAGGCCGACCAGCGGGCGGCCAACGTGGAGGGCACCCGCGCGGTGATCGACCTGGCCCGTCGGGTGGGCGCCACGCTGCACCATGTCTCATCGATCGCCGTCGCTGGCACCTACCACGGCGAGTTCACCGAGGATGACTTCGACGTGGCGCAGGACTTGCCGACGCCGTATCACCAGACGAAGTTCGAGGCAGAGCTGTTGGTCCGGTCGGCGGCCGGACTGCGCTACCGGGTGTACCGCCCCGCCGTCGTAGTCGGCGACTCGCGCACCGGCGAAATGGACAAGATCGACGGCCCGTACTACTTCTTCGGCATCTTGGCGAAGCTGGCCGTGTTGCCCAGGTTCACCCCGATGGTGCTGCCCGACACCGGCCGCACCAACATCGTTCCTGTCGACTTTGTGGTTGAAGCCGTCGTTGCACTCATGCACGCCGACGGTCGCGACGGGCATACGTTCCACCTCACCGCCCCGAAAACCATTGGGCTGCGCGGCATCTACCGGGGCGTCGCGGACGCGGCTGGGC
>Ga0207688_10000373_pt1 | contig 20896 bp, 15 predicted proteins | sample KBSMiscanthusM4_FD_184296 | JGI IMG/M metagenome (GOLD analysis project Ga0207688, IMG submission 184296) | Miscanthus rhizosphere microbial communities from Kellogg Biological Station, Michigan, USA - M4 (SPAdes) (version 2) | ecosystem: Host-associated > Plants > Roots > Rhizosphere ...
AACCTGCTCGGCTCGACCCCGTTGATGGAGGGCTTCATCGTCCTGCGCCGGGTTCTCGAGCGGCTGCGCGGCGACGGGGTGCGAGTGCACCGGGCGCTGGTCGGCGAGTACCTGACCTCGCTGGAGATGACCGGCGCTTCGCTCACCGTGATGCACCTCGACGACGTACACGCCACCGACTAACACTCAAGGGACCCACCTAGCCATGGCCACCACATCGCTTCCGGACCGCGCCCATGTCGTCATCATCGGCGGCGGTGTCATCGGCACCAGTGTCGCGTATCACCTGACCAAGCTCGGGTTCACCGAAGTCCTGCTCCTTGAACAGGGTCAACTCTCCTGCGGCACAACTTGGCACGCCGCCGGGCTGGTCGGTCAGCTCCGGGCTTCGGAGAGCGCAACACGCCTGGTCCAGTACTCGACGCAGTTGTACGCCGAGCTCGAACGGGAGACCGGCCTGTCCGCCGGCTACAAGCAGTGCGGGGGAGTGACGGTCGCGCGCACCGAGGACCGCATGATTCAGCTGCGCCGCACCGCCGCCAACGCCGCGGCGTTCAATATGAGATGCGAACTGCTCACCGGCGAGCAGGCGCTCGAGCATTACCCGGTGATGCGCGTCGACGACCTTGTCGGTGCGATCTGGCTGCCCGGCGACGGCAAGGCCAACCCGACCGACCTGACGTTTGCCCTCGCAAAGGGGGCGAGGATGCGGGGCGCCCGGATCATCGAGAAGACCAGGGTGTTAGACATTCTCACGCAGGACGGACGGGTCAGTGGCGTCCGCACCGACGCAGGCGACATCGAGGCCGAGATCGTCGTCAACTGTGCGGGGCAGTGGGCCAAACAAATCGGCGCGATGGTAGGGGTGAACGTGCCGCTGCACTCGGCCGAGCACTTCTACGTCGTCAGCGAGCACATCGATGGCGTGCATCCGAATCTGCCGATTCTGCGCGACCCCGATGGCTACACCTACTTCAAGGAAGAGGTCGGCGGCCTGGTCATCGGCGGCTTCGAGCCCGAAGCCAAACCCTGGGTGTCGCCCGACGCGATTCCCTATCCATTCGAATTCCAGCTCCTGGAGGAGGATTGGGATCATTTCGAGGTTCTGATGAACAGCGCGCTGCTGCGCATCCCGGCGCTCGAGGTGACGGGCATCAAGAAGTTCTACAACGGTCCCGAGAGCTTCACACCCGACAACCAATTCATCCTCGGTGAAGCGCCCGAAGTCGCCAATTTCTATGTCGGCGCCGGGTTCAACTCGGTCGGGATCGCGACCGCCGGGGGTGCAGGCCGCGCGCTTGCCGAGTGGATTGTCAACGGAGCGGCGACCAGCGACCTGACCGGAGTCGATATCCGCCGGTTCGCACCGTTCAACGGCAACAACCGGTGGCTGCGGGACCGGGTTGCAGAAGTTCTCGGCGTCCATTACGAAATCCCATGGCCCAATCGGGAAATGACGACCGCCCGGCCGTTTCGTCGCTCACCGGTGCACCATCTGCTGGAGGCCGCGGGTGCGAACTTCGGCAGCAAGATGGGCTGGGAGCGAGCCAACTTCTTCGCGTGCGATGGTGCAGAACCGACGATCGAATACACCTGGGGCAAGCCGAATTGGCTTGGGTGGTCGGCAGCAGAGCAGACCAATACGCGAAAGAACGTCACCGTGTTCGACCAAACCTCGTTCTCGAAGTACCAACTCGTCGGTCGCGACGCAGAGGCGGCGCTGCAATGGCTGTGCACCGCCGACGTCGGAGTCGAGGTCGGTTCGTCGGTCTATACCGGAATGCTCAACGAGCGAGGCACTTACGAGTCCGATGTGACGGTCACCCGTACCGGACCCGAGGAATTCCTGATCATCAGCAGCGCGGCCACCACCGAACGCGACAAGGACCACATCCTAAAGAACCTGCCCGAGGGAACCGGCGCAACACTCGTCGATGTGACGTCGGCGTACGCGGTGTTCGGTGTGATGGGGCCCAAGTCTCGCGACCTGTTGTCCGCCCTGACGTCGGCCGACCTGTCCGACGAGGCGTTCGCGTTCGCCACGAGCCGGCAGATCTCTTTGGGTTATGCCACTGTGCGTGCCACCCGGATTACATATGTCGGTGAATTGGGCTGGGAACTCTACGTCCCCGCCGAATTTGCGGTGGGCGTCTACGAGGACCTGATGCAGGCCGGTGCCAAATTCGGCGTCGGTCGCGGCGGCTATTACACGATCGAATCCCTCCGGTTGGAGAAGGGCTACCGTGCCTTCGGCCGGGAACTGACGCCGAGCGAGAATCCCGTCGAAGCCGGGCTTCTATTCGCGTGCAAGCTGAGAACCGATATCGCGTTCCTTGGCCGAGAAGCCGTCGAGAAGGCCAAAGCTGAGGGACCACGCAAGAAGCTCGTCGGATTCACGGTCGATTCGTCCGACGCGATGCTGTGGGGCGGGGAGCTGATCATGCGCGACGGTGCGGTCGCCGGGCAGGTGACCTCGGCGGCGTGGGGCGAGACGACAGGCTCATGCGTCGGGCTCGCATACGTGCGTGCGTCCGACAACTCCGTCATCAATGCCGACTGGGTCAAAGCCGGAAGCTACGAGGTCAACGTCGGCGGACAACTGCACCCGGTCGCGGTGTCGCTGAAGCCGCTCTACGACCCGACGAACGAGCGAATACGCCCGTAGCTCGTCGGCCTGGGAGACGCTATACGGGATGGCTACGGAACTCCGGTTGCTCGGCCACGTCGAGGCTCTGCGCGATGGGCGTCGCCTCGACATCGGGCACGCTCGCCAGCGATGCGTCCTCGTGGCGCTGCTGGTCGACGTCAACCATCCGGTCCCGGCCGACCAATTGATCGATCGGGTCTGGGCGGACGACCTTCCGCACCGGGCGCGCAACGCCCTCGCGGCATACGTGTCGCGATTGCGTCACGTGTTGGACGGCGCCGACGTGCGGATCGTAGGCGAGCGCGGTAGTTACATGCTGATGGCCGAATCCTTGTCGGTGGACATCCACCGGTTCCGCAATATCGCATCGCAGGCCCGAGCGACCGCCGATGCTGCCGAGGCCGCGGCCCTCTTCGACAGCGCGCTCGGGTTGTGGCGCGGCGAGCCGTTCGCATCGCTTGACACACCGTGGATCAACGACGTGCGCAACGCCTTTGAAGCGGAACGGGTTTCGGTCACATTGGATCGCAACGACACCGCGTTGCAGGCGGGGCGGCACGCGGACCTGCTCGGTGAGCTCGTGCTGGCGGCTCAAGCGTACCCACTGGACGAACGCCTGGCGGGGCAGCTGATGCTCGCCCAATACCGCTGCGGCAGGCAGGCAGGGGCGCTCGAGACCTATCGGCTGATGCGTGAGCGTCTTGTCGAGGAGCTGGGCGTTGATCCCAGCCCCACGCTGCGCGAGGTGCACCAGCGGATCCTCGATGGTGACAAGGGGGCACCCCATCCCAAGGGTCCCGAGCCGTCACCGGATCGGTCAGCAGTCATTGCCTTGCCGCGACGCGCGACGAGCTTCGTCGGCCGTACGCAAGAACTTTCGCGCCTTGCGGATGCTCTGCATCAGGGCCCAATGCTAACCCTGACCGGGGTGGGCGGTGTCGGCAAGACCCGGCTCGGGCTCGAGGTGGCGGGGCGCGAAAGGGAGCGCTTCCCAGACGGCGTATGGCTGTGCGAGCTTGCGCCGCTCGACGATGGCGCGGCTGTGGGCCATGCGGTTGCGGCTGCGCTGCGGTTACAACAGCGGCAAGGGCTGGACATCGAGGCGACGGTCATCGAATACCTGGCGACACGCGAACTGCTGCTCATCCTCGACAACTGTGAGCACCTGCTTGACCCCAGCGCGCGGTTGGTCGACCGGATCGTCCAGCACTGTCCCGGCGTGACAGTCCTCTCCACCAGTCGCGAAGCGTTGGGCGTCGAAGGCGAGCAGATTTTCGCCGTTCCCCCACTTGCGGCTGAGGAGGCCACCGAGTTGTTCGCCGACCGCGCCAGAGCCGGCCGCCCGGACTTCGACCTCGAGTGTGAGCCTGTCGGCGCGGTGGCAGAGATCTGTCGGCAACTCGACGGCCTGCCGCTGGCGATCGAGTTGGCCGCCGCCCGAATGCGCGTGATGAGCAGCCTCGACGTCGCCCGACGCTTAGACACTCTGCGTCTACTGAGCGGCGGTTCGCGCGGGGCGCCGCCGAGGCAGCAGAGCGTCACCGCGACGATTGACTGGTCCTACCGGCTGCTGGCCGAGCCCGAGCGGTCCTTGTTCGCACGGCTTTCAGTGTTCGCCGGTGGATTTGACCTAGCCGCGGCGCACGGCGTGTGCGGTGAGGACGGTGCGGACCAGCACGACACACTCGATCTGCTGACCGGGCTTGTCGACAAGTCGATGGTGACCATGCGCAGCGAAGCTGGTAGGACGCGATACGGCGTCTTGGAGACGCTGCGTGCGTATGGCCGAGAGCGCTTGTGTGACAACGATGTCGACAACAAATACGCTCGGCGCCACACGACATATTTCGCGGAACTCGCACAGCGCGCCGCGGCGGGCATGCATGGCCCCGACGAACAGGGGTGGGTCGAGCGGATGGTGCCCGACTACGACAACCTGCGCGTGGCCTTCGAGCATGCCATGACCGCCAGTGATATCGACTTGGCGCTTCGGTTGATCACATCCCTGTCGGAGTTTGTGCACTTGCGTATCGGCTTCGAGGCATCCGGTTGGGCGGAACGCGCGCTCGAGGTCGTCGATCCTGAGCATCCGTTGTTCGCCGCTGCGGTCGGTTTTGCCGCGCGGGGTGCCTGGAACCGCGGCGATCAAGCGAGGGCGCGGGAGCTGGCCTCCCTCGCACACGGCCGCCTTCCAGGTCGCGGCAACGGCCGGGTGGCATACCCCGGCGACGTGTTCGCCGACGTGGGCCTCTACGAGGGCGATTCGGCCGCCGCGCTGGCGTATTACGAAGGGGAGATGGCGCGAGCCCGTCGCGACGATGACCCAATCCGTCTGGTGTGGACGCTGTTCTATGTGGCGATCTGCCAGGCCGCGCTCCGTACACCGGAGGCGGGTCTTGCCGCAGCGGAGGAGGCGGTGCGGGTTGCCGATGTCACGGCCAACCCGACGGCGCGGTCGATGGGACGCTACGCGCTGGGCCTTGTCCTCAAGAAATCCGACCCGGGCAGGTCGTTGGCGCTATTCGACGAAGCGGCGGAGTTGGCCGCCTCGGTCCAGAATTTCTGGTGGCATGGCATCGCGTTGATGGAAGCGGCGTCGACTCGCGGCGTGCACAGCGATCCAGCAAGAGCGGCAAGTGATTTTATCGAAGTGCTCGATCACTGGGACCGAGTGGGCGATTGGAGCCAGCAGTGGCTGAACCTTCGCTACGTGACCCGGTTCCTGAATCGGGTTGGCGCCGAGGACGATGCGGTTACGCTACACCGTGCACTTCTCCGTGCGGGTAAACAGTCACCGTTGAGTGCCGCACAGGCTGCGACTCTTGGCGACATGCCGGCCTACGGATTGAGTGGTGCGGACCTGATCGTCCGCGCACGTTCGGCCTTGGCCCGGTATCTCTGAATTCGCTGCAACGAAGCGGTGCTGCTGACGTGAAACGGTTCCGGCGCAACGCTTCTCGCTGCGCCAGGACCGGAACGGTGCGGTCAGAAGTTGCCCTTGACCACGTTGGTGTTCTGGACCCTGCTTCCGCAATCACCATCGACGAAGCGGGCTCGGTACAATACCTCGTCAGTGCCATCCTTGTCCTCATTGAGGACGCTCGCCGGCACGACGAATTGCTGGAGATACTCCAGGCCTCGGTCCGATGCCCCAACGAAGCCGTCGATGTCGTTGTGCACTCCCGGGTTGTTGCGGTCGAACAGATACTGTTCGTTGCCGTCGTCGCCCCAGGCGATGTAGTGCATCCCGCCACAACCCGCCGTGAGGTTGTTGAGGTAACCGACTGCGTCCGGGTTCTGCTTCGGACAGACGCCCTGCACGATCACCCGGCTGTCGCCGGCCCCGGTGATGTTCTGGTCGACGATGGTCGGCATCGAGCCGGGTGACTGTGAGGGCGCCGCAGAAGGCGGCGCCAGTCCGGCGGTCATCCCCAGGGCGCCGGCGATCATCGCCGCACCGCCCATGAATGACCCGATCTTCTTGCGTGCGGTCATTCTGTCCTCCTGTGGTTGGGTTCGCTCGTGTGGCCCGATTGGTAGACCGTCCGACTGTGCGGGGCGATGTTTTCGCGGCCCCGACGGATTCGTGAAATGGGCAGCTCAATGGCCGTTCGCCGGGTCTTGATACGCGTACGACCGATCCTGCGGTCTGACGCCAAGAGCGCGTCTGACCAGCTGATTTCACGAGTACCAAACGTCTGCCGAACCGCCGGCAAGCAACCTTGGAGACATCGATTGACCCGTTGAGGAGGGCGAAATGACCACTGTTGAAGCCGACCGCGAACTGAAGGCGAAGCACCGGGCGCTGTGGGCGTCTGGTGACTATCCCGCCGTTGCAGCGGAGCTGATCCCCGCGCTCGGACCCGAACTCGTACGCGCCTTGGGCGTCAAGTCAGGGGACCGCGTTCTAGACGTGGCCGCCGGCTCGGGCAACGCCGCAATCCCCGCCGCAGCCGCGGGCGCGATTGTCACCGCGAGCGATCTTGCGCCGGAGCTGTTCGACGCCGGCCGCCGGATCGCCGCCGATCGTGGCGTCGAGCTGGAATGGGTGGAGGCCGATGCGGAGGCGATGCCCTTCGCGGACAACAGTTTCGACGTGGTGATGTCCTGCGTCGGCGCGATGTTCGCGCCGCACCACCAGTCCACCGCCGACGAGGTGGTGCGAGTGGTCCGGCCCGGTGGCACCATCGGGATGATCAACTGGACGCCCGAGGGATTCATCGGCAACCTCTTCGCGACGATGAAGCCGTACGCGCCGCCCCCTCCGCCCGGGGCCAGCCCGGCGCCACTATGGGGCGACGAGGATCACGTTCGGAGGTTGTTCGGTGATCGTGTCACCGATCTGACGACCCGTCGCCAGACAGTGCGCATGGACCACTGCGCGAATCCGACGGAGTTCCGCGAGTACTGGAAGCGCAACTACGGCCCGACCATCGCGGCCTACCGGTTTAATAAAGAGCTGCCCGAGCGCGTCGAGGCCTTGGATCGAGACTTCCTGAGCTTCCTCACCAAGTGGAATCAGGCAACCGAGCCTGGCCAGACCGCTTACGACGCAGAGTATCTCCTGCTCGTCGCCACGAAACGGTAGCGATTGGCATGGCTGGAATTCGAGTAGGGATCTTCGCTCCGGTCGGTCCGTTCACAAGTGCGGTTGAGCCGCACAGCGTAACCCTCGGCCGGATCGCCGATTCGGGCGTCGATCACGCGTGCGTCGGCGACCACGTCAGTTTCTACGTTGGCGCCGGGTCAGACGCGCTGATCGATGCGACATCGATGCTGACCTGTTTCCCGGAGTTGCCGTGTTACGTGGCGCTATACCTTCTTCCGTTGCGTCACCCCGTGCTGGTAGCACGGCAGCTTGCCACCATCGCCGAGCTGGCCCCGGGCAGGCTGACGCTTGGCGTGGGAATCGGCGGTGAGGACCGGCACGAGCTCGAAATCTGCGGTGTGGATCCGCGGACGGTCGGGCGTCGAATGGACGAGTCCCTTCAGATCCTGCGCGGGCTCGCCGACGGCAAGCCGGTCAGCTTTGACGGCGAGTTCTTCTCGGTCCGCGACGCGCTCATCGTCCCCGCGCCGGAACCTGGAATTCCGCTCATCGTCGGAGGCCGGTCCGACGCCGCCGCGCGGCGTGCCGGACGGTTCGGTGATGGCTGGTTAGGAATCTGGGTCTCGCCCCGCCGATTCAGCTCGGTCGTCGAACAGATCGGCGAGCATGCCGGTCACGCTGACAGGGACGCCAGCAGCTTCGAGCATGCGATCAATGTCTGGTGCGGTTTCGGCCCCACCCGCGAAGCCGCGCGTGCGCCGCTCGCTGCTGGGATGCGGACCTTCTATCAGATGCCGTTCGAGCCGTTCGAGCGCTATTCGCCCTATGGGACGCCCGAGGAGGTCGCGGAATTTCTTCACTCCTACATCGAGGCCGGTTGCACGGTGTTCAACGTGATTCCGTGTGCCAGCGACCACGAAACCGCTGTCAATGCAGTCGCCGAAGTACGACAACTGCTGACCGCCGACTGAGCCCGACCTATCTCTATCCACATGAACATCTGTTCATCTAGACAGATGAGAGGTGTGCGCATAGGGTCGAGCTATGAGCGTCGTCGAGCAGCCCGAAACGGCAGTTTCCACCCGACTCGACCGAACCGACTGGACGACGATCGCCACAGTGGGCGGCATCGTCCTGGCGCTGCACCTATTCGGCTGGGGTGTATTGGTGGTCGGCGTGGCACCGCGGCACATCACGCTCGGATCGGCAGGCGTCTTCGGCGTCGGACTGGGCGTCACCGCCTACCTGCTCGGAGTGCGGCACGCGTTCGACGCGGACCACATCGCCGTGATCGACAACACCACCCGCAAGCTGGTCGGGGAGGGTAAACGCTCGCTGTCCGCCGGTTTCTGGTTCTCGCTGGGCCATTCCAGCGTCGTGTTCGGACTGGCGTTCCTGTTGGCGATCGGCGTACGGGCGATCGTGGGACCGGTGCAGGACGCGGGCTCGCCGCTGTTGCAGACGCTGGGCCTGGTGGGCTCCCTCGTGGCGGGGACATTCCTTATTCTGATCGGGCTGACGAACCTCTTCGCCGTGGTGGGTATCGCCAAGGTGTTCCGCCGGATGCGCAGCGGCGAATTCGACGAGGCCGAACTGGAACGGCAACTCGAGAACCGCGGCTTCCTGGCGCGGCTACTCGCCAGGGTCATGCGGCGGGTGAGCAAGTCATGGCACCTCTACCCGGTCGGGCTACTCATGGGCCTGGGCTTCGACACGGCCACGCAGGTGGCACTGCTGGTGCTGGCGGCGGGAACGGCGGCGTTCACGCTGCCCTGGTACGCCATCCTGGTGCTGCCCGTGTTGTTCGCTGCCGGGATGAGCCTGTTCGATGCGCTCGACGGCATCTTCATGTCAAGGGCCTACGGGTGGGCGTTCCTCAATCCGGTTCGCAAGGTGTACTACAACCTGACCGTGACGGTGTTGTCAGTCGTTGTCGCGCTGGTCATCGGCGTGATCCTGCTCACCGGCCTCGTTGCCGACCGCCTCGGCATCGAGTCGGGCCCAGTGGCTGCGATCGGATCAGTGAACCTGGAGTTCGTCGGCTTCATGATCGTCGGGCTGTTCGTCGCGGCCTGGTTGATCGCTTTGGCGGTCTGGCGCTTCGGGCAGGTCGAGGAGCGCTGGGTCCCGGCGGTCGAGTGACGTCAGTGGCGCTTGGACGGCGGCCACGGCGGCTCACCGCACAATGCCAACAACGCGTTCTCGACCACCTCGGGCAGCGCCGGGTGGATCCAGTACTGGCCGCGCGCCATGTCCTGTGCCGGTAGATCGAAGGCCATCGCCTGGATCAGCGGCTGAATCAGCGACGAGGCCTGGTGGCCCATGATGTGCGCGCCGAGAATCAGCCCGGTGTCGTCGTCGACGATGATCTTCGCGATGCCGGTGGTGTCCTCCATCGCCCATCCGTAGGCGACGTCGCCGAAGTCCTGGATCTTGACCTTTATGTTCAAACCCTTTGCCCGGGCCTGATTTTCAGTGAGCCCGACACTCGCGATCTGCGGATCGGTGAACACCGCGAACGGCACATATCGGTGATTGGACGGCATCAGCGCGTCGGTGTCGTCCCAGTCCTGCAATAGGTTGTGCTTCACGACACGGGCCTCGTGGTTGGCGACGTGCTTGAGCTGGTAGTCCGATGACACATCACCCAGCGCGAAAATGCCACGTGCCGAGGTGCGTTGGTATTCGTCGACGACCACCTGGCCGCTCGCATTGACTTTCACGCCGGCCTGTTCGCCGTCGAGCAGGTCACCGTTGGGCACTCGGCCCGTCGCAACCAACAGCGCATCGCCGCGCAACGTCGAGCCTTCGTTGCAACGGATCTCGACGCCTCCGCCTACAGCACGCGCGTCGGTCACCTCGTGGTGGCTGCGGATCTCCCACTTCTTGCCTGCCATGTCGCTGAAGCGCATGGTGATGTCGTCGTCGTGGCCGCGCAATAGCGTGCTGCCCCGGATCAGCAGCGTGACGTGGCTGCCAAGTGACGAAAAGATATGGGCGAACTCGCATGCCACGAATCCGCCACCGACGATGATCAGGTGATCGGGCACATCGGCGATGCGCATGATGTTGTCGCTGGTGTGATACGGCGCGCCGCATTCGGCGATCGCGTCGGGGACCACGGCCCGTGACCCGGCGGCGATCACCACCTGATCGGCCGTGAACTCGTCGCCGTCATCGGTGCGCAACCGGTACCGGCCGTCGGGGAGCGGCGGCCTGAAACGCGTGCGGCTGGCGAACACCTCGACGTTCGGAGACGAGCGTCGATAGTTCTCCCCACCCAGCGCGATCGGATCGATCCGGCCGAACACCCGGGAGACGATGTCACTCCACCGCACGCCGTCGACGTGGGCGTCGACGCCGTATCGCGCTGAATCGCGCGCGGTTTGCGCGACATCGGCGGAGTAGACGAACATCTTCGTCGGTATGCAGCCGACGTTGAGGCACGTCCCACCGAATACGCCCTGCTCGCAGATCGCGACGCGCTTGTCGGCGTAGCGTTCATCGAGGATCGAGTTGCCCGAACCGGTGCCGATGATCGCGATGTCGAAGTGGGCCATGGTGATTACCCTCGTTCGGATTGAGTTGCTGTACTGGTGGTTTCGGCCACATACCACTCCAACCACTGGTCCAGTTCGCGGTACGCCGCCATGCGCGCCTCAGGGACCGAAAGGAACACGTCGTGCTTGGCGTCGACGATCGGCACGATCGTGGAGCGGTTGCCGATGCAGCCGGCCCAGCGGGCAATCTGCTTGACGTCGAGCACAGCGTCGCCTCGCTGGATCTCGTCGGTCTTGGTGGGGTCGGTGACCTCTCGCACGCTTCGGTCCGACCGCAGGATCAGGTTCGGCACACCGACATCCAGGCCGAGGTGCAGCTTGGTCTGCGCGCGGCGGATGGCGTGCAGCCAGCCGAACGTCACGGGGAAGCCCCCGATCGGCTTCCAGGCCAAGTTGTAGTCGAATTCGCCGCCGTACTCCTTATGCAGCGTCGCGCCGTATCCGCCCTCTGTCGGAGTGCGCAGCACCCGCTTCTTGCGGATGCGGGAGATCGCGCCGATCGCCGCCCTCGTCGGGGCGGTCCGCAGAATCGCCGGTCCTTGCAGATCGAGCCACGGGCTGTTGAGCACCAGGCCGGTGATGCGACGCCTCGCGATCTCGCCGCGGCGCCTCATCCGGTCCAGCCATAGCGCGACGATCAGTCCTCCGGTGGAATGCCCGTAGATGAGCACGTCGGCTGCCGGAGCCGGGTGGGCGGCGACATCAGATCCAGCGTCGCCTGCCATCAAATCCAGCGCCCGCTCCAGTTCGGTGTCGTAGCGGGCCAGGTCGGTAGTGAAGTGCGGGGTCTGCCCCCCGCGCCATGACCGGCCACACTTGTGCTGGTCCAAGGCGTAGACCGCGAAGCCGCGGGCGGCGAAATGGTCGGCCTGTTCGGTGTTGAAGAAGTAGTCGGTGAAGCCGTGCACCAGCAGCACAGCGCGAGTCGCCGACGGGTCGTGCTCGCCGCGTCGCACCAGCGTGGCGACGAGGTCACCTTCGCCGTCGGGATCCGGGCCAAGGCCGTATGTCTGCTGCCAGTAACCAGGCAGCACATCGGGCTCCCATCCAGACACAACAGCTACCTTAGTGGCGCATGGCATCCGACCCGGGCCGATGAGGCTCCGACCGCGCCGGGATAGCCTGAACAGCAGTAAGCCGTCAAGAGCGGACCGCGCGACCACGAAGGGCCCACGATTCGGTGTCTGACCCGAAGGCCGCAAAGAGCGACGTGGTGCTGGTGGGCGCCGGCATCATGACCGCCACGCTCGGTGCGCTGCTGCGGCAGGTGCAGCCGCACTGGTCGATGACGCTGGTCGAGCGCCTGGACGGCGTGGCCGCCGAGAGCAGCGACCCGTGGAACAACGCAGGCACCGGTCACTCGGGGCTGTGCGAACTGAATTACACGCCGGAGCGGTCCGACGGCTCGATCGACATCAACAAAGCGGTTCAGGTCAACGAGCAGTTCCAGGTGACACGGCAGTTCTGGGCGTATGCGGTCGAGAACGGGTTGCTGCCGGACGTGCGCAGTTTCCTCAACCCCATTCCGCATGTCAGCTTTGTGCACGGTGCGGCGCGCGTCGACTACTTGAAGCGCCGTCACGACGCGCTGGTCGACAATCCGTTGTTCGCGTCGATGGAGTTCATCGACGACAAGGACGAATTCGCCCGCCGGCTGCCCTTGATGGCCGCCGGGCGTGAGTTCGCCGAGCCGGTGGCGCTTGGCTGGGCGCCGGACGGCACCGACGTCGACTTCGGGGCCCTGTCGCGACAGCTCATCGGCTGTGCGGCACGGCGTGGCACGGCCACCCTGTTCGGCCATGAGGTGCGCAATCTGAGCCAGCAAACCGACGGCAGCTGGACACTGAACGTCGTCAATCGGCGGACAGGGGAGAAGCGCAGGCTGAACACGAGATTCGTGTTTGTCGGGGCAGGCGGTGGCACGCTGCCGCTGTTGCAGAAGGCCGGCATCCCCGAGATCAGGGGGTTCGGCGGCTTCCCCATCGGCGGCCGGTTCCTGCGTTCCGCCAACCCGGTGCTGGCGGCCGCCCACCGGGCCAAGGTGTACGGGGTTCTGCCGCTCGGTACTCCCCATCCGGGGGCGTCGCATCTCGACACGCGCATCATTAACGGCAAGTCGTGGCTGCTGTTCGGGCCGTTCGCGGGTTGGTCGCCGAAGTTCTTGAAGCACGGCAATATCACCGATCTGCCGTTATCGGTCAGGCCGAACAACCTAGCGTCGATGGTCAACGTCGGGCTCACGCAGGCGGGTCTGGTGAAGTACCTGATCGGCCAACTGGCGCTGTCGGAATCCGATCGGGTCCATGCACTGCGTGAATTCGTCCCCACCGCAACCGATTCCGATTGGGAACCGGACGTCGCCGGGCAACGGGTGCAGGTCATTCGGCGGGCCGAGGGCAAGGGCGGCGTGCTCGAATTCGGCACCACGGTGCTGTCGTCGGCCGATGGCACCATCTCCGGGCTGCTCGGTGCCTCGCCGGGGGCGTCCACCGCAGTGCCTGCGATGCTCGACGTCATGGAGCGCTGCTTTTCCGATCGCTATCCCTCGTGGTTGCCCAAGCTCAAGGAGATGGTGCCGTCGCTGGGCACGGAGTTGTCGAACGAACCGGCGTTGTTCGAGCAGGTCTGGTCGTGGGGCACAGAGGTGCTGAAGTTGGATAAGGCCGCCAATGGCGTGGCCCCCGCCCCGCTGCCCGTGGAGTCCGGCGCCGACATCGTCGCGGCGGCTGCAGAATGACGATCGCGCTACGCCGTAGCTGGGCCAAGGATCTCGACGCCGCGACGCTGTACGAATTGCTCAAGTTGCGGGTCGAGGTGTTCGTGGTCGAACAGGCAACCCCGTACCCCGAGCTGGACGGCCGGGATCTGTCCGCAGAAACACGGCATTTCTGGCTCGAAGGCCCCGACGGCGAAGTCATCTCGACGCTGCGGTTGATGGAGGAACACCCGGGCGGGCAGAAGGGATTCCGGATCGGTCGGGTGTGCACCAAACGCAGCGCTCGCGGTCACGGCCATACCAACCGGCTGATTCAGGCGGCACTGGCCGAGGTGGGCGACTATCCGTGCCGCATCAACTCGCAGACGTATTTGGCGGAGATGTACAGCCATCACGGGTTCGTTCGCGACGGCGACGAATTCCTCGACGACGGCATCCCGCATGTGCCGATGGTGAAGGCGGGGACCCACACCGAAGTCGACCAGCCGTGACCTCGATCTACCCGTTCAGCGCGATCGTCGGCCATGACCGGCTGCGGCTGGCGCTCTTGTTGTGCGCCGTGCGGCCCGAGATCGGCGGCGTGCTGATCCGCGGCGAGAAGGGCACCGCGAAGTCGACCGCCGTGCGCGCGCTGGCGCACATATTGGCCGCGGTCGGAGCCGCGGAGGCGGCGACATCGGGTGGAGTCGGCGGCCACCTCGTCGAACTGCCTATCGGCGCGACGGAGGACCGGGTGGTCGGCTCGCTGGACCTGCAGAAAGTGCTGCGCGACGGCGAGCATGCGTTCTCGCCTGGCCTGCTGGCCCGTGCACACGGCGGCGTGCTGTACGTCGACGAGGTGAACCTGCTGCACGATCACCTGGTCGATGTGATCCTCGACGCCGCCGCGATGGGCCGTGTGCACGTCGAGCGCGACGGCGTTTCGCATAATCACGAGGCAAGCTTCGTTCTGATCGGCACGATGAACCCCGAAGAAGGCGAACTGCGGCCGCAGCTTCTTGACCGCTTCGGGCTGACCGTCGAGGTGCATGCCTCGCGCGACGTAGATGTCCGTGCCGACGTGATCCGGCAGCGGATGTCGTTTGAAGCCGATCCCGCCGCGTTCTCCGATCGATATGCCGATGCGGATGCCGAACTGGCATGCCGCGTCGCTGCGGCGCGCGCTACAGTCGGCTCTGTTCTCCTGCCGGACAATGAGTTAAGGCGCATCGCGGCGTTGTGCGCGGCTTTCGACGTCGACGGGATGCGGGCCGATCTGGTCGTGGCGCGCACGGCCGTCGCGCACGCCGCGTGGCGCGGCGCATCTGTAGTCGCGCAGGAGGATATTCGGGTGGCAGCGGAACTCGCGCTGCCGCACCGACGTCGCCGCGACCCGTTCGACGACCCCGGCCTTGACCCCGAACAGCTCGACGACGCAATGACTCAGGCGGGGGAAGCCGCAGGTGAGCCAGAGCCGGACCCGGACCCGCAGGGCGGTGGTGAGTCGACTTCGGCTGAGTCATCCGAGGACGCTGTGCCGCAACGTAATTCAGCTTCGCATTCCCGACCGAGCGCGGCGCCGTCGCCCGTGTTTCGGACCAGGGCGCTCGTGGTGCCGGGCGTCGGCGAGGGCGCGCCCGGCCGGCGGTCGCGTGCCCGCAACCGCACCGGCAAGGCGATTTCGGCGACCGACGAACGGGACGCCGGGCACGGTGTCCACGTGTTCGGCACACTGCTGGCCACCGCCGCCCGCCAGCGCCACCCTGGCGCGCCGCGTCCCCAACCGGAAGATGTGCGACGTGCGATCAGGGAAGGCCGCGAAGGCAATCTGGTGATCTTCGTCGTCGACGCCTCCGGGTCCATGGCCGCGCGTGACCGGATGTCGGCGGTCAGCGGTGCGACGCTCTCGCTGCTGCGGGACGCATACCAGCGGCGCGACAAGGTCGCCGTGATCACGTTTCGGCAGCAGGACGCCCAGCTGTTGCTGCCGCCAACAGCGTCGGTGCACATCGCGGGCCGACGGCTGGCCCGATTCGACACCGGCGGGAAAACGCCACTGGCCCAGGGCTTGCTGGCCGCCCGCGACGTAGTGGTGCGTGAAAAGGCGCGAGACCGGGCGCGTCGCAGCCTCGTCGTGGTGCTCACCGACGGGCGTGCCACAGGCGGCCCCGACCCGCTGGGCCGCGTGCGGACAGCCGCCGCACTCCTCGTTGCCGAAGGTGCCGCGGCCGTGGTCGTGGACTGCGAAACCTCTTATGTGCGACTGGGTTTGGCCGCCCAGCTAGCCTGTTACCTCGGTGCACCTGCGGTGCGGCTGGCCCAGCTGCGCGCCGATGGTCTCGCCGATGTCGTACGCACCGCGGCGTAGGGACACATCGATGCCGCAGGGTCAACCGCTGACAGTCCCCGACGACGGCCTGACGACCCGTGCCCGGCGCAACGCTCCGTTGCTCGCAGTGCACACCGGCGCGGGCAAGGGTAAGTCGACTGCGGCGTTCGGCATGGCGCTGCGGGCATGGAATCAGGGCTTCGGCATCGCCGTCTTTCAATTCGTGAAGAGCGCCAAGTGGAAAGTGGGCGAGGAGGCCGCATTCCGTGAACTTGGCCGGCTGCACGACGAGCACGGAGTCGGCGGCCCCGTGGAGTGGCACAAGATGGGCGCGGGCTGGTCGTGGTCGCGTAAGCACGGCAGCGAGATCGACCATGCCGCGGCCGCCGCCGATGGCTGGGCGGAGATCGCCCGTCGGCTTGCCGAGCAGCGCCACGACTTCTATGTGCTCGACGAGTTCACCTATCCGCTGAAGTGGGGGTGGGTCGACATTGAGGATGTGGTCGAGGTGCTCCTTTCCCGGCCGGGCACCCAGCACGTCGTCATCACCGGCCGCGACGCACCGCCGCAGTTGCTTGCCGCTGCTGACCTCGTCACCGAGATGACGAAGGTCAAACACCCGATGGACATGGGCCGCAAGGGTCAGAAGGGCATCGAGTGGTGACTGTCGATCTGCGCGAGCGACCGTGGAATGACAGCGTCCACGGCGTGTCGGCGTACAAACACGGTCGTCCCCTACTCGCGTGTGGGCCCACGCGGGGGTTGGGGTGAGCGTCCCGGCGCTCGTCATTGCCGCGCCGGCGTCGGGCAGCGGAAAAACCACCGTCGCAACGGGTTTGATGGGTGCGCTGCGTCGGGCGGGGCATCGCACGGCGCCGTTCAAGGTCGGCCCGGATTTCATCGACCCCGGCTACCACGCGCTGGCGGCGCTGCGGCCGGGTCGCAACCTGGACCCGGTGCTGGTGGGGGAGCGGCTGATCGGCCCGCTGTATCGGCATGGCAGCACGGGCGCCGACATCGCGGTCATCGAGGGCGTGATGGGCCTGTTCGACGGCCGCATCAGTGACGACTCGGCCGGCACCGCTGAGGGGTCCACCGCCCACGTCGCCGAGCTGCTCGGCGCCCCGGTGATCCTGGTTGTCGACGCCCGTGGCCAGAGCCACAGCATTGCGGCTCTGCTGCACGGCTTTTCGACGTTCGACCAATCCGTGCGCATCGCAGGGGTCATCCTCAACCGGGTCGGCTCGCCGCGCCATGAGGAGGTGCTGCGACAGGCCTGCGAACATGCCGGTGTGGCGGTGTTCGGCGCGATCCCGCGGGCCGACGAACTGTCCGTCCCATCACGCCACCTCGGGCTGGTCACCGCCGCAGAACACGGCGAGCAGGCGCGGGCCGCCGTCGAGGCCATGACCGAACTGGTGGGCCACCATGTGGACATCGCTGGCATCGCCGCCGTGGCGGTCAGTCGAGTGACCGACGAGCCGTGGGATCCGGCCGTCGCCGCGCCCGCCACCGAGAACGTCACGGTCGCACTGGCCGCGGGCAAGGCGTTCAGCTTCGGCTATACCGAACACGGCGAGCTTCTGCGCGCCGCAGGCGCCGATGTCGTCGAGTTCGACCCATTGGCCGACCCGCTGCCGCCACGGACCGCCGCGCTGGTGCTTCCCGGCGGCTTCCCCGAACAGTTCAGCACCGACCTGTCGACCAATGATGTTGTGCGTCAACAGATCCATGATTTGGCCGTCCGCGGCGCGCCGATACACGCCGAATGCGCTGGCCTGACATATCTGGTCGACGACCTCGAGGGGTATCCGATGTGCGGTGTGCTGTCCGGATCGGCACGGTTCACCGACCGGCTCACGCTCGGTTACCGCGAGGCCGTCGCGGTGGCCGACTCGCCGCTGCACGCCATCGGCGAGCGCGCCATGGGCCATGAATTTCACCGCACCACAGTCACGTTCGCTGACAGTTACGCACCAGCGTGGGTATATGCAGGACGTCACGTGGCAGAGGTTCGGGACGGCGCCGTCGACCGCGGAGTCCACGCGTCATATCTGCACACTCATCCGGCCGCGCACCCGCAGGCGGTAACCCGCTTCGTTGCCGCGGCGGAGTCGCGCTTTAGCTCCAGCCGCCGCAACCTCTAAGCTCGCCGGGTGACCGATAACGCCTACCTCGTCGGCCTGCGCCTGACCGGCAAGAAGGTCGTCGTCGTCGGAGGCGGTACCGTCGCGCAGCGCCGCCTGCCCCTGTTGATCGCCAACGGTGCCGACGTGCACGTCATCACCCGCAGCGCCACCCCGGCCGTCGAGGGCATTTCGGGAATCACACTGACGCTCAGGGAGTTTCGTGACGGAGACCTCGACGGCGCCTGGTATGCGATCGCGGCCACCAACGACCCGGACGTCAACGCCGCCGTCGTCGCCGAGGCCGAGCGCAAGCACATCTTCTGTGTGCGCGCCGATGTGGCCCGTGAAGGCAGCGCCGTCACACCAGCCTCGTTCGAGTACGAGGGGTTGTCGGTCGGGGTACTGGCCGGCGGCGAGCACCGCCGCTCCGCCGCGATCCGATCGGCCATCCATGAGGCGCTGCAGCAGGGCCTCATCACGGCCGAGACGCCGGGCGTCGTGCACGGCGGTGTCGCGTTGGTCGGCGGGGGGCCGGGCGATCCGGAGCTGATCACTGTGCGCGGCAGGCGCCTGCTGGCGCACGCCGACGTCGTTGTCGCCGACCGGCTGGCCCCACAGGAGCTACTCGCCGAGCTGCCGCCGCAGGTCGAGGTCATCGACGCCGCCAAGATCCCGTACGGGCGGGCGATGGCCCAGGACGCGATCAACGAGGTGCTCATCGACCGGGCCAAGGCGGGCAAGTTCGTCGTGCGGCTCAAGGGCGGCGATCCGTTCGTGTTCGCACGCGGCTACGAAGAGGTGCTCGCGTGTGCGGATGCTGGTATTCCTGTCACCGTTGTGCCGGGTGTGACGAGTGCCATAGGAGTTCCCGCGTTGGCGGGCGTGCCGGTCACCCACCGGGCCGTCACGCATGAGTTCGTCGTGGTCAGCGGCCATGTCGCGCCCGGCCACCCCGAATCGTTAGTGAATTGGAATGCGCTGGCGGCGATGTCGGGCACGATCGTTTTGCTGATGGCCGTCGAACGCATCGAACTGTTCGCCAAGGTGCTACTGGAGGGCGGACGACCTGCGGATACTCCGGTTTTGGTGGTGCAGCAGGGCACCACCACGGCTCAGCGAACTTTGCGCGCCACGCTGCACGACGCTGCGGAGCGCATCCGCGAAGACGGCATTCGGCCCCCCGCGATCATCGTGATCGGCTCCGTTGCCGCCTTCGGCGGTTAAAGGATTCTTAAGATTACTGTAAGGTAACCCGCTATGACGGCTCTCAATGACGCAGAGCGCGCAGCCATGCGCCGCGACGCCGAAGGCGGGGCAAAGCGGTCGACTCCCCTGCACGTGGAGCACACCGCTTTGGAGCGAACGGGCAGGTCCCCTGCGTGGTTGCCGTCGCGGCGTTTCTTCGCCGCGGTCATCGCGATCGGCGGCATGCAACTGCTCGCCACGATGGACAGCACCGTCGCGATCGTCGCGCTTCCTAAGATTCAAGACGAGCTGAGCCTGTCCGACGCGGGCCGTAGCTGGGTGATCACTGCCTACGTGCTGACATTCGGCGGGCTGATGCTGCTCGGTGGTCGCCTCGGCGACACCATCGGCCGTAAGCGCACCTTCATCGTCGGAGTCGCGCTGTTCACCATCGCCTCGATCTTGTGCGGCATCGCGTGGGATGAGACCACACTGGTCACCGCCCGACTGCTGCAGGGCGTCGGCTCCGCGATCGCCTCCCCGACGGGTCTGGCACTGATCGCGACGACGTTCCCCAAGGGTCCGGCCCGCAACGCCGCGACGGCCGTGTTCGCCGCGATGACCGGAATCGGTTCGGTGATGGGCCTCGTGGTCGGTGGCGCGTTAACCGAGGTTTCGTGGCGGTGGGCGTTCCTGGTGAACGTGCCGATCGGCCTGCTGATGCTGCATCTGGCCCGCAAGACGTTGCGGGAGACCCATCGCGAGCGACTGAAGCTGGACGCCACCGGTGCCATCCTCGCGACGCTGGGCTGCACGGCCGCGGTGTTCGGCTTCTCGATGGGCCCGGAGCAGGGCTGGCTGTCGCCGTTGACGGTGGGTTCGGGTGTGGCCGCGCTGGTCTTCCTGATCGCGTTCCTCTTCGTCGAGCGCACCGCCGACAACCCTGTCGTGCCGTTCGAACTCTTCAAGGACCGCAACCGGGTTGCGACGTTCGCGGCGGTCTTCCTGGCCGGCGGCGTGATGTTCACCCTGACGGTGCTGATCGGCTTGTATGTGCAGGACATCATGGGCTACAGCGCGTTACGGGCAGGCGTGGGCTTCATCCCGTTCGTCATCGCGCTCGGCATCGGCCTCGGCTTGTCGTCGCACTTGGTGTCGCTGGTCCCGCCGCGTGTGCTGGTGATCGCGGGTGGTGTGCTGGTGCTCGCCGCGATGCTCTATGGCTCGACGCTGAACGGCGGTATCCCGTACTTCCCCAACCTGGTGCTGCCGATCACCGTCGGTGGCTTCGGCATCGGCATGATCGTCGTCCCGCTGACGGTGTCGGCGATCGCCGGCGTGGGCTTCGACCAGATCGGCCCGGTGTCGGCGATCGCGCTGATGATGCAGAACCTCGGTGGCCCCGTCGTGCTGGCCGTGATCCAGGCCGTCATCACGTCGCGCACGCTGTATCTGGGCGGCACCACCGGCCCGGTGAAGTACATGGACAGCGCGCAGTTGCACGCACTCGACCAGGGCTACACCTACGGCCTGCTGTGGGTGGCCGCGGTCGCGGTGATCGTCGGCGGCGCGGCGCTGTTCATCGGCTACACCTCGGAGCAGGTCGCGCACGCACAGGAAGTCAAGGACGCGATCGACGCCGGAGAGCTCTAGCTCGACATTGAGCCGGGGAGAGCTCTAGCGATTTCGGCGTGATCCGTCACGCTCAGCGTCACCGAGCACGCCGAAATCGCCGTCTCGGTAGGCTGGCAAGCCATGTCTGGCGAGGGTGGTTCTTCAGGCGCGACCGACCGCACCACACC
>Ga0207688_10000374_pt1 | contig 20868 bp, 22 predicted proteins | sample KBSMiscanthusM4_FD_184296 | JGI IMG/M metagenome (GOLD analysis project Ga0207688, IMG submission 184296) | Miscanthus rhizosphere microbial communities from Kellogg Biological Station, Michigan, USA - M4 (SPAdes) (version 2) | ecosystem: Host-associated > Plants > Roots > Rhizosphere ...
GAGATGAAGATCGGCTTGAGCTGCCAGCGCTCCGCCGACGCGCCCAGCAGTGGGTGCAGCAGGCACGCCCACCAGCCGCGCTCGAGGCCTTCCCATGCGACCAGGAACAGGATCACCATCAGCGTGCCGAGGATGGCGCGCTCGTGCGCGACGTAGAAGCGCACCGCCGCCGGGACTGGTGCGGCATCGTCGGCTCTCGCCATGGGTTCGGTCACGCTCACGAAGTCGCGTCCGTCATCGTTCCCGTTGCGCCGTCATGATCGGTCAATGCAGGTCGGGCCGCCATCGTTCGAACCGCCGCTCGAACACATCGAGGAACGCCACCACCACGAGTCCGGTGGCCATGAAGATCAGCACGCCGAAAAAGACGACGTCAGTCTGGAACGTATTGCCGGCCTCGGCGATCATGTGGCCGAGCCCCGCCGTCGACGCATAGAGCTCGCCGACGACCACGCCGAGCAGCGCGCGGCCCGCGCCGTATTTCAGCCCGGTGAAGATGAACGGAACGGTGCCCGGCAGGATGATGCTGGAAAAGACCTTGAGCTTCGAAGCGGAGAAGCTGCGCGCCACCCGGATGAAACGCGCTTCGCTTGTCTTCACGCCGGCCTGGGTATTGATGAGGATCGGGATGACGGCGCCGAGGAAGACGACCATGACCTTGGACCAGATGCCGATGCCGAACCAGATCACGATCAGCGGCAGCAGCGTGACCCGCGGCACCGCGTTGAGCGTATCGACGAACGGGCCCAGCATGTATTGCAGGCGCCTGGACAGGCCGACCGCGAGCCCGAGCGGGATCGCGACCGCGACCGCCGCGGCGTAGCCGAGAATGAATTCTCTTCCGCTGACCGCAAGGTCGTTCCAGAAATCGGCATCGTGGCTCAGCCCCCAGCCGGCCTGCGCGATCTGGCTGGGAGCGGGCAGGAACAGCGGATCCACCAGGCCGCTGCGGCCGAATGCCTCCCACGCCAGCAGCAAGCCGACCAGCGTGCCGGCGCCGATCGCCAGTCGCTCATGTGCGAGATAGAGCCGCGCCAGCGCCGGACGCCGGCGGTCGCCGTAGTGCTCGCCATGTGCAGGAATGGTCATCAGGTACCCGGTGCAGTGAACGTATTATAGGTCAAGACCGGCGTCGCGGCGCAATGTGTCCCGGTGGCCTTCGCGTCTGCACCATGTGAAGGGCTTGGTCTTGGCCACAGGTGGCGTGTAGCGTCGGCGCTGTTTTCACGAGGCACCAGCATGAACCAGCGCTTTGATCTGATCGGACGCACCGTCATCATCACCGGCGGCGGCAAGGGAATCGGCAAGGTCTATGTGGAAGAATTCGCCAAGGCCGGCGCCCATGTGGTCGCGGCCGATATCGATGGCGCGGCCGCCAAATCGGTGGCCGAGGCCCTGGTCGCGCAGGGCTTGCAGGTGATCGGTCTTGCCACCGACATTGCGAGCGAGGAATCCACCAATGCGATGGCTTCGGCCGCGCTCGAGGGCTTCGGCGCCATCGACGTGCTTGTCAACAATGCCTCGCTCATGAGCGTGCTTGCGCGCCGGTCCTGGCTCGATATTCCGGTCGAGGAGTGGGACCGGGTCATGGCAGTCAACCTGCGCGGCATGTTCCTGTCCTGCCGCGCGGCGTTTCCCGCCATGAAGGCGCAAGGCCAGGGCAAGATCGTCAACATCTCCTCGTCGCGGGTGTGGGAGGGCACGCCCAACCGGCTGCACTACACCACCTCGAAAGCCGGCGTCATCGGCTTCACCCGCGCGCTCGCGCGCGAGGTCGGCGAGTTCGGCGTCACCGTGAACGCGGTCACTCCCGGCATGACCCAGAGCGAGACGCAGGTGCAGTCGTCATCGGGAAATTATCTTGCCACCCGCGTCGCCGGCCGCGCCATCGAGCGCGTTCAGGTGCCCGCCGACCTGGTCGGCGCGGTCATGTTCCTGTCGTCAGCCGCGAGCGATTTCATGACCGGGCAAACCATCAACGTCGATGGCGGCAAGACGATGCATTGACGCTGGGGCGGGGCAGGCACCGCGTTGCACCCGGCAACACCTCACCCCGTCTTCACCAGCCCGACCTTGGCGAGCAGTGGCTCATCCGTCACCCGCAACACCACCGCGTCCTCGTCGGTTGCGAGCGCGTGCGGATGCCAGCACGGCACCGTCATCACGTCGCCGACCGCCAGCGTCTCGTCCGCTCCGCCGTCGATCGTCACGCGCGCCTTGCCGCTGATGACGGAGTAGAGGTGATTGACCGTGGTCTTGGCGACCTCGCTGCGCGTGCCCGCCGGCAGCCGCATGAGGTGCAGGCCGATCGTGGGCAGCGCGTCCTTGGCGATCTCCACCGTCTTCGCGCCGGTGCCCGGCCCCAATGCATCGCGCGAAGGGATACGGTGCGCGGAAGGGCCGTTGCTGGTGATGGTCTCGAAGCCGGCGGGATTGGCCTCGAAGAACATAGCCTCCGAATGCTGCACGAACGGCACGTCGAGGAAGTCGATCCAGTAGCTGGTCGCGTCGCTCTCGTTGGCATGGCCGTGCCAGGACCACGACGGCGTCAGCACCACGTCGCCGGGCGTCATGTCGACGCGGGCGCCGTCAACGACGGTGTAGGTGCCGGGCTTCGCCTCCACGACCAGCCGCAGCGCTGCCGCAGTGTGGCGATGCGAGCGCGCCTTCTCGCCCGCCTTCACCATCTGGTAGGCGGCGACGATGTTGCGGCTGCTAGCGTAGACGTTGCCCTCGATCGGGTTGACCATGATCAGGTTGCGCCGTTCCGCCTGCTCGACGGGAACGAACTCCCCGGCCTGGTCGAGGGCCGCCCTGGCGGCCGCGAAGCGCCAGACCGCCGGCTTGAACTTGGGCCGGGGCGCCGGCCACATCGCCGGTTCCGGCCGCGCCCAGCCGGGAGAAAAGCTCAACCGGCCGAGTTCCCCGTAATAGGGCGCGCGGATGTCCTGGTTCATGGCCTTCCTCCTCGCATCGCGTGGTCGGCGTCGGCAGCGGCATCGTCGCGCTCTTCCTTGCCGGCCAACTCGGCGAGACTAGCGCAGTCGCCGGCGCCGCGCACGATGTCCATGACGGCGCGGGCGTCCGCGGGCGGCTCGTCCGCGCGCCAGGCCACGTGTCCGTCGGGGCGCACGAGCACGAGGCGGCGCGCATAGAGTACGCTCACTGCAGGCACGTCGATGTCGATCACGTCGAGCGGAACGCCGGCCTGCGCTGCCGCGCGCCGCATGCTCTCGGCAGCGGGCGCATCCGGACCCAGGCGCAGCAGGACGAACCCGCGCCCGAACAGATCGAGCGTGGAACGTCCGTCGGGCAGCCACGCGTGCGGCGCACGCGCGCCCGGCCGCGCGGTCTGGACATAGCTCGCGGTCGGAAGCGGCGGCGCCGGCGTGCCGTCGACGCAGACGATGGGCGAGCTGTCGTAGCGGTAACCGAGGTGGAAGCCGAGCGTGAACCACTCGTGCCACATCGTCTCGGTGAACCAGCGCCCGTACTCCGCGCGCGCGAAGTCGCCGGCCGGCCCGGCCTGGAAGATCTCGGCGGGCGGCAGGCGCTGGCGGGTGGCGAGCATGCGCCCGAGATTCGAGCTTGCTTCGGTGACGTTGCGCACGGCCACCGGCCGGCGCTCGATTTCATAGGAACGCAGCAGCGCGCTGCCGGCCCAGCCGCGCAGGGTCGCCTCGAGCTTCCAGCCGAGATCGACGGCATCCTGGATGCCGGTGTTCATGCCGAAGCCGCCGGTCGGCGACATCAGGTGCGCGGCATCGCCGGCAATGAACACCCGCTGGGTCCCGTAGCTGTCGGCGACGAGCTCGCGCCGCACCCACCGCATCACCGACAGGATCTCGTAGTCGAACGTGCGGCCCACGGCGCGCGTCAGCGCCTGGCGGATGTCGGCCTCGGTATGGGTCACCTTGTCGGCGGAGCCGACGATCGACATGCGGAAGCGCTCGCCGCCATTGATCGCCACGATGGTGAGCCAGGTGCCCTCGGGCCCGACGAAGATGAAACGGTAGGCCCGGCCCTTGTCGTGCAGCGAGGTAAAGTCCGCGCAGCGCAGCATCACGTTGGTGGTGTAGGTCAGCGCGGGGTTGCCGCTCATGGTGATGCCGGCGCGCTCGCGCACCAGGCTGGCGCCGCCGTCGGTGCCGACGAGATAGTCGGCCGCAACGTCGCGGGTCTCGCCGGTGGCGACGTCACGGACCTGCGCGACGACACCGCCCGCGGGCTCCTCAAACGACGTGAGCTCGGCGCCGTAGCGCAGCCGCACGTGCGGAAAGGTCTCCACGAAGCGCCGCAGGATCGGATCGAACATGTCCTGCGGCACGCGCTCGCGCTTCTGCGGGCTCTGCGGCGGGCACTGCTCCTGCGCGCGCCCGGGAAAGCGCTCGCGCCCGAGCTCATAGCCGTCGAGGCTGGTGACATAGACGCAGTCCTGCGGATAGTCGCCGGGATAGGGCGCGTCGCGCACCCAGTCCGCGATGCCCCAGCGGCGGCAGAATTCCATGGTGCGCGGGCCGACGATGTCCATCCTCGGCTGCTCGATGGCGCCGTCGGTCTTCTCGATCAGCGTGCAGGCAATGCCGCGCCAGCCGAGCTCGCCGGCGAGCGCGAGCCCCACCGGTCCGGCACCGACGATCAGAACCGGGGTGCGCTCGTTCACGCTGGCCCCTCCACGCCCGCCCCGCGTCGGCGGTCAGCGCTCGGTGACATATTTGCGCTCGAGCGCGTCGTAGTGATCCTTGTGCACCAGCCGCTGCCGCTCGGCGAAATCGGCCACCATGCCGGTTGCTTCGCCCATATGTCCCTTGCGCCTGAGTTCGCCCAACGCCGCCTGCATGCCCTTGACCGCCGCCTGCAGCGCGACATTGGCGTAGATCACCCCGGCATAGCCCAGTTCCTTCAGCTTCTCGTTCGGCAATTCCGGCGTGCGCCCGCCCAGCACGATGTTGGCGAGCTGCGGCCACGGCAGGCGGCGGGGGATGTCGGCGATCTGCTCCATGGTGGTGGGCGCCTCGACGAAGGTCACGTCCGCGCCGGCGTCGTGATAGGCGGCCGCGCGCTCGATCGCCGCCTCGAAGCCTTCGGGCGCGATAGCATCGGTGCGCGCGATGATCAGGAGGTCGCGGTCGCGCCGCGTGTCCACCGCGGCCTTCACCTTCGCCACCATCTCGGCCGCCGGGATCACCTCCTTGCCGGCGAAGTGCCCGCAGCGCTTGGGAAAGACCTGGTCCTCGATCTGCAGCGCGTCCGCCCCCGCGCGTTCGAGCAGCTCGACGGTGCGCACCATGTTCAGGGGATTGCCGAAACCGGTGTCGGCATCGACCACGAGCGGCCCCGGAAACGCCGCGCGGATCGCCGCAACGTGCTGCGCGAGCTCGGTCACCGTCACCAGTCCGATATCGGGCACGCCGAGAAAGGTGTTGGCGATGCCGGCGCCGGTGACATAGGCGGCGGTGAAGCCCTGGTCGGCGACGATGCGCGCCGCCAGCGCATTGGCGACACCTGGCAGCAGCAGTGCCGCGCCAGGGCTCAGCATGGTGTGAAACTCGCCGCGGGACACATGGCTTGCCATCGATCGATCCTTTGCAGCACTGTTCGCGCCCGCTGCTTTTCACCCCACGCGGGATGGCCCATTATAGTCGGGGCGGGGGAGATCCGAACATCGTGCAGCATGGCGGCCACCGCCGGCATGCGCACGTCAGGCGCCGGTCACGGCCACCCGGGATCGGATGCGCGGGAGACACGATGGCAAAAATTCCGCTGACCTTCGCCTGCGGCCTCTATGACCGCATGCTCGCGCTCTATACCGGCGAGGTGCAGGCCGAGGGCATCGACCTCGACTTTATCGCCATCGATGATCCTCGGCAGATCTTCGACCGCATGGGGAAGAATCTCGAATTCGACGCCTGCGAGATGTCGAGCTCCGAGGTCATCAGCCGCCACGCCGCCGGCCGCCGCGAGATGGTGGCGCTGCCGGTCTTCCCCTCGCGCGTCTTCCGGCACGGCTTCATCACCGTCAACCGCAAGGCGGTGCGGACGCCGAAGGACCTCGCCGGCAAGCGCATCGGCACCCCGCTCTACACCCAGACCGCGGCGCTGTTCATCCGTGGCCTGCTGCAGGACGAGTACGGGGTCGATCTCTCGGGCGTGCATTGGCTGCAGGGCGCCACCAACAGCGCGGAGTCGCACGGCCATCCGTCGGCGCCGCCGCTGCTCAAGCCGGTGTCGATCGAGCAGAATGCGTCCGGCCGTTCACTCAGCGAGCTGCTGGAGGCCGGCGAGATTCAGGCCATCATCGGCAGCGGCTTGCCGCTGGCGCTGCGCACCAATCCCGACGTGCAGCGGCTGTTCCCGGATTTTCATGCGCGCGAGCTCGACTACTACCGGCGCACGCGCATCTTCCCGATCATGCATCTCGTCGCCATCCGCCGCGACGCCTACGAGCAGCATCCGTTCGTCGCCGCGAGTCTCTACCAGGCCATGACCGCGGCCAAGGACCTCGCGCTCGCCAAGATGCGCGACCTCGGCGCGCTGCGCTACATGCTGCCGGGCCTGCCCGCCGAGCTCGACCAGATCGACGCCACCTTCGGCGGTGACCCCTGGCCTTATGGGGTCGAGGCCAACCGGCCCACGCTGGAGGCGCTGGTGCGCTACATGGCAGAGCAGTCGCTGATCAAGGCGCCCATTCCGGTCGACGAGCTGTTCGTGCCGGTCTGAGGGGAGGGGACGCGGCAAGCGGCGTGTTGGCGGACGCTTCCCTCGCCTGCTAGACCTCTGTTCGGCGTCCACATTTCCCCGATTTCACGAGGCAATATGCGCGGCTTGAAAGTAGCGGTTCTGACGGCGGCAACGGCGTGGGCCGTCCCGGCGATGGCCGGCGACGATGCGTTCAAGCAGGCCGTCAATTACGTTTTTTCCGGAAACGTCGAGGGCAAGACCCCTCAATTGGTGATCTCGATCGTCGACGAAAACAGGTGCATCGTCTCGGTCGAGACACCCGGCAACTCCTGGCTCTACTATTTGAAGGAGATCAGACTGGATAAGATTATGATCGACAAAACGAACAGCAGGATATCGTTCGAGGGCGACGGCACGATCGTAGAACATACGTTTGATTTCCTGCCGAAGGTCGACAAGGACAATTCGAATTCCATCATGCTTCGTGGCGATGTTGAACGCACCAAGGATGCGCTCAAGCTGATCTTTACAAAATATTGTCTGCCGAAGTCGGGGTGATCGATCCAGCGCTCCTTTTGCGCTGGAACTGCGAACCATTGGTCAGGTGCGGATGAGTTCCATCGAGCAAGCGATCAAGGAGGCGGTCGATCAGGGTTATCAACCCAACGTGGAGCGATACCCGGAGATGGAGGGGATTTCGCCCCTGCAGATCGCCATGGCGATGCAGGCCGACGTGTTCATCGACCCTGCATTCTGGAAAGCCCTTGGCAAGAAGCGGGGATGGACCACGGACGACGATTTCAAATATTGGCAGAAGTCGGTCGTGGAATGGGAGGAAAAGTACTGGAAGAAATTCTGGCACCGCTTCATCGACCATTTGGCCGAAGGCAAGGATGCGGAAAGTTTCTTCCAGTCGCTGGATTCGAAAGCCCGGGAACGGCCGGACAGCCACCATTGACGTCAGCGTCTGAATTGTAAGGCACGCTGTTTCGGCTCAGCTACCTTAGAAGTCGCGGCTCACTCCGGCGGTGTCGGCTCGGCATCCTGCGCCAGGTACACGATCGTCAGCATGCGCTGGAACAGGACGCAACGCGACTTGTCCGGCAGCTTGTTGAAGACCGCCTCGATAAAAGGCTCTATCAACTCCGCTCCCTCGGCCTGCCACAGGTACCTGCAGCATTCCATGAATTTCATTTCGGCGGCGTCGCCGCCGGCCGTCAGGAGGGGCCCAAGCGCATTGACCGACAGCCCAAACCCTCGTTGAAGTTCTTCATCTACATCATCGATGTCGAGCATTGTACGCTCCTGGCTGATTTTGGGGTTGCTGTCGGATCTAATTCAGGTCGAGCCGTTGAACTCGATTCCATCGCGGCGGTACGTCCTTACGCTGTGAACTCCATGAACTGCGGCCGTGCAATTGACGATGCGGGGACAATCGCCAGAATGGCCGCAGCGACGGTTGCAAGATCGATAACGACGCTTGGAATCAAGGGCAGGCCATGGGCAAACAAGCGAGAGCATGGAATGCATGGCTTTGCGTCTTCATCGCTCTCTATGTGCTCCTGGGCGCCGCACGATTGCTGCACAATAGCGATCTGCAACGCCTCAGCCCGTTCATTTCGGTGAGCATACTCATGGGTTTTGTCATCGTGCATGGGATTCGCCGCTACGGTTGGACGCAGTTCGTGGTCTTTTTCCTCGTCGCGTTCGTCGTCAGCTGGAGCTACGAGACCGTGAGCATCCAGACGGGATTTCCATTCGGCCACTACGTCTACACCGACAAGCTTGGTCCAAAGCTCTGGTTGGTGCCGTTGCTGATCATGCCTGCCTATTTCTCGATGGGCTACATCGCGTGGACGCTGGGACATGTTCTCTTGGATCGGTTCGACGACCGGCTGACCGGCGCGGAGGTGGTTCTCGTCCCCGCGCTTGCGAGCTTCGTGATGGTGATGTGGGATCTGTGCATCGATCCCGCGAGCTCGACGATCTCAGGTGCCTGGATCTGGCGTGACGGTGGCGGCTACTTCGGCGTGCCCCTGGTCAATTTTCTCGGCTGGTACCTCTGCGTTTTCACCATCTATCTGCTGTTCGCCTTGTATTTGCGGCGTTCGGCCGAGTGGACGAGGGCGGCACATCTTGGCGAGCGCTCGACCTGGGCGTTGCCTGCGGTCATGTATGCAGCCGTCATGCTGCCTCGATTGATCGAGCCGCTCGCGGGCGGCGATTCCGTGGAGGTCACCAGCCATGACGGTCATGTCTGGTGGACCGGAGATATCCACGCCACGGCGGCGCTCGTTGCCCTGTTCACGATGCTGTTCGTCACGGTGCTTGCGCTGGTCCGTGTGAGCCGAACTCCGGCGCTGCATTGAGATGACGCCGGCCGGGTTTTCGGCGGGGGGCAGCCGTCGCGCAAGTTACCCGCGCACGCTCGGCATCGGAGGAGCTGGTCAGCGGCGGCGGCGTCCGGGAGAATGTCACCACACACCGTGAAGTGCGTCATACAGGAAGGTTATGACTCTGCGGTAGGAGGAGGCTCATCAATAACCCGCCGGGTGGAGAGACGGTCATGACGATACCATCGCCTTTGACTCCGCCACTTGTTGCTGACGAAGACGAAGACAAATGGTCGCTTTTGCGTCGGTTGATCCTGGCCATCGCTGCGGAACGGCAGAAAAAGGCGGATGAGGCCGCGAAGGAGTGCCCACCTCGATCGAAAATATCGCCTCGATAGCGCCAGGGGTTCGATGATCTGGCGCGACATCTCTATCCGAGATGGCGTCGGGGCAGCGTCCCTCGGACATGCGTCCCGGCCTTTGGCTGGGGAACAGCATATAGAGAGCGCTGCGGAGTTGCCGCGCCGCCCGTGACCGATCGACGACCTATGTCGATACCGAGAACGCCGTGGAGAGCAGGCATCGTTCAATAAAGCCGGCCTCCGCCGACGGGCGCTTGCGCATCTTCTCCATCAACACGCAAAGAATGCAGGCCCACAAAGCTTTTTTGGATCCTGACCCCGGCTCGTTCCGGTTGCGGCCTGCTCGAGGGCTGGAAATTTTCCCCGGCGCTAGACCAAAAGTTGCTCGACATACACTCCTTTAAGTTGTATTATTATCATAATACTCGTTTTAAGAAAAAAGGAGATTTAGGGCGGAGGGACGCACGCATGGTCACGCGCGAAGAGCACCTTGCCCGGTGTAAGCAGGGGGCAATCGCGAGACTGGACGCCGGCGATGTGACCGGGGCAATCGCTTCGATGATCAGCGACCTCAGGAAGTCGGAAGACCCCCTGTATGATGCGACAGTGTTGAGGGAGCTCCTCGTCGAGGCCCTGGTCCATCGCACCACGCCGGACGAAGTCCGTTCCTGGATCAACAGCTTCAACTGATGTGTCATTTCACCGGGCGGGCATTGGAGTGCCGACGCTGCGTGTCCAGCACTGCCGACGGGGGAGCCTGCCCTTTGTCATGAGCATTGGCGACACGTTCAGACGTACGACCATCCTTTGGCGCCGCGGACGATCGCAACGATCCTCGTCAGGAATACGCCCAGAATCGTCACGATCACGCCCAGTCTGATCTCTTCCGGCTGCAATCGTGCTCCTTCCCATTCCAGGAAAATGGCAAAGGCCAGCCCCCAGACGGCGGCTATCTCGGGATAGAGTTCGCCACGCAGGTTGGCAGCCACGCGGTCGTGGCGGAGCAGGTCCCGCATCAGGCCGCCGAACGAGCCGGTGAGGACGGCGGCGATCGGACCCCACAGCCAGAGGGGCCTGGCCGACGTGTCCAGCACGACCACGACGCCGACAACCGTGAAGGCGGCAAGCGCGACGGCATCGAATGCCTCGATCAATCGGGAGCCAAGACGAGCGTGCGATTGCAGGTATTTGGCCAGCGGAGGCGCACGAACGTGCGACACGGTCTTGATGACCACCATCCCGGCCAGCACGGTCGCAAACACGATCAGCAGTGCCTCGGGATTGCGAACGATTCCCAGCGGGTCTCGCTGCAACAGCAGATCGCGCACGACGCCACCACCAAGCGCGGGAAGGGTGGCGAGGATCAGGGCTCCGAACAATGAGTATTGTCCCGCATAGGCGAGCACGACGCCGGAGAGAGCGAACGCGATGGTGCCGATGAAGGCGAGCACGCGAAACCACTCGCTGTCGAGGGTCTGGTTGATCAGCACCGGCAAAGCGTAAAAAGCGGCGATACGGCGAAATTCCCCGCTGCGCTGCAACTCGTCGATGGCTGCGTCGAGACGCGCCAGCATCTGCGGTGTCTGGGTTGCGCGGCTGAGCATGAAATGAATATCGGTAGAGAAGCGCAGCGGATGCTCCTCGATGCCTGCGCCCTGATGGAGGCGCCAAGCCGTGGTCGCCGCAGCGATACGGTCGGCAAGGAAGCCGTCAGTGATGCCCGCGAGGAGGTTCTGCAGATTCTGGGCATCACTCCCTGTGGGGCACGATCAAGTCCTTGAAGGTGGGATCTGCAATGAACGCGTTGACGCGGCTGTCGGCATAAACGAAGCCGGCAACGACTCCGAGCCGGAATTTTTGTTTCGCGAAGGTCTCGAGCATCTCGTCGATTGTCGAGAACGCGTATCGTCCGGCCGCGCCCTTGGGGAGAATCAGGACGTCGGTCTCGCTGCGATACGGCTTCGAGAAGTACGCAAATGCGCTGCGCGACTGCTCCTGGTCGCGCCGGCCGCGATATCCGCAGTCCCGGCGGCCAGCGCCTCCAGATGCGCGTTCCAGGCGGTTTCCGGCAGGAGGATTTCCACGCCCAGGATGCGCTCCAGTGCGCGCTCGATTTCCACGTCGAAGCCGGTCAGGACCGGGGCCCCACGCCTGTAATCCCGGTACTGATAAGGATCCCAGGGATACCAGCCGCCGCGCAGCGGATCTGCGTGCGGGTTTCGCGCGCTCACGTCCGGCTTTGGAGATACGGGGGTTTGCGCGGCCGCGATGCCGGCCGATGCGAGGCAGGCGAGGATGACCGCCGCGAATCGGGCAATCATCCTTGGCCACGAGCTCCGCAAACGCTGGCACGAAGATGCCGCATGTGAGAAAAATGCGTCGCGTGATCATACCGGCGTCCCTCGGAATATCATTGCGAAAAACCGACTGTTAGCCGCACTCTAAATTAAGCCGGCGCTCAAGTGCCGCCTGAGCGTGAAATTGAGCCATCGTTACCAATAGTGCCTATCGCGCCTGTCAAGCCCTCCATAGTACTATGACGGACCAGCGACCTGATTGTACGCGAAGATTGTCGCAGCAGCTTCGAAAAGCCGTTCACGGCCTCGACAGTGCCTCCATGACGCGATGGCGCACCTACACCGACCGGCTGATCGTGCTCGCCGTCATCCTGGCGGCATGGCAGGTCGGTAGCTTTCTCGTCGGTCCCTACTGGCTGAGCTCGCCCTGGGCGGTGGCCGCGCGCTTCACCGCGCAGATCCTCAACGGCGAACTGATCGTGCAGGGCGGTTACACCGTCGAGGAGGCGCTGATCGGTACGGTGATCGGCGGGGTGCCGGCGGTGCTGCTGCCGTTCCTGCTGCGGCGCCACCCCGTGATCGTCGCCATTCTCGATCCTTTCATGGTCGGCGGCTACGGCGCACCCAAGCTCGCCTTCGCGCCGCTGTTCATTCTCTGGTTCGGCATCGGCATTGAATCCAAGATCGCGCTGGTGGCGAGCGTCGTATTCTTCATCGTCTATTTCAACACGCTGGCGGGCGTGCGCGCGCTCGATCCGCGGCTGGTGCAGATGGCGCAGATCGCCGGCGCGGGCGAGCGCCATGTCGCGCGCCACATCGTCCTTCCGGCGGCGGTGCCGCATATCCTCGCCGGCTTTCGCATTGCGGTGCCCTACGCCATCGGCGGCGCGGTCATCGCCGAGCTGATCTCGTCCAATCGCGGGCTCGGCTATCTGGTGCAGACCGGCGCGATGAACTTCGACACTACCTCGGTGTTCGCCGCGATCCTCGCCGCCACCCTCATCGTCCATGGCGCCAACTGGCTGCTCAATGCCGCCGAGCGGGCGCTGCTGCGCTGGCGGCCGCCGCCGCGCGCCGTGCTCGAGACCGGGACCTGAGCATGAGCGATCCGACGCTGCTCGAGATCAGGAACCTGGGCAAGCGTTTTCCCGCGCGCCACGGCCGCGAGCCGTCGCCCTGGGTGATCCAGGACCTGTCCTTCTCGGTCGGCACGGGCGAATTCCTGACCATCATCGGCCCCTCGGGCGCCGGAAAGTCGACCCTGCTCAACATGATCGCGCAGATCGACACGGCCAGCGCCGGCGAGATCGTGTTCAACGGCGAGACCGTGAATTCGCACGATGCGCGGATGTTGCGGCCGGGCTTCGACCGGCGCATCGGCTACGTCACCCAGGACGACAATCTGCTGCCATGGCGCACGACCATCGACAACGTGCTGTTTCCGATCGAGGTGCAGGGGCGCCTGAACGACGAGACCCGTGCGCAGGCCGACGTGCTCGTCCGCGCCGTCGGGCTCGCGGGCTTCGAGCGCTATTATCCGCACGAATTGTCCGGCGGCATGCGCAAGCGCGCCGCGCTCATCCGCACCCTCGCCTATGATCCGCCGGTCATCCTGATGGACGAGCCGTTCGCCGCCGTGGATGCGCAGACCCGCACCCAGCTGCAGGCCGACCTGCTCACGCTGTGGGGCCTCGGGCGCAAGACCATCATCTTCGTCACCCACGACATCACCGAGGCGATCGCGCTCGGCGACCGCGCGCTGGTGCTCAGCCGGCAGCCGACGCGGATCGCCGCCGAGCACGCGATCCCGATTCCGCGCCCGCGCAACGTGCAGGACATTTTCGCGCTCGAAGGCTTCGCCGCGGTCTACCAACGCATCCGGTCGGACATCCAATGACCGACGCCGGATTGACCGCTGCGATGGTGTCCGATGCGCCGGCCGCGGCGCGCAAAAGGGTGGTGGTCGCAGGGCGGCTCCTGCTCGCCGTGCTGCTGGTGCTGGGATGGGAGCTAGGCGCGCGCACGCTCGGTTCGGTGTTCTTCGCGGCGCCGCTCGATGTCGCCGCGCGCATCGTCACCCTCGCCCGGAGCGGGCAACTCGCCGCGGATGTCGCATCCACCTTGCGCGTCTCCGCACTGGGCTTCGCCATCGCCTGTGTCGCCGGCGTGCTGCTGCCGTTTCTGCTGCGCCGCTCGCCGCGGGTGAGCACGGCGGTCGAGCCCTACATCATGGCCTCGATGGGCATTCCCAAATACGCCCTGGCGCCGTGGCTCATTCTCTGGTTCGGCATCGGCGACCTGCCCAAGCTGGTGGTGGTGACGCTGATGGTGTTCTACATCATCTTCATCACCACCACCGCGGGCATCCGCGCCGTTGATCAGCGCCTGATCGCCATGGCGCGCGTTGCCGGCGCCGGCGAGACGGCGATCGCGCGCGAAATCATCTGGAAGTCGCTATTGCCGTTCTTCTTCACAGGCCTGAAAGTGGCGTTGCCACGCGCGGTCAGTGCCACCATTGTCGGCGAGTTCCTGGTCGCGACCGAGGGGGTTGGTCACTACATCGAGTATTCCCGACAAGTCGCGGACACGGTTGGCGTTTTCGCCGGCATCGTGATTGCGATAGTGCTGGTTCTGGCGATCAATGCCGTGGTCAATGTCATCGAACGCCGCGCGCTGGCCTGGCGGCCGGTCGAGCGCGAAATGGAGTTGTGAATGAAGCTTGCGAGCTACCTGGCCAACGGCAAGGCGTGCTTTGGCGTGGTGTCCGGCGATGGCGTGGTCACCCTGAATGAGCGGCTCGGCGGCCGTTATGCGACCTTGCGTGACGTGCTCGCGGCCGATGGATTGGCCGAGATCGCAAAGGCTGCCGATGGGGCCAAGCCCGATCACACGCTCGCGCAGGTCCAGTTTCTTCCGGCGATTCCGAACCCGGAAAAGATTCTCTGCGCCGGCATCAACTACCGTTCCCATGCCGCCGAGACCGGCCGCGAACTGCCCAAGCAGCCGAGCATGTTCATCCGCCTCGCCAATACGCTGACCGGGCAGGACGGCGAGATGATCCGTCCCTCGGTGTCGGAGCATTTCGACTTCGAGGGCGAGCTTGCCATCGTGATCGGCCGCGGCGGGCGCCACATCCCGGTTGCGCGCGCGCTCGATCACGTCGCCGGTTACACCTGCTTCGTCGACGGCAGCGTGCGCGACTACCAGAAATTCTCCGTGACCTCGGGGAAGAATTTCCCCGGCACCGGCCCGCTCGGGCCCTGGATCGTGACTTCAGACGAGATCCGGGACCCGACGCGCCTGACGCTCACCACGCGCCTCAACGGCGCGGAGGTGCAGAAGTCCGGCACCGATCTCCTGATCTACTCCGTGCCGCAGATCATCGCCTTCTGCTCGGACTTCACTCCGCTGGTGCCGGGCGACGTGATCGCGACCGGCACGCCCGACGGCGTCGGCCATCGCCGCACGCCGCCGCTGTGGATGAAGCCCGGCGACGTGCTCGAGGTCGAGATCTCAGGCATCGGCACCTTGCGCAGCCGCGTCGTGGACGAGACGTGACTCTCTTGGCTGTCATCGTCCGCGAAAGCGAAAGCGGACGATCCAGTAAACACTGACATCGTATGACGCGCGGACTCGCCCTAGGATCTGCGGTTACTGGATGCCCGCTTTCGCGGGCATGACATTCACGGAATCCGCCTCACGTCGCATATTTATCCTCCCTCATGCTGAGGAGCGTTGCGCAGCAACGCGTCTCGAAGCATGAGGCCCCGCTGCTACGCGCCGGTTCGGCTCACTTCACATACTCGTCCGTGTAGAGCCCGTCATACGACTTGAGCTTCTCCTCCGGCTTCAGCAGTCCGGCGCCGATATTGTAGAGTTCGGCGTTCTCCAGGTCGGCCTTGGTCACGGCCGGCGGGCGCGGCGTGCCCTTGCGGATTTCCGCAAGGCCGGCGGCAAGCAGCTTCTCGTCGATCGCCGCGAAGCGCTTCTGGAACAGCGGGAACACCTCGGCCGGGCGATCGAGCAGCGCATCGATCGCTTCAACCATGGCCTTGCCGAGCTTGACGCAGACGGACTTGCGCCGCTCGCACGTCTCCGGTTTTGCGACGAAGGTGTTATGGGCGAACGGATACATGTCGGGCGGGTCGCCGTCGGAGCCGCTGGCGATCACGACGGCGCTGCCGTCCAGCACGGCCTGCAAGGGCCACGGCATCGACATGGCGAAACCGTCGACCTGGCGCGTCTGGAACGCGGCGATGGCGCTGTTCGGCGCCATCGGGGCGATGCGGATGTCGTCGGGGCTATAGCCGGCGCGCCGCGCCAGCAGCAGCACATAGGCGTGGATGACGGAGTTGATGGAATCGACCGCGATGGTGCGGGAGCGCAAGACCTGCGCGCGCCGCTCGAGCGGCGCCTTGGGATCGAAGCCGGCCGCCGCGGCGATCTCCTTGCGCAGGACGATCTGGATGACCGGCCGGTTGAGCGTGCCAACGATGCCGAGCAGCCGTTGGCCGCGCGCGGCGGCGCGCGTGAGCGTGGCCCCCGATATCTGCGCAAAGTCCGCGCTGCCGGAAATCACCGCGTTGGCGGAGCCGATGCCGGTGATCACCACGCTCTTGAGGTTCAGCCCGTGCTTGGCGAACAGGCCCAGATCTTCCGCCAGATAGCCGGGCGCGAAGGTGAGCGCGACATTGGGCACCGCCAGCACCACGTTCTCCGCGCCGCCGCCGGGCTGAGCGTGGACCGGGGCCGTTATCAGGAGAACGGCGGCGAGAGCGACAACGCGGTTGAGTCCGTATGCGGGCATGGCAGCGTTTCCTGCGACCAGTGGTGCCAGGCGATGATGGTCGCTCCGGCCAAACTGCGCAATCGGGCTTGAGCCCGCACGGCCTGCTCTTGCGCCTACTCATAAGTCAAGCGTGGTGAGCAACGGTTCGGCGACGTCCACTTTGAAGCGCTTTGCGGACTCGCACCAAGTCCGGAAGTGCCCAACAGCGCACTGCAGCAAACGACGCGGCTAGGCCGGCTTAAGGCGCCGTCACACCCTCACAAATCCGATTGCCGTTTTGCCGAGACGGTGTAACCACCCGACGTCGTGAGATGCTTGCACCCTAACGCCCGCTACCAACTCAGCGTCTCGTACCAGTCGTCAACGTCCGTCGCGGCTGGTCCTTGGCTCAGGGGCTATTAATATACCAGGTCCGATGATAAGCTGAATCCAAGCATGTTTTGGAGCGCGCACTTCACCAACATGATGGAGAGGAATTGTAATGGCCAGCCCTGGTTGGAGAGACGTAAGAATAAATCGGGACAAGAGATTATCCGGTAAACGTCCGATTCCAGGCGGAATAAGCCTGGATGATTTCAGCACAATACAAAAATATCTGGCGGAGATGTTTCAAGATATCGAAAACGGCACTGGTCAAACCGGACTACCGAAAGAGCTCCATATTCGGCTCAATGAAAGTGAGAAGCCTTGGCCACTTCCGATCTTTGTCGGCTGGTATGAAGCTGCGGGAGTAGACAATAATCGAATGAAGTTCAATCACCCTCATCCAGCCCTCTGGCGTTTTGGAGATGACGTCCTCTCCGAAGTCTACGCGGAAGCCATTAATTTTGCCGATGAAGAAGGCGACAACGCATTTCAGTACCGGGATTGGACCACCGAGATGGGAGAAAAGAGAGCCGGTGAAAGAGCTACCGACCCGAAGGCAGGGAATTTATACCAGACGTGCCTTGCATTTGTGATTGATAATGAGACGCCCCGTGTGGTTCCGCCCGGCCCCGGCGAACCCGCCACCTTTCGGCGCGCCGTTGGGACCTTGGTTTTGGGCTTTCAGGAGAAGCCTGATGGTGACCTGCTCAACAAAGCTCACCAAATAATGCGGGAGTGGGCCCTCGACAACGTCAAAAAAACAGATCCAAAACGGGGAGGACTTATTGCATGGCTGAAGAAGGAATTTGACCTTGGTGGCCCCCTGCTAAGGGCAACCCCGAACACCCTCGACAATAGGTGGTTGCAACGTCGATAAAGCAGTTCGATCGAAATATTCGGACATCAAGAAGCGATTGCTTGGGCGACGTGAGAAATCGTCGTCATCCTTGCTAGTCTTTCAAGCCTAGGATGGTGTGCGCCTTGATGGGTTCCGGAAAGCCCCTCAGCGTCAAGCTGCCTGCAAACTCACTGTGCACGACGCTCTCGAGCAACCCCAACGCGACGCGCTGGGAAACCAGTATTTGGTTATGATTGGCTTCATCGCAAAGGCGAAAAGCAAGGTTCGTGACCGTGCCGATAGCACCATAGTCTATGCGCTCTTCATAGCCGATGCTGCCGAGAGTGGCGTAACCGTGGGCGATGCCAACAGCCAAGCCAAGATCATAACCTAGGCGACGCCATTCTTGCGACAGATCGTTCACCCGTTCGCGCATTGCGAAGGCCATCCGAACCGCGCGTTCAGCCGGGTTCGCCACCTCCACCAGGTCGTTGAAAAAGACCATCATGCCTTCGCCGGCGAAGCGCTCGAGGGTCCCGCCATATTCGAAAATCAGCCTGCCCATCTCGCGATGGTATTGCCCAAGCACCCTCATCACTTCCTCGGGCTCGGAATATGCGGCAAACGCTGTGAAGCCCTTTAAGCCCACGGACGCCGCCGTTATCTCTCGGCGATGGGCTTTAAGAGGGTCGTCAGGACCGCCGACCAAAATCATCTCGGCAAGCTGAGGAGAAAAGAAACGCTTTAGCCCTTCCAGCCGCTCAACCCGCGCCAGTTGCTCGTGCACGCGCTGTTCCAGTTCGGAAGCTCGCGCTTGGAGGCCATCGAGGAGTTGAACATTCGCCAGCCCAGATCCAAGTTGGGAGCAAAAATCAGAAATCACACCCAGTTCAATTCCGGAGAAATGATGTAACCGCCTACTACCAAGTGCGATAAATCCATGAACATTTTCGTTGGAGACGATAGGAACCATGGCCAAGGACACGAGCCCTTCTCGTTCCAGGGTACGGGCCTTGAATTCCGGATCTTTGCGGACGTCAGCGCTGACGTGGGGCTTTTGGGTTTTGAAAACCGTTTTGCCGACAATGGACTCGGACGAGTCTAGGGGAAAAGCCGTAGTCAAGAACTCCGGCGACGACAAACCTCTGGCGGCACTGACGATCAGCTTTTTGCGTTGTTTGTCCAGGGTGCGAACATAGCCCACATCAAATCCAAGGATCTCCATGGACTTGTTCAGGGTGGTGCTGACGATCTTTTCAGGCTCCGAGGTCTTTGCTGCGGTCTGCGAGATCTCGAGCAGCGCAAAAAGCTCGCGGTTCCGGCTGCGCAACTCCTCAATCTCGCTAGAGCGTTCATCTTCCGGACCGACGACCGAAGAATTCGGCGGCAGCGCCTCCGCGAGATGGAGGCGGTCAAGGACGGACCGGCGAACCTTGAGCATCGCGACCCTACCCCTGGAGGTCACAAGGTCTACAAATGGGAGTTGAATCGTAGGCCGAAATTGCTGCAATGTACAAGATCATCTAACATACTGATCTTCCCTATTAATCACGGCCTAGCGCGAAGCTTGATGAGCCCGGCATGGTCCAGAAACCGGCCTTCGAATTCGGACGGGTCGTTACGCCTGCAGCCTGTTTGGATGCCACCCGCCCAGGCTGATCCGGCCCGCCGCCCGAACGCCACCGGGTTCATTTAGCCGATCGCCGAGCGTCTCGAGGTGAAGCAGTTCACCATCGCTGCATTGTGCCAGACGTTGCCCGGGCGGCTCATCGATCAGACGACGCCGTTGTCGGGCATCAACCGCCGGAACCGTTCGCGCGCTCAGTTACCTGCATTGACGGTCAACCTGCGCACGTTGAATGCTTGAACAGGACGGCGAAAACCCTTGAGTTCGAACTCGCCTAATCTGTCCAGCTCCGCCAGCGCTTGAACCTCTGCGTACACTTTGGCGTCGACCAGAATTTGACCGTCGAGTGCCTTATCGCAAAGGCGAGATGCACGGTTTGCGACCGTCCCCGTCACCGAATACTGAAATCGCCCTCTAAACCCGATGCATCCGAGGGTAGCGTAGCCATGGGCAATGCCAACTCCAAACCCGAGGTCATGGCCATACCTACCCCATTTCGAAATCAGCCGCGCGACCTCGGTCCGCATCTCCACGGCCATCCGTACCGCTGTTCCCGATGGGTCGTGACAAGGAAGCGGATCGTTAAACAGGACCAGAAGACCGTCGCCGGTAAAGCGTTCTACAGTGCCCTCAAACTTGTCGACCAGAACCCCAAGCGTGTCGTGATACTCTCGCAAAACCGAGATGACCTCTTCTGGGTCAGCCGCTTCGGCAAAGGACGTGAAGCCACGTAGGTCGCAAAAAACGACGGAAATCTCACCACGGTGACTCTCCAGCAGGCTTCCATCGCCGGAGGACACCAGCTTGGCCACTTGCGGCGGGAGAAATCCTTTCAAACGTCCGATGCGCTCAAGTTCGACAATCTGTTCTTCCACGCGCTGCGTCAAAGTTCGATTCAAATTTGCCAGGTCGGCCGCTTGCGCCCGAACTTGATCATGCAACGACTTGATGCGCAGAGCCGATCTCACACGGGCCATCAGGGCGGCCTGATCGACCGGCTTGGTGAGATACTCGTCTGCACCGGCATCCAAGCCAGCCACAACATCGTCAGTATTGGCTTTCGCGGTCACCAGAATGATCGGCACGAATTCGGATGCGGTGCTGCCCTTGAGCCGGCGGCAGACCTCGAGGCCATCCGGTTGAGGCATCATGACGTCCAGGATGATCAAATCGGGGGCATGCCGTCCGACTGCTGCCAGCGCTTCTTCGCCGTCGGCGGCTTGCAAAGTCGCGTATCCATGTGCCCCCAGCCTGGACGCCATGATCTCCCGATTGAGCTCATTGTCATCGACAACGAGGATGCGTGGTGGCTGGTTCATGACGATCTACGCAATCATGGCTGGTCGTACGCGCGGGCGTCCGCATCATTAAACAGCAAGTGCCTGGAGAGGTGAAGGCTCGCGGCAGGGCGGATGCCGCAGCCGGGGCGTATGACAGCACAAATCATGTGCGCCTTGCGGAATGGCGCGTCAGCGCCATCCCAAGCCCGGCGCGACGTGCTTCAGGATCGCCTCGATGACATGGGCGTTGTATTCGACGCCGAGCTGGTTCGGCACGGTCAGCAGCAGCGTGTCA
>Ga0207688_10000377_pt1 | contig 20842 bp, 21 predicted proteins | sample KBSMiscanthusM4_FD_184296 | JGI IMG/M metagenome (GOLD analysis project Ga0207688, IMG submission 184296) | Miscanthus rhizosphere microbial communities from Kellogg Biological Station, Michigan, USA - M4 (SPAdes) (version 2) | ecosystem: Host-associated > Plants > Roots > Rhizosphere ...
GTGCAGCAGGTACTCGTCGTGGCACGACAGGATCTGCAGGTCCGGGAACTCGGCGCGCAGCACCGGGATCTCGGTGTCCCAGCGGCGCATGTTGCGCACGCCGTTCTTGGTGGCGAACACGCCGGGCTGGGCGGCGATCTCGAGCTGGGTGTCGAGGTCGTAGTTGGCCTTGGTGTTGTCCGGGTACTGGAACAGGATCAGCGGCAGCCCGGTCTCCTCGTAGATCGCCTTGTAGCGGTCCTGCGGGGCGCCTGCCTGGTAGCCGAAGCGCAGCCAGCCGTGCGAGGGGTAGACCAGTCCGGCCTCGGCGCCTGCCTCGACGGCCCGGTGGGCCTCCGCCACCGCGACCTTCGTGCCCTCACCGGTGATCCCGGCGATGACGGGCACCGACACCTCGTTGACCAGGTTGCGCACCAGCGCGACCTGCTCGTCCTGGGTGAGGAACGTGCCCTCGCCTGCGTGGCCCAGCACGACCAGGCTCTTCACGCCGTCGATGCTTGAGAGCCACTTGCCCAGCCCGGCCATGGCGGCGTGGTCGACGTCGCCGTTCGGGGTGAACGGGGTGACCGGTGCCGGGTTGAGTCCGCGGAGATCGAGAGTCATGGTGGTGTCCTTCGTCGTCGTTGTGGAACGGTTGCGGGAACGTTCCCAAAGTGTGCGATAAGGGTTGAGCCGAAGTCAAGCCCTTCGATACAGATCGTTTGCGGGAACGTTCCCAGATGGTTATGATCAGGGCATGGTGACGATCGTCGACGTGGCCCGGGCGGCCGGGGTCAGCAAGTCGACCGTGTCCAGGGTCCTCGACGAACGCCTGCCCCGTGCGCAGAACCCCACCGCCGAGCGGGTCCGCCAGGTCGCCGCCGAGCTCGGCTACGTCCGCGACCCCCTCGCCTCCGGACTGCGCCGGGTGGGGACCAGCACGATCGGCGTCGTGGTCCCGCACCTGACCGACACCGTGATGGCCATGTTCTACGAGGAGATCGCGGCCGCGGCCACCACCCGGGGCCTGTTCGCCGTGGTTGCCAGCACCAACGACGACCCCGGCGCCGAACGGGTCGCTGTCGAGTCACTCGTGCGCCGCCGGGTCGACGGGCTCATCCTCACCACCGCCCGCATCGACACCCCGATCCCCCTCGGACAGGCCAACCCCTCCCTGCCGCACGTGCTGGCCCTGCGCACCAACGACACCAGCTTCGCGGCGCTCGGCGACGACCGGCTCGGCGCCAACCTCGCCACCCGCCACCTGCTCGACCTCGGCCACCGACGCATCGGACTGGTCAGCGGCCCGTCCTACGCCTCCACCGCGAGGAACCGCGAAGCCGGGTACCGCGACGCCCTCACCGAAGCCGGCGTGCCCGTCGACGAGACACTGCTCGACGGCGACTCGTTCACGATGCAGTCCGGGGAGATCGCCGGGCGGAAACTGCTCGACCGAGCCGACCGCCCCACCGCCATCTTCGCCGTGAACGACAACAACGCCATCGGCGTGATGGCCGCCGCCCACGCCCTCGGCCTCCGCGTCCCCGAGGACCTGTCCCTCGTGGGCTACAACGACATCCCCGTCGTCAGCAGGCTGCCCGTCCCGCTGACCACCGTCCGCGTGCCGTTCCCGCAGATCGCCGCGAACGCCCTGGAGCTCCTCCGCGACGCCGGCAACGGCGACCCACCCCGCACCCTCATCGCCGCGCCGACCCTCATCCCTCGCAAGTCGGCAACACCACCCCGATGACGGCCTCGCCGACCGGTGGCGAGCCGATCTAGCGCTTCTGGTCCAGCAAGTGGCGGCAGGTTGCCGCCTACCGGCGAGCTTCACCAGGCACCAGGCGGGGTAAGGGCGAGGGTGACGGCAGAGCTCGGCCGTCCCCGATCCTGGAGCCGCTCGTGGCCGTCCTCGCGCCGTGGCCTGCCGCCACGACCACTCGCCTGCTGGCCGGGTTCGGCGCGGCCGCGGCATTCGCCTGCGTCGCGCTCGTCTGCTCCTTGGAGGTGCTGTCGCCTGCCGCGGACGTCCTGCACAGCATGATCAGCGACCTCGTGTTCGGGCCGGACCCGTGGCTGTTCAACCTCGCCGTGCTGCTGCTCATCGCAGGCGCCCTCGCCGTGCGCGTGGCGCTCGGTCGTGCGGGCCTGCTCGTCGGCTCCGGACGGCTGCTGGCCGTCTTCGCCGCGGCGATGACCGCGATCGTGGCGTTCCCGACCTGTCACTGCCAAGTGCAGGTCACGGTGTCGGGCGTCGTGCACGGCGCCGCCAGCGTCGTCGCCTTCACCAGCCTGCCGCTCGCCGTGCTGCGGCTGGCCGCCCGGCACGGGGTCGGCTGGCGGCGCTTCTCCACGTGGGCCAAGCACGTCGCGCGCGCCTGCCTGTGCTGCCTGGCGCCCACGGGGCTGGCCGTGCTGCCGATCGTGCTTGCGGTGCCGTTCTCGTTCCCGTTCGGTCTCGTGCAGCGGGCGACGGGGCTGTTCGCGGTGGCGCTCGTCCTGCTGCTCGCGGGGTGGGCCTGGCAGGCCGCCGCCGTGGTGCCGGATCGAGGACGCGCGGTCGGGTACTCCTGACCGCGTGACGGAAAGCGGCGGGGAAGGCCCCGAAGTGGTGGTGGCCCACAGCGGGGGACCGGACGTCTCACGGCGGCACCCGTTCCTGTTGGGCCTGGTCGTCGCGCTCGCGGCCGTGAACCTCCGTCCCGCGGTGGCGAGCGTGGGGCCGGTGCTCCCGGAGATGCGGGCGGAGGTGCCGCTCTCCGGCACGGGTGCGGCCGTGCTGACGTTCGCGCCGGTGCTGTGCTTCGGCGTCCTGGCGGGCGTGGCGCCGCGGCTGGCTCGTCGCCTGGGCATCGAACCGGTGCTGCTGGCGGTGGTGGTCGCGGTCGCCGCCGGGCTGGCCGTGCGGGTGCTGGACGGGCCGGTGCTCCTCTTCGTCGGGACGGTGGTGGCGGGCGGGGCGATCGCCGTGGGGAACGTCCTGGTGCCGCCGCTGGTCAAACGGGACTTCCCGGGCCGCGCCGGGTTGATGATGGGCGTCTACACGATGGCGGTGAGCGGCTCGGCCGCCGCGGCGGCCGGACTGACCGTGCCGCTGGGGGACGCGATCGGACTGGGCTGGCGGGGTGCTCTCGCGGTGTGGACCGTGCCCGCGGTGCTCGCCGCCATCGCCTGGCTGCCCCGCGCGCGGGCCCACACCCGCACCGCCCAACCGCCGCCGCCCGGATCGCTCCGGCGCAGCGCGTTGGCCTGGCAGGTGACCCTCTACTTCGGGTTGCAGTCGCTGTCGTTCTACGCGGTGCTCGCCTGGTTGCCCTCGATCTACCGCGACTACGGGTTCGGGGCCGCCGAGGCGGGGGTGCTGCTGTCGGTGTCCGGCCTGGTCCAGCTCCCGGTGGTGCTGGTGCTGCCCGCGCTGGCCAGCCGCGCCGCGAACCAGATCGCGTACATCGTGGCGTGCACGCTGCTGATCGGGGTGGGCCTGGTCGGGGTGCTGCTGGCGCCGACCGCGGCCCCGTACCTGTGGGTGGTGCTCATCGGCGTCGGCCAGGGCGGGTCGTTCGCGCTCGGGTTGAACCTGTTCGTGCTGCGCACCCGCCGGGTGGCCGATACCGCCCGGCTGTCGGCGATGGCGCAGAGCATCGGCTACACGATCTGCGCGTTCGGGCCGCTGTTGGTCGGTGTGCTCCACGACGTGACGGGGTCGTGGACGCCGCCACTGGTGCTACTGCTGGTGTTGGTCCTGCCCCAGCTCGCGTTCGGCGTGCTCAGCGGTCGGGCCCGAACGCTGGGTTGAGGCCCTCAGGGTCGGGAGCATGCGTTCGTGACCGGCGGCGGACCACTCGACGAGGACGAGCGTGGCGTCGTCCTGCAACCGGCCCTGCTGGTGGTCGAGCACGGCGGTGGCGAGCCTGCGCAGCGTCTCCGGGGTCGAGATGCCCGCCGCGGCGGCGTGTTCGGTGAGCTCGACCAGCTGGTCTTCGCCGAAGAACACCCCGTGCTGGTCGCGGGCCTCGGTGATCCCGTCGGAGTAGATGAGCAGGCGGTCACCGGGTTCGAGCTGCTGCTGCGCCGTTTCCTTCCAACCCTGCGGTCGGGTGATGCCGAGGGGAGCGCGGTGCGGGCCCTCGAGCCGCTGGACGACGTTCCCGCGCCGGATCAACAAAGGGGGCACGTGCCCGGCGTTGAGGTACGCGAGGGTGCCCGTGACGGTGTCGAGGCGCGCGAGGAAGGCGGTGGCGAACTGCCGGGGTCCCGGCTGCGCGTCGATGAGCGTGTCGGCGTGCGCCGCGATCGCGGCGAGGTCCTCCTCGCCGGAACGCCGTGCGTTGCGGACCCCGGTGATCGCGAGCGCCGTGGTGATGCTGGCGCGCAGGTCGTGGCCCGCGGCGTCGTACACGGCGAGGTCGACGACGTCGCCCTCGACGTTGTAGTCGAAGGCGTCGCCCGCGACGTCGCGTTGCGGTTCGAGGGTCGCCGACACCACGACGCGCTCGGTGGCGACCGTGCGGGGCGGCAGCAACTGCCACAGCAGCTCGCTGGCCGGGGTCAGCGGCCCGTTGCTGCGCCGGCGCCGCAGCTGGTCGCTGTAGACGGTCTTGCTGCCGAGGACGTGACCCATGAGGCTCGCCATCGTCAGGAGCCGTCGCCGCAGCCGGGTGTCGTCGTGGGCGGCGCGGTCACCGTGCCCGGTGAACCCGACGCGCACCACGCCGAGGCGGTCGGTCCCGTCGAGCACCGGCACCCACAGGAGCGGGCCGCCGTCCGCGTCCGCATCGGGCAGGATCTCGCCGAGCTGATAGGCCTGCCCGCCGATCGACGCGGCCAGGTCGATCCGGTGCGGCGGCCCGGGGCGGAGGGCGGTGAGGACGCGTTGCGAGGTGTCGGCGACCAGCATCTCGGCGGTCAGCCCGAGCGGTCGCACGGCGTCGTCGAGCAACGTGGACAGGTCTTCGCCGATGGCCAGGTGCGCGCCCTGGATGACGTGATCGAGGGCGGCCTCCCACGCCGCGGCGGACTCGCGGTCGCTGCGCATCAGTCGTCACCCCCTGCGTCGAGGCCTCGTAGCACCCGTCGGCCTACCCGACACCGGGCAGGACCACTCCCGGCGGCTAGCCGAGGGTGGCCAGCGCGCCCTCGGCGATGTCCACGCACACCGGGGTGGCGGCGTCGGTCGTGATGACCTCCCCGTCGAGCTGCAGCGGTGTGGGTTTGAGCGTGGTGAAGCGGTAGTGGCGCGCGGTGGGCTGAGGCCCGAGCCCGCGGGTCGCGGCCTTCACCGCCACGCCGAGGATCCGCCACTTCGCCGTGTGCGGCACCGTGATCACCTCGAACCGGCCGTCGTCGGGCCGCCCGCTCTCGCTGAGCGTGGCGTACTTGGCCATCTCGGGGATGTTGGCGAAGACGAGGCTGTCGACGCTGCGCCGACCGCCGGGCTGCACGTCGATGGTGAAGGGCCGGAACTTGGCGAACGTCCGGACCACCGACAGGATCTCCTTGAACGACCCCTTCCCGCCCTTCTCGAGGTCGATGGCCACGATCGGGGTGAGGCCCAGCCCGATGTAGGAGTGCGCGTAGCGGGTGCGGGCGTCGTCGCCGTCGCCGACGGTCAGCCGCAGCAGGTCGATGCGCCGGACCTCGCCTTCGACGATGGCGTCGGCGAGCGGTCGTCGTCCGGTGGCCCTGCGGTGGTCGTTGGCGTTGCCCGCGGCCAGCACCGCGCACACCACCTCCGGGTTGTCGGCGTGCATGACGCCGTCGACGACCTCGTTGTAGCCGCCGTCCCCGCTGACCGAGACGATCAGCGGACGGCCCGTGGCGGCGGCCTGCGCGGCCAGCTCGCGGGCGTGCCCCGCGTGCTCGGTCGGACACATCTGCACCGGCACGTCAGGCAGCCGTTCCGCCAACGTGTTGCTCAGTTCTTCGGCCAGCTGAGGTGCCTCTCCCGTGCTCTGCGGGTTGAAGATGACGACGATTCGGTCGAACGAGACCATGGCCGCGAATACCCCGGCGTACAGGACCGCCAACCGTGGTGTGACGACGGTCGCCCGCTGAAGGCTCAGGGCTGGCCGCAGTTGACCGCCGCCCAGACGGTCTTGCCGCCGTTGCGCGGGGTCCACCCCCAGCGGTTGGCCATCGCCCTGACCATCTGCAGGCCGCGGCCGCGTGCGGCGTGGACGTCGTAGGGCGCTATCCGTGGGGGCAGCGTGGAATCGTCGGCGACCAGCACGCGGACGAGGGCCTTCGAGTGGCGGACGGTGATGGCGCAGGTCGAGCGCGCGTGGTCGATGGCGTTCGACGTCAGCTCGTTGACGATCATGAGGATGCGGTCCGTGCAGTCGTCGGGAATCGCCCACAGGCCTGCGACGTGGCGCAGCTGCTCGCGCAGGGCGCAGAGCTGGGCGGGCGACGTGACCGTCCAACTGCGGAAGGACTGCGGTCGGCGTGGCGGCTCGTGATCGATGGACGTCGAACTGGTCACGCGGACCCTCTTCCCCACAGCCGCAACATGTCTCCCTCGTGGCTTCCCGGTCGGGGTGCCCGCTACACGTGCCCGAGGGGAGAATCCCGGTGGCTGGCGATCGTTCGGCCACGGCACTGTGTAGTGCGTGAGCAGCACTGACCCCGCGACCGGACCAGCGCGCGGATCGGTGGGGGAGCTCCGGCGGGGGACGCTGCTCCTCGCGCTGACCGGCGTGCTCTGGGGCAGCATCGGCCTGGTCGCCCGGCTGTTGCAGGACCGCGGCCAGCCCGCCGTCACGATCACGTTCTGGCGGTTCGCCTGCGCGAGCGTCCTGCTGGCGCCCCTGCTGGGACGCACGGGACTGCGGGCGCTGGCCCGCCACGCACGCCGACCGACCCGGATCATCGCCGTAGCCGTGGGTTTCCTGGCGGCCCAGGTGTCCTACTTCTACGCGGTCCGCGACGTCGGCGTCGCGATCGCCACCCTCATCGCGCTCGGGCTCGCGCCGGTCATCCTGACCGTCACCGAGGGCGTCGCGGCGCGCACGAGGCCCACCGCGCGCACGCTGGTCTCGCTCACGGCGGCGCTGGTCGGCCTGGCGCTCGTGAGCGCGTTCGGTGCTCCGAGCCCGCAGGCCGCGCCGCGACCGTTGACGGGGATCGTCGAAGCCGTCGGGTGCGGGGTCGCCTACGCCGCCACCACGAGTTGGAGCGCCGCGCTCTCCCGTCAGCTCGGCCCCTCCACCATCACGTTCGCCACCAGCGCGGTCGGCGCCGTCATCCTCCTGCCGGTCGTGGCCGCGGTCGGTTGGCACGTCCCGCGGACCGTGCCGACCGTCGCGGGCGTCCTCTGGCTCGCCGTCGTCGCCACCGTCATCGCCTACGGACTGTTCTACGCAGGCCTGCGCTCCACCCCGGGCAGCGTCGCGATGATCCTGACCCTGCTCGAGCCCGTCACCGCCGTGGTGCTCGCGGCGGTGCTGCTCGGTGAGCCGCTGACCGTGGCCAGCGTGCTCGGCGGAGCCTTGCTGCTCGGTGCCGTCCTGCTGCTCTACCTCGCCCCCGGCAGGCCTGCGGAACCACCACGGGTCAGCCCCTGACGTGCCGGGGTTCACCCCTTCGTCGAACAGCCCAGGACGATGTCGACGGCCGCGGCGATGACGTCGTCCGCGGGCGGGCGGCCGTGCATCATCGCGGCGTTCAGGATCGCGCCGGACAGCATGAGGATGGCCGCTTCGAGCTCCGGGCCCTGCAGCCGCGGCGCGAGCAGCTCGCGGAGCACCCGCTCGCCCGCGGTCACGACCTCGTCCCGGACGTCGGCCAGCTCGGGGTGGGAGGCGGCCAGCTCGGCCAGAGCGGCCAGAGCGCGGTCGATGCGCCGCTGCTCGATCACGGTGCGGAAGGTGGTCAGTTCCCCGATCAGGTCGGTGCGGACGTCGCCGGTCGGGGTGTGGTGGTGCGCCTCGCGCAGGCCGCCGAACGCCTCGCGCAGGATGTCCGCGCGCGTGGGCCAATGTTTGTACAGCGTCACCCGGGAGTACCCCGCCACCTGGGCGAGGCGTTGGTGGGTGACCGCGTCCCGGCCCTCGTCGATCAGGAGGTCGAGGGCGGCGCGCAGGACGTCGTTGCGGGTGCGGACAACCCGTGCGTCCACGCGTTCGTCGTGATCGCTGGGCGTCATCGCGCGCGCATCCTCTCAAGTTGCTGCTGAACAGGTGGTTCAGTAGCGTACTTCTTGTTCATTATTCGACGGCTCGGAGTGAAAACACTGTGTCAGCTCTTCTCTTCGGCTCCATCAGCACGGTGGCCGACACCTCGGAACTGCAGCGTGCGGCGTTCAACCGGGCGTTCGCCGAGCACGGTCTGGACTGGACGTGGGACCGCGACGACTACCGGGCCATGTTGGCCACCAGCGGCGGCCGCTCACGCATCGCCGAGTACGCCGAAGCCCGCGGGCAGACGGTCGACGCGCAGGCCGTCCACGCCACGAAGTCCGCGTTCTTCCGCGAGAGCCTCGCGGGCACGGCCACCCCGCGTCCCGGCGTCGTCGACACCATCAAGCAGGCCCGCGCCACCGGGATGAAGGTCGGCCTGGTGACGACGACCGCTCCGGAGAACGTCGAAGCGCTGCTCGACGCGCTCGGCCCGGACATCGACCGCGCCGACTTCGACGTGGTCGTCGACTCCTCCCAGGTCGACCAGCCCAAGCCGGACGCGGCCGCGTACGAGTTCGCGCTGCGGCAGTTGGGCGAGGACCCGGCGGACGCGATCGCGGTCGAGGACAACGTGGGCGGCGTGCGCTCCGCGGTCGCCGCCGACGTCACGTGCGTGGCGTTCCCGAACGCGAACACGGCAGGCCACGACTTCCCGGGTGCGGCGCGGGTGGTCGACCACCTCGACCCGGCCGAGTTGGGAGCCCGATGACCCCCCCGTCGCCGACGTTCACCGCCACCGAGACGGCCTTCCACGTCGAGACCTACGAGAAGGTCGACTACTCCCTGCTCTACGTCGACGGCGCCTTCCGGGTCGGGAACCCGGAGATCGCCGACAGCTACCGGCCGTTCGGGCGCTGCCTCATGGTGGTCGACGCGACCGTGTACGGCCTCTACGGCGAGCAGATGCACGCCTACTTCGACCATCACGGCCTCGCGCTGACGGTGTTCCCCGTGACGATCCGGGAGCCCGACAAGACGCTCGGCACCGTGGAGCGGATCGTCGACGCCTTCGCCGCGTTCGGGCTGCTCCGGACGGAACCCGTGCTGGTCGTCGGGGGCGGCCTGACCACGGACGTCGCGGGGTTCGCCTGCTCGATGTTCCGCCGGTCCACCAACTACATCCGCGTGCCCACCACCCTGATCGGGCTCATCGACGCCAGCGTCGCGATCAAGGTGGCCGTCAACCACGGCAAGAGCAAGAACCGCCTCGGCGCCTTCCACGCCTCCCGGAAGGTCATCCTCGACTTCTCGTTCCTGAAGACCCTGCCCCTCGACCAGATCCGCAACGGCACCGCGGAGCTGGTCAAGATCGCGGTGGTGGGGAACGGCTCCATCTTCGAGCTGTTGGAGAAGTACGGGGAGGAGCTGCTGGAGACCCGGTTCGGGCAGGTCGACGGCTCGCCGCAGCTGCGCGAGGCCGCGCGGCGGATCACCTACGACGCGATCCACACGATGCTGCGGCTCGAGGTGCCGAACCTGCGGGAGCTGGATCTCGACCGTGTGATCGCGTTCGGGCACACCTGGAGCCCGACGCTGGAGCTCACCCCGCCGATGCCCTTCTTCCACGGGCACGCGATCGCCATCGACATGGCGCTGTCGACGACGTTGGCCGAGCGGCGGGGCTACATCTCGGTCAGCGACCGCGACCGGATCTTCTGGCTCATGAGCCGCGTCGGTCTCGCGCTCGACAGCCCCCACCTCACGGCCGAGCTGCTCCGCGGGGGAACGGAGTCGATCCTGCAGACGCGCGACGGGCTCCTGCGCGCCGCCGTGCCCCGTCCGGTCGGCACCTGCTACTTCGTCAACGACCTGACGGGGAACGAGCTCGACGAGACCTTGGCCGCCCACCGCGCGGTGGTCCGCCGCTATCCACGCGGCGGCGACGGCGAAGACATGTTCCTCGGGTCGTGACGGTGAATCGACCGAATGGGCCCCGGCCGGTCACGCCCGCGAGCATCCTCGCCGCGAAGCTCGGCAGGCTCGCCGACCGCATGGCCGACGAGCCCGAGCTGCGCGAGGCGGCGGAGCTGGCCGCCGGGCTGGACCCGTACGTGGAGCGGTGGTCGACGCCGGCGTCGCCCGCGCTCGAGGCGCTGGCCAAGCGCACCGCGGCGCACGACTGGACCGCCCCGCTGGAGCAGGAGATGCTCTCCGGCCACGTCGAGGGCCAGGTGCTGGCGATGCTCGTGCACGTGAGCCGGGCCCGGCGGGTGCTCGAGATCGGCATGTTCACCGGCTACTCCGCGCTCGCGATGGCCGAGGCGCTGCCCGCCGACGGCCGGGTGGTGGCGTGCGAGGTGGACGCCGACGTCGCGCGGTTCGCCCGGGGTTGTTTCGAGGGGTCCCCGGGCGGACACAAGATCGACATCCGGGTCGGCCCCGCGCAGGACACCCTGCGCGGGCTCGCGGGGGAGCGCTTCGACCTGATCTTCATCGACGCCGACAAGGCGGGGTACCTCGAGTACCTGAACACCGTGCTCGAGCTGGGGCTGCTCGCGCCGCACGGCCTGGTCTGCGTCGACAACACCCTGATGCAGGGGCAGCCATGGACGGCGGGCGAGCCGACCGCGAACGGCGTCGCGATCGACGCGTTCAACCGGGCCGTCGCCGCCGACCCCCGCGTCGAGCAGGTGATCGTCCCGTTGCGGGACGGCCTGACCCTCATCCGCCCGGTCTGAGGAGGAGCATGCGGATCCGACATCTGGACCCGATGGGCGTCGAGGTCAGCGAGCTGCGGCTCGCCGACGTCGACGCGGCGGTGGCGGCGCGGCTGCGCGGCTTGTTGGCCGACCGCGGTGTGCTCGTGCTGCCCGGACAAGACGCCGACGACGCCGCGTTCCTCGCTTTCCTGCGGGCCTTCGGCGCCTTGGCCTTCACGGTGGGCGAGACGCCGGTGCCGGGTTTCGCGGATCTCAACGTGGTCAGCAACGTGGGACGGGCGACGCCGCCGCGCAGCCAGTTCCACGTCGACACCAGCTACGTGCGTCGGCCGCCCGCGTACACGGCGTTGCGGGCCGTGCGCCTGCCCGAGCGCGGCGGGGCGACGGTGTTCAGCGACCAGTACCGGGCGTACGACACCCTGCCCGCCGACGTGCGGGAACGGCTGCGCGGGCGCACCATCCGCCACGTCGCGACGGGGGTGCGGCTCGGGGCGGACGACGAGGCGTCGGCCGAGCACCCCGTCTTCCGCCCGCACCCCCTCTCCGGGCGCACCGCGCTCTACATCTCGACGCAGAAGCGGTGTGCCGCGATCAGCGGGCTGGAGCAGGCCGAGGCGAAGGAGGTGGTCGCCTTCCTGATCGCGCACTCCACGCGGGACGACAACCTCTACCGGCACCGGTGGTCGCCGGGCGACGTCGTGATGTGGGACAACGGCTGCGTCCTGCACAAGGCCGACCACGACGGCGTCGACGGCGACCGGGTCATGCACCGCGGCATGGTCGCCGGGTACGCGGCGTGATGGCCAGAACCCTGGGGGCGCTCGCGCTCCTGCTGGTCGCCCTGCCGTTCAACCTCGCGTTGACGGCCCTGGCCCTGCTGCGCGGCCTGGTGGTCCGCGAGCACCTGACCACCGCCGAGCGGCCGCGCACCGTGCTCGTCAGCGGCGGGAAGATGACCAAGGCGCTGCAGCTGGCGCGGTCGTTCCACCGCGCGGGCCACCGGGTCGTGCTGGTGGAATCGCGCAAGTACCGGTTCACCGGGCACCGGTTCTCCCGGGCGGTCGCCGCGTTCCACACCGTGCCCGAACCCGACGACCCCGGCTACGCCGCCGCGCTGCTGGCCATCGTGCGGCACGAGGGCGTCGACGTCTACGTGCCGGTCTGCAGCCCGAAGGCGAGCTGGTACGACGCCGTCGCCAAGGACGTGCTCGCCCCGTACTGCGAGGTGATCCACGGCGACGCCGCGCAGATCGCGACGGTGGACGACAAGGCCGCGTTCGCCGCCGCCGCCACGTCGCTCGGCCTCCCCGTGCCCGACACCCACCGCGTCACGGCGCCGGAACAGGTCGCGTCGTTCGACTTCCCCGAGGCGACCTACGTCCTGAAGAGCATCCCGTACGACCCCGTGAACCGGCTGGACCTCACCCCGCTGCCGTGCGCCACACCCGCCGGGACGGCGGCCTTCGCCCGGTCCAAGCCGATCGGCGCGGACAACCCGTGGATCCTGCAAGAGTTCGTCACCGGTCAGGAGTACTGCACGCACGGCACCGCCCGCGACGGTGAGCTGCAGGTCTACGGCTGTTGCCGCTCGTCGGCGTTCCAGGTCAACTACGCGATGGTCGACAAGCCCGAGATCGAGGCGTGGGTGCGGAGGTTCGTCAAGGAGCTGCGGCTGACCGGCCAGTACTCGTTCGACTTCATCGAGGCCGCGGACGGCACCCCGATGGCCATCGAGTGCAACCCGCGCACCCACTCGGCGGTCACCATGTTCTACGACCACCCGGACCTGGCCCGTGCCTATCTGGACGGCCGCGTTCCGACGATCCGGCCGCGCTCGTCGTCCCGGCCGACGTACTGGCTCTACCACGAGCTGTGGCGCCTGTGCACCCAACCGGAGGCGCGTGGCGAGCGCCTGCGGGTCATCCTCCGCGGCAAGGAGGCGATCTTCGACTGGTCCGACCCGCTGCCGTTCCTGCTGGTGCACCACCTGCAGATCCCGTGGCTGCTGCTGGGGAACCTGGTGCGGCGCAAGGGCTTCATCAGGATCGACTTCAACATCGGCAAGCTCGTCGAGCCCGCGGGGGACTGATGCGCGTCCTGCACCTGACCGGCTCGGCCGTGAGCGGGTTCTTCGCCGACCTCTCCCGCCTCTACGCCGCGGACTGCCTGGAAGCCACCGCCGGGCTGCACACCGCCGTGATCGCGTACGTGACGCCCGACGGGCGGTGGCGGTTCCCCGCCGACCTCACGCCGGAGGCGGTCGCGGCGGCGCCGTCGTTGCGCCTCTCGGAGGCCGTGCGGCACATCGAACAACTGGGGATCGACGTGATGCTCCCCCAGATGTTCTGCCTGCCCGGCATGACGACCTACCGCGCGTTGTTCGACGCGCTCGGCATCCCGTACGTCGGCAACCCGCCCGACGTCATGGCGCTGGGGGCGGACAAGGCCAAGGCGCGCGCGGTCGTCGCGGCGGCGGGCGTCGACGTGCCCGCGGGCGTGGTCCTCCGCGCGGGCGAGCGCAGGCTGCCGACCCCGCCGGTCGTCGTCAAACCGGTGGACGCGGACAACTCGCTCGGTGTCACGTTGGTCCGCAGCCCCGCGGAGTACGACGGGGCGTTGGGCGAGGCGTTCGCGCACTCCGACCGGGTGCTCGTCGAGCGGTACGTCGAGCTGGGCCGGGAGGTCCGTTGCGGCACCCTCGTCCGCGACGGCAGGCTGATCTGCCTGCCGCTGGAGGAGTACAACATGGACCTCTCGCCCGTCCGACGGCACGCCGACAAGATCGTGCGGGCCGAGGGCGGCGAGCTGGGGCTGGTCGCCAAGGACGCCACGCGGGCGTGGACCGTCGATCCCGCCGACCCGGTCACGGAGGCGGTGTGGGCGGCGGCGCGCACCTGCCACGAGGCGTTGGGCTGCAGGCACCACGGCCTCTTCGACTTCCGCATCGACGCCGCCGGGCGGCCCTGGTTCCTGGAGGCGAGCCTCTACTGCTCGTTCGCCCGCAAGAGCGTCGTGGTGATGATGGCGGAGGCGGCCGGGATCCCCCTCGGCGAGCTGTTCGCCACGGCCGTACAGCAGGCCGCGCGAGGCGACGCTAGGGAGGCGGCGGGTACGGCGAGCTCCCGAGGGTGACGGGCAGTTCACCGAGGCCGCGCAGCACGAGGCCGTCGCCGTGGTTCCAGCGCAGGGCCGAGGGCGGGACGGCCAGCCGCATCGCCGGGAACCGGTCGAGGAGGGTCCGGAACGCGATCAGGCCCTCGAGCCGGGCCAGCCGGGCGCCGAGGCAGTGGTGGATGCCGTGGCCGAACGCCAGGTGGCTGTTGTCGGCGCGGGTGATGTCGAAGGCTTCGGCTTCCCGGTGGCGGTGCGGGTCGCGGTTGGCCGCGGCCAGCGAGATGATCACTTGCGCGTGGGCGGGGATCACGACGTCGCCGAGCGGGACGTCCTGGGTCGTGTAGCGGAACGTCGAGTGCGGCACGGGGGCGTCCCAGCGCAGCATCTCCTCGATCGCCCGCGGCAGGAGGGCGGGGTCGGCGAGCAGCGCGGCGTGCTGGTCGGGGTGGCGCAGGAGCGCGACCGTGCCGTTGCCGATCAGGCTGGTGGTGGTGTCGTGCCCGGCGACGGTGAGCTGGAAGATCGTGGACAGCATCTCCTGCCTGCTCAGCGCGTCGCGTTCGTCGCCCGCCCGGACGAGGTCGGTGACCAGGTCCTCGCCCGGCTCGACGCGTTTGCGGTCGAGCAGCTCGGTCAGGTAGCGCACGATGTTCCCCGAGGCCGCGACGGCGCTCGGCGGCGGTTCGGGCGCCGAGGCGGGGGCCAGCAGCGTGGTGAACCAGGCCCCGAGCTCGGCCCGGTCGGGTTCGGGGACGCCGAGCAGCTCGCTGATCACGGTGAACGGCAGGGGGAAGGCGAAGCCCGCGACCAGGTCGACGACGGTGTCGCCGCGGCGGTGCAGCGCGTCGAGCAGGTCGTCGACGATGGTCTGGATCCGCGGGCGCAGCGCGGCGACCCGCGGGCGGCTGAACGCGGCGGTGGCCAGGGCGCGCAGCCGGGTGTGGTCGGGCGGGTCGACGCTGAGCATGTGCCGGGCGAACGCGGGGCCGGGCAGGCCCTCGGCGACCACGGCGCCGTCGCGGGCGAGCGCGGCGTGCATGTCCTTGGACAGCCGCGGGTCGTTGAGCGCGGCCCGGGCCTCGGCGTGGCGGGCGACGAGCCACGCGCGCTGGCCGTCGGGCAGCGTGACCTCGTGCACCGGGCCTGCCGCGCGGACCCGCGCGAACAGCGGGAAGGGGTTGTCGCGGTCGTAGCCGCCCCACGCGTCGAGCGCCGGATCACGCACCGTCGTCCTCCGAGCCGTCGATCTCGCGGAAGCCGGAACACAGCAGGTCGACCGTAGCCAGTAGGTCGCCCGCGGTCTTGCACATGAGTGTCTGCGTGCAGATCCAACGGGTGGGTCCCCGACGCACGTCGAGCCGGTAGTGCACGAGCAGCCGGTCGACCACCGGTTCGGCTGCGGCGCTCACCACCTCGACGGTGTCGTACTCCGCGAACCACCCCGCGAATCGGGCGACGACGTCCGCACGGCCGTGGGACTCGACGGGACCGCCGGGGAGCAGCGCCCGCAGCCGCACGGTGTCGGTCAACGCGGCGCCCAGCTGATCGCCGTCGCGGCCCGCGACCGCGACGGCGATCGAGGTGGCACGCGGGTGCTGTTGCATGGCCGTCCCTCCGGCTCGCCGAACGTACTACCTGACGAGGGTGGAGGTGGGCCGCGAGATACGACCCCGGCCGCAGAACCCAGAAGCCGACCGTGATTCAGAAGCCGACCGTGACTCAGAAGCCGACCGTGAGGCAGGCGGCGCGGTTGCCTGCGCCCCCTGCCTTGCCCGGTTCCGTCGACGTCGACATGGCGTGGATGATCACTGAGGCGGCGCGGCGGTCGGCCGGGAACACCCACGGCACCGTCGCGGTCGCGCGGCCCGCTCCCGCCGCGTCGGTGGTGAAGTCGAGCCAGATCTCGTTCACGTTGTTGGCGTAGGCGGGGTCGACGCTCGGCGTGACGGGGTCGGGCTTGAACTGGAAGTGCGGGCCCGCGTCCTTGCCGTCGCCGCCGCACGGCTTGGTGTGGGCGTGCGCGCCGTACTGGCGGTTGGGCTGCAGCCCGGTGACCTCGAGCGTGACGTTGGTGCTGGTGCCCGCTTCGCCTGCGGTGACGGAGGCGGTCGCCCCGACCGGGACGAGCGTGCTGTCGTAGGTGGGCGGCGTCGCGGGCGCGGCCGCGAACGTGCCCTGGGCCGTGACGTTGCGGTCCGCTTCCACGACGGGGACGGCGCCGGTCGCCGCGCCTCCGCAGGAGACGAGGGCGGTGACGCTCAGGGCGGTGGCGACTGCGGTGAGTGAGACGTGCATAGCCAGAGGATGGCGGAAGATTGTCCGGAATTGGTAATTCCGGGCTGCGCGTCGCGTGCGGAAGAGTCATACGGGTTCGCGGCCGGGCGCGAGCAGCGCGGCGCCGAGCGCCGCGATCGGGCGTCCCGTGGGCGCGAGCGTGATCCGGGAGGGCAAGTTCAGCGAGGCGAGGAAGGGTGAGGTCCGGTCGCGTTGCGACAGCCCGTTCGCGACGGCGAGCCGGAGCTGCTCGCCGACCTCACTGACCCCGCCCCCGAGGACGACCACGTCGACGTCGACGGTGAGCACGAGGAGTTGGACGGCGGCGGCGAGGTGGTCGGCGATCCTCGTGCGCACCCGCAGGGCCTCGGGGTCCCCGGCGGCGGCGCTGCGGAACAGCGCGGCGGCCGGGGAGTCGCTCGCGTCGACGCCGCGCTCCACCGGCCACGCGCGGGCGATCGCGCTGCCGGAGGCGACGGCTTCCACGCAGCCGCGCTGCCCGCAGGGGCACAGCGGTCCGGACGGGTCGACGGGGATGTGCCCGACCTCGCCCGCGCCGCCGCGGGCGCCGCGGCGGAGGTGCCCGGACAGGACGATCCCCGCGGCGAGCCCGGTGCCGATGGACAGGTAGGCCAGATCGGTGCCGTCGAGTTCGAGGGCGCGGGAGGCGCCGAGCGCGGCGGCGTTGACGTCGTTCTCGACGGCGACCGGGATCCCGGTGCGCCGGGACAGGCGCGCGGCGAGCGGCAGCCCGTCGCCGCCGACGCCGAGGTTCACCGCGTGGCTGAGCACGCCCTCGCGGACGTCGACGACCCCCGGGATGCCGATCCCGATCCCGGCCAGTGCCGACAGCGGTGCCCCGATCCGGTCGGCGAGCTCACGCGCCGCGGCCGCGGCGACGTCGACGACCTTGTCCGGGCCGGGCTCGCTTCCCAACCGCACGTCGGCGAGCACCTCGTCGTCGGGGCCGAGCGCGACGCCGAGCACCTTCGTGCCGCCGATGTCCAGCCCGATGTGGACCGACGCGGGGTCGACCCGCCGCTCGCCCAGGTCGGGACCGGTCCCGACCAGCACGGCGTCGGTCACTTCACGGCGCCTGCCGTCAGACCGCCGACCAGGTGCTTCTCGATGGCGGCGAACAGGATGACGACGGGCACGATCGCGACGAGCGAGGCCGCGAAGAGCTGGTCCCAGCTCTGCTGGTAGCCGGTGACGTAGGAGCTGATGCCGACGGTCAGGGGCTTGCGGGCGTCGTCCTGGATCAGCGTGAGCGCGACGACGTACTCGTTCCACGCGGCGATGAACGTGAACGTCACGGTGGTGACCAGGCCGGGCAGGGTCAGCGGCAGCATCACCCGCCGCAGCGTGGCGATGCGGCTGCAGCCGTCCAGCTGAGCGGCCTCCTCGATCTCGCGGGGGATCGAGGAGAAGAAGCCCTGCAGGATCCAGATCGCGAACGCCAGGTTGAACGCCGTGTTCGTGAGGATCAGCGAGAGGTAGGTGTTCACGAGGTTGAGCTCGAAGAACTCCCGGTAGAGGCCGACGACCAGCGCGGTCGGCGAGAACATCTGGGTCATCAGGACGATGAGCAGGAAGATCGTGCGCCCGCGGAACTGGTGCCGTGCGGTGAAGTACGCGGCCGGGACGGCGATGACGAGGACGAGGACGGTCGAGGTCGCCGCGACGATCAGCGACGACTTCAGCCAGTTGAGGAAGCGTTCGTCGGAAAGGATGGTGCCGAAGGTGTCCCACTGCCAGGTGCGGGGGAACAGCGTCGGTGGGGTGGCCAGCACGTCGCCGCTGGGCCGCAACGCGTCCAGCAGCATCACGAGGTAGGGCAGCGCGAACAACGCGGCCACGGCGAACCCCGCCACGGCCAGCACGTAGGGCCGCGCGGCGCGGTACCCGGTGCGACGGGGCGGGGCGGCGCCTGCACGACCACCGGGAACCGTGGACGCCCCGGTGTCGAGGACGGTGGACGTGCTCATTCGGTCGCATCCTTCCACCGAGAGACGCGCAGGTAGACCAGGATGACGACGAGGATGAGCAGCACGTTGGCGACACCCGCCGCCGCCGACATCCCGACGCTCTTGTCCGCGCTCTTGAACGCCAGCTTGTACATGAACGTGATCGTCGTGTCGTGCGCGAACCCGGGGTTGCGGTCGTTGAGCGTGTAGACGATCGGGAACGAGTTGAACACGTAGATGATGTTCAGAACGCTCGCGACCAGCAGCGCGGGTCGCAGCAGCGGCAGGGTGATCCGGGTGTAGGCCTGCCGGGGGGACGCACCGTCGACGCGGGCGGCCTCGTACACGTCGCCCGGGATCGCCTTGAGCCCGGCGAGCAGGACGTAGGTGGTGAACGGCAGCGTGACGAACACCCCGACGGCGATCATCGACGGCATCGTCCACCGGTCGTCGCCGAGGAAGTCGATCGGCGTGTCGAGGATCCCGACCGCGATCAGGAACCGGTTGACGATGCCGTAGTTGTAGTCGAGCAGGAGCGTGAACAGCCGGGCGGTGATGACGAGGGACGCCGCCCACGGGATGATCACCGCCCAGCGCACCACCTTGCGGCCGAAGAACTCCTTGCTCAGCAGCTGGGCCAGGCCGAGCGAGATCACCAGGGACAGCACCAGCACGGCGACGACCCACACGACCGTGTTGACCAGCACCGTTCCCAGGTCCGGGTGGGCCAGCACCTTGGCGTAGTTCGAAAGGCCCGCCGACCCCTTGAGCAGGCCGGTGATGGAGTAGTCCGACATCGAGGCCCGCACGAGCTCGGCGGCCGGGTAGAACACCACCGCGGCGATGAGGACGAGCGCCGGACCCAGCCACGGCAGGGCGGCAGCCACCCGCACCTCGGTGCGGCCGCTGCCCGCTGCGGGCCGGTTGCCCCGGGGTGGGGCCGGGGCGGCGTTCCCGGCCGCCCCGGCCCCGCTACCCGATGAGCGAGCTTGCGAGCGAATCATCGACACAGCGTCCTAGCGAAGCGCCGACCGAGCGCAGCGAGGGAGAGCGAAGAGTTGCTCACGCTCAGCCGCCGGACTCGGCCTGTGCCTGGAGCTTGTCGAGCACCGCCTTCGGGTCGCCGTTCGGTGCGACGGCCGCGCCGATGTTCTGCTGCACGGCGAGCTTGACCCGGTCCCAGTTCGGGTCGTCGGTCGGCGTGAGCTTGGCGCCGGTGAGGGTGTCGAGGTAGGTCTTCAGCTTGGGGTCGGACGAGAACTGCTTGACCCCCGACTCCGTGACCGGCAGGAACCCCTCGGCCTTGATGAACGTGTTGACCTGGTCAGGGGAGTAGTACAGGTCGTAGAACGCCTTGACCGCGTCCTGGTTGCCCGGCTTCTTGAACGCCATCAGGTAGTCGGTGACGCCGTACGTCGCGGGCGCCCCACCTGCCTTCGTCGGCATCGGCGCCGTCGCGTACTGGACCTTGGCGTCCTTGTCGAGGGTGGCGGCGAGCGGCGAGAACCCGACCACCATGCCCGCCCTGCCCGACTGGAAGAGCGGGAAGGCGCCGTCAGTGCGGTCGGTCTTGCCGGGGTTGTTCTGCGTGACCTTGTCGGTCACCGACAGGTTCTTGAGGAACGTCAGGGTGTCCACGTTCTGCGGGGAGTTGATCGTCCACTTGTCGTCGGTCTTCCAGTTGCCGCCGTTGTTGAACATCCAGATGGAGAACTCCGCCTGCGCCTCCTCGGGGCCCAACGGCATCGCGTAGCCGACCGTGCCGTCGCCGAGGGCGGTGATCTTCTTGGCGTCCGCGGTGAACTCGTCCCAGGTCTTCGGCGGCGCCGCGATGCCCGCCTTGGCGAACAGGTCCTTGTTGTAGAACAGCGCGCGGGCCGAAGACAGGTCCGGCATCCCGTACATCTTGCCCTGGTAGGTGCCGCTCTGGACGAAGTTCGGCAGGAGGTCGCTCTTCACCGAGTCGGAGAGGACCTCGTCGGACGAGTAGAGCAGGCTGTCCTTGGCGTAGCTGGCGTACGCGTTGAGGTTGAGGATGTCCGGGGCGGCGTTGTTCTGGATCATCGTGCTGGACTGCTGGTCGATGTCGTCCCAGCTGACGACCTGGACGTCGAGGTCGATGCCCGTCTTGGCCTTGTAGGCGGCGGCGAACTTGTTCCAGAACGCCGCGGTGTTGTCCTTCGAGTACTCGGCCGCGACGAGTTTGATCTTCTTGACGGGCTCGCCGCCGCCACCGGAACCCCCTGCCGTTCCGGCGCCGGTCCCGCCGCTACACGCCGTCAGCGCGAGCGCGGCGACCGCAGTGGTCGCTATCAGTCGTTTGAGCATGCAACTCTCCTCGCTCGGAGGCTCCGGAATTAGTTTGTGAGGCTCGCATACGAACCTAGCCGGGTCAAGCCGTAAGGTAACGGATTGGGGGTCGATCACCAGCGTCGATGTGCGCTAGGATTGCACAAAGGGTTGACAAACCTGCGCGAGTTGGGAGCGAACGTGGCCTCGCCGACGCCTGCTTCGCCCCGCTCCCGGCTCGCCCGCGGCTCCGCGATCGTCTCGGCCTCCCTCGCGGGCGAGCTGAACCGGGCCCGCGTGCTCAAGACCCTCTACGCGCACGGGCCGCTGCCGCGGCCCGAGCTCGCGCGGCTGACCGGATCGACCCGCGCGACGATCGGGC
>Ga0207688_10000386_pt1 | contig 20634 bp, 20 predicted proteins | sample KBSMiscanthusM4_FD_184296 | JGI IMG/M metagenome (GOLD analysis project Ga0207688, IMG submission 184296) | Miscanthus rhizosphere microbial communities from Kellogg Biological Station, Michigan, USA - M4 (SPAdes) (version 2) | ecosystem: Host-associated > Plants > Roots > Rhizosphere ...
AGCGCATCGTGAATTCCGTACCGCCGCCGCCGGGCATCAAGGCCTATGTCACCGGTCCGGGTCCGCTGGCCGCCGACCGCCGCGAGTACGGCGACAAGGGCGTGCAGAAGATCACCCTGGTCACCCTGGTGGTCATCGCGGTGATGCTGCTGGTGGTCTACCGCTCGATAGCGACCACGATGGTCATGCTGCTGACACTGGGGATCGAGTTGTCGGCCGCCAAGGGTTTCATCGCGGTCTTGGGCAACAACAACCTCATCGGACTGTCCACCTTTGCGATCAATCTGCTTGTCGCGTTGGCGATCGCGGCCTCGACCGACTACGTGATCTTCTGGGTCGGCCGATATCAGGAGGGCAGATCGCGAGGCCTGGATCGTGAAGCCGCCTACTACAACATGTTCAGCGGCACCGCCCATGTGATCGTGGGATCGGGCCTGACCGTGGCCGGGGCGATGGCGTGCTTGAGTTTCTGCCGACTCCCCTATTTCCAGACCCTCGGCGTGCCGTGTTCAGTGGGTCTGCTGGTGGTGTTGGCGGCCTCACTGACCTTCGGCCCGGCGCTCGTTGTCGTGGTCAGCCGGTTCGGGGTGCTCGATCCCAAACGAGCCCACCGCGAACGGGGATGGCGGCGGATCGGCACCGCGGTGGTGCGCTGGCCTGCCCCGGTGTTGGCCGCCACCATTGCAATAGCCCTCGTCGGGTTGCTGGCGCTTCCGGCCTACACCACCAACTACAACGACCGCTACTACATCCCCGGCTACACCCCGGCCAACATCGGATACCACGCCTCGGATCGGCACTTCCCACAAGCACGCATGGAACCCGAACTGCTGATGGTCGAAGCCGACCACGATCTACGCGACCCGGCCGACATGATCGTGCTGGACAAAGTCGCCAAGAACGTCTTCCATATCCCCGGTATCGCACGCGTGCAAGACATCACGCGACCACTGGGCACACCCATCGACCACAGCTCGGTGCCCTTCCAGATCAGTTTGCAAGCCGCCAACAACGCCGAGAACCTCCAATATCTGCACGACGCTGTTTCCAATTTGACCAAGGTCGGCGATCAGCTCCTGGTGACGATCAACATCACCGATCAGCTGGCCGACCTGACCCATAAACTCGCCGGCGTCACACATGATCTGGACGGCCAAACCCACCAGATCAAGTCGGATACCAATGACTTGCGCGACCACATCGCCGACTTCGACGACTTTTGGAGACCCCTGCGCAACTACTTTTACTGGGAACCGCACTGCTTCGATATCCCGATCTGCTGGTCGCTGCGATCGCTGTTCGATGGCCTCGACGGAATCAACACGCTCAGCGACGACATCGGCAACATCACCACCGACATCGACAAACTCGACGTCATCCTGCCGCAGCTGGATGCGCTGCTGCCACAGCTGACCGCCACCCTGAGGACAGTGCGAGCGCTGACGATGGCGGCGACGAGCACCTTCGCTGGACTGATCAATCAGCAGGACGCCCTTACCAAGGGCTCGACCTTCATGGGGAAGGCGTTCGATGACTCCCACAACGATGACACCTTCTTCCTGGCGCCAGAGGCGTTCGAAAATCCAGACTTTCAGCGCGGTCTGAAGTTGTTCTTGTCCCCGGACGGCAAATCGGCGCAGTACATCATCACCCACAAGGGCGATCCCGCTACGCCCGAAGGCATCTCGCACATCGACCCCATCATGCAGGCCGCAAGCGAGGCGGTGAAGGGAACGCCTCTGGAGGGCGCCAACCTGTACCTGGGCGGTACCGCGGCCACCTATAAGGATATGCACGACGGCTCCATGTATGACCTGATGATCGCGGTCACCGCAGCGATCGCCCTGATCTTTATGGTCATGCTCGGTATCACCCGAAGCCTGATCGCCTCCGCTGTCATCGTCGGCACCGTGGCCCTGTCGCTGGGCTCCTCCTTTGGAATCTCGGTGCTGATTTGGCAACACCTGCTGCACATGCCGCTGAACTGGCTGGTGCTGCCGATGGCCATCGTGATCATGTTGGCGGTGGGATCCGACTACAACCTGCTGCTGGTCTCGAGGTTCCAAGAAGAGATCCACGCCGGGCTGAAGACCGGCATCATCCGCTCCATGGGCGGCACCGGCGGGGTGGTCACCACCGCCGGGCTGGTGTTCGCCGCCACCATGGGCTCGATGCTGTCCAGCGACCTACGAATCGCTGGCCAAATCGGCTCCACCATCATGCTCGGACTGCTCTTCGACACGCTTGTCGTGCGATCCTTCATGACGCCGGCCATCGCGGCGCTACTCGGACGCTGGTTCTGGTGGCCGCGGAGAGTCCACACTCACGCCGCTCCACAGCCGGCCGCTAGCTCCCCCGGCGGTCCAGCGGAAGCGGACGCGGCCACCACTGCGCCGCTCGGGCTGAACGCGAGGAGTCCGGAAGGACAGCAATGAGATACGCGAAATCATCTGTGCTCGCGTCCATCATGACTGCCGCGGTTGCGCTGGCCGCGCCGGCACATGCTGACCCTGATGTGGATTTCGCTAACGAACTGCACACCTACGGGATCTATGGCCCGAAAGACTACAACGCCTGGATCGGCAAGATCACCTGTCAGCGGCTCGACAACGGGCTCGACCAGGACGCCGACATGTCGGCGAAATTCGTCTTCCGGCAGCTGGGGAAGGACGCCACCACCGCGCAGGCCTGGGCGTTCCTCGGCTCAGCCATCGACAGCTACTGCCCAGAACAGCGGCCCGTCCTGGCTGCGGTCGCGCAACAGTAGGGAGCCACAAATGATGATCAAAGCGAGTATCGCGACTGCTGTTGTCAGTGTGGCGGCGGTGGCCCTTCCCGCGGTGGCCTCCGCCGACGCCAGCGACGACTACCCGATTCCGAATCGGATTCTGAAGACCACCTGCACCGTCGATCAGTACATGGCCGCGGTGCGGGACGTCGAGCCGATCTACTACCAGCGCTACATGATCGACTACAACAACAGGCCCCCCGACATTCAGCAGGGCGCCCGTGACCGCATCTACTGGTTCTTCTCGTTGGACTACGCCGGGCGGCGGCAGTATTCCGAGGACACCGCGACCAACGTCTACTACGAGCAGATGGCAACCCACTGGGGCAACTGGGCCAAGCTGTTCTTCAACAACGAGGGCGTCGCCGCGCACGGCACCGACGTCTGCGCCACCTACCCGCCGGACGACCCGTCCGTGTGGAATTGGTGACTAATCGCGCCGCCAACGTCGACGACCTCGGCTGCCGCAGACGGCACAAGCTTCTGCTGTGCACGAACATAACCACCCAGGAGAGCTCAACAACAATGTTACACAACAGCTATCGCTGGAATACGAGGCGAAGGTCATCCAGTCCAGCGGGGGTTGAAATGACGGCGGCGACAACGCCTGTGGTGGAGTTCTGGTTGCCCGGCATCGTCTGCATCGTCGGTGGCCGTCGCGCTATCGCATCACACCTAAACATGTTGTACGCCAGCATGACTCATCCTGTCGGCTGTCGCCGACGTCCCCAGAGCCCAGCAGGCGACATCGGCGCTAGCGACGGCCGAGGCGAAGCCACACACCGCGCCGGTGAGCAGACGAAAGGAAGGGCCAACGATGCTGTTTGCAGCGCTTGGAATCCTGGCGATGCTGCCGGTGGTGTTCGATGTCGCTGGGCACGCGATGGTGTCCCGATGACCACAAACTCGCCCAGCTCGGACGCCGAACCAGCAAGTAGCACTATCGATCCCGACGCGCTGGCAACACGCGCGAACGATGGCGCACTAAGCGTCGGGTTTGAACCAGAGGCGACGGTTGATGAGGCTGCGGACGGACTCTTCACCGCCGAGGAACTTCGTGCCGAATTCGACGAGAACCGCGACGATGGCACGTTGCACGCCGAGTATCGTCGGCTGGCCGCCGAACAGGCAGCGTTGCGCCGGCTGGCCACGCTGGTGGCGCGCGGCGTTGAACCTGTGGAGGTATTTGACGCGGTGGCCGAGGAGATGCGCCGATGCGTGCATGCGGACATCGCCGGATTGTGGCGCTTCGAGACGGATGGCGAGATTACGATCGTGGCCACCGCTGCCGATCCCGCGGCGCTCGCAAAATGGCCGGTGGGCATGCGAACTCCGGTGGAAGGCAACACCCTCGCGGCGCTGGTGCAGCACAGCGGCCGGCCCGCACGGATCGACAGCTACGACAACGCTGCCGGGCCGATCGCCGCTCGTGCGCGCGCAGTAGGGGTGAGCGCGGCGGTGGGGGTGCGGATCATCGTTGATGGACGCACGTGGGGCCTGGCGGCTGTCGGTTCGCTGCAGCCCGGTCCGATGCCTGCCGGCACCGAGGTGCGCATCGGCCGCCTCGCCAAACTGATCGTTACCGCCGTGGTGGCCGGTTATCGCGACGAGCAGAAACGGCAGCTCCTGACTGAAGGGTCACAACGGTCGACTCTGATTGACTCGCTCCTCGACGGACGGGCTTTCGACGAGTGGAGGCTGCGGGAGGTCGCCGACTATCTTCGGCTGCCGATCAATGGTCCTTTTGTGGTCGTCGCCGCCCACAGTCCCACCGGAAGTGATGAGCCGCTGCGCGAGATCGAGTCGAAGCTGCGCAGCATTGACATCTTTTCAGCGTGGCAGCTGCTGCCGGATTTGCAGGTCGGGATCGTGCACGTCGCGTCCGACCGAAAACTCGACATGGTGATTGGCCTGCTGTCTCGGATGACCACGGTGCGGGTGGGGGTCAGTGCGCCGTTCAAGCATCTGCGCGATACGCGACGAGCCCTGAATGTGGCAAGAGTGATGTTGCGGGGCCCGACCGATTCCACCTCCTCGGTCGCGGTGTTCGACGGCTCCATCCTGGCCACCGCTGCCGTCAGCGCGCCGGAGGTGATGGTCCAAGCCGCCGGCGCTGCGTTGGACGGTTTTGGCCACCTTCCCGATAAGGACCGGGAGGTGCTTGTTGCCACGTTTCGGGTGTGGCAGGACAACGATGGGTCCGTGCGCGGTGCAGCTAAAGCACTTATCTGCCACCCGAACACGGTCCGCCACCGATTGCGTCGAATCGAGGAACACACCGGCCGATCCCTTTCGCGGCCGAAGGATGTCGCCGAACTGTGTTTGGCTTTCGAGGTACATCGCCGTCTGATGTAGCCGAAACCCTGCCTGCTGGCCGCTCAGCTGTTATGGATTGCGTCGCTCCGCGGTACTCGGCCTGCGGTGGTCGGCACTGGACGGAGATACCCTGTTGATTCGCCGCGGGCGGGTCGCTGTCGGCAAGGAATCCGATGAGGGCATGCTGAAGTCTCGGCGAAGCCACCGCGACCTCCCACTGCCCGCAGAGCTATCCAGCGCGCAACTGCTCGTACAGGGATCTCCCATGGTGCCAGCGGTCAATCAACCACCGGCCGAACGGTTTCCGGGCGAATTCGTTTCTCGTTGTGGCGGCGATCGTAGATGTCGGCGCCGCACTTATCGTGCCTTTTGAGGTCATCAACGAGTTTGGCGACGAGGATGTCGGGCCGACGTACCTCTGCCTCCGCGGCGGTGAGCCGCTCCACAAACGTGACTGAGCGATGACCGCACCAGCTGCGGTAGGACCGGGCGACGACGATCCGGATGCTCGCCGAGCGGTTCCACGCAGCCCTGCACATTGTCTAGGCTTCCCCTGCGGGCGACGTCTAACGGCGGCCACACCGTCGGCCTATCGTGGGGCGATGTCGATCACCCAGCGCGAACGTGCCGGCATGGTCGAAATCCTGCGCGCGGTGGGACCGGATGCACCCACGCTGTGCGAGGGCTGGACGACTCGCGACCTGACCGCGCACCTGGTGGTGCGCGAACGCCGCCCCGACGCGTTGCCCGGCCTCTTGTTCGGGCCGCTGGCGCCCCACACCGCACGGGTGCAGAAGCAGCTGACCACCTCGACGAAGTGGGAGGACCTGGTCGACCTGTTCGCGTCAGGCCCGCCGGTGCTTTCGCTGTTCAAGATTCTCGACCCCGTAGCGAGCATTCATGAGATGTTCGTCCACCACGAGGACCTCCGCCGTGCACAGACTGGCTGGGAGCCAAGGGAACTCGACGCGAGCACCACTGCGGCTGTGAGGCGGCGCATCCCGATGATCAGCCGGGTTGGGCTGTCGAAGTCGATGGCAGCGCTGCCCGCTCGGCTGACGCTGCGCACGCCCGACGGTCGGACGGTGGTGGCGGTCGGCAACGGTTCGCCGGTCACGGTGACGGGCGAACCGCAGGAGCTGTTGTTGTTCGCGTTTGGCCGCAACGCCGTCCGCGTCGACTTCAGCGGGGATGACGATGTCGTCGCCGCGGTGCGGGCGGCTAAGCGCGGCTTTTGAGCGGTCGGAAATCACAACGAATAAGGAGTTGCGATGCGTTTGCCGTTGCTTCTGCCGACAGATTTGACTGCCGAGCAGCGTCCTTTGTACGTCTCGTTCGAGAAGATGGTGCAGGCGAGGGAGTACTCGGGATTTGAGGTGCGTAATCCGGAAGGTGCGTACATCGGCCCGTGGGCGGTATTCCTGCAATTCCCGGAGCTTTCGAAGCCGCTGATTGATTTCATTAACCTGGCGCAGAAGCTGCCGGGTCTAAGTGAGCGGGCGCGTCAGGTTGTGATCCTGGCGATCGGTGGGCAGTTCAACGTCGCTTACGAGCTTTATGCCCACGATCCGCTGGCGGTGAGCGCCGGGCTGCGTGCGGACCAGATCGGGGCGCTGTGCGCGGGTGCCCGCCCGGCCGACCTGAACGAAGACGAACTGCTGGCGTTCGATGTCACGAAGGCGCTGGTCGGCGGTGCCGGCCCGGTTCCCGGTCCGCTGTACGACGCGGCGGTAGCGAAGCTCGGCCAGGAGGGTTTCGACGCGATCATCTTCATCACCATCCACTACCTCGCCCTCGGCGTCATGCTCAACGCCTACGACGTCCCGGTCGGGCGCCCGGTCTCGCAGCTGTAAAGGAGGAGTACTCATGAACACTCCCGATCACTCCGCACTGGAGAAGCTCCTCGACAGCTCGGAGGACTTCGGCACTTTCGGCCGCTACGAGGAGACGCCGGTGGCCGAGATGTCGCCGGAGATGCGCGAAGCGTTCGACTTCACCAAAAATCTGCGTGGCCTGGTTCCCGGCCCACACAAGATCTGGGTGGCGAACCCGAAGCTGTCGAAGACGATCGTGCCCACCGGTGCCTACTTCCAGACGGCCTCGACGCTATCGAAGGCCGAGATCGAGATCGCGACCTGCGTGATCTGCGGGCAATGGGGCGCGGCGTACAGCAGCTTCGAGCACGAGAAGATCGGCGTGCACCTGGGTCACCTCGAACCGGCGAAGTGCGCGGCGCTGGTCGCAGGCCTGCCGACCTCGTTCCACGACCCCCGCGAGCAGATCGTGTACGAGCTTTCCTCGGCGCTGGCCGAGGCCCGCGTGGTGCCGCAATACCTCTACCGGCGGGCGCAGGAGCTGCTCGGAGACGCCGGCATCGTAGACGTCACGGTCCTGATGGGCTGGTTCACCATGGTCTCGCTCACCCTCATGGCCTTCGACGTGCCGTCCAACGCCGTCGGACTCGAGCAGTAGCTCGTCTGCCATCTTGAGGAATGTGAGGAGGCATCATGGCGCTTGCGCCGCTGCCCGAAGTGACTGTTACCCCGGTCGCCCATTTGCCCAAGAAGTACTTCCTGGAGAACCTCGTCGTCCGCGCCGATGGCTCGGTGCTGATCACGGCTCTGCTTTCGAAGGAGTTATGGCTCGTGGCCGCCCCTGCGCGCGAGCTTTGCGAGCCGGTTCTGCTGCACCGCTTCGGCCACCTGACCACAGGCATCGTCGAAGTCGAGCCGGACGTGTTCGTGGTCAGTCTCTCGGAGCTCTACACCACGCACGAGTCCCACCTGGTTCGGATCGACCTAAACGGCTGGACTCCGGGCACACCGGTCAACCCGGAGATCATCTACACGTTCGACGAGAGGGTGCGCGCGCTTAACGGCAGCTGCGCCTTCGGCCCCTCGTCGATGCTGCTGGCTGACTGCTTTGCCGGGCTGATCTGGCGGGTGGACCTGTTCGACCACGCCCACAAGGCGACCGCCGACGTGTGGGTCTCGCATGACACGATGTGGCACGACCCCGACAGTGAGGTGCCCCCGCCCCCGCAGCCGGGTGTCAACGGCGTGCGCTACGGCGCGAAGACCGGCTACGTGTACTACACGTCCACGGCGCAGAAGGTGTTCATGCGCGTTCGGGTCGACCCGAAGACGCTCGATCCGGCCGGTCCCCCCGAGTTCATCGCCGCGATCGACAACGCCGACGACTTCTGCATCGACGAGGACGCCGGCTTCGCCTACGTCACCCGCCACCGCGGCAACACCCTCGACCGCGTTCCGCTTGCCCCGCGCCACGGCAGCGAGGTGCGGCACATCGCCGGCGACCCGTTCGACCCGGTAATGGTTGGTCCCTCCAGCGCCTACTGGGGCCGCGAGCCCGGCGACGTGGGCAAGGTCATGTACGTCACGACCGACGGCGGCACCACCGCCCCGCCCGACGGCAACGTGCGCAACGCCGCGCTTGTGCGCGTCGAACTCAAGGCGCCTACCGCGTCGTGATGAACTTTGCCGTCTGAGCTCTGCCGCACACAACACGGCAGAGCTCAGACGGCAAAGAGAGTTACGTACGTGGGCAGTGGCTGCTGTCGGACGTACCTCGGCCACGCGTTGTGACGCGCCGGTGCCCTGGGGTGCGCTGGTAGTCGTTCCGCGGGGTCGGCCCCACTACGACGGGCGTCGATCCAGTCCGTGCCATTCGACTCAGCAGGTTCGGAATTCTCCGAAACCGCCTCTGAACTGCTAATTTTCCGGTCGGGCTGACAGGATTTGAACCTGCGACCACTTGACCCCCAGTCAAGTGCGCTACCAAACTGCGCCACAGCCCGCGATGCTGCCGGATCGCCGGCAGCAGGTCGAAAGCCTACCGCAGACCGACCCTCGCCCCTAAATGGTTACCAGCCGATACAGCCCGATGGCCCCCACCATCACGATCGTCGCTCGCAGCGCGTTCGGCGACAGCCGCCGTCCATAGTGCGCACCGAGGAACCCGCCGATCAGCGAACCCACCGCAATCAATCCCGCCGCCTCCCAGCTGATCCGGTCGAATGCGACGACGGTGTACGCGACCGCAGCCACGATGTTCACCAGCAGCGACAGCAGGTTCTTCGCGGCGTTCATCCGCTGCATATCCTCGGGCAGCAAGGCACTCATTGCCGCGATCAGCATGATGCCCTGCGCTGCCGTGAAGTACCCGCCATAGATCCCGATCGCGAACGTGCCGAACACAAGGGCCGCCATCCGGCGTCCGCTCACATGTTCCGGGGATTGGCCGGATATTTCGGCCCGCCTTCGCGCCCACTCCTGGATCCGCGGACCGACGACCACCAGGCCCAATGCCAGGACCAGCAGGACCGGCACAACCTTTTCGAACACCTTCTCCGACAGGTGCAGCAGCAGCCACGACCCCACTCCTGCGCCGATCAATGACGCCGGGATCTGCCAGCGCAGCCGATCCCATTGCCCGCGCAGCTCGCGCCGATATCCCCATGTCCCCGATACGCCGCCGGCTACCAGGCCGACCGCATTCGACATGGTCGCGGTCACCGGCGGATAACCCAGCGCCACCAAGGTCGGAAACGTGATCAGGGTGCCTGAGCCGACGACTGCGTTGATCGCTCCCGCCCCGACGCCCGCCAGGGCGATCAATATCATGTGGGAGACGGGCATTTGGCTAACCTATCGAGACTTCGCGCTGGGCCCCATAGTCACTCAGCGAGACTTCCCGCCGCGCTTCTCCCGAACCCTCACGTTGATCCGGATCGGGGTGCCGTCGAACCCAAATGCTTCGCGTAACCGCCGCTCAAGAAATCGCCGATAGCCGGCCTCGAGAAAACCAGTGGTGAACAACACAAATGTCGGCGGCCGCGCGGTCGCCTGTGTGGCGAACAGGATCCGCGGCTGCTTTCCCCCGCGCACCGGTGGCGGCGTCGCCGCCACCACCTCCTTGAAGAACGTGTTCAGCCGTCCAGTCGAGACCCTGGTGTCCCACGACTGCAGCGACGTCTCCAGCGCCGGCACCAGTTTCTGCACTGCCCGGCCGGTCATCGCCGAGATGTTGACTCGCGGCGCCCACTGCAACTGCGCCAGCTCGCGTTCGATCTCGCGGTCCAGCAGGTAGCGGCGATCCTCGTCGACCAGGTCCCACTTGTTGAACGCGAGCACCAGCGCCCGGCCCGCCTCGATCACCATCGACAGCACCCGCTGGTCCTGCTCGGTCAGCGGCTGCGAAGCGTCGATCAGCACAATGGCTACCTCGGCCGCGTCGATAGCGCCGTGCGTGCGCACCGACGCGTAGAACTCATGCCCGCTGGCCTGGCCGACCTTGCGGCGCAGTCCCGCCGTATCGACGAAACGCCAGATCTTGCCGTCCATTTCGATCAGCGAGTCGACCGGATCGACCGTCGTGCCTGCCACATCGTGAACCACCGACCGCTCGTCGCCGGCAAGTCGATTCAGTAGCGAGCTCTTGCCCACATTCGGCTTGCCCACCAACGCAACTCGACGTGGACCTCCCCCGCCCAATGCCATCTCGGACACCGCGGGCAACGCGTCGATGACCTTGTCCAGCAGATCGGCGACCCCGCGGCCGTGCATCGCGCTGATCGGGTACGGCTCCCCCAGCCCCAACGACCACAGCTCTGCCGCATCGGCCTCACCGCGTTCGTTGTCAACCTTGTTGGCCGCCAGGAACACTGGCTTCCCCGACCGCTGCAAAAGCCGCGCCGCAGCCTCGTCGGCCGTCGTCGCCCCCACGGTCGCGTCGACGACGAAGACGATGGCGTCCGCGGTGCGCATCGCCACCGACGCCTGCTCAGCCACCAACTGCTGCAGACCCTTTGCGTCCGGCTCCCATCCGCCGGTGTCCTGCACGACGAACCGCCGCCCCGACCACAGCGCGTCATACGACACCCGGTCACGGGTCACCCCCGGCACGTCCTGCACCACTGCCTCACGGCGGCCGAGGATCCGGTTCACCAACGTCGACTTGCCGACGTTCGGGCGACCTACGACAGCCACCACCGGCGGCGGCACCGCTTCCTCGATCGCCTCGGCGACCTCTTCCGCGCCGAGCTCCCAATCGCTTTCGTCGGCCCAGGTTGCCTCAGAGTCGTGTGAGCTCATCGCGACACCCCGGCATGCTGCTCGACGAGTTCCAGCAGATGTGAGACCACCTGGGGCTCGGACATATCGCTCGTGTCGACGACCAACGCATCGTCGGCCGCCCGCAACGGCGACACCTTTCGCGTCGAATCCAGATGGTCGCGGCGCTTCACGTCGGCCAGTACGGCCTCATAGTCGTCGCCCAACCCGGACGCTATGTTCTGGTCGTTGCGCCGCCGTGCGCGTTCCTCGGCCGACGCGGTCAGAAAGATCTTCACGTCGGCACCGGGCAGCACGACGGTGCCGATGTCGCGGCCCTCGACCACGACGCTGTCCTGGCCCGCCGCGAGCTCGCGCTGTAATTGAACCAACCTGGACCGCACCTCCAGAACCGCCGATACCGCCGACACCGCCCTGGTCACTTCGTCACCGCGGATCTCGGCCGAAACATCTTCCCCGGCAAGGTAGGAACGATCCTCGTCGGGGTCATGCCCGACGGCAAGGTCAACGTCCGCCGCCGCCGCGCCGACTGCCTCCACATCGTCCAGATCGATCCCCGCCCGCAACACCGCGAGCGTGACGATTCGGTACATCGCGCCGGTATCCAAATAGCGCGCACCCAATGACCGGGCCAAACCCCGTGACACCGAGGACTTTCCGGTGCCTGCGGGTCCGTCGACCGCGATCACCAGTGAGGAGCTCACAGGCCCACCGCCTTGTACAACTCCGCGACCTCCTTGCGACTCAACACCCGGATGCTGCCGGGCCGTTGGTCGCCGAGCGTCACCGCGCCGATGTCGGTGCGCACCAACTCCTGCACCGGATGCCCGACCGCCGCCAGTAGCCGCCGCACGATCCGTTTGCGGCCCTCGTGCAGCGTCACCCGCACCAGCGTTTTGCCTGGCACTTTGTCCACCAGTGCGAAATCGTCGACATGCGCCGGCCCGTCGTCCAGTTCGACGCCGTCGCGCAGCTTGCGGCCCAGCCCCCGCCGCACGGAGCCTTCTACCGTCGCCAGATATGTCTTGGGCACCTCGAACGACGGATGCATCAACCGGTGCGCCAACTCGCCGTCATTGGTCAGCAGCATCAGTCCTTCGGTATCGGCGTCGAGCCGCCCGACATGAAACAGCTTCTTGTTGCCCCGCACTCGATGCTCGACCAGGTCGCCGATGCACGGCCTGCCGCGGTCGTCGGACATCGTCGAATGCATGCCCCGCGGCTTGTTGATCGCCAGATGCACCAGCGTATCGTCGACCGTCACCCGCGCCCCGTCGACGCGGATCACCGACACGTCCGGGTTCACGCGGGTGCCCAGCTCGGTGACCACCCGGTCGTCTACCTCGACCCGGCCGTCGAGGATCATCTTCTCGGCGACACGACGCGACGCAATTCCGGCCTGCGACAACACTTTCTGCAAGCGCACGCCTTCCCGCACGCGAGGACGACCGAAATCCTCGGAGTCCGCCATCTCACTCCCGGTCCACGTCGAACGACATCGGTACCTCGGCCGCGGGCGCACCGTTCAGTTTTATGAAACGTGGCTCTTCGCCGAGGGATTCGCTCAGATCGTCGATGACGTCGACGTCAGGCAGCAACGGCGCGATGTCAGGCAGGTCCGTCAGCGATGTCAAGCCCAGCCGCTCCAGGAACAGCTCGGTCGTCGCGAATGTCACGGCGCCCGTGTCGGGATCGGTGCCCGCCTCGGTGATCAGCCCGCGCGCCAGCAGCGTGCGCATCACCGCGTCCACATTCACGCCGCGAACCGCACTCACCCGTGCCCGCGTCACCGGCTGCCGGTACGCCACCACCGCCAGCGTCTCCAGCGCCGCACGGGTCAGCTTGGACCGTGCGCCGTCGAGGAGCAGCCGTTCCACGTACGGCGCGAACCGCGCGCGAGTGTACATCCGCCAGCCGCCTCCGGTTTCGCGCAGATCGATGCCGCTGTCGCGGGTTGTGAGCTCCTCCGCCATCAACTGAAGCTTGGCCGCGACGCGGTACGCCGGCTGCTCGGTCGCGACCGCCAGCTGCTCCACGGTCACCGGGGTGTCCACCACCAGCAGCAACGCCTCGAGCGCCGCGCCGAGTTCGGAGTCCTCGAGCTCCGGTGCGGTCCCGACGGCGATGTCCAAGTCCAGATCGGTTGGAAGGTCCGTGGGAATGTCGTCAGTCATCAGCGTCTTCTACTTCCACCGCATCCTCGGTTACCAGGTGTTCGTTGGTTGGCCGTTCGCCCGTCCACGAAATCTGGAGCACACCAAGCGGTTCTGATTGGTCGAATGCTACCGCTCGCGCCCGGTACAGCTCGAGGAGCGCCAGGAACCGGCCAACGATCTCGATCGGTGCCGCACAGTCGGCCACCAGCTCGGAAAACGGCGCCCAGTGCCCGATGCCAAGGCTCTGAAGCAGGTTCATCAGATTGCTGACCTGCTCCGGCACCGACACAATCACCTGGTGCAGGTGCTCGGTGCCCACGGTCGGGACCGGGCGGGGTGTGAACGCCGCCGCGGCGATCTGCGCGAAGCTCTCGGCGTCGACGCCCAGCATCACCTCGGGCAACAGATCCTCATATCGCTGCTCCAGCGCCACCGACCGCGGATAGCTGCGCAGTGCCGCGGACTCTAGCTCGGCGAACATCTCCGCGACGTGCTTGAACGCCCGGTACTGCAGCAGCCGCGCGAACAGCAGGTCGCGGACCTCGAGCAGCGCGAGGTCCTGCTCGTCGTGCACTTCACCGGCGGGCAGCAGGCGCGCGGCTTTGAGGTCCAGCAGCGTGGCCGCGACCACGAGGAACGCCGTCGTTTCCTCGAGCTCCATCTGCGGGCCGATCGCTTTGGTGTACGCGATGAAGTCGTCGGTCACCTGATGCAGCGCCACCTCGGTGACGTCGAGGCGGTGCGCGAAGATCAGCTGCAGCAGCAGATCAAACGGCCCCTCGAAATTGCTCAGCCGGACCTGGAAGCCGTTCTGTTGGGTCTGCTCCTCGGAGTTCGATGTCGCCGCCTCCGCAGCTCCGGCCTGTGTCTTCGTATTCACGCGCCGAACCGGTCGATGACCTCGCGCGCCAACGACCGATAGGCTTCGGCCCCACCGGATTTCGGCGCCCACGTGGTGATCGGCTCGCCGGCGACGCTGGTCTCGGGGAAGCGCACCGTGCGGGTGATGACGGTGTCGAAAACCAGGTCGCCGAACCTCTCCAGCACGCGGGCCATCACTTCGCGGGAGTTGACCGTGCGTGGGTCGTATCGGGTGACCAGGATCCCGCTGATCGACAGCTTCGGGTTCAGCCGGTCGTGCACCTTGTCGACGGTGTCGGTCAGCAGGGCGAGGCCGCGCAGCGAGAAATACTCGCACTCGGTCGGGATGATCACGCCGTCGCTGCATGCCAGCCCGTTCACGGTGAGCAGCCCCAGCGACGGCTGGCAGTCGATCAGCACATAGTCGTAGCGGTCGAGCACCGGATACAGCGAGCGGGCCAGCGACTGCTCGCGGCCCACCTCGTTGACCAGCTGAATCTCGGCAGCCGACAGATCGATGTTGCTTGGCGCCAGATCCATGCCAGAGACACGGGTATGGATCAGCACGTCTTCGATCGACACCCGCGGCTCCACCAACAGGTTGTGCACTGTGTGCTCGAGTTCGTAGTGCGGCACCCCAAGCCCCGCCGACAGCGCGCCCTGCGGATCGAGGTCCACCAACAGCACCCGCCGACCGTACTCGGCCAGGCTGGCGCCCAGATTGATGGTCGACGTCGTCTTTCCGACGCCGCCCTTCTGATTGCACATCGCGATGACCTTTGCAGGGCCGTGCACGTTCTTCGGCTTGGGTTCAGGAATGGGCCGCGGCAAGCGGCCCGTCAAACCCGGACCTTCCGCCTTTCCGGCGGGCCCACCCTCCTCGGTCATGCCCGACCGTCGCTGGTCACGCACGCAAGCGGCATTCCGAACATCCGGGCAAGTTTAACGGGGCGCGCCTGCCTGGTCTGGCAGACCCGCGGCCAACGTGGAACCCAATCGAGCAGCCCGCCCGAATAGTCTGACGACCATGAGCCTGAAGCAGCGGGTGCCTTTCCTGCGCTGGTCGTTTTGGCGGCTGGCGATCGGGGCCCGCAACCTCACCAAGACCGGCCAGATCGGCGACGGACGAGAGTCAGCCGCTGCCGACTATGTGGTGGCCAACGCACGTCAAGGCGACATCGATGACGTGATCGCGAAGGTGGACGAGTTCGCGTACGAGAAGTCGTTCTTGGTCAACATCGGCGACGAGAAGGGTGAGCTGCTGGACGCTGCCGTCCGCCGCGCCAACCCCACCCTGGCGCTGGAGCTGGGCACCTACTGCGGCTACAGCTCGCTGCGGATCGCCCGTGCAGCGCCGTCGGCCAAGGTGTTCTCAGTCGAGCTCTCGGCCGCCAACGCCGAAGTGGCGCAGCGCATCTGGGCCCATGCCGGCATCGCTGAGAGGGTAACCTGCGTCGTCGGCACCATCGGTGACGGCGGCCGAACACTCGACGCGCTGGCCACCGAGCACGGCTTCGCAGCCGGGAAGCTCGACTTCCTGTTCATCGACCACGACAAGGGCGCCTACCTGCCCGACCTGCAAAGCATCCTGGACCGTGGCTGGCTGCACCGCCGATCCATCGTGGTCGCCGACAACATGCTCATTCCTGGCTCGCCGAAGTACCGCGCATTCATGAACCAGCAGCAGAGCAAGCTCTTCGACACGATCGCGCACAAGACGCACGGCGAGTATCAGACGCTGGCGCCTGATGTCGTGCTGGAGTCGAAGTATCTAGCCGGCTGACAGCTCGCGGACGATCCGCTTCGCCATGCGCTTGGACTGCTTGGCCATATAACCGATCAGGGACGGCCGGACGTCGTAGCCAATGAACCGCAGCCCGTCCGCGGCGGGCCGTTCGCCCGCGATGACCGGTTTACCCCTTGCATCGAGCACGCCGAGATGGCCCACCAGCGGCCCCAGACCGCGCCGGTAACCGGTGGCCAGCACGACGGCGTGCGCGTCCAGCCGCGACCCGTCAACGAGGACGACCTTGTCGCGATCGAACGACTCGACCGTCGCGACAACCTCAATGGACCCATCCCTGATGGCGTCAATCACATCCACGTCGACCAGCGCCGGCACCTGCTCGAGCCGTTTCACCCGCGAAAACACGCCCTCTTCCGGGATCGGCAGCCCGAACTGGCTGAGGTCGCCGAGATTCGCGCGCCGCGCCCGCCGGCCGATCGCGTCGGCGACGCGGACGGGGAGGCGGTACATCGGCAGAGAGAACAGGTCACCCGGTAGGCCACCGGGAAGCGACCGCAACATGATGTTCGGCGGAGTGCGGACGGCTAGCCAGACCTTGCCGGCGCCACCGGTGGCAAGGTCGTGGGCGATCTCCATCCCCGACGAGCCGGCGCCGACCACCAACACGTTCCTGCCCTGATAGGGGCGCGGGTTTCGGTATACCGACGAGTGCATCAGTTCGGCGGTGAAGCCGTCCGCACCCGGCCACTGGGGAATGCGCGCGGTGTGCTGGTTGCCAATGGCGACAACGACCTGGTGCGCGTTGATACCGCCGGTCGACGTTTCAAGTCGCCAGCCGGTGCCTGCCCTCTCGATACGCGTGACTTCGGTGCCCAGCCGCAGCTCGATCCCGCTTTCACGGGCGTGCCGGTCGAGGTGATCGACGACGTTGTCACGGGTCGGAAACATGGCGGTGCCCTTTGGGTACGGCCGGTTCGGTAGATGTGAGAACGGTCTGCCGGTGTTCAGCTTCAACCGGTCGTAGCGACCTCGCCACGAGGAGCCCACTTGGTCGGCCCGGTCGATCAGCAATGGCCGCAGCCCGCGGTCACTCAGACTTACCGCCACCGAAATACCGGCCGGGCCCGCACCGATTATGGCTATATCGTGGTCGCTCATATCCGAGTCCAACGATCAACGGCGCCCGACCGTTCAGCGCGCCCGCGGATGGGCGCCTGCCCACACCTCGCGCAACGCATGCACCGTGACCATCGTGTAAATCTGCGTCGTCGTCACCGACGCGTGTCCCAGCAACTCCTGCACCACCCGGACGTCGGCTCCCCCGTCGAGTAGGTGCGTGGCGAACGAGTGGCGCAAAACGTGCGGCGACACCGCGGCAGTGATGCCCGCCCGCTCGGCGGCGTCCTGCAGCACCTGCCACGCGCTCTGCCTCGACAGCCGCCCGCCGCGGGCATTGAGGAAGATCGCGGGCGTGGCTCGGCCGCGGCGGGCCAGGTCGGGACGGACACGTACCAGGTAAGCGTCCAGCGCGGTGACGGCAGGCCGACCGATCGGCACCAGCCGCTGCTTGCCGCCCTTACCTCGCAGCAGCACCGACCGGGCGCGAGTGTCGATGTCGTCCAGGTCGAGCCCGACCGCCTCCGAGATCCGAGCGCCCGTCGAATACAACAGTTCCAGCAGGGCGCGGTTGCGCACGGTCAGCGGACCGTCGGCCTCGCTGTCGCCGCCTGCGCCGTCGAGCAGGGCCAGCACCTCGTCGATGGTCAGGCTCTTGGGCAGCCGCCGGCTCGGAGTCGGCGGCTTGACCGCCCGGGCCACGTCGACGCCGGTGAGGCCTTCAGACGCCGCGAAGCGGTGCAGTCCTCGCACGGCAACCACCGCGCGGGCCGCCGACACCGCCGACAGCGGCGCGGTTTTCGTGTCAGGGTCGCCGCGGCGCAGCGACACAAGGAAGTCACTGACGTCGCTCTCGGTGACCTTTGCCAGGTCGACGATGCCCCGCGCTGTCAGGTGCTCGGCGTAGCGGCGAAGATCACGGCGATACGAAGTCAAGGTGTTGGCGGCCACGCCACGCTCGATGGTCAGGTGATCAAGGTAGCCCTGAAGCTGGTCGTCGAGGGCCGAGCGAAGGGACGATGTGGGGGCACCTCCCCGCATGCAAGGGGGACCGCTCGCGCGAAGTGGGGGCACCTCCCGCCCGAAGGGCAGGGGAACCGACGATGTGGTCACGGGTGCCCCTTCCGGCGGGCGAACGTGGTCGGCCGGTCCGGCCACGGCGCGTCGACGGACCGCAGCGTCGCTGGGTTGCTGACGATGTGGGCGGCCAGGATCCCGCCCACCGCAATCGAATTGACGATCTCCCCGCCGAGCACCAGGCGCACGGCCTCGTCGAGCGGAAACCATCGGAGCGTCAGGTCGGCCTCCTCGTCGTGGGCGTCGGGCCGCCCGACGTCGGTCAGTCCGGTCGCGAGGTAGATCCGGACGCTCTCGTCGGAGAACCCGGGCGTCGAGTCGAGATCGGCGAGGGTGTGCCACTCCGTCGCGGCGAGTCCCGCCTCTTCCTTCAACTCGCGGGCGGCGGTGATGTGCGGCGGTTCACCGCCGAGGTCCAGCAGGCCTGCCGGCAGCTCCCACAGCCGCCGACCAAGCGGGTGGCGGTATTGGTAGACCATCATGACGTTGTTGTCGTCGTCGAGCGCGAGGACCGCTACTGCGCCGTAGTGTTCGACGACCTCCCGGCGCGCGATGTTGCCGTGTGGCATGCGGACCTCGTCGGTCCGGAGTGCGAAAATGTTTCCGACATAGAGGGTTTGGCTTGCGACCGTCTCGAACTCGTGTTCAGCCACGGGTCGCGGGCTCTTGCAGCAGTTGCGTGACGTCGTCGTGATGCTCGACACCGTTCGCGTGCTGCTCGGGAATGTTCATGCCCGGCAATCGTTCTTCGGCCTTGTAGTCCAGTGACGCGCCGATGAACGCGACGAACAGCGGATGCGGCCGAGTCGGCCGGCTCTTGAGCTCCGGGTGTGCCTGCGTGCCGACGATGAACGGATGGACATCGGCGCCGTACTCTACGAATTCCACCAGATGCCCGTCCGGGGAGGTGCCGGAGAACTTCAACCCGCTGTCGGCGATGCGGTCGCGGTAGTCGTTGTTCACCTCGTAGCGGTGGCGATGCCGCTCGGATACCTCGGTGGCCTGATATGCCTGCGCCACAATCGAACCCGCCTCGAGCACGGCCGGATAGGCACCCAGTCGCATGGTGCCGCCCAGGTCCGCCTCACCAGCGACGGCATCGCATTGGTCGGCCATCGTCGAGATCACCGGATCCGGTGTCTTCGGATCGAACTCCGCGGAGTTGGCACCGGTGAGCCCGACCGAGCGGGCCGCCTCGATGACGATGCACTGCAACCCGAGACACAGCCCGAGGACCGGCAATCGCCGCTTGCGGGCGTAGGAGATGGCACCGATCTTGCCCTCGATACCGCGAATCCCGAAGCCGCCGGGGATGAGCACACCGTGCACGTCGGCCAGCGCGGCCGCGGCACCGCTCTCCGTCTCACAGTCGTCGGATGCCACCCAGCGCATCTCGACCTTGGCACGGTGCTTGAAGCCACCGGCCCGCAGCGCCTCAGCCACCGACAGATACGCGTCGGAGAGGTCAATGTACTTACCCACCAAGGCGATCCGCACCGTCTCCTGCGGTTCGTGCACACGTTCGAGGAGGTCGTTCCACTGGGTCCAGTCGACATCGCGGAACGGTAAGTTCAGCCGGCGGACGACGTAGGCGTCGAGTTCCTCACGGTGCAACACCTTGGGAATGTCGTAGATCGACGGTGCGTCGGGAGTGGAGATCACGCCGTCGATGTCGACGTCACACATGAGCGCGATCTTGTTCTTCAGCGGTTCCGGCACGTCGCGATCGCAGCGAAGGATCAGCGCGTCCGGCGTGATACCGATGCTGCGCAGCGCCGCCACCGAGTGCTGAGTGGGCTTTGTCTTGAGTTCACCCGATGGCGCCATGTAGGGCACCAGCGAGCAGTGCAGGAAGAAGCAGTTCTCCCGGCCGACCTCGTGGCGGACCTGCCGTGCGGCTTCGAGAAAGGGCAGGGACTCGATATCGCCCACCGTGCCGCCGATTTCTGTGATCACCACGTCGGGCCGATGCCCGTCCACATCGGGTTTGGCCATCGCCAGGATGCGGCTCTTGATCTCGTCGGTGATGTGCGGGATGACCTGGACGGTGTCGCCGAGATATTCGCCGCGGCGCTCCTTGGCGATCACCGACGAATACACTTGCCCCGTCGTGACATTGGCCGAACCAGACAGGTTGCGGTCCAGGAAACGTTCGTAGTGGCCGACGTCGAGGTCGGTCTCGGCGCCGTCCTCGGTGACGAACACCTCGCCGTGCTGGAACGGGTTCATGGTGCCGGGGTCGACGTTGAGGTAGGGGTCCAGCTTCTGCATCGTGACCTGCAAGCCCCGCGCGGTCAGCAACTGGCCGAGGCTGGACGCCGTCAGGCCCTTACCGAGTGAGGAAACCACGCCGCCCGTAACGAAGAGGTGCTTGGTGGCGGTTTGCGGGTGCTTGCGTAACGCTGGCAAGAGCAACCTCCGTGACGACGGGCAGGGCTTACTTTTCTAGGCTGAGTCCTAGCTTGGGGCCTGCCGACCCAC
>Ga0207688_10000389_pt1 | contig 20579 bp, 19 predicted proteins | sample KBSMiscanthusM4_FD_184296 | JGI IMG/M metagenome (GOLD analysis project Ga0207688, IMG submission 184296) | Miscanthus rhizosphere microbial communities from Kellogg Biological Station, Michigan, USA - M4 (SPAdes) (version 2) | ecosystem: Host-associated > Plants > Roots > Rhizosphere ...
GGCGAACTCCCGCCAACCGAGTTCGCCCTACAGTGGACCACGACCCACCAACCCCAAGCCGCATAGCGACTGGACCACCAAACGGGTCCCCCTCACCAGGGAGGATCATGCAACCACATCAGCAGCGGAACGAAAAAGGACAGAAGCAGGCCTAGCAGGGGAGCCCCTATTACGGTATATAGCAATACCACCCACGGCTGAGTCGCGGTCACCGCGCAGGCCCCTTCCTGCTGAGCACCTGGGCGGATTCACACCAGTTTCGCCCCGAGATTCGTAAGTTGGCACTGACGAGGAATGGTTGGTCGACAGATCGGTAGCGGCTCCACTTGGGAGCCGTCGTCGATGACGACTTGGCCATGGTCAGTTCTAGAACCGCCATGAAGACCTCCCCGGGCGTCACGCCGTCCACACAAATGTTTGACGGACGCGTCAATCATGGCGCTGGTGTACCTCCTGGAGGTAAGTACTCCAGTACTCGATTTACGAGCGCTGCCAGGACGGGAACTTACCCGTCCGAGAGCCGCAAACCCCGTTCGAAGGCTTTGTTCCAATTCCTCAGCTCTTCGACGCCGATTCGTCGAGGAACTCCTCGACGCCGTGCACGGCCACGATGGACGACGCGGTGCGCCGATCGTCAGGATATTTGGTGTCGGGCCCGTTCAAGCCGTCGCGAGAGTCCACCTGCGCGGCGTCGGCCGGGAGGATGCTCGCAATGGCTGCGAGGACCGCCTGAGCGTCGACCGGGGGCTCATGCCAACTCGTGAACTACGCATCCAACGCCCTCGCGGCGGCGGTCAGCCAAGTGAGTCCATCGTGGACGGGCGAAAAGACGCTAGGCGTTACGCTGTACTGCGGCGCCTCGACTGATGGTGTCGATCGGCCTTTTCAGCCTGGTTCAGTACATTTAGCATTCATCGGCATCGGCATCGGCATCGGCATCGGCATCGGCATCGGCATCGGCATCGGCGGCGAGGCGCCCGGCGCGCACTGCTAGCGGTCACCGGCATTTAACGTGCAGAGCCTGTCTGCCCTAGATGTGGTGGAGGGCCAGGAATAAACAAAGGGCCGCGCTGCTACACCGCCAGCAGCGCTCGATGACCGTCGAGGTCTTCGGCGATCTCCTGGGCCCGAGGCGACGACATCACGGCGTCGTTCTGCACCCCTAATTGACACCCGGCTTCGATCACCATCCTGTTGCCGACGATCATCGCGACGTGGCCGTCGAACACCAGATCACCGGCAGCAGCGCGTGGGCGAGACGGATCGTGATCGCCAGCGCGCAGGCATACGGAGTGACGGTCCTGCGGACTGCGGATTCGGGGCCTAGCCCCATCCCGTGCCCACATCGTGCCCACAAACTGCCCACAGTCACAGGTAGCTCCAGTGATCTGCTGTGATCCCTTTTGGCTGGTGAAGCCAGTTTCGACCCTCTGATCAGGGACCCGGTCGTGTCGCTGACGCCCTCGCCCAGTTGGCGGACGAGTACCTGATCGACAGACGCGCGGGCCGCTATTCGCTTCCAGTTCCCACTCCCCGCGACGTCATCGAGACGTACACAGCTCGCGGCCTGCTCGGCACCGCGATCGCCCGACGGCTGGCCTCGGCCCGTATCGATTTGCCGGCCGCCGTCGACGAGCACTTCGCCGGGCTCATTCGCTGCGACCAACTCGGGCGCATCTACGAGGCGTCCACAATCGACTTGGACCTACAGGACGAGTTGGCGGCGGCAGCGGCTATGCCCCGGATCGGATCGATGTTCAGCCGCCTCACCCTCCAATTGCGACTCTTTGTCACAATTTTCGGGCTTGATTATCGCTACCCGACCGACGAAATCGTCGCCGACGACCAGCGGATCCTCGTCGAGATCCGGCGCCACGATCCGGACGGAGCCGTCAGCGCCTGGCGCTGCAAAATCGACAACTGCGCGCGCTTCATGCTCACCCATCTCCGCCCGATAGAGTGATCGGACCGCATTCGCACGAGTGGCGTCCTGACCGCGTGCCCGCCTCAACAACGGTGGCGAGGGCGTTCTGACTCAAACGGCCATCGCCGTTGACACCGTTCCAGCCCGATCGCAGACTACCGAGCACGTCCGACGTCCACGGGCGCCCAGCGCGCCGGACGATGCCGGGACTTCCTGATGTCTGCCGCCGCCGCATCTGGAGCGATCTCGTTGGAAGGAATCTCATGAGCAACAGTTATCACTCACCCAAATCGGGACCGGACCGAAGAGGTTGTGCATCTGAGAATTGAGATGAAACCCGCTTGGGGGTAGGGGAGGAGGTCGACTACATGCGCATTGTCGTCGTCGGCGCTGGAATTGTCGGCGCTGCCTGCGCTCGCGCGCTGACCGGGGCCGGCTTCGACGTCACCGTCCTGGAACGTGGTGCGGTGGCGGGGGGCACCTCATCGAGTTGCGAAGGCAACCTTCTTGTCTCGGACAAGACACCGGGGCCCGAGCTGGACCTGGCTGTGCTGGCCTCGACGCGCTGGCCGCAAGTGGCCGTCGAGCTGAAAGACCAACTCGGTGACACGTTCCCGTCGATCGAGTATGAGCCGAAGGGCGGCATCGTCGTCGCCTACAGCAGTGCTGGCGCCGATGCGCTCCTGACCTTCGCCGAGACCCAGCGTCAGGCAGGAGTGCGGGCGCGCACCATAACGCCCGAGGAGGGGCTGGAGCTCGAACCGCATCTGGACCCCCAGATCGCGGCCGCGGTGCACTATCCCGACGATGCTCAGGTGCAACCCACCATTGCGGTCGAGGCGTTGCTCGCGTCGGCGCGAAAGGCCGGGGCCTCGGTGCGTACCGGCGAGCGGGTGGTCGGGGCATTGCGTGACGCAAGCGGCGACCGCATCGTGGGCGTGCACACCGACCACGCCGATCATGCCGCCGACGCCGTGGTCAACGCCGCTGGCCCGTGGGCAGGTGAGGTGGCCGCGCTGCTGGGTGCCCCGGTACCGGTACTGCCCCGCTTCGGCATGGTCCTGGTCACCCCGCGCATGTCGCACCGGGTATTCCATAAGGTCTACGACGCCGACTACGTCGGCGCCACCCAGTCCGGCGATGCCGACCTGCAGACCTCGGCCGTCGTCGAATCAACCGCTGCAGGAACGGTTCTCATCGGCTCGTCACGGCAGCGGGTGGGATTCGACGACCGGCTCGACGTGCGGGTGATCGCCCAGATCGCGGCCAAGGCCATTGCGCTCTTCCCGTTTCTGGAACAAACGCAGGTCATGCGCACCTTCGGTGGATTCCGGCCTTACATGCCGGATCACCTTCCCGTCATCGGACCCGACCACCGGGTGGCCGGCCTCTATCACGTCACCGGCCACGAGGGCGCGGGGATCGGCCTGTCGGTGGTCTCGGCCGACATTCTGCTGGCCCAGCTGACCCAGTCCGCCGCACCGTTGGACCCGACGCCGTTCGCGCTGAATCGCGCCACGTTGGCGCCTCACCTCAACGACGCGGCATGAGCGCGCGCGCCGTCCCGCCCGCGCGGGACCCGATCCGGCCGCATCCGGCGGCGGCGGTGGAGATCGAATTCGAGGGCCGCACGTACCGCGGTGTGCTCGGCCAGTCGATCGCCGGAATTCTGCTGGCCAACAACGTCATTGATTGGCGAACCACCTCCAGCAACCACGCCCCGAGGGGACTGTTCTGCGGCATCGGCGTCTGCTTCGACTGTGTGGTCGCCGTGGACGGCGTTCCCGACATCCGCGCCTGTCAACGACGGGCCCGCGGCGGTGAACACGTTGAGCGCCAACATTTCTCGCTACCGTCAACCAGCCAGGAGCGTTGACATGGCCGACGTCGACGTACTGATCGTCGGGGCCGGTCCGGCAGGGCTGGCGGCGGCCACCTCAGCGCGTCGCGTGGGCGCGACGGTCCGGGTGCTGGAGGCTTTCGACGAATCCGGTGGACAGTTCTGGCGGCACCTGCCCGCCACCCGGCCCGCCGGTAATGAGCCTCGGCTGCACCACCAATGGCAGCGCTATCAACAGTTCCGGTCGGCCGTCGACGCCGACCCCGCGCTGACGCTCGACGTTGGCGCCCACGTCTGGGCGATCGAACACCGCGACGACGCGGTGCGCGTCAATGTGGTGTGCGGCGACGTCGACGGGACCGGTCGACGCCGCGAGTCCGTCACCGCCAACAGCTTGATCCTGGCCACCGGGGCTCATGATCGCGCTCTGCCCGTTCCGGGCTGGACCCTGCCCGGCGTGGTGACCGCCGGCGCCGCGCAAGCGATGGCCAAGGGCGAACGGATCGCCATCGGAGACCGGGTGGTCATCGCCGGGGCGGGACCGTTTTTGTTCCCCGTCACCGAGTCGCTGCGGCTGGCCGGGTCGACGGTGGTGGGCGTGTACGAGGCGGCGGGGTTCCGTCGGCTGGCCCGGCACTGGCTCGCCCGACCCTGGGAATTGCGTTCCGCCACAACTAAAATGACCGAGCTCGCCGGATATTTCGGCACTCACCTGCGGGGTCGGATTCCATATCGGCCCGGCTGGGGCGTGGTCGCGATCAACGGCACCGACCGCGTCGAGTCGGCCACCGTGGCCAGGCTCGACGAGCAGTGGCGACCCGTCGCCGGCACCGAACGCACCGTGCAGTGCGACGCGGTGTGCTTGGGACACGGGTTCACCCCGCGGTTGGAACTGGCCATCGCAGCGGGTTGCGGGCTGAGCCGCGACCGATTCGTCACCGTGGACGACGGCCAACGGACCAGCGTGCCGTCGGTGTTCGCCGCAGGCGAGATCACCGGCATTGGCGGCGTGGATCTCGCTCTGGCCGAAGGAGAAATCGCCGGCTGGGTAGCCGCCGGCGGCGCGCCCACCGACTCGCAACTGGTGGCCGCCGTGCGCGCCCGTGCGGTGTTCTCGCGCTTCGCGCGCCGGATCGCCGACGCGCACCGAATCGGGTCGGGGTGGACCGACTGGCTCGAACCGTCGACCATGGTCTGCCGCTGTGAAGAGGTCGACTACGGCACCCTGCTGGCGGTCCGCCGTGACACCGAGTCGGTTGGACTGCGCTCGTTGAAGCTGACCACTCGTGCCGGGCTCGGACTGTGCCAGGGGCGGATCTGCGGCCGCTCCGTCGAATGCATCCTGGCCACCGACGGTGCTGGTTTCGCCGACGGCGCCAGCTCCGATCGCAGACCGATCGCCGCACCCATTCGGCTGGGGGAACTGTCCCGGCCGCCGAACTTCGTCGATGACGACGATCAATCAACAACTACATCCGAAAGGAAATCAGTATGAGCGAATACAGCATGGATCTCGGCGGTGTCATCGTCGCCACCACTCTGGCCTTCAAGCCAGACGATTCCGCGCCGGCAGGTCTCGCGGTGGACTACGACAAGTTCGGCGAACACATCGACTTCCTGATGCGCAACGGTTGCCGGGGTGTCGGGCCGAATGGCTCGCTGGGCGAATACTCGTCGCTGACGGATGCCGAACGCCGCAAGGTGATCCAGGTGGCCATCGACGCGGTCGACGGCCGCGGCCTCGTGGTCGCCGGCGTGCATGGCGTCGGCTGGCATCAGTCGCAGATGTGGGCCGAATACGCCAGAGAAGACGGCGCCGACGGTGTCCTGCTGCTGCCGCCCACCCTGTACCGTTCCACCGACGACGGGATTGTCGAGCATTTCCGCAAGGTCGCCGAGGTGGGCCTGCCGATCATGGCCTACAACAACCCCTTCGACACCAAGGTCGACATCACTCCGCAGCTGGTCGCACGGCTGGCCGAGATTCCGGAAGTTGTTGCGATCAAGGAATTCTCGGGTGACGTGCGCCGCGTGTTCGAGATCAAGGAACTCTGCGACATCGACGTCATCGCGGGCGCCGACGACGTGCTGTTCGAGCTGCTCGTCGACGGTGCGGTGGGATGGTTCGCGGGCTACCCCAACGCCTTCCCCAAGGAAGCGGTCGAGCTCTACGACCTGTGCGTCAGCGGGAAGTGGCAGGAGGCGCGCGCGCTGTACGAACCCCTGGTTGCAGTGTTCCGGTGGGATTCCCGCACGGAGTTCGTCCAGGCCATCAAGCTCTCGATGGACATCTGCGGCAACTCCTACGGCGGGCCCACCCGGCCGCCGCGCACCGCGCTGACCAAAGAGCAGCACGCCCAGGTCACCGCGGACACCCAACGCGCCTTGGCCGCCCTGGCAGCGCGCTGATCCCACCGCAATTCAGGAGGTTCGTGACATGCGTTCATCGCGCGTTTTCCATGCGGTCGACTCACACACCGAGGGCATGCCGACCAGGGTGATCACCGGCGGTGTGGGGCTCATTCCCGGTGCGACGATGAACGATCGGCGGCTGCATTTCATCGCCCATCTCGACCACCTCCGGCGCCTGCTGATGAACGAGCCGCGTGGCCATTCGTCGATGTCGGGCGCGATCCTGCAGCCGCCGTCACGACCCGACTGTGACTACGGCGTCGTCTACATCGAGGCCAGTGGATGCCTGCCGATGTGCGGTCACGGCACGATGGGGGTGGCAACGGTACTCGTCGAGACCGGCATGGTCGAGGTGACCGAGCCGCGCACCATCATCCGCCTCGACACACCCGCCGGGCTCGTCGTCGCTGACGTGGAAGTCCATGCGGGCCGGGCGGTTTCGGTCACTCTGGAGAACGTCCCGAGTTTCACCGAGCGCCTCGACACCAGCATCGGCGTCGAGGGGCTCGGGGAGGTGCCGTACTCGATCGCGTTCGGTGGGAACTTCTACGCGATGGTCGACCTCGATGCCGTCGGTCTGCCGTTCGACCGGTCCCGCGCCCACGACATCCTCACCGCGGGTCTGTCGATCATGGATGCCATCAATACCACCGCACCGCCAAAGCACCCGACGATTGAGGGCGTCAATCACGTGCACCATGTGGAGTTCATCGCGCCGGGTTCCGACGCCAGCCTGTCGCGGCACGCGATGGCGATCCACCCGGGCTGGTTCGACCGTTCGCCGTGTGGCACCGGGACATGCGCGCGGATGGCCGAGCTGTACACCCGCGGTGAATTGCCGTTGCACCGCGACTTCATCAATGAGTCGTTCATCGGCTCACGCTTCATCGGCCGACTGGTCGGCGCCACCACCGTGGGCGAGTTCGAGGCCGTGCTGCCAACGATCACCGGCCGCGCCTGGATCACCGGCACCGCACAGTATCTACTCGACCCCGACGACCCGTTCCCCGCGGGATTCGAATTCTGAACACGACTTAGCGCTACGAGGATCCGATGTCAGAAACCCCCAGCCTTGCGGCCAGCACCACGTTATCCGATGTGCTCACCCGGGCCGCGATCGCGGCGCCGGCCTTGGCCGAGACCAGTCCGCGTGATCGCGCCCGCGCCTTGGTCACAGTCGCCGATCGGCTGGACGAGTCCGCCGACGAGCTGGTCGTGATCGCCGTCGCCGAAACGGGACTCGCAGAGAGCCGGCTGCGCGGCGAAATGCGCCGCACCACATGGCAATTACGCCTTTTCGCCGAGGTTGTCGCGGAGGGCTCCTACCTCGATGCGCGCATCGACGACGCCGATCCCGACTACGCCGTCGGGCCGCGGCCTGATGTACGTCGCGTCAACGTTCCGGTGGGCCCGATACTCGTTTTTGCCGCGTCGAACTTCCCGTTTGCCTTCTCTGTCGCCGGCGGCGACACCGCGGCCGCGCTGGCAGCCGGAAACCCGGTCATCGTCAAGGCCCATGAAGGTCACCCGCGATTGAGCCGTGCGACCGCGCGGATCGTCACCGACGCATTGACGAGTGCCGGGCTGCCAGACGGCGTGTTCTCCCTCATCGAGAGTCGTGACGACGCCGTCGCCGCGCTGCGTGATGAGCGGGTGCGCGCTGCTTCGTTCACCGGCTCGACATCGGCGGGCCGCGCCCTGGCCGACATCGCAGCCAGCCGCCCGTCGCCGATACCCTTCTATGGCGAACTCGGCAGTGTGAACCCGGTTTTCGTCACCGAGGCCGCACTGCAGGAGAACCCCGCGGACATTGCGGAGGGCTATGTCACCAGCGTCAGCGGCTCGTGCGGGCAGTTGTGCACCAAGCCCGGCTTCCTGTTCGTGCCCTCCCACACACCCATCGCGGAGACCATCATCGAGGCCGCGGCCAAGGTCGGCGAACACCGTGAGCTGACACCCGGAGTCACCGCCGGGTATGCCCGGCGCCGGGACACCATCACAGGCCGTGGCGACGTGACGACGCTGGTGCCCGGTTCGGTGCGCGTCGACGACGACGGTTTCGGCTGGGCCACACCGACGTTCGTGGTCACCTCCGTCGACGCCCTGGTCAGCGGCCGTGACGCCCTGCTCGACGAGGCCTTCGGACCCCTGTCAGTGATCGTCGAGTACGACGACGCTGCCGCCCTGCCCGAGTTGGCCGAGCGGCTGTTCCCGGGCAACCTGACGGCGACGGTGCACGCCGCGTCCGGAGAGGACACCCCGGAACTGGCCGCGCTGGTGCGGTCCCTGATGCGGGTATCCGGTCGAGTGCTGTTCGGCGGCTGGCCGACCGGAGTGTCGGTGACCGCGGCAATGCAACACGGCGGCCCGTACCCGGCCGCCACCGTGGACTCGACATCGGTGGGCACGGCAGCGATCGGCCGGTTCCTGCGGTCGGTCGCCTACCAGAATGCGCCACCGTCGATGCTGCCGCCGCCGGTGCGCGATGACAATCCTTGGAACGTTCCGCAACGACGGAGCTCCAAAGGGCTTTCGTCACAGTGGGGTTCACTGTCCGGACAGTACTAAGGCGGCTTCGATGACCGACCAGCCTGCGGCACTACCGTTTTACGATCGCGACACCATCCGCTCGGCCCTGGCCCCGACGGACGCGGTAGCGGCGGTGCACGCGGCACTCGCGGCGGGCCTGGATCCGGCCGCCGGACAGCCGCGCACCGCGATGCAGTTAACCCACGGCGAATTCCTAATGATGCCAGCTGAATTCGGCGCACACGCCGGCGTCAAGGTGCTCACGGTGGCACCCCACAATCCGGAACGAAACCTGCCGAGGGTCCAGGGCGTCTACGTACTGTTCGACGCCGAGACGGGCACCCCGACAGCGCTGCTAGACGGATCCGAGCTGACCGCGGTGCGCACGCCCGCGGTGTCGTTGGCCGCGGTGCGGGATCGGCTGCTGGCAGACCAGAACCCGATGCGGGTGGTGGTGTTCGGCGCCGGCACCCAGGCCCGCAGCCATCTGCGCACTCTGTTCGCGGTAATCGAAGGACGTCGCAGTCTCGCCGACCTGGTCGTCGCGGTGCGCCGACCGCAAGATGAGACGGCGGCACGCCTTGCGGACGGGCTCGACGTGCGCCGCACCGTCGTCGGGATCGGGACCGGCGCCGCCGACCGGGCAGTCGCCGACGCCGATCTCATCATGTGCACGACGGGTTCGGACGAGCCGTTATTCGACGGCACCCTGGTCCGCGACGGCGCGACCGTCATCTGCGTAGGCGCGCACGAACCGCATGCGCGTGAAGTGGACGACGAGTTGATCGCGCGCTCGTTCGTCATGGTCGAGGACCCCGCGACGGCCCTGCGCGAGGTGGGCGCGGTGATCAGCGCGCGCGCCGCCGGCCGGTTCGACAGCGAGCGGCTCATACCGTTGACCGCATGTGCTGACCTTGATGTCGGCGGAGCGACAAGCCCCCTGGTGTTCATCTCGGTTGGGATGTCATGGGAGGACCTCGTGATCGCATCGGCGGTGGCGGCCGCGATCGTCTGATCCCGTCAAGGTCACACCGTTGAAACCGTTGAGCCAGGAACTCAGTGGGCCAGAAAACCGCCGTCGACGACGAGCTCTGTGCCGGTGACGAACGACGAATCGCTGCCCGCCAAGAACGCAATCGCACCGGCGATCTCGGATGTGTCTGCACGCCGCCCGAGCGGCGTTTCCGGGACGACACCACCCCCGCGTTCGTTCTCGTTCATTGGTGTGCTGACGCCTCCCGGGCAGACAGCGTTGACACGAATGTTCTTCGCCGCCAACTCAAGTGCCGCCGTACGGGTAAGACCGAGCAGACCGGCTTTGCTGGCGGCGTATGCGGCGTAGCCGATCGCACCCGCGGGGCCGAAAATCGACGAGATGTTGATGATGGAGCCACCGCCGGACGCCTCGAGCAGTGGTAGTGCTGCGCGTATTCCCAGGAACGCGCCGGTCAAGTTGACGTCCAGGAGCCTTTTCCACGCCATCAGATCTTCCTCGGCTATTGGGGTCACATGGATGACCCCGGCGTTGTTGACAAGGACATCAAGGCGTCCGCGCTCCTTTGCGATGGTCTTCATGGCCGACTGCCAGCTGTCTTCGTCTGAGATATCGAGGTGCAGGTAGGTCACGTCGAGTCCATCAGCTTGCAGTCGGGTGGCTTCCGCATCACCGACCTCGTCGAGCACGTCGGCGATGTACACCACGGCGCCGTCTGATGCGAGACGCCTGGCGTGTGCTGCGCCTTGTCCGCGCGAACCCCCTGTGATCAGTGCGACCTTGAACGAATTGGTCGATGAAGATACGTGTTCTGTTGTCATCGCAGGCTGGGCGTCCTTCGCTTCCTGTTTTCCGAGTTGTCATCGGGTCCGGTCTATTAGTGGCGATAAGGGGAACCAAACTCGTTGTCCTCCTGGTCGATTCAGTGTGGGCTGCCGGGCAGTGCTGAGGAGTGCGGTAACTGGACAAGACGCTGCTTTGCGAGTCTTATCAGCACCTGAGTCGCGGGCGAGAGATGTGCATCGCGTCGCGTGATAAAAGCGAATGTCTCGTACAGGGGCGGCTCGAGAGAATTCCAGTACAGCGATTTGGTCCAACCGAGAGCGTGCGCCAAGGGCAGAGTGATCACGGTATCTCCCACCCCTCGTGCGGCAAGCGCGAGAGCTGCCGCGGGTGAGTCCACCTCCACAATCGGCTTGATCGACACACCAGCGTTCTGCGCCCGTGTCAGCAGCTGTCGTCGGGTGGGGTCCATGTCTCCCCACCGGACCTCCGGCAGTATCAGTTCGGCCGCCGCGACCCGCTGAATCGACATGGTTTCGCTGACCCTGCTTCGCTCACGAGACAGATACACGGCTTCGGCGACCCATTGCACGTCACTGACATGAAGACCACGATCGTCCACCGGTAGCGCCACAAGACCGGCCTCCAGTTCGCCATCGCGGACAGCGTCCGCCACGCTCACCGAGTTCAGCCCGACAAGTCGAATACTGACAAGGGGATGCAGCGCACGGAAGTCGGCGACGAGATCGGTGTGCAGGAAATGGTGGGCGCTGCTGAATGTGCCGAACGCCACCGTGCCCCCGGTGAGGTTCCGGATGGGGCTGACGGCTTGGGCGGCTTCCTCCGCGGCAGCCAACGTGCGCTGCGCATGTGGAATCAGCATCTGTGCCGCTTCAGTCAAGATCAGCTTGCGATTGGTGCGCACGAACAACGCAGTCCCCAGTTGGCTCTCAAGCCGGCGGATCTGCTCCGACAGGCTCGGCTGGGCGATGAAGTGTGCCTCGGCCGCAGCCGACAGAGACCCATGCTCCACCGCAGACAGGAAGTACTGCAGCTGTTGAAGGGTGATCGACGTGGGCACGACCTCTCCTGGTCTAGAGCTGCCCGCAACTCGGACTCAGTGTTCGCGCGCCACGACCAGCGTCCTGGCTCAAGGGTTAGCCTTGAGCCGTTCTCTAGATCATGCCATGGACCTGAGCTCGGGGACCACGGACACTTGTGACAACGACGTCTGGCGGCTTCACACCGCTCGGCGGTCACATGCCACTCAGTCCAACCTGACGAGTCCCATCAAGGAGAGCAGATGTCTCGCTATTGCGTCATCGGTGCCGGCGCTGCCGGAATTTCGGCCCTACAGCAATTGCGCGAAGCAGGATACGAGGTCGAGTGCTTTGAGAAGACCGATCGCGTCGGGGGACATTGGCACACCGACTACGACGCGTTGCACCTGATCACTTCGCGCAACATGACCCACTTCGAGGGCTTCACGATGCCCGAGGAGTACCCGCACTTTCCGCGTCGGGACCAGGTTCGGAGCTACATCGAGTCGTACGCCCATCACCACGGGCATTACGACCTCATCAACTTCAACACGGAAGTGATTTCCGTGACCCCCGTGGATGCTGGCTCCGCTCCCGTGGGATCCGCTGGATGGCGCGTGCTCACCTCCCGCGGCGATGAGGGTGTCTTCGACGGCGTCCTGGTTGCCAACGGACATCTCTGGGACGCCTACGTGCCCGACGTTCCCGGCGAGTTCACCGGCCGGCAGCTGCACTCCAGCGAGTACAACAACGTCAACGATCTCGAGGGAGGCCGGGTTCTCGTCGTCGGCGCAGGCAACTCGGGCTGCGATCTCGCCGTCGACGTCGCGCAACACCGCCTCGAAGTGGACATCGTCATTCGCAACGGCGTGCAGTTCCAGCCGAAGACCTATTTCGGGGTTCCCCGCCAGGAGGTGCCGTTCCTGACCGGGTTCAGTCCGGAGGAACAGGACCTGCTCAGTCGCCTGCTGGCTCGCGTCTCCATCGGCGAAAACCACAACTACCCCGGAATGCCTGCCCCGCAAGCGCAGACGCTCGCGGGTGGCCCCACCACCGTCAACGACTTACTTCTCTACTGGATCCATCACGGACGGGTCCGTGTCGTGCCGGGCATCAGCCACTTTGACGGGCGTACGGTGCACTTCACCGACGGCACCTGCCGCGAGTACGACTCGATCTTGTGGGCGACCGGATTCAACGTCAAGCTCCCCTTCCTCGGCGACGACCAAATTGCGTGGCGCCAGGGAGTTCCCGTGCGGCGTGCGGGAGGCATCCTCCCAGAGGGGGTGGAGAAGCTGTACTTCGTGGGCCTCATCGCTCCCAGGGGGCCACAGATCCCGATTTACGGCGCTCAAACCAAGTTGATCGTTCGGATGATCAGGCTCTACGAGGAGGCAGGGTGGCACGGCTTCGCGCTGGCCAACTACTTTGCCACCCTGCAGGAGCCCGAACTCCGCATCGACATTGTGCGACCTGTCTGGCTCGAGCAGATGGCCGACACCGAACGGCTGCTGACAGCGCTCGAGGCAGCGCCGATGACGCGGATTGAACCCAGCAGCGCCGGGATCGCGAAGTGACGGTTGCGGCGCTCGGTACGAGCGGATGAACGCGGTCCTGACCGCATCAGGACCCACGATGGCTAGGAGATGAGGGTATGTCGGGCCTCGCCGTAGTGACAGGTGCGTCGAGCGGCATGGGTGAGTGCACAGCGTCGGAACTGCTGAAGCGGGGATGGACGGTCATCGCCGTCGATCGAGCGACGCCGACGCTCAAGCAAGCTGAGGATCGGTTGCGGTGCGTGGGTGCCGACGTCACGGATCGCAGCGGTCTGCAGGCAGCACTCGATGCTGCTCTTCGACCGGGGGAGTCCATTGCGCTGGTTGCCAACGTGGCCGGCGTGTACCCACCCAGCACTCTCAGCGACTACACGGAGGCCCTGTACCGGCATGTCTTCGACGTGAACGTTCTGGGCGTTCTGAACGTCATCAGCGCAGCTATGCCGCACATGGAAGCCGGGTCGTCGATCGTGAATTTCGCGTCCGTTGACGCGTTCGCCGTGTCGCCCGGCCAGCTGCTCTACGGTGCATCCAAGGCGGCCGTTGTCATGTTGACCAAGGAACTCGCTCTCGAACTCGCGCCACAAGGCATCCGCGTCAACGGCGTGGCGCCGGGCTGGGTCGATACGCCAGGCAATCAAGCCACCGGCCGCATGCAGGCCGCGGCCGCGGCGATCCCGCTCGGCCGTGTCGCCGCTCCGGAAGAAATCGCGAAGTGGGTCGTATTTCTTGCCAGCGAGGATGCAAGTTTCATGACCGGCGAAACAGTGGTTCTCTCCGGCGGAGATGTTCTCCGCTAGCCCCGGCTTCCCGGAGAACTGTTTCCGCGTTGCCGACCTCGCTGAGGTCGGTCGCGGACGGTGTTGCAAGTGTCCCCGACGGTCAGACCGATCGGGGAAGGGCAGTCCGCGTACACGACGTGTCGCGCGTAACCGGTGATCCAGGCCCGGCCATGGATAGCGGGCAACAGCATCGTCGTTACCCGCTCGCGCGCGCGTGGAGCATTCCGCCGGAAGTCTGTGCCTCGGACACCCTCGTGCGCGAAGGGCTCATGTCCAGTCCGTGCCGATCCAGCCGGGCCCCCTAGACACCGGGGCCTATTGCGCTGCCCTTATTCCGCCTTCAGCCCGACCGCTTGTCCAACAATCGAATCCATGCGCGCAGCGGCGTCGAGCACGAACTGCTGGGCCGCCGGCGCTGCCAACCGTGGATCCGTTGCCCCACAGGGCGGTGCAAGCTCATGACTATCCCGTCAACGCATGTGGGCGCACTTGGCGAAGATCGCGTTGCCCGAGCAGGCCCTGATCCCCGGCCAGGTCGACGAATCCGGTTTCTCACGGCTCGACCCGCACCCGCCGCCCGGTCGCCGCGCACCGTTCCCACCGGGGCTTGCCGCGGTGGGTGTCGTCGATTCCGAGCACAGGTGTGGGTTGCGGCTCGGCCAGCACCGCTTCGGCGTAGCGACGAAGACGCGGTGTGCGGTCGGCGATGACACCCATGGGCTTGGGCGACCTCGGCCACCGAGCGGGCCGCGTCCCCGATCCCCGCGCCGATCTGAAGAGCCATGACGGCTCTTCCCCGATCAGTGTGAGGTCGCCAACAGACTTCGGAAGGCCAAGAGCCTCCTCATGCAACGACACGTCATATCGGACCGAAACCATAACTGCCCCTTTGAAATTGAAGTTGCGGATTCCGGGCGGTAGGAAGGGACCAATGGCTGTGTCTGACGGTTCGACACTTATTGTTCGGGCTGCCAGCAGGACGGTCGCGCGTGTCGAGCGGCTCGCCGACGGGACCCGTGTGGTTCATGTGGTGACGGCGCAGGAAACGGCGGTGGCGTGCCCGTCACGTGGGGTGGTGTCCACGTCGGTGAAGGCCCTGGTGGTCACCTCCCCGCGCGACATCGGCTGCGGGCAGGACCGGATTGTGTTGCGCTGGACCTAAACCCGCTGGCGCTGCCGGCAGGACTACTGCGGGCGGTCCTCGTTCTCCGAGGCCATCGTGCAGGTCCCGGCGCGGGCGCGCACCACCCGACGATTGCGCACCCAAAGGGCTGACCCGCCAATCAATAACGACTTGAGATGACGGGGCCAGAGCGTTCGGCCGCCAGAGATTCAGCGACACCAGCCTTGCAGGGTCAGACCCCGACCTCACTTCAACCGAGAAACAAGTGCCCACACATTTGTCATTCAATCTGATGCACCGACATCGAATCGAGCCAGATGCGGCACTGCACAACACGTGGAGACTCCCTAGAGATCACGTGATCAACCGTGCCTCAGATCAAACGAGAACGGACAGGGGCTTCTACGAGTATCGAGAGTTGACCCGTGATGAGTCATGCTGGCACCGGGGCATTTAGTGTTCCGGGCCGAGTGGTGAGGACGCCACCGACGTTCGCGGCGACGATCAGGGTGATCGCGATCCAGTCGAGCGCGCCGAGCGCTTCACCGAGGACAGCGGCGCCTATGGCGGCGGCAAAGACAGGATTGACGCTCATGAAGATCCCGAAGAAGTGCGTGGGCACGCGGCGTAGCGCGAGGACGTCTGCGACGAACGGGATTACCGACGCGAGTACACCCGCGGTGGCGCCGCAGGCCAGCGCGGCGGCCGTGGGCGGGTGTGCGATCAGCGCGACGGCCCCGATCGGTACGTACACCAGAGCGGAGACCGCACCGGCCGCCGCCGATCCGTCGACGCCGGTGAAGCGTTGCCCGACGGTGCGGTTGAGCAGGATGTAGGTGGCCCAGCACCCCGCGGCGAGTAGGCCAAGGCCGATACCCAGGTAGTCGGTGGCTGGCTGGGGGCGGGTGAGCACGAGGACGCCGACCGCGGCGAGGATGGCGCAGGCGACGGTGACGCGTCGGCGCAGGCCCGTCGGCGTGGCGGTGAGGGCGCCGGCGAGCGCGACGGTCAGCGGACCGAGGAACTCCAGCGTCACCGTCAGGCCGAGGCCGATCCGGTCGATCGCCATGTAGACCGCGAGGTTCATGGCCGCGAACACCGCGGCAAGCCCGATCACGGGCATCCACTGTCTTCGGGTGAAGGCCCGCATCCGCGGCCGGCCCACGATCAGCAGGATCGTGCCGGCCACCCATTGGCGGATCGCGACGACCCCGACGGGCCCGATCACCGGGAAGGCGAGCGCGCCGATAGCGGCGCCCGACTGGTTCGACAGGGCGCTGCCGAGCATGAGTGCCACGCCGACGGCGCGGTCACGCCGACCGTCCGCCGATGCGGCCGGGGACTCTGTGTGTCGGGCTCGGATGTCGGCGTCCATGCCCCAAGGATGCAGGGAGGTGAGCGATTCGCAAAATGCATTCTGTGCGATAGCGATACGCTAAACGCATGGATGTGGAACTGCGGCACGTGCGCTGCCTCGTTGCGATCGTCGACTACGGCGGCTTCACTGGTGCGGCGGCGGAGCTCGGGGTGTCCCAGCCCGCCGTGTCGCGCGGGCTCGCGGCGCTCGAGCGGCAGCTCGGGGTGCGCTTGCTACGTCGCACCAGCCGAGAGGTCGTGCCCACCGCGGCGGGAGACCGGGTACTGGCCAGGGCGCGCCGCCTGCTCACCGACGTGGAGGACCTGATCCGGGATGCACGAGGTGGGGTCGGCAGGCTGCGCATCGGCCACGCCTGGGCGGCGATGGGAGAACACACCGTGGAATTCCAACGCCGGTGGGCAGCGCGGCATCCCGACGTCGAGCTGCACCTGGTCCGTACCAACTCACCGACGGGTGGACTTGCAGAAGGGGCATGCGACGTCGCCGTGGTGCGAACCGCCGGTGACACCCCGGGCATCGCCGACCGTCGATTCGACGACGTCATCGTCGGGCTGGAGTCCCGTTACGGCGCGGTGGCCGCGGACGACCCGCTCGCGCGGCGCCGCCAGCTGCGGCTGGCCGATCTCGTTGGTCGCGTCCTCGCCGTCGACCCGCGCACCGGCACCACCACGCCGGACCTGTGGCCGCCCGGCAGTAGACCCGAGGTCGAGGAGGTCCACGACATCGATGATTGGCTCGCCGTGATCGCCGCGGGCCAGTGCGTCGGTGTCACGGCTGAGAGCACTCTGACGCAGTACCGGCGACAGGGTCTTGTCTTCCGTCGCCTGGGTGACGCACCCCCGGTGCCGGTCCGGCTCCTCTGGTGGCGCGACGACCCGCATCCGGCGACATCCGACGTCGTCGGACTACTGGCCGAGCTTTACCGCCCTCCTGCAAGATCCCGCTGACCCGCGGGCGGCGGCATGCCGGTCAGCCTCGCCAACGTCACGGCTGCCGCGACGAAGGTCTTGCGCGCTATCCCGACGAATTTGGCGATGATGATGTCGTTGTCCGATGTGCGCCCCGTGGTCTGGCCAGAGATCACTTCACGCCCGAGGGGGTTGTCCGCCGGAGTCGCCAAGATCCAGATGACCGCTACTTGCGCAACTGGGGCAACCCCTCGGTCGCAATCTTCTCGAACACCGCTGCATCGCTGGCGTATACGGAATCCGGCACGGGCCAGTGCAGTACCAATTCCGTAAGGCCCAACTCCGTGTGCCGACCGGCCCAGTCGACAAAGGCCCCGACTGACGTCAGCGGGTACTTGGGCGATGAGCCGTGGACGAGGACCTTGTCGAGTTCGGTAACGTCTCGGCCTGCGGCGTCGCACGCCGCGGTGAGTTTCTCCAGGCGAGCCTTGACGATGCGCAGGCCGTCGTCGACTGAAATGTCGCCGATGCTCGTCGCGTCGAGGTCGGTGACCCAGCCTTGCCCGTATCGTGTCGCGAGACGAAGCCCGCGAGGACCCGTCGCCGCAACGTAGAAGGGAATGCGCGGCTTCTGGACGCAACCAGGCATGTTTCGCGCCTCGAGGACGGTGTAGTAGCTGCCGTGAGACGTCGTCACGTCCTGCTGGAGCAACGTGCTCAGCAGTGGCAGGAACTCGCCAAACCGGTCAGCCCTTTCGCGCGGTGACCACTGCGCGTTCCCCAGTACGGTGGCATCGAATCCGCTGCCGCCGGCGCCGATTCCAAGCGTTATGCGGCCTCCGGAAATGTCGTCGAGTGTCATCAGATCTTTGGCCAAGGTGAGTGGATGACGGAAGTTCGGATTGGTAACCATGGTTCCGAGCCGGATGGTTTCGGTCGCGGTGGCTGCTGCCGTGAGTGTCGGCATGGTTCCGAACCACGGTCCGTCCCGAAACGTGCGCCACGACAAGTGGTCGTAGGTGTAGGCGGCATGGAAGCCGAGTTGCTCGGCTCGTCGCCAGACCGCTCGTCCGTCACGCCACGAGTAGATGGGCAGGATGATGGTGCTCAACCGCATTTCGTAAGCCTATGAGTAGCGTGTGATCGGCCTGAGCTCCGCTATCCGATTCGCCTGCCCACAACCGAATTCGGAGTCGAGCGGATCGAGCACCGCCATGATTCATTCAGAGAGACGGTCAACACCCTGCAATTTGGGCCTTGCGGCACGAACGCGGCGGCGAGACGGTGTGTGCCTGCTGGTGGCCGTGACCCGGTAGGTCGGTGAAGCCGAGACTTTGGATTGGCGATCAGCGTCGGGTCGCGTGCAGCGGGGGAGCGCAGACATGACCGACAACAGCGGCACCAGCGCCGACGACCAATCTAGCCGGATCAGTGCGCTCGCGGCGCTGTACCGAGCGGAGCAATCGACACTCATACCCCGGTCGGCCAGACATTGCTCTCAATGGGTCTGGTGTTAATTACGGCAGGGTTGGCGAAGGTCGCGTTTGCGAGGCGACAATGCTGCAGCCGTCAGCGGAACCGTGCAATTTGCGCGGAAGGGCGGCAAGAACGATCCTCGGGCTCGCCGGTAGCCTCGAGTCGTATGGAGTCGTTTTCATGCTCATCACCCGCAAGCACGGGATACCTACTCTATCGGGCCTTTTGGATCACCGGTTGTTGGCTTGGCGGCTTTCCTGTACGGAATGTGTCTGTTGATATTCGGGGGCCGCGTGGGTATCGAGCTTCACGCGGGCACCGGCATCCCGGCGCGGATCAAATCTGAGTAGATTACCTTGTCATGCAGCCGTGATGCCGCCGCCACGCGTGTACGCGGCGTCACCGGGTGACCGGTATCGCCGGGATCGTCCAACAGTTGGGCGTGGTCATCTGTCGGAAAATCCATGCAGCACAAGGAGGTAACGAATGGAAATGTGGAATTCGTAGACGACGCCAATCATCCACGAATCAGACGGGTGTGGCCGCAGTTCGGGTCTGAGAAGTTGTACGCAAACTGGTGGTGATGATGTTCACTATGAACCGGTGGAACATACTGGCCAATAATATGTTTGGAACGCGACGCGTCAAGAGATGTCACTGTGGCGTACCGGGGTCAGCGTGATGGTCGTCGTCGAGAGGTCTTGAGCCAGGGCTACGGCACCTCCGTGGATCGTCGAGACGCGTTTCAAGCCGCAATCATGAACCAGGCGTCTACGCGGTGACGGCGCCGCAAGGACCTAATCGTCGAGTCCATGTGCGTCGCTTTGCACTGCACCCCACCGCTGTGCTGACTGGGCGGATAAGCTCTCGCGTGCCCCGCTACTGTCAGCGTCGAGCCCGCCCCACGCGTTCAGCGGCTCCATCAGCTTCAGCACCACTCCACGAGCAGTCCCCGCCAGCAGGCACGTGACCGGCAAGGTGTCGTCAGAACGGTGTATCCGCACTCACCTCACCTCGGACAGCGGATTCGACACGCGCCTGCAGATCGGCAAACAGCACGTCGACACAGATGTTTCGCGGGGCGTACCACGCCCACTACGCGGAGTTGGTCATCACGAGCCCGTTCAGCTCGCCGAGGATCGGCGCGATGTAGGTGCATGTGTCGGTGACGATGCGTACGCCCGATGCTTCGAGCGCTTCGGCGATCCCCTGGTTCTGAAATTCGTTGTACACCCACCGGCCGGAATTCACGTACATCGGCGTCGCGGGACGGACCCGGCGCCCGGCGATCAGGTCGGCGAGAGTGCGGAACTCGGTCAGCGAAAAATGCGGTGTACCAACGCAAACCGCGGCCAGTGTGCCACCGCGACGAGTACACAGCTGGGTCCAGGCGCGCCGAAGCTCCTCGACGGTGACCCGGTACAGGTCTTGCGTTGACAGCCCAGCGCGGTGTACAGGCCCATCAATGTGCGGGCGTTGTCGGCCAGCTCGTCTGTGCCATTCCAGTTCCGCGGATGATGCAGCAAATCGACCGAGCCCACGTTCAAAGTCGTCGGCACGCTCACGCGGGCACCGCCGTCGACGAGAGCCCGCGCCAAATCGATCGACACCGAACCGACGTAGAGGCATCCGTCGACGTGAGCGCCGCGCGGCGGCCTGACAACCGTCGTTAGGACGGGAGGATCGCGTTGAGGTCCCAGGCCTTCGCGTGATCCGCCGGGAGGCGCAACAAGATGCCGGTGCTGGTGCGTTCGGCGGCGAACCTCTTCCCGCGCTCTTCGCCGAGGTAACGCGCAGCGATCTCTTGCCGGGCCTGCTGCGCGCCGTCCCGGGT
>Ga0207688_10000391_pt1 | contig 20567 bp, 18 predicted proteins | sample KBSMiscanthusM4_FD_184296 | JGI IMG/M metagenome (GOLD analysis project Ga0207688, IMG submission 184296) | Miscanthus rhizosphere microbial communities from Kellogg Biological Station, Michigan, USA - M4 (SPAdes) (version 2) | ecosystem: Host-associated > Plants > Roots > Rhizosphere ...
ACGAGTACCTGACTTTCGTCGTCTCAGTCCAGGGTGTGGCTACGGGGCTGGCAACGCTGATATGGCTGCTGGTGGCCAGCAGTCCCGACCAACGCGTCGCCGCGGAGGCCAACCATGTCTGAACTCGCACTGCGCCAGCGCGGCGATCGCGCGGTGTTCGGAGTGGTGTTCCTCATGTTGTTCGCGTTCTCGTACAGCGAGCAACTTGTTTCCGGCCTGTTCCCCGTCGTCGGCGGCGGAAGCCAAACCGCGTGGCGGGTCGCGGTGGTCGTCGTGGACGTTGCGGTGCTGGGCCTGGTCGGGCTGATGAAGGGCGTCGTCACCCGGGCCGACGGCGATGCGCCACGGTTATGGGGCTGGTGGTGGACGGGTGTCGCCATCCTCATCGCCGTCGATGTACTTCGACTCTTCCCCGTCGAGGCAATCGGTCTCGACTTGCTGACCGCGACCGTCTACGCCGCCGCGATGGGCTTGACGATGGCGGCGTCGCTGAACGCCGATCCGCTTGCGCTGTTCAGTACTGCGCGTCGGGTGGCATTGCCGACGGACTGGGCGCGGGTGCGCGCAGTCGTACCGCTGGTGTTTGGGACCTGGCTCTGTTACCTCGCGGCGAGCGCGTTCGTCGATTACTTCGACCTCCGCGCCGTGCGGACCCTTGACCCGGCGACTGCGGACAAGGTCGCCGAAATGCCGATACCGGAACAGATGGCGGTGCTGTCTCAACTATGCCAGGGAGCGATCAGCCCGGTGTTCTTCGAACTGATCGTCGAGGTGCTGCCGGTGTTGTTGCTGACCCTCGGTATCGAGTTCAACTACTTCCGAAGGACTTTGACCGACGCCGGCCAGCGCGCCGCGACCGCGGCCACCGTGACGGTGATGGCGGCAGGCCTGGTCGGAGCGCTCTCGACTCTCCCGTGGGATGGCCAGGGATGCGGTGACGTGTTGTCCAGCTGGCACGAGTACGTGGCGTTCCTATTCGCCGTGCAGGGCGTCTTCACCGGGTTGGCGACTCTGGTGTGGCTGCTCGTTGCCAGCACACCCGACGTTGCCGCTAGCCGCGCCTGATCGTCTTTCTATCGGCGCAGGCCAAGGCATTCCCGACCTCGCGTTCAATCCGGGCAATGCTCAGATCTGCTGTCTTGCAGCCAATATGCTCTCGATCATTTACCTGTCTTCGCCGGTCACGCAAAGCCGAAACTCCGTTCTTGACATCCGCCCCGAGTCGGTTCGAGTCCGATTGGAGGCACTCCGTCACGACAGGTCACCACACTCACGGGCATCGCCTGGCAATCTCGAATAGCCGCTTGCACCCGGACACGGTCTGCGGTGATCGAGTCGGTCACGACGCCGCGTCGAGCGCTTGGGCCCGGGTGTGCGGCGGCCTGAAACAGGTACTGGACTACTCGTGACTGTTGTCTCGTTGAGCGCATACTTCCGGTTATCAGGCCGTAGGCCTGCGGCATATGTCAACTAACCGGGAGAGTCATGGCAGAACGCACGGTATTTCACGACAGTGTCACGCCACTGCCCGACAAGCCGGGGGCCGCGCCGCGGGGCTTGATAGTGGCCGCTGCCGAACCCGATACCCGTAACGAGCAGATGACTGTGTTGTTCTCGCTGGAAATTCCCCCCGAGAAGACCGCCGAACTTGAAGAGCGCGTCGCGCGGGGCGAAGTGGTGTCTCCGGACGACCTGCAGCGGGATTACGTGCCCAACGCCGCCGACCGCGACAAGCTGGTGAAGTGGCTCAAGACCCAGGGATTCGACGTGACGGGAGTGTCCCACGACGGGACGAGCGTCTACGCGCGCGCCTCGGTAGAGCAGATCGAGAAGAGCCTTGCCGTAGACATGGTGCGTGTCACCAAGGACGGGGTCGCCTACACCGCGGCCAAGAATGCCCCAAGCCTGCCCAGTGACGTCGCGACGGGTGTGCACGCCATCATCGGTCTGCAGCCGTTCCGCCAAGCTCGCAAGCAGAGCCGGATGTGCATGCCCCACAATGGCAACCGCGCCTCGCTGACCGGTGCGCCATCGCGCGGACGGGGACCCGCCACGGCAGCCGCGCCCGCGACCGTAATCGACAACGCACCGCCGTACATCGTGCCGGAGATCCTCAAGGCGTATGGCGCGGACGGATTGAGTGTGACCGGGAAAGGCCAGACGATTGCAATTCTCATCGACACGTTCCCGGCCGATGCGGACGTAAAGGCCTTCTGGGCCAACAACGGGTTGCCGGCTTCACGCACCAGGGTCGAGAAGGTAAACGTCAAGGGCGGCCCGCTGCCGCCTCCCAGCGGTGAGGAGACGCTCGACGTCGAGTGGGCCAGCGGCATCGCATCTGCCGCCAAGGTGCGTGTGTACGCTTCGGGGACACTGCAATTCGTCGATCTGGACCTTGCGCTCGACCGGATCCTTGCCGACCTGCCCAGCCATCCAGGAATGCGCCAATTGTCAATCAGCCTTGGGCTCGGCGAGAAGTTCATGGGGGGTCCCAACGGCGAAGTGCGCACACAGCACCACAAGTTCCTGCTGCTGGCAGCGGCGGGCGTCAACGTCTTCGTGTCCTCCGGCGACGCCGGCTCCAAGCCCGACGACACCGGGCACAGCGCCACCGGGCCGACGCAGGCCGAATACGAGTCGTCGGACTCGACGGTCGTCGGTGTTGGTGGCACGACCCTCAAGCTCACACCTACCGGTGCGGTGAAAAGCGAGGTCGGATGGACCAGCAGCGGCGGCGGCAAGAGCATTTTCTTCGCGCGCCCCGCGTGGCAGACCGGCAAGGGTGTGCCGGCCGGCCGGAAGCGGTTGGTGCCCGACGTCAGCCTGGCGGCCGACCCGAGCACCGGCGCGTTCTTGGTGCTCAACGGGACGGTAGTGCAGATGGGTGGAACCAGCTGGAGTGCACCGGTGTGGGCCGGCTTCTGTGCGCTGCTCAATGAGGCGCGCAGCAAGGCACGAAAACCGTTCCTGCCGTTCCTGAATCCGCTCCTTTACCCACTGCAGGGAACAGCGTGTTTCCGCGACATCAGGGTGGGCAACAACGGCGACTTCAGCGCTGGACCGGGCTACGACCTCGTGACCGGGCTCGGAGTGCCCAACGTCAAAGAGCTGATGAAGGCGCTGACGTAGGCACGCACCCGGACCGTAGGAGTGACCGTGGCCGTTCTCACCAAACAGGCGCAACGCAAGGTTCAGCAGGTCATCGATGACAACGCCGCAGAGCTGCGATCCATCCCGGGCTTCGTCGCGGCTGAGCCCGGATTCCCGCTCGTCGACGGCACTTTCGTCACCAAGCCGGCGATCATTGTGCTGGTCAACCACAAAAGGCCGCTGTCACATCTCCTCGACGAGGAGCTCGCGCCGCGCCGGCTCGGCGGCTACCCGGTGCACGTCATGCAGGCCGACCCGCTGCGCCAGTTGCAGGAGCTCGACGCGGCCGCCAAGGACAGGCTCGCGACCGCGGCGTCGGCCACCTACACCTATAGACCGATCGAGGGCAATCCGATCGATAAACCCGTCCTTGTGTCCAGACCACTGCTGTGCCACGTCGGGCCCGATGCCGGCTGGCCGGTCCTGCAACGATTTCTCAAAGCGGCGAAAAAGACACTCTCGGTGGCGATCTATGACTTCAATGCCGCGTACATCGCGAAGACACTGATCGAGTCGGCTGAGGCGAAAGACCTCGACATCACGGTTAATTGGGACAACACCCCGACGATCCCCGATGAGACGGACACATTCAAGACAATCAGGCGGAAACTGAGGCAGCGGTTCCACGACGCCATCGTGCAGACCGGCTCCGGTCGCCGGTTCGCCAACTCCTATCACGAGAAGGTCGCCGTTCGAGACTCGAGTGCCTTCTGGTTGTCCAGCGGCAACTGGACACTGAGAAGCCAACCCGACATCGACCCCGTCGAGCATCCCGAGACCGGTGCGGGCATGTACGGCAAGTACAACCGCGAATGGCATGTCGTCGTCAGCGACAAGCAACTGGCCAAGGTCTTCGAAACTTATATCCGCTACGACTTCGAGCAGTCGCTGCGGGAGGCCGAAGAAGACCGCGACCGGGCCAGACCCGCCGTCGCGGCCGCGCTGCCCGACCTGTTCGTTCCGATCGAAGACGTGCTAGACCCCGCCGCGCTGGCGGCCAAGCCCGTACCGGTGGCGCCGCTAAACTTGCCGAGCGACGGCGGTGCCATCGAGATCCAACCTGTCCTCACCCCGGACAACTACGTCGACCGGGTCACGTCGCTGCTCGCTGCGGCGAAGCGGTCGGTCTTCATGCAGTTCGCCTACATCAATTACAGCGACGACGCGGCCGACGCGCCCTTCACGGCGATGCTCGAGATGCTCAAGGCGATCACCAATCGGGACGACATCGACACCCGGATCATCGTCGACCGTCGCGACGCGGCCGCCAAGGTCGGGGTGCTGGTCAAGCATGGGTTCAACCAGGCTGTGTTCCGCCAGCAGACGAACATCCACAACAAGGGCATCGTTGTGGACGGAAAGGGGGTGCTGGTCAGCAGCGCCAACTGGTCCGGCGACGGGGTGCTGCGTAATCGTGACGCCGGGTTGATCATCCGCAACCGCGACATCGCCGCCTACTACGAGCGCGTGTTCCGCGACGACTGGGATAACCGCGCCACGAAGATCGCAGAACCCCAGCCGGCGATGCTCGCCCCAGCCGGCGCGGCGACCCCGCCCGGCATGGCCCGGGTCTCGTGGCATGACTACTTCGACAGCTGACAATCCGGTGTCCCGCCAATCGGCGGGGCTTGCGCAAAGGAGATGACAATGGCCATTTCTCGGGTCGAAGACTTTGAATAGTCCTGTCAGGCAACATGATCGAGTCAGAGGGCCAAACCAAAGGCCCAGCCGAGGCCGCCTATCGCGCCGGCATAGCTGGCGGTCGCGTGTGAAATCGCCAGAATCCGAGCCTTCGGTCGTGCACACTGACGAGGTGAGCACCGCCACCAAAGTTGCACGGAGATCGGGACGATTACGGCGCGCGTTGGCCAACCGACGACTGCGCGCCGTCGCGAAACGGGTGGCCGACGAAAGGCGCTGGCATGCAAGCGAACATGACAGTCCACGCAGTAGTGGTTCGTGGATGCAGCCCTTCCTTTCGTCCGATAGACATCTTGCGCCTCGAAACCGGGGCAAGAATTTCTGACATCCGCAGGGGGAGATGACGATGAGCGCCGAGCAGCAACAAAAACTGGATTCGCTTTACGCAATTGACAACGTCCTGACGATCAAGATCACGATGCCGCAAGGTGATTGGGATGCGGTGCGAACCGAACAGCCGAAGGGAGGCATTTGCAACTTCGAGTGGAAGGGTGGCGCCCGATTCACGTGGCGAAGAGCGACGTCGGTCGAAATCTCGGGAACGAGCTTTCCCGCGCGGACCACATTCACCGAGGTGGGCGTGAAGAAGAAGTCGTTCTGTGGATCACTCCGCAGCGACAAGCCATGCCTACACGTTGACTTCGGTAGGTTCAGAGATGCAAACGTCCCGGCGATCGAAAACCTGATCGGGACACGCTATATCACGCTCAACAACTCCATTCAGGATCCGTCGTATATCCGGCAGCCGTTGGGTTACAAGTTGCTTGCGATGGCCGGGTTGCCCCATTCACGCTGCAATTTTGCCCGGGTGTTCGTGAATGGGACGTTGGTCGGCCAAGGGCTCGGTGGCGTCAACAGCCCGGGTATCTACGTCAACGCCGAACCGGTCATGAAGCGCTATATCGAGCGCAATTTCAATGGAAACATGAAGGGCAACCTGTACGAAATCGAGCATCACGATGATTTCGTCAAGGAGCGCCTGGATTTCATCTCGGTGGAAGACCTTTCCCGGTTCGAGAACAAGGCCGACCTGAAGTTCGCGGACGAACACATCGCCACCCACGGGGTTGGCGGTGCGGCCCAGGTGCTCGATCTGGAGCACTTCATCAAGCTCGATGCGATGGAGTTCTATCTGAAGCATTGGGACGGCTATGCCGACAACACGAACAACACCTACATCTATAACGACGTGACCGCCGTCGAGACACCCGGCGTTGACAACGTGAAGTTCAAATTGATCCCGTGGGGCATCGATCAGACCTTCCAGCCTGAAAGACCGTTCAAGCTGGGCCGCGAGGGGCTGATCGGCAAGCTTGTGCGCAACGATCCCGCCCGCCGTAAGCAATTGATCGACCAGGTGGCGACCTTCCGGAAGACCGTCTTCGCCCGCGAGGTCCAGCAGACGGTGCTGAAGCCGCTGATCGACAAGATGGAGGCGCTGCTCGTTGACTTGGGTGTGCCCAATGCCGTATCTGAGATCGCGATAGTCCGCCAGCAATTGCGGCTGGCCGAATCGGTCGGCTACATCTGTGCGGGGCTGCCCGACGCCAGTGCGGTTTATATCCTCCACCAGCGCACCGGCGAATGCATGCACGCCAGCAACACCGAGACCATTCCGCCGGGTGTCGCCGATCCACTGAACTTCGAGGTGTACCACCTCCCCTTCAGGGACGACAACGACAAGTCGGATCTCTGGGTTATCAACACGCTCGGAAATGGGAGGTCGCTGACCAACCAGGCTTTCGGCCGCGTGCTTCATGCCAGCAACACGCTGGTGACACCCCAGGGACACAAATATCTCTATACCTGTCTACCAAGCAACACCGACCATGCCGAAGAATTTGCGATTGTGCCGGTCAGGCCGCAGGACGACGATGAGTTCTCCTTTTCCGGCTACTTCAATCTGACCAGCGTCAGGACGAATATGGGGGCAGCGTTTGGCGAGGACATCACGCCCGCGGGCAGGGCACGGATCCATCAGGAACCCGGCGGGTCGAAGCTGTACCTCTACTGATCAGAGTCACCAGTTGCGGGCCTTGACTACCGCATAGCCACCGCGGTCGTCGACGACGAGGATCTTCCTCTTGCCGCCGCTCGAGAACGTCGTGACGCCCTCCGGCTTCATGGACTGATGAAACTTCACGTCAATGAGCGTGACGTTGTCACCGCCGTCCCATGTGCATAGCTGAAAAGGTTCGTCGCCCCGGGAGAGCGAACGCCCAAGCAGAATCAGGAAGTCTCCAGCTTCCTCATCGTAGGAGATGTCCCGGATTCCCTGCGTCACTGTCGGTTGCGGTATGCGTACGTGCAGCACAGATGGAGTCTTGAGTGCTGCCGTTGTCCACGCGGCTACGCCGACGTCGAGGGGCACCCGAATGACCGTGACCAGTCCCAGATTCGCCGGCCCACGCAGACCGAACAGGAGTGCGTTCACGTGCGGATCCCATGCGAGGCCTTCGATGTTCAGTCCGCCCGCATCCGGTTCCAGTGCGCCGGCCTCCGCGAGCGACGGCTCGTGCGAGAGTAACCAGGAGCGGAATCCGAGCATCGCTTCGGCGTGCAGGTCGCCGTCGGCGGTGTATCGCACCCGCACCAATCCGTCGTTGATGCGTCGCTGTCCTGACCCGGCCGCGTTCGCGACACAAAGCGAGGACGCGGCGATGAGGAAGGTCTCGCCATCTACGTCGACGCGTGTAAGGCCTTCGGGATCGCCCAACTGTCCCTCAGCCACGCCGAGAAGTCGCCGCCGCCGAATCCGTTGGACATGTAGATCGTCGGCGTCGAGCGCGAATTCGAACAAGGACGCCGATTCATGATTGTCGACGAAGACGAAGCGGCGGGGACCCACTGGGACGACGCCTGAGGCGTTGAAGGGCACCCCACCGTCCTTCTCGGGGAACTGCGTCGACCTTATTTTGCGTCGGAAGGTGCGACTCGCAGCACTCTTGAATGAGTGAAACGCTGCGGCGATCGTCGCGGTCCAGCCTGGCACGTCACCAGTATCACGCCCGGACTGCCGCATCCACGCCGATCGACGCGCTTTGATAACAAGCTGATCAAGCGGCGCGCGCCATGCACGAATCGTCCCCGTGTCACTGCTAGCTTGCCGATCGTGAAGCCGTGGCTTGGTCGAATCTGCGTGGTGGTCCTCGGGGCACTGGTACCGGTCCTCGCCATTATCTCGGTTGAAACACCGACCGCCGCAGCGTATTCACGCGAAGGGCTGCCCTTGGAGTCTCTCGACGTGCCATCGCCGTCGATGGGTCGAAACATCCGCGTTGAATTTCAGGGTGGCGGCCCACACTCCGTCTACCTGCTCGACGGGCTTCGGGCCCAGGACGACGCCAACGGCTGGGACATCAACACGGCGGCCTTCGAGTGGTTCTACCAGTCCGGAATCTCGGTCGTCATGCCCGTCGGTGGGCAATCCAGCTTCTACTCTGACTGGTACCAACCGGCGACAGGAAGCGCAGGAACCGTTACCTACAAGTGGGAGACATTCCTGACCCAGGAGTTACCCGCGTGGCTGGCGGCCAACAAAGGACAGGCACCGACGGGCAATGCGGTCGTCGGCCTGTCCATGTCGGGTAGCGCAGCATTGACTCTCGCCGTCTGGCATCCGACGCAGTTCATCTTCGCCGGCTCGCTGTCCGGGTACCTCAATCCGTCAATGGGCTTGTGGCCCATGCTCATCGGCGTTTCGATGAAGGACGCAGGCGGCTACAGCGCGGCGAACATGTGGGGGCCCACCAGCGATCCCGCGTGGCGTCGCAACGATCCGATGGTCAACATCAACACATTGGTGGCCAACAACACGGCGCTGTGGATCTACTGCGGCAACGGCGTGACCTCGGATCTTGACGACGGCTCGAATTTCGGTGCGCAGTACAGTGCCCAGGTCCTGGAGAACATCACGCTGTCCACCAACAAGGAATTCCAGCAGAAGTACGTCGCGGCGGGCGGTCGCAACGCGGTGTTCAACTTTCCCACCGACGGCACTCACAGCTGGGGATATTGGGGCTCGCAGCTACAGGCGATGAAGCCAGACCTGGTGCGGATTGTCGGCGGGCAACCCTGACTAGCCGAAGTGTGTCCGCGGCCGCGCAAGCCGCAAGCCGTCGACGGTGATGTCGAGCTTCTCGTTGTAGAACGCGACCATGCCCGCGATCGGCGCGACGGCCGGCAACGGATAGTGATACGTCCAGGCGAGGTCGGGATGGACGGTATCGCCGACGCGCACCGACCAGTAGCCCGACGTCACGCCCTTGTAAGGACACAGCGAGTGCGCGTCGGACGGCTCCAAGTGCTCGAAGGCAACGTCGGACCTGTCGATGTAATACCGTGTCGGCAAACCGGTTTCAAACAGCAGCACGGGGCTGTGTGTGTCCGCAAGCACCACTCCGTCCAGCTCGACGGTGGCATGGCGATGTGAGCGCAGGGCATCCACCCGAACGTAAGGGTTGCGAGGATGACCGTAGATTGGCTCGTCCTCCTCGAACCACCTCAGCGGATCCCAGTCGAAGTGCACCAGTCCGGCGACGGGGCCGTCACCGTCGTCGAACACCCGCGCGGCCGACTCATACGTCAGCCCGTCCGCGACCAACGAGAACGTCCGCGACGGCCCGAACTGAACCTTCTGAGCGTGGTCCTCGTCACGCAGGAACTCGGTTCGGACGTCTGCTCGCGGGATGTAGTACTGCGGGTAGTACGGCACCTCCCATACATACCGCGCCGACGTCGTGTCGAAGACCAACTCGTGGCCGAGGAAGCCGCGGACCCGCCGCGGCGCCGGTTCGACTCGTCCGCGAACCGCGGCCATCTGGGGATAGTCGGGTGCCGGACGCTCGGATGTAGTGCTCACGCCTCCATGATGGCCTGAGAGCACCGCGGCGACCAGTGCGGTCAGGCCTACAGTGGACTCATGCGCATTGCCCTCGTCGTGGTTGGTGTGGTCGTGACCCTGTTCGGATTGCTGTGGGCTCTGCAGGGCTTCGGCGTCGTCGGCGGTAGCCCGATGAGCAACACCACAACCTGGTCCATCATTGGTCCGATCGTTGCGTTGATCGGCATCGCCATCGCGGTCGGCGCAGCACGGCGCAAGTCCTAGGACTTTGACGCCGGGCTGGCTGGTTTCGTCGAGCGACGGAGGCGACCCGAAGGCTAGCTACGACTAATCGCGATGTAGTGCCGTACCGCTAGAGCGCGTCGCATTGCTCTACCGTTTGCGTGCCAATTCCATTGCAGCTAAAGGTGATTCGGCGTAGCTTCGACGCCATGGCAGTTGTATTGAGACCCGGCGACAGCAACGATCTTGTCCGACTCCTGCAGGCCCGGCTGAATCGCGACTACCCGCTCTACTCCAACCTGGTGGTCGACGGCAGCTACGGGCCGCGCACCACCGCAGTGGTCAGAGAATTCCAGCGCCGTGCTGGTCTTGTTGTCGACGGTGTCGCGGGCTCCCGAACCCTTGGACGGCTCGGACTGAACTTCGACCAGCCCCCGCCGTTGCCCACAAATCTGCCGTTCTTCTACTGCGCATCCGGTACCTGGGCGACGCCGTTCCAGGGACCGCCGTTCGACGTCGGCTGGCGCGTCGAACAGATGGGCCTGGTCCGTAACCAGCCTGTCGGATACCCCGCCGCGGGATTCCTGTATCCCAACCCGTTCCTGAGCTACAACGAATCCGTTGCCGACGGGGTCGCAGAACTGATGCGGCTGATCCTGATGAACGCCGGGCAGTTCTATCTCTGCGGGTACAGCCAGGGCGCCGAGGTCGTAGTGCGCACGCTGCGGCTGATGCTGCCCGGTCAGCCGCTGGCGCACCGCGCCGGCGACCTGCTCAAGGTGATCACGTTCGGCAGTCCCTGTCGCCCGCCCGGCCCGACACTACTCGGCAACAACCCACCGGGATCCGGCATATCCCGCATCTACACGCCTGAGCAGTTCCGTTCGCGCACATACGATTTCGTTTTGGACGGCGATATTTACGCCACGGCGACCGACGATACCCTGTTGCACCTCGGCTACGAGGCGCTAACCCCGCTCGAGCTCGATCTGCCGTTCGCGCTCAAGATCTTCACCTTGATCCAGAGCAACGAGTTCCTCGCGCTACTCAACCTCGCCAACACACCAGAGAACTTCGCGAAAGTGGTAAGAACCGCGATCGTCGTCGGCGACTTTCTGATCCGCAACCCGCACATCCACTACAACGATTGGCCTGCCTTCAACGGGGTCACCGGTGTCGACCGCGCGGTGCAGATCGTCGCGACGGGCTCGACGGGCGGTCCGTGACCCGATTATGGAGGTGTGTGGAGCGACTGGTGGACGATTCCAGCCGGCATCGTCGGCGGGCTTGTTCTGGTCTGGGCCGTTCTCGTGGCCACGTTATATCTGACCAAACCCGGCGAATATGACCTGAAGGAGGCCATGCGGCTGCTGCCCGACCTGATACGCCTGGTCAAGCGGTTGGCCGCCGATCCTGACACACCCCGCGGCGTCCGGATTCGTCTTGCGCTGCTGCTGTTGTATCTCGCCCTGCCGATCGACCTGATTCCAGACTTCATCCCGGTGCTCGGTTACGCGGACGACGCGATCATCGTCGCGTTGGTCTTGCGGTCGGCCACGCGGAGTGCAGGGCCCGACGCGATGGCCAAGCACTGGCCGGGCACCCCGGAGGGGCTGATCGCGCTGAAACGGCTGTGCCGATTGAACGATGTATAAACGACTGTGATCCAGCTAACACCGCATCGACAATTGATTGTTTCCGGTAAGCCCCGCCCGGTGGTTGTCGCACCAACGTGTGCGGTGGGCGAGTGGCATGTAGAAGTTTGCTGACGTGTCGGGTGTGATCTAGCGCTCACTTTCGCTGCAAAACCATAAGAATCCGTTTTCTGAATGCCGTCCGACGCAGATCAACAGTGGATTGCCATGCAGCTAAACACGCATGTTGACAACATAAATCGCGTTGCCGGCAGAATATTACAACTGCATAACGAAGAGTTTCCTAAGCCCCGTCTGAGAGCTTTCGCCGGATTCCCGCTGATCGCCGAAGCCATCCGCTCGTTACACGGATTTTCGTCGCTACACTCGACCGAGATTGCGCCGGACAGGCGCAGATAGATCTGCAATCTAGGGCCGGTGCACGCCCATACCGGCGGAGGTACCGATGAAGATGGCTAACTTTTTGATACCAAATGGCACTGCTGATTCGCGTGTGAATGACGAGGCGCATGTGGATCCAGCCGTCGCACCCATGGGCGCTGTCGCGGTCCGGCGAGGCCCGATCGGCGACATCGCCGCCAACGGCGTCGTCGTCGTCACCAACTACGGCGACGACAGCGTTTCGTTCCTCAACCCCCAAACGCTCATGGTCGAGGACAGCATCGGCGTCCCCGGTGAGCCGTTCGCGGTGGTCGTGTCCGACGACCGGGCCTACGTCAGCACCTCGTCCGCGAGCTACGACGCGGTCTCGGTGATCGATACGAACACCAAAACCGTCATTTCGACCTACCCGCTGGCCTTCGGCGTCACCGCCCTGGCCATCAGCCCGGACGGTAAGCGCGTCTATGCCGGCCGGACCGGAAACGACCACGTCGACGTCGTCGTCATCGATACCACCGCCGAGCGGGTTGGCACCGTCGACATCGCCACCGGCGCAGGCATCGGTGTGGACGCCATCGCGGTCGACCCCACCGGTAAGCGCTTGTACGTCGCGACCACCGATGCCCGAGGCAGTCAGCTCGTTGTCGTCGACGCCGAGACCACGCGCGTCGATCGCAAGGTGTGGGTCGGCCCGCCGATCCGCGACGTCGCTTTCGCCGACGGCACCGCTTACGTCCTCACGTCCGATCGGACCCACGGCGGCGCTGTCAGCGTCATAGACATGTCGACCAATCGGGTCATCTACACCGTGGAACTCGGCATCGGCGCCCCCACCCAGATGACCCTGAGCCCCGACAAGACCCGCGCATACGTCGTCGACTACGACCACGTCGCGGTGCTGTGCACGCTGAACCACGAGGTCGTCACCACGGTCTCGGTCGATGCCCGGCCGTCCTGCGTCACAGTGGATTCCGACGGCGACCGGCTCTACGTCGCCGACTATGCAGGCGACGTCAGTGCGTTCTCCATCGCCTCGACCCTGCCGCTGCTGCACTCGCAGCTCATCGCGCCTACCGACCCGATCGCGCTGCCCGCGCCGCGCGAATTGGAGGTAGCGTCCAGCTAGGCGTGGTGCTATCCGCTGTCGGCCAGCCGCTTGAGCCACTCGGTGAGCAGGTGACGCTCGGCGGACGTCAACGGCAGGTCTTTCTTGTCGCGCAACACTTCTTGCAAAGCTACCGCGCGGCCTGCCAGTTCGGGGGTGGCCGAGCGCGTGCGTGTCGGCTCAGTGGATATCGCGGCCATCATGTCATCGAAAATGATCGACGAAAGTTCCGGATCACGCTGGCCCGGCTGTGTGCCGATCTGGATGAGAATGAATCCCGCTCCGCAAGAACGGAAGTAGGCCGTCGCTCGTTCCACGCTCATGCGCAGGCGGCCCTGATCTCCGAGGCGGCCGATGACCTCGGTCAGTAGCTCGACGGTCTCCGCGGCGACCGGCACGGTGCGTCCTGGCCGGCCCTGGCCAAAGGTGAGCACGTAGCAGTCGGGCTGGTTGAGTCCGAATTCTGCGTGCAGATCCCACAGGTCGCGCAGTTCGACGGCCGGATCCCTGGAGGCGTCGGTCAACAGCCGCTTCTTTTCCAGGTAGCCCTCCAAGACGAAGCCTGCGACGGCGTCGAGCAGGCCGTCCTTGTCGCCGAACTGACGGTAGATGGTCGGCGGCTGCACACCCGCGGCGGCGGCTACCGCCCGCGTCGAGACCGCTTCGATGCCCCCCGTCTGCAACAGGTCGGCCGCGGCTCGCAACATCCGCTCCGCGGCAGAGGTCGCCTGTTCGCGCGCCTTCGCCACGTTTCCAATGATAACTGCATCACACTATCGATGGAATTATCACTGATGCCGTTAAAACCGTTATCACTGGAATCAAGATAGGGGGTAATCGCATGTCAGAGGGGAAAAACTCGTACGACTTCATCGTCGTCGGCGCCGGGAACGCCGGGTCTGTGCTTGCCGCGAGGCTGTCCGAGGACACGGAAGCCCGTGTGCTCCTGGTCGAGGCTGGCGGTGCGACGCCGCCCGCGGCCGCCGCCAATCCGCCGGCGTGGCATACGTTGCTGCGCGGTCAGGCCGACCTGGGCCACCTCACTACCGTGCAAGCGGGCACGGGAACCGCCATTCATCTGGCCCGTGGCCGAGGGATCGGCGGTTCCTTGACGATCAACGCGATGATGTTCGCCCGCGGGCATCGGGAAAGCTACGCCGACTGGGGCCAGTTCGGCGCAAGGGGATGGACGTTCGACGACCTGCTGCCGTACTTCAAGCGCAGCGAAACGGCCGCCCACGGCGATCCGGCGGTCCGTGGGGCGTGCGGTCCGTTGGTGGTCGCGCCGGCGAGCCCGATCAATGAAGTGCTTGGCGCCGCGTTGGTTGGTGCGGTTCAGGTGGGCTACCCGCGCGCCAAGGATGTGAGTGGCGGCCTCGAAACCGGTTTTGGCCCATCAGATCTGACGATCCTGGACGGAACCCGGCAGAGTGCCGCCGACGCCTATCTGCGGCCCGCACTGGGGCGGCCAAACTTCGACCTCGTCGCTGATGCCGTGGTGCAGCGGGTGACCGTCGAAAATGGTCGGTGCACCGGGATCGAATACCGGCGCGGCGGCGGGGGAGCGATCACAGCACATGCGGGTGAAGTCGTGCTCGCTGCAGGGGGCATTGGAACGCCGCATCTGCTGATGCTCTCCGGTATCGGGCCGAAGGCACAGATTCATGCAGCTGGTGTCGGCGTCGTCCACGACCTGCCCGCAGTGGGTTCGAATCTGCAGGATCACCCGTTGACCGGCGTCATCTATCGGTCAGCCCGGTCGGTCCCGCCGGCCCGGCACAACCACGGCGAGGTGATGGGCGTGCTGCGCACCGCGGCCGATGCCGTCGCACCTGACATGCAGATCCTGTTGGTCGACTCCGCGGCTGTCATCGGGCTCGACGTGCCGGACACTTACCTGATCGGTGTCTGCGCGTTGCAGCCCCACAGCCGCGGTAGCGTCCGGCTCGCCGGGCGTGACCCCGAGTTGGTGCCGATCGTCGACCCGAACTATCTCGGCGACGATCGCGACATGGCAACGATGGTCAGAGGATTCGGGATCGCCCGTGCGATCGGGAGCGCGCCCGCGCTCAAGGCATGGCGCGCCGAGGAACTGGCGCCGGGTCCGTCGGTGGACGACGAGGAGTCGCTTCGCGGCTTCATTCGCGCGACCACGTCGTCGTACTACCACCCGGTGGGAACATGCGCGATCGGTGAGACTGCGGAATCCGTGGTCGACAGTGAGCTTCGGGTGCACGGTATCGACGGTCTGCGGGTGGTGGATGCGTCGGTCATGCCGTCGCTGCCGTCCAACAACACGTTGGCCACCGTGTACGCCATCGCCGAACGGGGCGCGGAGCTGGTCCTTCAGGGGTAGACGTCCGCGCGAACGACCGCATTTGCAGGTACTTGAGCGGCGTGTCGCTGTGCAGACACGGTCCTCCCCAGCTTGCGCGCGGGCCTACGCGCGGGGAGGAAACTAGCGCCAGGTGTAGCGGGTCTTCGGGCGACCCGCCTTGCCGTAGTCGGTCTGTCGCGTGAGCGTGCCCTCATCCGCGAGGCGTTCGAGGTAGCGCCACGCGGTCACCCGTGACACGCCGACCTGCTTGGCCACCTCGTCGGCGGTGATGCCGTCGGTGGAATCCCGGACCGCACGGGCGATCTCGTCGTTGGTCCCTGGTGCGGCACCCTTGGGAGCCACGGATCTATCTGCGCCGACCCGCAATTCGGCCAGCGCGCGGTCGACCTCCGCCTGGCTGGCCGCGTCGGTGCCGGCAGGGAGCGCCTCGCGATAGCGCTGGTAGCGCTCCAGCCGGTCCCGGAACGCCGCAAACGTGAACGGCTTGAGCAGATACGCCAGCGCGCCGTGGCCGACGGCGGCGCGCACCATCTCCAGATCGCGTTCGGAGGTGATCGCGATGATGTCCGGCGCGGGGCGCAGGCCCGACATGCCCGACGCGAGTGCGATCCCGTTCGCATCGGGCAGCCCAATATCGAGCAGCACCAGGTCGATTGGCGTCTCACTTGCCGCCGCTTCGGACGCCGCGCGCATCGCATCGCGAGCGGTGTGCGCGACGGCCGCCACGGAAAAGCCCGGCAGTCGACCGAGATACGTGCGATGCGCCTCGGCGATCAGCGGTTCGTCCTCAACGATCAGTACGCTGATCATGATTTCACCGCCACCGTCACCACCGACCCGTATGTCACGTCGGCGGTCAGCGTGCCGTTGTGTCGCTTGACCACCTGGGCGACCAATGCCAAGCCAAGGCCGTGTTGTTCGGCGTCGGAACCCGATTTCGTGGAGTAGCCCCGTTGCATGGCCTTTTCGAAGGTGCCCTTATCCATGCCGGTTCCGCTGTCGGCCACTCGGATCAGCAGCGTGCCGTCGTCCTGGCTGACCGTCACCTCGACCCACGGGTCTTCGCGGTCGCAGGCGTCCATCGCGTTGTCGATCAGGTTGCCCAGCACGGTGACCATCTCCTGGCCGGACAGCGCGAGATCGTCGGCGTTCGACGGCAGATGCGTCTCTTCGGTGACGGTCAACTCGATGCCGCGCTCGTCGGCCTGGGCCGACTTGCCCAGTAGCAGCGCGACCAGCGCGGGTTCACCGACGGCGCTGGAGAGCCGGTCTACCAGTTGTTGTGACAGCTCGAGCTCGTTGGTCGCGAACCTGACGGCCTCGTCGGCGCGGCCCATCTCCACCATCGTGACGATGGTGTGCAGCTTGTTGGCGGCCTCGTGCGCCTGCGACCGCAACGTGTCGGTCAGTACCTTCAGCGAGCTGAGTTCGCCCAGCGCGCCCTGCAACTCGGTGCGGTCGCGGATGGTGACGACCTCTGAAGGACGGGTGTCGCGCGTCCTCTTGTCGGTCACGGGGGACCGGTTGACCACCAGCACCCGGTCCTGGGTGACGTGTACCTCGTCGCGCGCTCCCGGATTGTAAGTGCGCAGGAACTCCGGCAGATCTGACCGGTCCACCGGCCCGGGCGGCAGCGCGAGCAGCCTGCGGGCCTCGTCATTGGCCAGGGCGACGCCATTGCGGTCCAACACGATCAGACCCTCGGACACCGAATGCAGGATCGCGTCGTGGTGTTCGTACATGACCCGCAGCTCGTCGGGGCGCAGCCCGTGGGTCTGTCGCAACAGGCGGCGCCGGATCGCCCACACCCCGACCAGTGCGATGGCCAATGCGCCGAGGCTCACCGCGACGATCGTCGGCACCTGCGAGCGCCAGCGGTCGGCCAGGCTCTGCTGCAGGATGCCCGCCGACACCAGTCCGACGATGCGGCCGGTGCCATCGCGGACGGGCGCGATCGCTCGGATCGATGGGCCCAGTGTTCCGGTGTAGACCTCGGTGAACGTCTCACCGCGCAGCGCAGGCTCGATGGTGCCGATGTATTTCCCGCCGATCTGAGTCGGGTCGGTATGGGTGAACCGTGTGCGGTCGGGTGCCATGATCGTGATGAACGCGATGTCGGTGTTCTTGCGGACAGCCTCGGTGACCGGCTGCAAAGTCTCAGTGGCCCTACCGGATTGGATTGCGGCGGCCGTCGAGGGCGAGTCGGCCAGAGCGGTGGCGATGCCGAGCACCTGCTGGCGCGCGGCGGCGTCACCGTCGTTGCGGGCGTCGACGAGTGCAAGCGCGCTACCGGCCAGCACCACCACCGCGATCACCAGGATCTGCAGTGCGATCGCCTGTCCGGCCAGTGACCGGGGCCACCACTTGCTCACGGCGCACCGAGTTCCTCGGCCGCGATGGCGAATATGTCGTCACCTGAACCGACAGCCACGAAGTGGCCGGCTCCCTCGACCGGATGCCATACCGACCCGGGCATTCGGTCAGCCACCGCCTTGTTGATCGGATCCGGGACAAGCCGGTCGTCCAGTCCTTGCCACATATGGACTCGCCGGTCGATCGTGGAGACGTCGAAAGCCCAACTCCGATAGAGGAGCTCAGCGTCGCGAACCAATCCGTCACTGCCGTGCGCGAAGCATTCGGCGCAGGCGTCGCCGAACGTCGTTGCGACTTGCGGCCGAAGCAGAATCTGTCGGTCATAGTCGTTGACCGATTTCCGCAGTTGTTTGACGAAGCTGTTCCGAAAGTATTCGGCGGTTAAGCCGAGGCTGGCGTACATGAGCCGGAAGCCAGGCCTGAAACGCAGCGCGAGGGCTCCGCCGAACGCGTCGATTTTCGACAGGTATTGCGCTGCCCAATTGTTACCGAATGTTCCGTAGCTGCCGCCCGCGATGCTGCTGATGTGGCGCAGTCGAGCCGGGTCGATGTAGGCGGCTGCGGCCAGTGCCCATGGGCCACCTTCCGACCAGCCCGTCACTCCGAACGCGCGGTATCCCAACGCGTTGGCGATTGTCACCATGTCGTCGGCCCAGCCGGAGTAGCTGCGCGTCTTCTGGCGACTGGACTGTCCCATACCGGGCCGTTCGACGCACACGAGTCGCAACCGGTTCTTCGAAGCGGCCCCTGCGAGCAGGCGTGCCTCGAACCGACTGCTGGGGCCGCCGTGGTTGTGGATGACGAGTGGACCCTGCGGATCCCCCACTTCGAGATACGCGAGGGTGCGGCCGTCTCGGGTTGACACCGCCTCCACGGCCACGTCGCGCACGTCGTCGTCCGCCATCTTGACGAACCTACCTCTCGGCTGCACGCCTTCGTAAGCCATCATCGCGGCGATGGCAAGATTGCTGGACCGGACTTGACCTATGTCGGCCTCGGCCGGACTGCACGTCAGCTGGAATGGAGAGGACTCCTCTCGATAAACCGCAAGTGCAGGGGTTTCCCGCCCCTGCCGCCGGGGGCACTCGACAAACTCCAAGGCGCCCATTGCGTCTGAGCACAATGCGCAAAAGCCGAAGATCGCGCATTGTGCGGGTTGTGCGCTCAAGCGAGCCACGGCGACTACCGACACATAGCTTGGGCCACAAGCAAGTTCACACCGAACTTGTTCGACACAAGAAAAGGACAGACTAATGACCATCACCACCACCGCTCGCCGGGCCACACCGAGAATCCGGATGTTCGTTCCCCCACTGCTACTGGCAGCAGCTGGTGCCGCCGCAATCGCGATCGCACCGTTGGCCGAGGCGGCCCCGACTGCACCGGCGTGCGTATTCACCGGTAACGCAAGCGTCTGCCAGACGGAGGGAAACGCACAGGTCAGTGCCTTGCCGCCGACGGTCGATTACCAGGCGCAATACCCGTTCTTCGGGTATGGCGGACTCCTGTTCCATCACCACGGCTAGCACTACTGAAACTCGAAGGGTGGTATCGCTCTTTGGCCCGGAGCGGGATGATCGCCGTCAAGGTCATCCCGCTCCCGGCAGGGCCGCGATAATCGAGCGAGGTCGGTTCGCCGAGTGAATATGTGTTGCGGGACAACAGGTATGGGTGTGATGGCGGTCCCGCAACGAATACCGGCGACGGACACCGCCGGCATCGGAAAGACATTGTCCCGTAACGTATTACGCAAAAGTTGGCGTGACGGATCACCGCGAGACTGTTGGCTCGTTGCCCCACTCCGCCGCTGAGAGGGTTGCAACCTTGCGCACGCCCCGCAGGTATTCCTCCGCCAGGCCCAGTTGTCGATCCGCCGCGGCGATGAGCGCGCAAAGGATTCGTATGCCCCTCGCGGCGGCGCGGAAGAGATCCTCGTCGCTGTCATGCGGCACTTGAGATCGGTCACTACAACGACTAGCACTTGGTTGGGGCCACCGCAGCAAGGTCTGAGCTGTTGCCCACAGGACACCGGTCCCAGCGCTAGGAGGCTCTGCGCAAGGAAGGCGAACGCCACCACCACGATGGTCATGGCTACCCCGTCTACTTGAACACAATGAACTTAATCGTGACCTGGCTCACGTCCTCGCCGAACATCCATACAGACCACTTTTGGATTCGACTCGGAGGAAAGCCATGACTACGAATTTGGACAGGCCGCCCGTACAGGAGCCGGGGCGCCGCCGCGACCGCACCCACTGGCTCTATATCGCCGTCATAGTCGCGGTGCTGGCCGGCATCGCCGTCGGTCTGGTCGCCCCCGAGGTCGGCAAGAGCGTCGGCGTGCTCGGCACGATGTTCGTCAGCCTGATCAAGATGATGATCGTTCCGGTCATATTCTGCACGATCGTGCTGGGCATCGGCTCGGTGCGCAAAGCCGCCACTGTTGGCAAGGTCGGCGGCCTTGCGTTCGTCTACTTCTTGGTGATGTCGACGTTCGCGCTGGCGATTGGCCTGGTCGTGGGCAACCTGATCCACCCCGGCAGCGGCATGCACTTGTCGGAGAGCGCCGCAGGCAAGGGCGCCGAGCTCGCCGAAAAGGCGCATGAGTCCGGCGGACTCATGGACTTCATCCAGCACATCATCCCCGACACGCTGTTCTCCTCGCTGACCGCGGGCAATGTGCTGCAGGCGCTGTTCATTGCGCTCCTCGTCGGCTTCGCACTGCAGGCGATGGGCCGCCAGGGCGAGCCGATCCTGCGCGGCATCGAGCATCTGCAGAAGCTCGTGTTCAAGGTCCTC
>Ga0207688_10000392_pt1 | contig 20508 bp, 20 predicted proteins | sample KBSMiscanthusM4_FD_184296 | JGI IMG/M metagenome (GOLD analysis project Ga0207688, IMG submission 184296) | Miscanthus rhizosphere microbial communities from Kellogg Biological Station, Michigan, USA - M4 (SPAdes) (version 2) | ecosystem: Host-associated > Plants > Roots > Rhizosphere ...
GATCTCTATCTCGAGGATGATCTTGGCGGCCGAGGCCGCCTTCAGTAGCTCGCGGGCCGTGTCGAGGTTCTCGTCGATCGGCACCGCCGACCCGTCCCACATGTGCGACTGGAACAGCGGGTTCTTACCCTCCGAGACGCGCTTCTGCGAGATGGCCAGCAGCGGCTTGACGTAGCTGTCCAGCTTGTCCTTCGGACAGTGGTCGGTGTGCAAGGCGACGGTGATCGGGTACTTGTCGGCGACGATATGGGCGAACTCGGCCAACGCGACAGCGCCGATCACCATCTCCTTGATGCCGAGGCCGGAGCCGAATTCGGCACCACCGGTGGAGAACTGGATGATGCCGTCGCTGCCCGCATCGGCGAAGCCTTTGAGCGCAGCGTTGATGGTCTCCGAGGACGTGCAGTTGATCGCAGGGAACGCGAAGGAATGCTCCTTGGCTCGACCCAGCATCTCTGCGTAGACCTCGGGAGTTGCGATGGGCATGAAACCGTTCCTCTCGCTGATCCGTGTTCTACAGCGAGTATCGCAGGAACGGTCACTACTCGGGAGTTCAGCGCCAAGCCGGTAGGCACGGTCGACACACCGACACGCGCGCAACGATTGCAGAAACGCCGAATGGCAAACACCGGAATTCGTCAACAGCTCCGTCGGACCGGGGTGGCCGCACCCGATAGCTCACATGGTCAAGACCATCCGGAAGCGCGCACGGCCCTCACCCATCGCGGCGTATGCCTCGGCGGCCTCGGCCAGCGGCCGCTCCTCGATCCACGCGCGGACACCCGACAGGACCGCGAAGTGCATCGTCTCCTCGACGTCGCGTGACGTGCCCGATGGGTGGCCTGCCACGGACAGACCCGGGGTGATCAGCTGGAGGGGTGCGATCGGCAGCGGTTCAGCGGTGACGCCGACGATGACGAGTTCGCCCTCCGGCGCGAGGCCGCCGACGGTCTGCGCCATCGCCGCCGAGTTGGCCGCCGTTGCCAGCACCACCGACGCACCGCCGACGGCTTGCAACGCCTCGGCGACGTCACTGGCCCGCGAATCGATGTAGTGGTGCGCGCCCAACTCCCGGGCGTTGGCCTCCTTGTCCGCGCCCCGCGCGATCGCGATCGTCTCGAAGCCCATCGCCTTCGCCCACTGCACTCCGAGGTGGCCCAGCCCGCCGATGCCCAGCACCGCGACCCTGTCGCCCGCGACCGCCTTGGTCTTGCGGAGCGCGTGGTATGTCGTCACCCCCGCGCAGCCCATCGGCGCCGCCTCAGCGAAGGACAGTTCGTCAGGGATGCGGGCAAGCGCGGTCGCGGGAGCGGTTACCGATTCGGCGTAGCCACCCGGATACTGCCAGCTCGGTACCTCCCCATTCACACATTGCATGAACTGTCCCCTCCGACACGCGATGCACCGATTGCAGTTACCACCGAACCAGCCGACGGCCACCCGGTCGCCGACGGCGAAGCCCTCCACACCGTCGCCCAGTTCCGCGATCGTTCCCGCGATCTCGTGGCCCGGCGTCAGCGGCCACGTCATGTTCGGGAAGCCACCGGTGATGAAGCCGGCGTCGGTCCCGCACACACCACAGGCGGCGACCACGATGCGGACATGGCCAGGGCCGGGCGGAGCGGTCTCGACGTCGACGAGGGTCAACGGTGCATTGGCAGACGCGACATGTACGGCTTTGTGGGTGGTCATAGCCGGACACTAGCGCCGCAGACGGCCCGGCACAGCCCGGAACAGGAGGGCTCACAGGGGCGCGCCGGTATCTTGGGGGGCCATGGATACCACCACCGCCGTGTCGGCGGCTGCGACCCAGCTGGCGCTCATGCCGGACTTCCTGGACCCGATCAAGCTGATCAGCTACTTCGGTACCTGGGCCCTGGTGGGGCTGTTGGTCGTCATCTTCGTCGAGTCGGGCGTGCTGTTCCCGGTGCTGCCCGGGGACACGCTGCTGTTCGTCGCCGGCATGCTGGCCGCTGGAACAGCCGCCGCTGGACAGGCCAGCTTCCAGCTGTGGCAGCTATTGGTGTTCATCCCTATCGCCGCCATTCTCGGCGGACAGGTCGGGTATTTCATCGGCCGGTACGTCGGTACCGCGATGTTCAGGCCGAACGCGCGGTTCCTCAAGCAGAGATATCTCGATGAGGCCCACGCGTTTTTCGAACAGCGCGGCCCGTTCGCCATCGTGATCGCGCGGTTCGTGCCGATCGTGAGGACCCTGGCGCCGATCACGGCGGGCGCCGCCCGGATGAGCTACGGCGCATTCACACTCTTCAACGTCATCGGCGCCGTCGCCTGGGGAGTCGGCCTGACGCTCCTCGGGTACGGGCTCGGCCAGTTCGAGATCATCCAGAAGCTGCTCGAGCCGATCTTCATCCTCATCGCGCTGGCGTCCGTCACGCCGATGTTCATCGAGTGGTACAAGCGGCGCCGGGCGGCCAAGCGGGCGGCCGGGGAGCCCGCGCCCGAGGCCTAGGCCAACGCGGCGAACAGCTCCCGCAATCCCGTCAAGGAATGCGCGGGCAGGAACAGGTCGCAGTACGGCAGTGCCGTCGCCATCGACGCGGCCAGCGGCCGGAAGTCCTTCTGCGCGGCTCGTGGGTTGAGCCAGATCAGCTTGTGTGCCCGACGACGCACGCGGGCCAACGCCCGGTCGAGTACCTCAGGCGGATCGCTGTCCCACCCGTCGGACGCGATGATCACCACCGCACCACGCAGCGAGTTGCCATGTGAAGCCGAAACCAGCTCGCCGATGCAGCTCCCAAGACGCGTGCCGCCGTACCGGTCGGTGACCTTGGCATTGGCTCGTGCCAACGCCACCTCCGCCGAGCGGTGCGACAGCGCGGCGGTCAACCGGGTCAGCGACGTCGAGAACGCGAAGACCTCGGGTCGAATTCTCTTCTGCCGCAGAGCTGCTGCACGCATGAGATGTAGATAGACCGTGGCATACGGCTGCATCGATCGGCTGACGTCGCAGACCAGCACCACTCGGCGCGGGTGTTCCCGGCTGCGGGTACGGGCCACCCGGATCGTTTCCCAGCCGGTGGCGCGCGAGGCTTTCATGGTCTGCCGCAGGTCAATCCGCTTGCCGTGCCGGTGCGGTTCGCGACGCAGGCTGCGGCGCCGGGGCCAATGGGCCAGCGACCGCTCCAGCCATTCACCGAGCAACCGGAGGTCGTCGGTATCGAACCGCTCGAAGGGTTCATCCGCCCGCACGACGATCCGACTCGGCAGGGTGTCGGGTATCCCGATGTCGGCGGCGTGAGTGTCGACGGCGGTGATCGACGCGGGGCGGGTGGTCCACGGAAGGCCACCTTCCGCGACGACAGTGGCACGGCCGGACACACTCGGGTCGGTGGCGGCGGTTGTGCCCATGCTCTGCTTGAGGCCCGGCGGATCAACGCCCAGCACGGCGTCGGCGAATACCGCCTCGAAGACCGCATCGAACGCAGCCAGGTCCTCCACGCGGTTCACCAGCGTCAGCCGCGCCGCCCAATAGAGCTGCGACCGGGTGCCCGGCCAGTCATGTCGTAGCGCCTCGACGAATCCCGCTGGGCCGCTTGCGGCCACCACCACACCACCGGTGTGCAGCCGGTTGACCAGCGCGACAGCGAATGCGGCGAGGTCGACGCCACGAAGAAGCAGGGGTGCGGTCATCGCCTCCCGCGCAGCGCCTTTCGCGCCATGCGCAGCCGTCCCAGCGTGAACACGACGGCCGCCAACAGGAAGGCGCCGAAGACGGGCGGACCGTACTTCTTGAGCGCACTGCCACCGGCGAGTTGGAGCAGATCGATGGGCTCTGATGCCTGCGGCGGGATCGGCGCCGCGGCTACGGGCGGCGCCACGCCGTTCTGGGCGGGTGCGGCCGGCGCATTGTTCGCCGCCAGCTTCGCCTCCAGCGAATCAACGAACTCGCCGAGGAGCTTCTCCGAAACCTGTTGCAGCATACTGCCTCCGAATTGGGCCAACTTGCCGACGACCTTCAGGTCGGTGTCGACGGTGACGCGGGTGTGATCCCCGGCATCGTGCAGTTGAGCCGTGACAGTGGCAGCCGCGTTGCCCGTACCGCGTGATTCCTTGCCCTTACCGTCGATCACGGCACGGTGCTCGTCGCGGTTCTGCTCGACGAAATGCACCTTGCCGCTGAACTCGCTCGTGACCGGGCCCACCTTGACCCTGACCTTGCCCAATACGTCGTCGCCTTCGCGCCCGGTCAATTGCGCACCTGGCATCAGTGGGATGACCTGTTCGAGATCGGTGAGGACGTCCCAGGCGTCCTCGATCGGGGCGCTGACGGTGAACTCGTTCGCAATCTTCATTCGGTCATTCCTCTCAGTTCGAGCTGTACTGTGCGAGCGCGACGCTGATCGCAGCGTAGTCATCGGGTGTCTTCGCCAGAGCGCCGATTCCTGCGAGCGCACGTTCGGTGTCCGCGGAGACGAGGTCCGTTACGCCCACCGCGACCAGGGCCGCCACCCAGTCGATCGTCTCGGCAACGCCTGGCGGCTTGTCGAGGTCGAGATCTCTTGTACCACTGACGAATTGAGCAGCGTGCTCAATGAGAGCGTTCGTCGCACCGGGCACGGTACGGCGGACGATCTCGGCCGCGCGGAGCGGATCCGGGTAGTCGATCCAGTGGTAGAGGCATCGCCGCCGCAATGCGTCGTGCAGGTCGCGGCTGCGGTTCGACGTGAGCACCACGATCGGCGGGCGCTGCGCCACAAAGGTGCCCAGTTCGGGAACCGTGACCGCCGACTCGCCGAGAAACTCGAGCAGCAGCGCCTCGAATTCGTCGTCCGCACGGTCAATCTCGTCGATCAGCAGAACCGGCGTGCCCGGGCCGCGGTATCGCACGCATTGGAGGATCGGTCGGTCCACCAGGTATGTTTCGGTGTAGAGGTCGGATTCCTCGATGCCTGCGCTGCGCGCTTCGGCGAGCCGAATGCTCAGCAGCTGTCGTTGATAATTCCAGTCGTACAGCGCTTCGCTGGCCGTCAGGCCCTCATAGCACTGCAACCGCAGCAGCGGTGCATCGAGCACGGCCGCAAGCGTTTTCGCGGCGGTGGTCTTGCCGACACCGGGTTCGCCCTCCAGAAGTAGTGGGCGGCCAAGCACCACGGCCAGGTAGATCGCCGAGGCGGTGCCGACGTCGAGCAGGTAGTCCTGGGCATCGAAACGACTGATCACCTCGTCGACACCGGCGAACAATGCGTCGGTCATCGGTGACCGTGGCATGCTTCTTCTCTCGGCGCGCACGCAGTGACTTTGCGGTCGGGTGCGGTCACGCCCTCGACTCGGACGGCCCGGATGACCTCGGCGAGGATGGAAACGGCGATCTCGGACGGCGTCTTCGCACCGATCGACAGGCCGACGGGTGTGTGCACGCGTCGCCGTTCGGCGTCGGTGAGGTCGAGCCCATCGAGGATCGCGCCGCCCCTGACCCTGCTTGCGACCAGTCCGACATAGCCCACGCCGGCGTCCAGCGCTGCGCGGATCACCTCGGCTTCGGGCCCGCCGTGCGTGGCAATCACGACGGCCGTGGCCTGCGCCAGGTCGGACTCGCCGTCTCGGTGCACCTCATAACCGAGCGCGGCGACCATCGCTGCCAGCGCTTCCGCGATCGGGGTGGTGCCACATATGCGCACCAGGGGGGCGGGCACCTGCGGGTCGAGGAAGATTTCCAGCGCGCCGCCGGACAGGCACGGGTTGACGACGACGCAGGCACCCGGCGCCTCGGGAAAGTGGACGTCGCCGTCGGGCAGGACCCGCAGTAGCACGCTTTCACCGGCCTGCAGCGCACCGAGTGCCGCCTTGCGGACGGAGTTCTGTGCGCAGTGGCCGCCGACGAAGCCTTCGATTGTGCCGTCCAGCAACAGGATTGCTTGGTCACCGGCATGTGCGGACGCGGGCTGCTGCGCCCGCACGACTGTCGCGTGGACGAACGGCGTCCGCGAGCGCCGCAATTGCTGGACCCGTTCGCTCATAGTCATGGTCGCTCCTCTAAATCGGCGGAGTCGGTCTGCCCTGCATCGCCTCCCAGACCCGCGACGGCGTCAGTGGCATGTCGGCGTGCCGAACTCCGAACGGCGCCAATGCATCCACGACCGCGTTGACCACCGCAGGCGGTGAGCCGACGGTCGCGGACTCCCCGACTCCCTTGGCCCCGATCGGATGGTGCGGTGACGGGGTCACGGTATGCCCGGTTTCGAAGTGCGGCACCTCGACCGCGGTCGGGATCAGGTAGTCCATCAGCGACCCGCCGAGGCAGTTGCCCTCCTCGTCGAAGGCGATCATCTCCATCAGGGCCATCCCGATGCCATCGGTGATGCCGCCGTGCACCTGTCCCTCGATGATCATCGGGTTGATCCGCGTGCCGCAGTCGTCGACTGCCAGGAAACGGCGGACCTTCACCACGGCCGTACCCGGGTCGATGTCGACAACGCAGAAGTACGCACCATACGGGTAGGTCAGATTCTCGGGGTTGTAACAGATCTGGGCGTCCAGGCCACCCTCGATACCCTCCGGCAGGTCGCCCGCGCCGTGCGCGCGCATCGCGATGTCCTGGATGGTCACCGACGCGGAGGGGTCACCCTTCACGCTGAAGCTGCCCTTGTCCCATTCCAGGTCGGCTACCGAGGCCTCGAGCATGCCGGATGCGATGATCTTCGCCTTGTCGCGGACCTTCCGCGCGACCAGGGCGGCGGCGGCTCCCGAGACGGGTGTCGACCGGCTTCCGTACGTCCCCAGCCCGAACGGCGTCTGATCGGTGTCGCCGTGCACCACATCGATGTCGTCCGGAGGGATCCCGAGTTCTTCGGCCACGATCTGGGCGAACGTGGTCTCATGCCCTTGGCCCTGGGTCTGCACCGACAGCCGCACAACGGCTTTGCCCGTCGGATGGACCCGGAGCTCGCAGCCATCGGCCATGCCCAGCCCAAGGATGTCCATGTCCTTGCGCGGCCCGGCACCGACTGCCTCGGTGAAGAACGACATGCCGATGCCCATCAACTCGCCGCGCTCACGGCGCTCCTTCTGCTCCCGGCGCAGCTCGTCGTAGCCGATCATGTCCATCGCCAGACGCATGGTCGTCTCGTAGTCACCCGAGTCGTAGACCCAGCCGGTCTTGGACTTGTACGGAAACTGGTCTGGTTTCAACAAGTTCTGCAGCCGCAGCTGCGCGGGATCCATCTTGAGCTCATGCGCCAGACAGTCCACCAGCCGTTCCACGAAGTACACCGCTTCGGTGATGCGGAACGAGCAGGCGTACGCCACCCCGCCCGGCGCCTTGTTGGTGTACACCGCTGTCATGTGGCAGTACGCGGCTTCGATGTCGTAGCTGCCGGTGAACACCCCGAAGAAGCCTGCGGGGTATTTCACCGGTGCGGCAGTGCCGTTGAACGCCCCGTGGTCGGCCAGCACATTGGACCGGATCGCGAGGATCTTGCCGTCCTTGGTGGCGGCGATCTCACCGACCATGATGTAGTCGCGCGCGAACGAAGTGCTGGTCAGATTCTCGCTGCGATCCTCCATCCACTTGACCGGCTTGCCGAGGAGCAGCGATCCGACAATGGCGCAGACGTAGCCGGGATAGATCGGCACCTTGTTGCCGAAGCCACCACCGATGTCGGGCGAGATGACCCGGATCTTGTGCTCGGGCAGGCCGGCCACCAATGCGTAGAGCGTCCGATGTGCGTGCGGCGCCTGGCTGGTCGACCACAGTGTCAGCTTGCCGGTGACCGGGTCGAGGTCGGCGACGGCGCCGCAGGTTTCCAACGGCGCGGGATGCACTCGGGGATAGACGATTTCCTGCTTGACGACCACGTCGGCCTTCGCGAAGGCTGCCTCCGTCGCCGCGGCGTCGCCGGTCTCCCAGTCGAAGCAGTGGTTGTCGGTCTTGCCTTCCAGATCGGTGCGGATCACCGGCGCGTCCGCACCGAGCGCCTTGCGTACGTCGATGACCGGATCGAGTGGGTCGTATTCGACGTCGATGAGTTCCAACGCATCCCGTGCGGAGTACCGATCCTCGGCGACGACGAACGCCACCTCTTGGCCCTGGAACCGCACCTTGTCGGTGGCGAGTACCGCCTGCACGTCGTTGGACAGGGTAGGCATCCACGCCAGTCCCTTTTCGGCGAGGTCAGCACCCGTCACCACGGCCTTGACCTTCGGATGTGCTTGTGCCGCACTGGTGTCGATGCCGACGATGCGGGCGTGCGCGTACGGTGACCGCAGGATCGCCAGGTGCAGCATGCCGGGCAGCTGGACGTCGTCGACGTAGTTGCCGCGACCCCTGATGAACCGCGGATCCTCCTTGCGCAGCATCCGGCCGTGCCCACACGGCTTCTGATCGTTGTCGGCGGTGTCTTCTGGACGCAGTTCGACGGTGGTCATGCCTTAGCCTCCACATCGGCGTTGTTGGCCGCCCACTGGATGGACCGCACGATCGTGGTGTAGCCGGTGCAGCGGCAGATCTGCCCGGAGATCGCTTCGCGGATCTCGTCCTCGGTCGGGTCGGGGTTACCGTCCAGCAAGGCCCTGGCGGTGATCATCATCCCTGGCGTGCAGAAGCCGCACTGCAGGCCGTGACAGCGCATGAAGCCCTCCTGCACGGGATCGAGCCGTCCGTCGACCTCGAGACCCTCGACCGTGCGGATGCTGTGTCCGCTGGCCATCACCGCGAGCACCGTGCACGACTTCACCGGTTCACCGTCCATGTCGACCACGCAGGTGCCGCAGTTGCTGGTGTCACAGCCCCAGTGGGTTCCGGTGAGCCGCAACTGGTCTCGCAGGAAGTGGACAAGCAGAGTCCGGGGCTCGACCTCGGCGGTGACCTGCTCGCGGTTGACAGTCATGGTGACTTGCATGGCTAGTTCCCTTCCGCGGCCGGGGCGTTACGTACGCGTTCGACAGCGGAACGCAATGTTCGGATGGTGAGCTCGCAGGCGAGATGGCGCTTGTACTCCGCGCTGCCTCGCATGTCCGTCACCGGGTTGCAGGCCTGCGCCGCATCGCGACCCGCCTGCGCGAAGGTCTCTTCAGTGGCAGGCTGCCCGGCGAGCCTGTCACCGACGGCTGCCAGCGCGGCGGCGTCGGTGTTCACCGCCGTGAGGCCCAGCCGGGCCGCCACGATGATGTCGGCGTTGAGCGTCACTGCGGCGCCTGCCGCCGCCACCGCCCAGTCGCCCACCCGCCGTTCGACCTTGGCGTAGGCGCTTGAGCTGTTGTGTCGCAACGGGATCCGTATCTCGATGAGCATCTCGTTATGCGCCAGCGATGTCTCGTACGGCCCGGTGAGGAAATCGTCGATCGGGATCTCGCGCTCACCGGACGGGCCGCGAGCCAGACAACTCGCGTTCAGCACCGAGCAGACGGTTGTGAGGTCCTCGGCCGGGTCGGCCTGACAAAGCGATCCCCCGACAGTGCCTCGGTTGCGCACGACGGGATCGGCGATGACACGTTCGGCGTCGCGGAAGATGGGACATACCGCCGCCAGCTTGTCCGACGCCAGTGCTTCGCGGTGACGCGTCATCGCACCGATCCGCACCAGCGTCGGATCGACGACGATGTAGCCGAGCTCGGGCACCAGGTCGTTGATGTCGACGAGGTACTCAGGGTTGGCTATGCGCAGTTTCATCATGGGCAACAGACTGTGGCCGCCGGCCACGAGCATCGCTCCGTCACCGAGCCGGTCGAGCAGGCCGATGGCGTGATCGACGCTCGTGGCGCGTTCGTATTCGAAAGGTCCAGGAACCTGCATGTGCACGAGTGTTCGCCCGCCTTTCGGGGGCGTCAATGAGCGGTTAAGTGATTACTTAAGTCAGTAGGCTCGAATCGTGACACCGGCTCAACTCCGGGCTTTCTCAGCTGTTGTCCGTCATGGGTCGGTCCATGCGGCGGCTGCGGAACTCGGCATGTCCGACGCTGGCATCTCCATGCATGTGGCGCAGTTGCGCAAGGAATTGGACGACCCGCTGTTCTCCAGGACCTCCGCGGGGCTGGCGTTCACGCCAGGCGGGTTGCGCCTGGCCAGCCGCGCCGTCGAGATCCTCGGGCTGCAGCAACAGACCGCGATCGAGGTGACCGAGGCCGCTCACGGACGGCGCCTGCTGCGCATCGCGGCGTCGAGCGCGTTCGCCGAGCACGCCGCGCCGGGACTGATCGAACTGTTCTCGTCGCGCGCGAAGGATCTGTCTGTCGAGCTGAGCGTGCACCCGACAAGCAGGTTCCGGGAACTGATCACCTCGCGCGCCGTCGACATTGCGCTTGGCCAGGCCCTCCCGTCAGGCCAGGCCGACCTCGACGCCGCCGACAACCCGATCGTCGTGCGGCCTTTCCTGAACTATCAGATCCTCACCGTCACGGCGCCGGGGAATCCGCTGACTTCTCAGCCTCCAACCCCTTTGGTGCTGCGCGAACAGCAATGGATGCTGGGGCCGTCGGCAGGCAGCGTCGACGGTGAGATCGCTGCGATGCTGCGCAACCTGGCGATTCCGGAAGCACAACAGCGAATCTTCCAGAGCGACGCCGCGGCCCTGGAGGAGGTTCAGCGCGTCGGCGGGGTCACCCTCGCGATCGGCTTCACGGTTGGGAAGGATCTGGCCGCGGGGCGCCTGGTACAGGTGAAGGGCGAAGGGTTGCAGACGCCCGGTGAGTGGAGCGTCCTCACGCTGACGCCGGCCGCGCGTCAGCCCGCAGTCTCCGAGCTTGTCCGCTTCATCACGACGCCGCGGTGCACCCAGGCCATGCTGCGTGGCACGGGCGTCGGAGTCACGCGGTTTCGGCCCAAGATCCACGTCACGTTGTGGAGCTAAGTCGAAGCGAGACGTAACTAGGCAGCGGAAAGTAGTTTCTAAAGGAACTATTCGCTTGTGACGCAATTGTTTGCCACACATTGCATTGTCACACGATTGCATAGGTAACGTATGCAATCGCTGCCGGGTGTTGTTGCTGTCTGCCCCCTTCATTTGGGCAATTTTACCTTTCCGAAACTTTGCTTAGCCTTTCTTACTGACGCTGGAGTAAGTTTTCTTGTGTCCCAGCTCACAACGTCGTAAGGGGTTATGCACACCGCACTTCGCCCGTACATGACTGGTGTCGCGCTGGTTGGGGCCAGCGTCATAGCCGTCACTCCCATCTCGCCACCGCCGGCCGAGATCCATATGCCCGCGCCGCGTGTTTCATCTGCGTCGGTCGAGCTCACCGCAGCCTTCGATCCCATCACGGCGTACACCCAACTCTTTACGAACACGTTCAACAACCTCGTGGGACTCGGCGGAGAGGCGCTGGCCGACCCGGCACCGATCCTGCGACAAGTACTCACTAATTCGATCGGCAACGCGAAAATCATCGGGGGCTCGCTCCAGAGCGCGGGTGCCGGGGTCATGACCACTATTCAGGGCCTCCCCGCGGAGCTGGAGACCGCACGCGATCAACTGTCGGCGGGCGACTTCGCCGGTGCGGTAAACACCGTGTTCTCGTACGTACTTGCCGGGTTACTGTTCAACATCGGCCTGCCTCTGATAGAAGGACCGGCAACAGTCGTTCAGAACGTGGCGGGCAACCTCGACAACGTCGCCAAGAACGGCACCCTCGCGCTGCTCTTGGTCGCCCTCGCCCCCATCTACCCGATCAATGCGACCGTATCGGCGTTCGGTGCGCTCGGCCAAGACATCCTCACCTCGGCGGGCAGCGGCGATTTCGTGGGCGTCGTGAGCGACCTTGTCAGTGCGCCGGCGGTACTGGCCGACGCGTTCCTTAACGGATTCCCAAGTGATCTGCCGTCAACGATTGATCCAGCCGGCGGCCTTCTCACCACCTCCGCTGTCGGGTTCGGGACATCGAGAATATGCTGCAGGCGGGCAAGGCAATCGCGGGCTTACTCACTTTGCCCGCGCCACCCTCGAGCGTGACCGACGTCAGCACGACCAGCAATAGACTCATCACCCTCCACGTGACGCCCCACCTCAAGAACGGGGCGGACGTGGAAGACAAGTCGGGTCAGACCGGCACCGACGGAGCCAAGACCAAGTCGACCTTGTTGGGCCGGTTGCCCAAGCGTGCCAACGGCGCAACCGACCTGAGCGACGGTAACTCGGCCGAGTCCGGCGCGCCTGCGTCCGCACCCGCCCCGCGGCAGCGGGCATCCGCGGTCGTCGGTGGCGTGCAAGACAAGCTGACCACCAAGCTCGGTGGGGGTTCCGCAGGTCCGCGAACGCACCTCGGCAAGGCAGGGGCCGCGAATTCCGGCGGAGACAACTCCAATGGCAGCGGCCATGCTGACTCCGGCGGCGCCGCAAAGTAATCCGCATCACGAAATCGGCCCCCTCGCAATGAAAGTGAGGGGGCCGATTTACGCCATTACCACGTCCGCCGCGCCTACGGTCTGCTGGCCTCCAGCGCCCGGATCAGGCTCGCGGAATCCCACGGACCCTTGTGCCGTAGGCCGTTGACGAAGAACGTCGGTGTCGAGTTGAGGTCCATCAGCTCCGCGTCCTGCGCATCGTCCTGCACCCGGTGCAGCACCTTCGTCGGATGTACGCGCACGTCGTCGTCGAACCGTTCGAGGTCAAGCCCGATCGCGTTGGCGTAGCGATAGATGTCCGACCACTCCAAATCGTCCTGGTTCGCGAACAGCATTTTCCCCATCTCGAAGTACTTTCCCTGCAGCCCTGCAGCCTCGGCCGCCCTGGCGGCGTCGAATGCGCGCGGGTGCACCCGCTCCAGCGGGAGATGACGCCACACGTACCGTAATTCGTCCCCGAAGTGCGCGACCACCTCGTCGATGCCGCCGGTGGCACGGCTGCAGAACGGGCACTCGTAGTCGCCGTACTCCACCAGCGTGAGCGGGGCGTGTGGATTTCCTCGAATGTGGTCGCGGTCGGGGTCGATGGGCCGGATCAGCTTGAGCCCCACCGGTTCGGGTGGGCTGACCCAGTCGGTGATCCGGAAGATCGCCCATCCCGCGAGGAACGCCACCGCAGACGCGAGTAGCACGCCGATGCGCGCCTGGTCCTGGCGGGTCGGTTGGGTGATGGCGATGTCGACGATGAAAAGTGCAATGGTGAAACCGATCCCGGACAGCGCAGCGCCGCCGGCGACCCGTCGCAACGTCAGCCCCGGCGCCAACTCGCCGAGGCGCGTGCGCTGCATGAACCACGTCGCGCCCGTGATGCCGATGAACTTTCCGACTACCAGGCCGACGACGATGCCCCAGGTGAGCTTCGACTGCAGCGCGGCCATCACGCTGTCCGTGCCCAGGCGAACCCCCGCGTTGGCCAATGCGAACAGCGGCAGCACCACGAACGCCACGTAGGGACCGATTTCGGCCTGCAGTCGCTCGTTGATCGAAATCGATTCCCGCAGACCGCGTGTGGCGGCGCGAGCGTACTGGGAGTTGGGTGACTGGCGGAACGCGCGGATCACGTCGACGGTCTGCTCCACCTGCTGACGGTCGGGTGTGAAGACGGGGATCAGCAGCGCGAGTGCGACCCCGGCCAACGTGGGATGCACGCCGGCCATGGACAGTGCGATCCACAGCGCGAACCCGACAGCGGCGTATGCCGGGCCCCTGGCCGCGGGTAGGAACCGGACCAATGCGATCGCGATGATCAACGCCACCGCCACGACAAGTGGCACGACCTGGATGCGATCGGAGTAAAAGAGCGCGATCACGCACAGCGCGCCGATGTCGTCGACCACGGCCAGGGTCAGCAAGAATATCCGCAACCGGGCAGGGTATTTGGGCTTGATGATCGCCAGCGCACCGATGAGGAACGCGGTGTCGGTGGAGATCACCACTCCCCACGCCTGCGCGTTCTCGCCCGACGCGTTGAACAACAGGAAGATGACGGCCGGCACGGTCAAGCCCGCGATCGCGGCGACGACGGGCACCGACGCCCTGGCGCGATCGGTGAGACCACCGATGGTGAACTCGCTCGTGACTTCGAGACCGACGATGAAGAAGAAGAACGTCATCAGGCCGTCGTTGATCAGATGCCTGACCGTCAGTTCGAAGGTGTTGTCTCCGAACGTGAAACCGACATGGGAGTCCAGTAAGGCCCAATACGTCTCCGCCCACGGCGAATTGGCCCACAGGATCGCCGCAACGGTGCATGCGAGCAGCAGTGCGGCCGCGGTGTTTTCCCTCGTACCGGGCGCTTTGGGGTCGCGGCTGAACCGACCCGGCAGCAGGCGAACGATCCGCGGTAGGGGTTCTGCGGTCACTCGTCTGCGGTGCCGTTGTCGCCCATTGCGGCGCTCCCGTCGTCGCCGCTCGCGGCGGTAGCGTGGGCAGCCTCCATCAGCATCCAGCCCGACAGCTGCACCGATAGATCACGTTCGGGTATCTCAGAAGCGTTGACCGCGCCCTCGACGAACTGCGCGTCCTTGCCGGCGCCGGTGGGGATTTCGGCGGCGCGGTCCCAGAACGCGGCGAACAACGGCAGGTCGTCCACCGTTTGGCGGTTGTCCCATGCGGATTCCGCGGACTTGAGCACCATCGAGCGGGCGGTGTCGCGGGCCTCGGCGTCCGCTGGACCGTTCTGCGGCAACGTGGTCACCACGAGCGCCAGATAGCGGGCCAGGATGCCGTTGAACAATCCGCCGTCGCCACCGCCCGCACCCTTGATCACTCCGTCGGGAGCCATGTTGTCGCTGACGGCCTTCACGAGCCTGTGCACGCGCTCGGCGTGGTGGGCGTCTCTCGTCCTGGCGGCGAGCTCGGTCTCCAAACCGATCACCACGCCCTGGCAGTAGGTGTACTGCGCACGTACCAACGAGCCGGCCTTGATGCCGTCGAACACCAGATTCGTTTCGGGGTCGATCAGCGTTTCGTCGATCCATTCCGCCATCTGCTGGGCGCGCCGCAGCCGGTCGTCATAGCGGGACAGGAAGATCGCGGCGGGCGCGTTGGCGGGCGCATTGAAGAACTGGTCCTGCTTGCGCCACGGAATGCCGCCGCCGTCCTCGGGCACCCACGCGTTGAGGAACTGTTCCGACAGTGTCTTCATCGCACCGGGTCTCTCGACGCCTGCCAGCCGGCCGGCCCGCTCCAGCGCCAGCGCCAGCCACGCCATGTCGTCGTAATAGTCGTCGACCCAGGATCCGTTGTTGCGCAGCCGATGTGCCCGGATCTGGTCGGCGATTTTCTGCTCCCGCTCCGGCGTCGGGTCGCGTACCTGCGCGTCGACAAGGTTGTCCAGCAGATGGGCCTGCCACCAATAGTGCCAGATGCCGAACGTCCGGTACCTCCGCGCCGCGGGCCATGCGACAACACCCAGCTGCGTGCCGGGCAAGCCCCAGAGCTTTTTAAGGTGCCGCTTGGCGATAGCGGCTTCCGCGCTAGCCGCGCGGTTAGCCCATACCTGATCCATGGCTAGATCCTGCCCTACCAGGCGTTGGAAATGTCCCCATGTTGAGTGATCCAGGTGTGCATTGCGATACCCGCAGCAACGGCGGCGTTGATGCTGCGGGTCGATCCGAACTGCGCGATCGACACGGTCATGGCGGCGCCGGCCTTTGCGTCGTCGGTGATTCCAGGCCCCTCCTGGCCGAAGATCAGCATGCAGTCACGCGGTAGCGCGGTGTGTTCGATGCGCGCCGCGCCGGGCACGTTGTCGACGGCGACAACCGTCAGCCCGGTGTCCGCGGCGAAGGTCAGCAGATCGTCGGTGGTGTCGTGGTGGCGCAGGCGCTGGTAGCGATCGGTCACCATGGCTCCGCGCCGGTTCCAGCGTCGTCGCCCGACGATGTGCACGGTGTCGACGGCGAACGCGTTGGCCGTCCGCACCACGCCACCGATGTTCGCGTCGTTTCCGAAGTTCTCGATCGCGATGTGCAGCGGATGCCTGCGCCCGTCGATGTCGGCGATGATCGCATCCCTGGTCCAGTATCGGTATGCGTCGACCACGTTGCGGGTGTCACCGTCACGCAGCAGCCCGGTGTCGTACCGCGGATCGTCGGGCAACGGGCCTTCCCACGGCCCCACGCCGGGGCTTTCGCCCCACTCGGTGGGGCCGGGCGGCTCAGTCATGTGTGGTCCACAGTGCGGCGTGGGTGCCGACCATCGACACCGTCGCATACAGCAAGGCCTTGTTGATCTCGCCTTGTGTGCACAGTGAGGCGCGGACCTGGACGGCGTCGCGCGACGCGTCGGGCAAGACGAGCACCGAGGCGCCGTAGACGTCGCAGGCATGGCTCAGCCCAGGGGCGGGCAGTGTCGGCGCTGCCAGCACCATCATGGGTCCGCCGCGGCGGGCCGAGTCGTCGCGGTATCGCGTTGCCAGCCCGTCGGTTTCGAGGCCGAGCAGCATATAGCCGTTGCCGGAGAACGCGTTTGGGTCACCCATTGCCGACGGGTCGAGCTGCGCACCGTCGGCGCGGAACGCGTCGACACTCGTCGTCTTGAGTATCAACCCCGTGTCGTTCTCGTTCGTCGGCAGCACGCCGACCGGAAACGCCGCGGGGTATGCCGCGGAGGTGTCCGGGATCCGCTCCCGCGGCGAGTACACGTAGACACCGCGTACCTGCGACTGGTCGCGCTGCGGCCCCAGACAGACCGTGCCGGTCATCCGGTCCGGTGTAGGAGCAGACAATGGTTGCAGCGCAAGGTTTGTCACATCCTTGCAGCCGCCGAGCGCATTGGCCTCGATCGGATGAGCAAGGGCGCCGTAGAGTCCGAAGCGGATGTCCTCGGGCTTTGCGTGCGCACCGTCCTTCTGCGATGCGGAGGCATCCACATCGACCAGGACATAGTCGGCGTCGAACCGCAGATTCGTCACCGACATGTTCCAGCCGAGGATCGACTGCGATTCGCCGATGGTCACGGATTGCGTGGAATAGGGACCCCCCGTGTCGCCGTCACGAGAGCACGCCGAGCCGACCAGGACCGTCGCCCCCATGACGGCGACTAGTGCACGCAGCGACATCTAGGTGCGGCTCAAGTTCTATTCCGGCCGCGGCCGACGGCTTTCGTCATGGCGCGCATCAGGTTTCGCGGCACCATCCGTCCGCCGGTCGTGAGCGCCTTGTACTGCAGCCCCGGCACGATGACCACCCTGCCCCTGGCGACGTCGGCCATGCAGTCGCGCACCACATCGTCGACCTCGAGCCAGAGGAACGACGGCATGCCGCTCATCTCGATGCCTGCGCGCGCGTGAAACTCGGTGTGCACGAAGCCGGGACAGAGCGCGTGCACTCCGACACCCGTGTCGGTGAGACCGTTGGCCAGGCCTTCGGAGAAGGCGATCACCCACGCCTTGGACGCCGAGTACGTCGACCCGCGGCCGGGCAGCAAGCCGGCCACGCTGGCGACGTTGATCACGGTGCCCTCGTGGGCGGCCAGCATCGGCGGCAGCGCGGCGTGCGTCAGGTGCATGACCGAGGTGACGTTCACGTCGAGCTGGGATTGCAGCAAGGCCAGGTCGGCGGTCCAGAACTCCCCGGACGTACCAAATCCCGCGTTGTTCACCAGAACCCGCACTCCGGCGGCCAGCCGGTCCGCCACCTCCGCGCGGTCGGCTTCGACGGCCAGATCGGCGACGAGAACTTCCACTTGAGCGCCGGCCTCGTCGTGCAGTTCGGCGGCCAGGCACCCCAGCCGATCGGCGTCGCGGGCGGCCAGTACCAGGTCGTAGCCGTCGATGGCGTAGCGGCGGGCGAATCCAGCGCCGAGCCCAGACGTCGGTCCAGTGATCAGTGCGACGGGGCGTGGCATGCCCTAGAGAGTACTTAGCGCTGGTAGTGCGGAGACTGCCGCCCGTTGCGCGACGGTGGCGGCGGCTGGCGGTGCATCGGTTCAGGGCGAACGACATCCGGGCGAGGCTGCGCATAGCGGCCGACTTCGGGGCGGGAGGGCGGGAGCACATCAGCACGGCCAGGCGGCAGGTCGGCCCGGTCCTGAGGCAATTCAGACCGGGCAGGCGCAGGCGTCAACGGGCGGCTCGGCGAGCCACTGCGGCGGGCGACCGCCTGGCCCGCGGTGCCCTGCGGTATCGGTGGCAGTACCCGAAGCAGGTCGTTGAACTGGCGCACGGTGCGAAGGCCTTCGTCCCACTGCGCGCGGGTGCTGGTGACAGGCATCGACACCAGCGTCCAGTTCTGTTCGTTCCACATGATTTCGGCGCAGTCGGGCGCGGTGTGGGCGAACGTCACCATCCGCCGATCGCAGGCGCGGCGAGCGGCGTCGAGGTTGGTCGAGTACACCATTCGCGGGCCGATCGCGCCGAGCAACCAGATGTCGTTCTCGCGCGGCTCCTTGATGCCCTTGAGGCGCAGGTCGACGACGACGTTCGTGCCGACCTTGCGGTGCAACGCGATGACCGTCGCGACGTCTTCGAGGTCGAAGATGAACACCGCCTCGCCGCGGATCTGCCCGAGCACGACATTCTTGGCGGTGATGTCGCCGACGGTCGACATCACCCCGCGCTTCCAGCGCTTGAGAATGTCGGCCGATTCGTGCTCGTAGTCGAAACCGTGCGACTTCGCCCAGGACTTACGGCGTCGGCCCAGTCCGCGTCGACGGTCGACGTCGACGTACAGCAACACCGCCGCACCCACAAAGCAGAGTGCGGACAGCGTGAACCAGAGGGGGACCATTGCCCCAAGCCTATCTGCTGGGGCCCCTTATTCCCGAACTCAAGCGGATCACAAGACCGTCACACGAACGCTCACCAGCGGCGTCGGCGTCAATTAATGTCGCGCTGCATGGGCTACGACGGCTACCAGCGCATTCGAATCTCGGTCGCGGATGGAATCTGCCGCGCGACGATCGACAACCCGCCGATAAACCTGCTGGACGTGAACCTGATCCTGGAACTCGGCCGATTCGCGGGGCAAGTCGCCTCCGACGAGGACGTCCGTGTGGTGGTCGTCGATTCGGCCGACCCCGATTTCTTCATCGCCCACGCGGACATCACGCTGATTCAGGCACTACCGCGCGACGACACCTCACTGCACGACGAATTGACGCCGTTCCACGCGATGCTGGAGGCGTTCCGAACCATGCCTAAGGCGACGATCGCCGTCATCGAAGGCATCGCCCGCGGTGGCGGCAGCGAATTGGCGATGGCCTTCGACATGCGCTTCGCTGCGCTCGGCAAGGCGCTACTCGGCCAGCCCGAAGTCGCCATCGGCATCATCCCCGGCGGTGGCGGCACGCAGCGGCTGCCGCGGCTCGTCGGCCGTGCCCGGGCGTTGGAAGTCGTCCTCGGTTGTCAGGACACCGACGCGGCCACCGCCGACGCGTGGGGTTACGTCAACCGCGCGCTGCCTCCGGACGAACTGCGGCCGTTCGTCGACACGCTTGCGGCCAGGATCGCGTCATTCCCGCTCGACGTCATCGCCACGGCCAAGCGCGCCGTCGACGCCGCAGTCGGTGACCCCGTGCCGGGTCTGCGGGTCGAGGACCAACTGTTCCGTGAAACGCTCGCTGGGCCGGCCGCCGCACAACGCATGCGGGCGTTCCTCGACGCCGGCGGCCAGACCCGCAAGGTAGAGACGGGAGACTTGACCGGGTTGATCAATCGCCTGGGAAGCTAGCAGCGGCCAGCTCGAGAATCTCCCCACGGTCCGCCGCGACGATGAACCCCGAATCGACAGCCCGATCGAGCGCTTCCGTGAACCTCTCCAGATATTCGGCCGAACCGCCCGGATAGAGGGTGCGCAGGGTCTCGGTGTCGAACGGCTCACCCGACCCGAACAGAAACGACATGGGGCTGTCATCGGGGGCCAGGCCCGACGTCCGCGCTATCGGCACGTCGACCCACGGGGTGCGGAGCCCGTCCTTGGCGAGCCCGTTGGCATCGAGCACAAGCTCTGGCGGGTCGCCCTCGATCAGCGCGATGGGCGCAGCGGACGGCGGCAACTCACCCGTGCTGACCCAGCGGTGAAGGGCTGCAATAGCCGCCTGCAGCACATAGTGGTGCTGCGGGGCGAAATTGATGCGGTACGAAAGCTGCGCACCCATCAGTTCGTTGGTGGGCGCGTACGCGGACACGATCTGCTCCAGCGGCACGGACCCGTCGTCGATGAAGCCGACGCGGATCGTGTAGTTGTCGGCGTGGGCGGTGCCGGGAATCTCCCACGCCCGCAGTCGCCCGTTGTCGGACTGCCTCGCAAGGTGATAGCCGACGCGAAAGCCGCCGATGACATCGGTTTCGGTGATGACCGTGATGAGTGGGACGCGCAGATCGCTTCGGAACGGCACGGCCTGCTCCCCGGTCTCGGTTGCTTCGAAGATGTTGGCGCCGTCCAGCGGCGCGGACCCCCGCACGGACTCGTGGGTCGAGCGGCTGAACGCCGACGGCTCTCGGGACACGAGCTACGGGGTCGCGGGCAGCATGTACCCGTGGGTGCTGTCATTCGACCTGGGCGGGCGCGACTTCCTCGCGCGGTTCGTCCTGCAGGCCGACGGGCGGGTGATCGCCGCCGGAGGGCGAGTGGCCGGTACGGGCGACCCCTCCGCCACGGTCGCGCGGGTCGTCGCCGGCACCGGGCTCGACAGCGCGTTCGGCG
>Ga0207688_10000394_pt1 | contig 20476 bp, 17 predicted proteins | sample KBSMiscanthusM4_FD_184296 | JGI IMG/M metagenome (GOLD analysis project Ga0207688, IMG submission 184296) | Miscanthus rhizosphere microbial communities from Kellogg Biological Station, Michigan, USA - M4 (SPAdes) (version 2) | ecosystem: Host-associated > Plants > Roots > Rhizosphere ...
CGCCGCTAGGCGACGTTGAGAAGAGGTCCGTCCGGGGGCGTTAAGCGACGGACCTCTTCTCAACGTCGCCTAGCGGCGGTTAGGCGCATCGGCGTCGTTCTGAAACGTCACTCGGCGACGCATCCGACGAGTTCTGTGTCGTGTCGTCAGCTGGACCGGCTGCGGTGTCCTCGGGCTTCAGCGCGGAGGTCTCCGTTGCCTTGCCATCCGCAGTGGACTCCGCAGAAGTGGCCGTGTTGGCGGGTGTGCTCGCCGCGGTGCTGGCAGTCATCAGCGTGACTGTCGTCGCCGCTGTCGAGGGAACGCTGGCAGCCCCCGCATTGCAAATTGACGCAACTGGCAGGTCAATTCCTCTGTCAAGTCGCTGTGGAGACAGCAGACTTAGATGGGGTCCGGGGGAGGCAATAGTGGGCGAACGAAGCGAACGCACCACCCGGGTATCGCGGGCTTCGACAGAACTGCACCTCGCGCTGCGAGACGCCCGTGAGCAGTCCGCGGCGAGCCGCGAGATCCTCGCGGCGCTCGGCCGTGCGGGTGCCAAACCCGGGGAAATCCTGGACACCATCCTCGAGCATGCCGCGCACCTTTGCCGAGCGCAGGCCTCCCAGCTGTACCTCCTCAAGGGCGACGTGTTCCGCCTCTCGCGAGTCTCCGGCGAGATCCCGACGGAGTATCGCAAGCTCCTGCTGGACCAGCCGCTTGCCAGGAACCGTTCGTCCATCGTCGGGCGCGCGGCCGAAGAGATGCGCACCATCCAGATTCCTGACGTGCTGAAAGACGCGGACTACGGGCGTCACGACCTCCAACGCTTGGCCGGGTATCGGACGCTTCTCTCCACGCCGATGATCCTCCAGAACGAGGTCGTCGGCGTATTGACCATGTGGCGGACCAAGGTCGCGCCCTTCAACGCACGTGAATGCGAGCTCCTCGAGGAATTCGCCGTTCAGGGAGCGATTGTGATGCGACAGGACGCGCTGAGGCGCGCACTGGAGACCAGGGGCAAGGAGCTGGCCAGCAAGGTCGCGCAGCTGGAGGCGCTACGGGAAGTGGGCTACGCCGTCGGCTCTACCCTCGACCTCGACGAGGTTCTGGACCAGATCGTCAGCAATGCCGTGCGGCTCACGGGAACCGACGGCGGATCCATTATGGAGTACGACGAGTCAACCGATTCGTTTCACGTCCGCGCAGCTGCCGGCAGCAGCCCTGACCTACTGAAGCAGCTGCGGGCCATCACAATTGACCGCAATTCGACGCTGGTCGGTCGGGCCGCAACCGCCCACCGGACACTCGAAGTACAGGACCTGGTCGACACCGACCTCGACCCCCATCTGGATGCCCTGTTCCGCGACGGCTGGCGATCAGTGCTCGCGGTTCCCATTCTGCGCGGCGAGCGGATCTTGGGCGTCCTGGTGATCCGGCGCCGGAGCGCGGGCTCGTTCGGACCACATGTCGAACTGCTCGAGACGTTCGCCGGGCAGTCGGCCCTGGCCATAGTCAACGCGCGCCTGTTCGGGGAGCTGCAGACAAAGACCAGCGAGCTCGAGATCGCCAGCCACCACAAATCCGAGTTCCTGGCCAGCATGTCGCACGAACTGCGGACACCGCTCAACGCGGTGATCGGCTTCTCGGAGGTGCTGCTGGATCGCATGTTCGGGGAGATCAACGAGCGCCAGGACGAGTATCTGCGCGACATCTGGAACTCGGGCCGCCACCTACTCGAGCTACTCAACGAGATACTCGACCTGTCGAAGGTCGAAGCGGGCCAGATGGTGCTCGAGCCAAGCACATTCAGCGTCAGCAGCGCCTTCGAGTACTGCCTGACGACGGTCCGCGAGCGGGCGACTTCACACGCCATCACCGTCACCGTCGACGTCCCCGACGACGAGGTCGGGACGATCGAGGCTGACGAGCTGCGCTTCAAGCAGGTGGTGGTCAACCTGCTCTCCAACGCCGTCAAGTTCACGCCCGACGGCGGAACTGTGTCCCTGCGCGCCTACCGTGACGGGACCGACCTCATGGTGACGGTGACCGACACCGGCATCGGGGTCCCGATCGAAGACCAGGAACGCATCTTCGAGTCCTTCCAGCAGGGTCGCCGCGGCGCACCAAATAAGGAGGGCACCGGTCTTGGCCTGACCCTCTGCCGACGCATCGTTTGGTTGTTCGGCGGGCGAATGTGGCTGGAGAGCGCGCCGGGCGCTGGAAGCACGTTCGGCTTCTCGATCCCGCGCGTGCTCGAGTCACCGGAGGAGGCCGGTTCGATTGGGTCCAGTGAAGTTCCCGTCGTACTTCTCGTCGACGACGACCGGGCGTCGCTGGACCTCCACTCGGCCTATCTGGACGGATCACCGACCCGGGTGCTGCGGGCCAAAGACGGCGTCGAGGCTCTCGAGGTAGCGCGCAAGGAGCGGCCTGCCGCCGTGGTGCTCGAGATCGGGCTGCCACTGCTCGATGGCTGGCAGGTACTGACCGAACTCAAGGCGGACCCAGCCACCGCCGCTATCCCCGTGGTCATCGCGACGGCCGTTGACGATCGGTCCCGCGGCCTGACGCTCGGTGCGGATGCGTACCTGCGCAAGCCAATTCGTCGCGAGGAGCTCGTGGATGCGCTCCAGCAGGTGGGTGCACTTTGACGCCGCGCCGAATCCTCGTGGTCGAGGACAATCCGTTGAATCTCAAGCTGGTTCGCGAGGTCCTGACGTTCGCCGGCTACGACGTCATCGAGGCGCAGTCCGGGGAGGATGGTCTGCGCGCCGCCCAGGAGGATCCCCCGGATCTGGTGCTGATGGACCTCCAACTCCCGGGCATCGACGGAACCGAGACGTTGCGCAGACTGCGACAAGGCACGCTCGGCCCGCACGTGCCGGTCGTCGCGGTGACGGCCTTCGCAATGGCCGAGGACAAGGAACGGGCATCCCGCGCAGGCTTCGACGGATATGTCGAGAAGCCGATCAGCGTGCGAGCTCTTCCCGGCCAGATCGAGGCCTTCCTCGGCGGAGGAGCGGACTGATGGACATGAAAGCGACCGTGCTCGCAGTCGACGATCAGCCGACCAACTTGAGGCTCCTCGATGCTGTCCTCACGCCACGCGGACACTGTGTGCTGACCGCGGCGTCGGGAGCGGAAGCGCTGGCGCTGCTCGAGACCGAGGACATCGACATCGTCCTGCTCGACATCCTGATGCCGGAAATGAACGGTTACGAAGTCTGCCGGAGAATCCGATCCAATCCCGCAACGGAATTCCTTCCCGTCGTGATGATCACGGCCAGCGGATCCGAACAGCGGCTCGCGGCCCTCGAGGCAGGAGCCGACGACTTCGTCACCAAACCGTTCGACAAGAGCGAACTGCTCGCGCGGGTGGCGTCGCTGGCGCGGATCAAGCGCTACCACGACACCATCCGACGGCAGGCGGACGAGCTGGCGAAATGGAACACCGAACTCGAGTCTCGGGTCGCCGAACAGGTCGCCGAGCTGGAGCGCGCCAACCGCCTGCGGCGCTTCCTGTCGCCACAACTGGCCGATCTGGTTATCGGCGATGAGACGCTCCTGGAGAGCCACCGCCGCGAGATAGTCGTGCTCTTCACCGATCTCAGGAACTTCACCCCCTTCGCAGAGACCAGTGAGCCCGAGGAGGTGATGGGAGTGCTGCGCGAGTATCACCGGGTCATCGGGACCCTGGTCCATGAATACGGAGGCACACTCGAGCGATTCACCGGCGACGGGGTCATGGTTTTCTTCAACGACCCGATCCAATACGACGACGCCGCGGAGCGTGCGGTGCGAATGGCGTTGGAGATCCAAGAGGCCGTGAAAGATCTTGCCGCACAGTGGCTGCGCAAAGGTCACGACCTCGCCCTTGGAATCGGGATCGCCCAAAACTTCGCCACACTTGGCAGGATCGGTTTCGAAGGCCGCTTCGACTATGCGGCGATCGGCAGTGTGACAAACCTCGCCGCGCGACTCTGCGCCGACGCGGGCCCCTGGCAGGTATTGGTCACCGACCGCGTGCTCGCACCCATCGAGGGCATGGCCGTCTCGGAAATGGTTGGCGACGTGCAGCCCAAGGGATTCAGCCGCTCGGTGCGGGTCCACAACATCAAAGCGCTCGACGAAAAGGACAACAAGTAGGTGAGCACATGACACAACTAGAAACACCAAGCCAGCACAGCCGACAGCTATCGCAGCTCGACGAGGCCGAGCGCTATCGCTGCTTCGACGATCTTCAGCTGACGATGCCGAATGTCTGGGAATCGATGAGGCTTGATATGGAGGACGAATCGGTCGTAGTGGTGCCGTCGATCAGCATCGAACGCGCCACACCTGGGAGCGGCACTGTCATGCAGGCGCTGGAGGAACGCGCACTGTTCCTCTTGCTGCTGCTCCGCCAACCGCGGCTGCGGATGATCTACGTGACCTCGCAGCCGATCTCCGAGTCGATCATCGAGTACTACCTCGGATTGCTGCCCGGAGTGATTCCCAGCCATGCCCGCGAACGACTAACACTTTTTCCGATCGGTGATGCGTCAGAGATCCCGCTGAGCGCGAAACTGCTTGCGCGGCCACGGATTCTGCGGGAAGTCCGGTCCCTGATTCCGAACCCGGACCGCAGTCACCTGATCCCGTACAACACCACACCGCTCGAACGGGATGTCGCGCTGAGCCTTCGCATCCCGATGTACGGCGCGGACCCCCGACTCGAGGACCTCGGCAGCAAGACCGGCTGCCGCAGGATGTTCGAGGAACTCGGCGTGCGTTGTCCGGTCGGGGCCGAGGACCTCCACACGGTCGACGACATCGTCGCGGGCGTGCAAAGCATGCGCGCGAGGCGGCCGTCGCTCAGCCAAGCGATCGTGAAGCTCAACGAAGGCGTCTCCGGCGCAGGCAATGCAATGGTGGATCTGAGCGGGCTGCCGGAATCTGGCTCGCCGAACGAGGCCACCGCCATCAAGGACTGCCTGCTGCGCATGCAGCCCGAATCGGAAAAACTTACTGTCGACGCCTATCTGGCCGCCTTCGAGAAGCATGGCGGCATCGTCGAGGAGCGGATCACCGGAGAAGCGCTGACCAGCCCGAGTGTCCAGATGCGGGCGCTGCCCGACGGCACCGTCGAGCTGCTGTCCACCCACGACCAGCTTCTCGGTGGCGCGAGCGGTCAGAAGTACCTCGGCTGTGTGTTCCCCGCCAATCCCGACTACGCCGCTGCCATCGCAGAGCCCGCCATGGTGATCGGAAGACGCCTTGCAGAGCTCGGCGCGCTCGGCCGGTTCGCGGTGGATTTCGTTGTGGTGCAAGACGAAAGCGGCGCATGGACGCCCTACGCGATCGAGTTGAACCTGCGCAAGGGTGGTACCACTCATCCGTTCCTCACCCTGCAATTCCTCACCGACGGCACCTACGACGGCGCCCGCGGCGTCTTCCTGACCCCAAGTGGCAGCAGGAAGTATCTGGTTGCGACCGACCACTTCGAGGACGACCGGCTCAAGGCACTGACCGTGCGGGAGCTGTTCGACGTCGTCGTACGCCACGGACTGCATTTCGATCAGGCTCGGCGTACGGGAGTGGTTTTCCACATGATCAGCTGCCTGACGGAGTGCGGTCGTGTCGGTCTCACCGCGGTCGGAGACACCCCCGAGGATGCCTGGCAGATCTACGAGAAGGCACAGTCGGAGGTGCTTCAGGAGGCCGAACAGGCACTCGAGGAAGGAGCCATAGTCGGCTGAGCGCTGTTTGACGGTAAGCCTAAAGCCGACCGACCGCGAAGGCTGCGGCCTGGTTGACCATGCCGTTCACGCCATACAGAGCGTGCGCGACGCTGGGTCCTCCAGGAGGGGCGCCATTGCAGATCGTGTCGCCGTCGGCGCACAGGTCGATGGTCTTGCCGGCATACAGCGGGCCGATGACGACAGGCGGCGCGCCGACGTCGCGCATGAACTGATCCGATGGTTTGCCGAACAAGGTGACTGCGGCGACGTGGTTGGCCACCTCGGGTGGCATCGGTGCGGGGACGAGCGCAGCCGGTACTCCTTCAGGCACGACAGCCGAGGTGACGAATCCCGCTAAGACGGCGCCCTGCGAGAATCCGCCGAGCACGATCCTGGTGCTGGGACAGTTTGCCGCCGTGGTCTGGACATGGGCCGCCGCGTCCCTGATCCCCTCGATCACGGTTCCGGCGAACTGGATCCCGGATCCGAAATCGCCGCTCGCCGGGTAGTTGACCGGATACACATCTACTGACTTGGGCGCAGCTTGCGACCGGAGTGCGTCGACGAACGCCTGCCCGATTCCGCCGACTCCAGGCGGCTCGCCGGTACCCCGGGCGAAGACCACGTCCACGTCCGGACACGGCTGGGCGGATGCGAACGGGACGGGCGCGCTCAGCAGGATCGCCGACGTGGTCAGGATCGCGGCGCCAACGAGACGGGCGATTCGGCGAAAGGTCATGAGTGAACTCCTATAGGTGGATCGCGGCGTGACGTCCGCCGCCGTTTGATCATGTACCCCGATGTTTGCTAGTCGAATCCCGCGCATTCGAGCGGGATCCTCCATAGACCGAGTGTCCGCTCGGCGCGGACTGCAATTCAAGCGAGTCAACGGAAACTGGGCCATAGCTCGTTCTGCGACCTGCCAAACATTTTGAGGCGGTTGAGGAGTGGCCACCACAGTTCCGTCCGCGAGATCAGCCGGATTTCGGCGATCAACGGCAGGCGCGTCTGATAAACGTAAGCCCATGGCTGAAGCCGGATTCTGGGTCGCATGGGGCCTACCGACGCAGGGGCGCGAAGTTCAAGCCCTCGACCTGCTGAAGGAGACGACGGGCTACCTCGAGGGCCTCACTCGAGGTGGGCAGATCGAGCGTTTCGACATCGCCATCCTCAAGCCGCAAACGACGGAGCTGGGCGGCTTCATCCTGGTTCAGGGCACGCAGGAGCAGATCGATACGTTACGCCACGACGAAGCCTTCCAGGTGTGGGTCAACCGGGTGCAGTTGGTCGCCGACCAAGTGGGGATCGTCGACGCCTGGATCGGCGACGGCATCGCCGACGCGATCGACCTCTACGAACAAGCGCTTCGAAAGGCGGGTCTGTCGCCCTAGGCGCGTAGCTCGTCAAGCAACGAGCCTGCGAAATCCCATCAAAATCAGAACCAGAGCGACAGCTGTGGTTCTTGGGACGTTTGTCTCTTTTGCTGTGAGGAGGCCAAAGGTCCGATTTAATACGCATGTCGCTGATTGACGCGAAAAAGCTTCACGGAGGGAACCGCATGGGAGCCGCAGCCTATATCGGTCGCGTTGGGGGGCTGGCAGTGGCATTGGGTGTCGGCACGGCGATCGTCACCGGGCATGGTGTCGCCTCAGCCGACGACGCCACCTCGAATCAGCCATCGTCTGACACCTCGCCCACCAGCGGGACGACCGACACCAAGACGAACACCACCACGACGACCGGAACAAAAACCACCGCCGACACGCAGACTTCGACCGAACCCTCGACCACACCGACTACGTCGGAACCGGACAAGGGCACCACGTCGTCGGGGAGCACGACGAGCACCGTCACAGGTGGCGTCGTGGTGAGTGCCCAGACCAACACAGGGTCGTCCCGCCCCACCGGCACGACCGAACCCACCCACACCGCAGAACCGGCGACCGCGTCGACCGAAACGGCGTCACCCACCCAAACAGCTGCCCCCGAGCCGACGCATATACTCGCGGCCGAAGAACCCACCGAACTGCCTGAGCCGCAGAAGAATCCGACACACACCACACACCCGAAGACGGACAACAGCCAGAAGCCGTTGTTCAAAGCCGCAGTGGAACCGAGCACTTCGCCGTCCACGCACACCCTGAAATCGGTGGCAGACCCGGCAGTCACGGTTCAGTCTGCCGACCCCGTCGGCGTGTTCGTAGATGCACGCGCCCTCGCCGCCGCCTCGCCCAAGATGGTGTCTCCGCCGATGGCGAAGCAACTCTCGTCGGCCGAGACATCGCAACCGACGGTCGTCACCGCCCCGCAGAATCCGCTCACGGCCGTGACCAACCTGGTGTCGAGCGTGATCAAATCTGTACTGAACCCGTTGGCAGGTAGCACACCGACATCGCCCGCCCAGCCTCCGTTGGTCTGGAGCCTGCTGGCGTTCGCGCGCAAGGAGTTAGACAACTTCTTCTCCGCGCTGGCCGGCGTCTCGCCGGTCCAGCGGCTGAACAGCGTGGCCCTCGCCGCGTCGGTCAACACCATTCCCGATCGACCAGATTTCCCGGCTGTTGGTCAGCAGCTCAGCCCGTCGACGAACTTTGTGGACTGGGTCACCGGAAACCACCTCGCCAACAACACGTATCAACAGTTCGGCATCTCGGGCACCGACGTCGGCACCATGTGGGACAACGGTATCCCCGACAACCCGGCCACCCCCTACAACGAGCACCAGGTGCTCATCGCTTTCGGCGACACCTTCAGCGGCGACAACATGACGGGAACGTGGCGGCTCAACACCCTGTTCCGCAGCTCGGACAACAACCTTTCCAACGGAATGACCGTGCCGCCGGGCGAATTCGGCAACGGCAACATGTTCGGTGGGGCTCCGCTGTGGGACAACCCGCTTCCAGATACCACCAACTACGCGAGACAGATCATCCTCAAGGAGAAGCTGCCTACCGGCTTGGCCAAGGGTGTGACGCTGATTCCGACGGCAGGCATTTCCCTGCCCACTCCCGGCACCGAGTTCGGGGCAACGCAATACCTCAGCTTCATGTCGGTCAAGCAGTGGGGCTCGCCGGGACAATGGAAGACGAACTACTCGGCGATCGCCTACTCGGTTGACAACGGCGAGAACTGGGAGATCGCCCCGTCGAGCGTTCGCCTCAACTCCCCATACGGCGGTAACAAGAACTTCCAGCAGGCGGCGTTCGTGATGGGGAACGACGGCTACGTCTACTCGTACGGCACACCGAACGGGCGCCAGGGCGCCGCCTATGTGTCACGCGTCCTGCCGAAGGACATCTTGGACGTGTCGAAGTACGAGTACTACAACAAGGGCACGAAGAGCACACCCGGCGGGTGGATCAAGAACGACTCGGGCAAGGCCACTCCGGTCTTTGGCAAGGAAAGCGGTGCCTGCGGAGTCGCCAACGCGGGCAACACCGTCAGCGAGATGTCGGTGCAATACAACAAGCAACTCGACAAGTACGTGGTGCTCTACGGGGATCAGTTCAACAACATCGTGATCCGCACGTCGGACACCCCGCAGGGCACATGGTCAACGGCGAAAACCATTCTGACGCAGCAGAATGGCGGCATCTACGCACCGATGATGCATCCGTGGTCGCCGTCAACCATGGGGACCGGCACCGACCTGTACTGGAATTTGTCGTTGTGGTCTGATTACGACGTGATGCTGATGCGCACCGACCTTTCGAAGGTGTAGGCCGGTGCGACAAATCGCGTTGGTGGTCGCGACGGTAACGGCGTTGCTTTCGACGCCGGTCGTCGCATCGGCAGATCCCGAAGCGCCGCAACCCGGTATGCCGTGTGCATCGACCCTGTCAGAGGTAATGACGTGGCCGGCGGCCGACAGATCGCCACTGGAATGCCTCGACAACCAGTGGCAAGCAGTCACAACGCCCCAACCACCCAACGATCGATGGTTGAGCTTCGGTCCCCCGATCACGCTGCACGGAGAAGGACTACGAAACCCCGACGTCGCAACGGGCGACTGGACCGCCGTACCGCAGGACGCGAACACCAGTTGCCGTGCCGAGCAACGAGCGGTTGTCGACGCTGGAGTCGTCGGTCCGCCGCAAGTGGCGGAAAGCGGTAAAGGGCAGCTACTTTCATTCCAAGTTGTGCCCCAGCTCTTCTCGATAGAGATGAGCGGGTACTGCCTGTGGACGCGGAGGGGTAGTTAAACCGCGGAGGTCTCGTCGGTCCGGTCTCGATCACTCCGTAAACGAGATCGCCGTCTCGGTGCAGCTCGTGGCGGCGAGGCCGGGCGGAAACGTCCGCGGGTCCTCTCCGGAGATGGCGGATTGCCTGTAGTACGCGCGCTCGGCATCCGCTGAACACTCGAATGCGGCATTCAACACGCGGAACGTAGCCGGGTCGGCACCGTCGATCGGCGTGCCCGTCCAGTAGACGCGGTGGAGGTCGCTTGCATACGGGCCGTCGAGCGGGTGGAACGACACCGCATCGGCGTTCACGATCGGGTCGGAGAAATAGAAGACATGCCGGACATCTTGTGCATAGGCGCCCTGCAGCACGCGGAATGTCGCCGGATCGGCGTCGGCGATCGGCCTTCCATTGACGTGGACGGTGCGAGTGTCCTTCGTGAACAGGTAATGGTCGTTGTTCGCCACGATCGCGAAATGAGCTGGATCGTCTGACAACACGCCGCCGTCGGTCCAGTACACGTTGGCGTTGTCTTTCGACAAACCGCCGTCGAGCAGCTCGAAGTGAACGGGGTCGTCGCTGATCGGCCGGTCGAGTTGGTAGGCGTGATTGCGGTCTTTCGCGAATCCGCCGCGGTCCAGCACGTCGAAAGTCGTTGCGTCGGCGCCTGATATCGGGTGGCCGTCGAAATAGGCGCTGGACTTGTCCTTTGCGTAGGTGGTGTCAAACGCCTTGAATGACGCGGGGTCCGCGCCCGTTATCTCGGATGCCGTGCCCGGGAACGCGGCCAGGTAGAAGACCTTGTCTCCGCGCACGTGATAGCCCGCGGCGTCGAACAGCGAGTTGGGCGGCTTGTTACGACTGCAGGCAGGCACCAAGGCCACCGCGACGAGACATAAGGCCGCGATCGATCTCCGCATCCGACGATCGAATCACCTAATTCACCGGCACATTGAGAATCGGGCGCTTCTCGTAGGCATCGCTGGTGTCGAAGTGCCACCATTCGCCCGTATAGACCGTCAATCCGCCTGCCTGCATCGCTTCCCGCAATCGCGCACGGTTGTCCTGTGCGGCCGCGCTGACGCCCTCGGTGGCATAGGCGAGGGCGCGCGGAGTGAAGTCGTCGAAATCCGTACCCATGTCGATGCGGCCCTGCGTGTTCGCGATCGTCACGTCGACGGACCGACCGGCTTCGTGGCTGCGCGAATACGGCCCCGGCCGGGCCACCCAGTTCGGATTGGGCACCGCCGCGAACATTCGCACCTGAACGTCATGGGGCCGATAGCAGTCCCAGAAGACGAGAGCTTCGCCCGTTGGCCGCAGCACGGCCGCGGCGGCGGCCAGCCCCGGGGCCATCGATTCGTGCACCAGGCACCGCGCGTCGGCGGGGTACATCGGCACCCCGACGAAGTTGTCAGGCGTCGCGTACCGAAGGCTGATGACCGCATCGGGCACGACGGTGCGCACGTCGACCAGTCCGGCAGCCGCCGCGGCGTCGGACACCGGTGGCACCGGCGGTGATGCGAATGCAACGGCGGGAGGAGCGCAGATGGCGGTGCACAGGATGGCCAGGACGCCCGCTACGCATATACGCACGCGATCACCTCCGAAATGCAGGTACACACCTACGCTAACGGTCCCCCCGGCGCGGCCAGACCATGAAGGCGTCCCGAAAGAGGAGTCCGCCATGACCGTCGTCAGCGTCAAGCGCCCGACCGTTTTCGAAGCCGACCTGCCCACCGTGTCCTACGAGGACGCGGCCACCCCGGCGGCCGCCCACGAGGCGCTCAAGCAAGCGCGTCAGCAGTTCCCAATCGCCATGGGCTCGCACGGGCCTGAGATTCTGAGCTACGAGCTTGCGCACACCGCGCTGCGCGACCATCGGCTGGCCCCGCCGCCCGGGCTGGGACTCGAGGCGCAGGGCATCACGTCCGGCCCCTTGTGGGATCGGGTCACCGCGACTCTTCTCAGCGTCAACGGTGAGGACCACGCTCGTCTGCGCCGATTGGTGTCCAAGGCATTCACCCCGCGGTCGGTAGCGCGCCTGGACACGACGATCGTCGACATCATCACGGAGTTGACCGACCCGCTGATGGCCGCGGGACGCTCTGAGGTCGTCGCGGACATCGCGCGCCCGTATCCGGTTCCGGTCATCTGCGAGCTGCTCGGCGCTCCCAAACAGGACTGGCAGCTGTTCTCGGTGTGGGCCGACGAGTTCTTCAAGACGTTCACGTGGAAGGCGGCCGAGTATGAGCCGGACATCCTGAAGGCCTGGGGTGAACTCGACGACTATGTCGACGGCATGGTCGCCGAGCGCCGCAATTCGCCCACCGACGATCTGATCTCCGATCTGATCCGCGCCGAGGACGACGGCGACCGGCTGAGCATGGCCGAACTGCGGATGCTTGCGGGCGGCCTGCTGATGGCGGGTACCGACACCACCCGCAACCAAGTTGCCGCTGCCGTTGACGTCCTCTGCGATCACCCGGATCAGTGGGATCTGCTCGCCGTCCGTCCTGACCTTGCGATGAAGGCCGTCGAAGAGCTGATGCGCTTCTACCCCGTGGTCTTCGGCGCGATGCGGATGACGATCGAAGACGTCGAATACGAGGGCGTGGTCATCCCGGCAGGGACGTTCGTCACGGTCAACACGGCTTCCGCCAACCGCGACGCCACCGTCTACGAGGACCCGGACCGTCTTGACATCACACGCGAGGGTGCGGCGCCGATGCAGACGTTCGGCGCGGGCGCCCACTACTGCCTCGGCGCGAACCTCGCCCGACGCGAAATCGCCGAAGCCCTGCGGGTCATGACCCTACGGATGCGCAACCTTCGACGGGGAGGCTCCGCGCCGTGGAAGCCGATGGTCGGAATCGCCGGCCCTGCCGCGCTGCCCGTGGAATTCGACGCAGCTTGATTCAACGCTGAGCACTCGCACAGTCCGGTTGGGATTCCGGCATAGACTTCGGACCGTGCGAGATGTACTCAACGAGCTGCTGACGGTCTGGCGCGCTGGCGGAACGGCGGGCGTCGCCACCGTCGTCCGCACGATCAAGTCCGCGCCTCGTCCACCCGGCGCCACCATGGTCGTCGCACCCGATGGCACGGTCGCGGGCTCGGTGTCCGGCGGCTGCGTCGAGGCCGCCGTCTACGAGCTCGCCAACGAGGTGGTGCAGAGCGGGCGACCCGAGCTGCAACGCTACGGAATATCCGACGACGACGCATTCGCCGTCGGCCTCACCTGCGGCGGGATCATCGACATCTTCGCAGAACCGGTGTCCCGCAACACTTTCCCCCAGTTGCAGGCCATCGCCGACGACATCGCCGGACAACGTCCGACCGCAGTCGCCACCGTCATCGCCCATCCCGACCCGGGTTGGCTCGGGCGCAGGCTGGTCGTGGGGCCGTACGCAGTCGAGGGGTCGCTGGGATCTGCGCGCGCCGACGACGCTGTCGCCGACGACGCCAGGGGTCTTCTGGCCGCGGGCCGCACCGCCGTGCTTTCCTACGGCCCGGACGGCCAGCGCCAGGAAGCAGGCATGGAGATCTTCGTTGCCAGCCACGCACCGCGACCACGGATGCTGATCTTCGGCGCCATCGACTTCGCCTCGGCCCTCGCCCGGCAGGGCTCGTTCCTCGGATACCGGGTCACCGTGTGCGACGCCAGGCCCGTGTTCGCGACTCCGGCCCGTTTCCCCGACGCCGACGAGGTCGTCGTCGAGTGGCCCGACCGCTACCTCGCCGCGCAAGCAGCGCAGGGCGCGATCGACGCGAGAACTGCGATCTGCGTGCTGACCCACGACCCCAAGTTCGACGTGCCCGCGCTGCGGGTGGCGCTGCAGCTGCCCGAGGTCGACTACATCGGCGTAATGGGGTCGCGGCGCACCCACGACGACCGCATGGACCGGCTGCGCGAAGTCGGGCTGACCGACGCCGAGCTGGAGCGGCTGGCCAGCCCGATCGGGCTGGACCTGGGCGCCCGCACCCCCGAGGAAACCGCCGTGTCGATCGCCGCAGAGATCATCGCCCGCCGCTGGGGCGGCCGCGGTCGGCCATTGACCGAGGTCAACGGCCGAATCCACCACGATTGACTAAATGAGACAAGAAGAGTGGAAATGTCGCTCTCAGATGCGATAACGTCACTCTTCAGTCGGTCGATGGGAGTGGTTGGGTGACTGAGACGGTTGCGACCCGATACGCAGGCACGCGGGTCCCTCGCGTCGAAGACAACCGCCTTCTCACCGGTCACGGCACCTTCGTCGACGACGTCACCAGACCCGGAATGCTGCACGCCTGCTTCGTGCGCAGCCCCTTCGCCCGCGCGAAGATCAACGGTATCGACGCCGGCGGCGCCCTGGCCCTGCCCGGTGTGCGGGCCGTGTTCACCGCCGAGCACCTCAACCCGGAGGTGAAGGAAGCTTGGCACGCGGTCGTGGGCAAGGACATGCCGGACACTCCCCGCCCGCCGCTGGCCGAGGGCGAGGTGAAGTTCGTCGGCGACCCGGTCGCTCTCGTCGTCGCCGAGAGCCGGTACCTCGCCGAGGACGCAATCGAGCTGGTGGACGTCGACTACGAGCCGCTGCCCGCCGTCGCCGACTTTACTAAGGCCGCGAACGCCGACGTAGTCGTCCACGAGCAGTACCCCGACAACGTCGCATTCGGCCTGGCCGGCGCGCCGCCGGACGAGGAAACGATCTCCGCCGCGGCGCACCTAGTGTCCGAAACCATTTACCAGCACATGTACGTGCCCGTGCCGATGGAGACGCGCGGGATCATCGTCGAGTGGCTGGTCGCCTCAAGAGAGGTGACGATCTGGGCTTCCACCCAAATCCCCCACGAGCTGCGCGCGTTTTGCGCCCGCCTACTGGGGCTGCCGGCACAACATGTTCGGGTCATCGTGCGCGACACCGGCGGCGGTTTCGGCCAGAAGGTCGTCCCATCGCGCGAAGACATGTGCATCATGCTGGCCGCGCGCAAGGTGCCCGCGGCGCTGAAGTGGATCGAGGACCGGCGCGAGAACCTGATATCCGCCGGGCAGGCGCGGCACGTCGAGGCCAAGGAAAGGATGGCGTTCGACGAAGATGGCAACATCGCTGCGGTCGACATCGACTTTCTCCAGGACGTGGGTGCGTACCCGACGCCTCATCCGCTGAATCAGGCGGCCATCGGCATATACTTCCCCGGCCCGTACCGGGTTCCGAAGGCCAGCTTCAACTTCAAGGCGGTGTTCTCCAACACCAGCGGTCTGGTGCCGTATCGAGGGCCATGGCAGTTTGAGACCCTCGGGCGCGAGATCCTGCTAGACATCGCCGCGCGAAAGATGGGCTTGGATCCCGTGGATCTTCGTCGCAAGAACCTGCTGCGCCGCGACGAGATGCCGTACGTCAATCCGAACGGTGTGCCGTACGACCACGTTGCGCCGGTCGAGACCTTCGAGCAGGCGGTGAAAATCCTTGACCACGAGGGCTTCCGAAAGGACCAGGCAGACGCGCTGGAGCAGGGCCGCTACATCGGACTCGGCTTCTCGGCCTACGTCGAGCCAACGGGCGCCGCGATGGGCAACTTCGGCACCGAGGGTGCAACCATCCGCATCGAGCCGACCGGCAAGATCAACGTCTACGTGAACGGTGGCTCGTGCGGCAACAGCATCGAGACCACTGTCGTCCAGCTGACGGCCGACACGCTTGGCGCCGACATCGACGACGTCGCAACGATTCAAGGCGATACCGCCGTGACACCGTACGGCGCCGGCACCCAGGGCAGCCGAAGCGGGCCGATGACGGCCGGAGCGGTCAACGAGGCGGGAACGATCCTTCGCAAGCAGATCGTCGCGATGGCCGCCCACCGTCTCGAGGTTGACGAAGCCGACATCGAGCTTGCCGACTCCCGGGCCAGCGTCCGCGACGACCCCGAGAAGAGCGTGAGCTTCGCCGATCTCGCTTATCGCTCGTACTACGAGCCTGCACAGTTGCCGCCGGGAATGGCGGCGACGCTGGAGGCCACCGCCCGCTTCACCTCACAGGCATTCATCCACTGGGCCAACGCGACGCACGCGTGCACGTGCGAGGTCGACGTCGAGACAGGGCAGGTCACGCTGACGCGCTACATCGTCAGCGAGGACGTCGGGCCGATGATCAATCCCAATGTGGTCGAAAGCCAGATCGCCGGCGGCACCGTACAGGGTATCGGCGGCGCACTGCTGGAGAACATGGTCTACGACGACGACGGAAACCCGCTGTCGTCAACGTTTGTCGACTATCTGCTGCCGACCGCCACCGACGTACCGCCGATCGAGTACGGACACGTCGAGATCCCGGGGCCCGGTGTCGGCGGCTACAAGGGCTGCGGCGAGGGTGGCGCCATCGGGTCCACTCCCGCCGTGATCAACGCGATCAACGATGCGCTCGCTCCGCTCGGCGTGACACTCACGCGATTGCCGGCCAGCCCTGCCGCGATCGTCGAATTGATCGAACAAGCACGAAAGGACCACTAGCCGTGGAGCTCACCAACGAATTCCGGGTCGCCGTCCCCGCGGCCAAAACGTGGGAGTTCCTCACCGACGTCGAACGCGTGGCGCCCTGCCTACCCGGCGCCACCCTGCTGTCCGTCGGCGGCGACGAGTTCACCGGCGCGGTCAAGGTCAAGGTCGGCCCGATCACGGTGTCCTACAAGGGTGAAGCGGCGTTCGTCGAGAAGGACACTGCGGCTCAGCGCATGGTGCTCAAGGCCAACGGCAAGGAGACACGTGGCAACGGCAACGCGGCCGCCGTCGTCACCGCACAGCTCAAGGACGAGGGGGACGCCACCAACGTGGTCATCACCACGGACCTGACCATCTCGGGCAAGGCGGCTCAGTTCGGCCGCGGTGTGCTATCGGACGTGGGCACAAACCTGATCGGTCAGTTCGCCAAGAGTCTTGAGGCTGACCTACTTGGCGGATCCGCAACGCGGGCCCAAACTCGCTGTGCCACAAGCCAACCCATGGCGGCAGCCGCCGCCGACGCCGCCGACTCCGTCGATCTCCTCAAGGTTGTCGCAGTGCCGATGGCCAAGCGCGCCGCGCCTGCCCTCGCCGCGCTTGCGGCCGGGGCCGCGATCGGCTTCCTGCTCGGCCGCAGGAAGCGAAAGGCGCAGATACATCCGGCGGCGCGGAAGGCCGACGACCTGCTGGCCGCCCTCTCGCGGCTCGTCCCATGAAGGCTGCCGCGTTCGCTTATCACCGCCCTGACACCGTCAAAGGGGCTGTCGACCTGCTCGCTGATTACGGCGATGACGCGAAGATTCTCGCCGGCGGGCAGAGTCTGGTGCCCATGCTCGCCATGCGCCTCACGCATTTCGACAACCTCGTCGACGTCTCGCGGATCAACGAGTTGGTCGGTATCGACCTATGCGACAACGAAGTCCGCATCGGGGCGGCCACCTCGCACGCGTTCGTGGGGATGGACGATGAGGTGGCCGACTCGGTGCCACTGTTGACGCTGGCGACCCCCTACATCGGCCACTTTCAGATCCGTACCCGCGGCACACTCGGAGGCGCGATCGCCCACGCCGATCCGGCGGCGGAGTATGCCGCGGTGGCGCTGGCGCTCGACGCGCACATGGAAGCGGTGTCGCCGCGCGGCGCCCGGGATATCCCGGCGAGCGAGTTCTTCACCGGCCTGTGGGAGAACTCGATGGCAGCCGATGAAATCCTCACTGCAGTGCGCTTCCCGGTGTGGGGTGCGCGGTCGGGCTTCGCAGTTGAAGAGTTCGCCCGCAGGCACGGGGATTTCGCCATCGCAGGCGCCGCCGTCGCGGTCCAGTTTGATGGCCAGTCGCGTGTGAAGCGTTGCGGCATAGGGCTTCTCGGCCTCGGGTCGACACCGCTGCGCGGCTCCCCTGCCGAAGAGGCGGTCCTCGGCCGTCCCGTCGGCGATATCACGGCAGAAGAGATGGGCCGGCTGGCGATCAGTTCACTCGACCAGATCCCGGCCGACCTGCAAGGGTCTGCCGCCTATCGAGCCAAGGTCGGTGCCACGATGGTGGCCCGAGCCTGGGAGTCAGCGACCGCGGAGGCAAGCAATGCATGAGTGGCCGGTGAAGGTGTCCGTGAACGGACGGCCCACCGAAGCGACCGTGGAACCGCGGCTGACGCTGGCGGATTACCTTCGCGAAAGGTGCGGCCTCAAAGGCACGCATCTGGGCTGCGAGCACGGTGCGTGCGGGGCGTGCACCGTGCTGGTCGATGGGCACGCGATGCGCTCCTGCCTGATGTTCGCCGTGCAGGCCGACGGCTCTGAGGTGACGACGGTCGAAGGCATCGCATCCGACGACGGAGAGCTCTCCCCCGTGCAGGCCGCACTGCGCGAGTGTCATGGCCTGCAATGTGGGTTCTGCACGCCGGGGTTCGTCATGTCGATCACCGCGCTGCTGCGGGACAACCCGAGGCCCACCCATGAAGAGATCCGCGAAGGCCTGTCCGGGAACTTCTGCCGCTGCACCGGCTATCAGGGCATCGTCAACGCCGTGCAGCGAGCAGCGGAAATGCAGGCCTGATCCGCACGCCCCCTGGCGGGTGGGCCGGGCTCGACCATCGTCGTGGAGAACTTCACACCACCCACTTACCGCCAACGCCCGGCGGCACACACGAAAACGCGGCATCGTGGACGCTATGAAGATTGGTTTCATCGGACTGGGAAACATGGGCGCAGGCATGGCCGCGAACCTGCTGAAGGCCGGCAACGAGGTGACGGCCTACAACCGGTCGCAGGACAAGGTCGCTGCGCTCGCCGAGCAGGGTGCGAAGCCGGCGAAGTCGGTCGCGGAGGCGTGCGACGGCGACGTCGTCATCACGATGCTGGCGAACGACGCCGCAGTCGAAGCAGTTACGTTCGGCGATGACGGCGTCATCGCCTCGTTGCGCCCCGGCGCAACTCACGTGTCGTCGAGCACGATCAGCGTCGCGCTGTCGGAGCGGCTGACGGCCGCGCACGCCGAGGCCGGCCTGCAGTTTGTCGCGGCGCCGGTGTTCGGCCGACCCGAAGCGGCCGCGGCGGCAAAGCTTTTCGTTGTGGCGGCTGGCGCTGCCGCAACGCTGCAAACGCTGTCGCCGGTGTTCGACGCGATCGGCCAGCGGATGTTCGCTGTGTCGGAGGAGCCGAAGGCAGCCAACCTGGTCAAGCTGAGCGGCAACTTTCTGATCGCCTCGGTGATCGAATCGCTCGGAGAGGCGATGGCCTTGGTCGCCAAGGCGGGCGTCGACAAGAACGACTACCTTGAGATTCTCACGTCGACACTGTTCGGTGCGCCGGTGTACAAGACGTACGGCGGCCTCATCGCGCGAGGGGAGTTCGAGCCGGCCGGCTTCGCCGCCGAACTCGGCCACAAGGACGTCCGGCTCGTACTCGCAGCGGGCGAGACACTGCAGACCCCACTGCCGATCGCCAGCCTCCTGCGGGATCGCTTCCTGACACTGCTTGCCAACGGTGGCGGCAGCCTGGATTGGTCGGCGGTGGGCGCGTTGCCCGCGTGGGAGGCCGGCGGGCCGAGCCCGACCGCGCGGAATTAGAACGGCGGCGGCCCGTTTCGTTCGGCCGCTGCGGGTTTCGATTCGAGCGTGCCCTACGGCCCTGGTGTCACTTCGTAAACGCATGGGAGATATGGATCTTCCAGCTGCCGTCGGGCTGACGTCGGAAGACGTCGACGCCGTCTTCGTGGATCGTCTCCAGAACCTTGCCCGAGGTATCTTTGACCGTCAGCGTCCAGAACAGTCGGACGGTGGCCAGATCGCCGTCAACGATGATCTCCTTGATGTCGGGTTCGTCGTAGCTGAAGGTCTTCGAGGGATCGCGGAATTGGCCACGCATCTGGTCGCAGAACGCATCTCGATTGCGATCCGGCGCACCGGGGTAGGCAAGCACAACATCGTCGGCGAACAACTCGCACACGGCATCGAGATTGCGTGCGTTGAAATCCTGCGGCCACTGACGCAACGCCGCATCGATGTCCGCCCGGTCGGAATCCCCGCAACCGGAAAGCACACTGATGGCGGTGACACAGATAGCGATAAGGCGTAACACAGATCAGATTGTGTCAGCCACAGCCCTATCGACGAAGCGCGCCGGACAACGAGGCGCGATCGACTCGACCGCGCTATCGACGAGATGGTCGTCGCCTCGGAATTCAATCCATGGTCGATCGGCTGCAGTGTGTACGCGGTATCTCGACCCTGACCGCATTTGGCCTTCCTGTCGAGATCGGTGACTGGCCGGGTGCAAGGTGGGTTGACCAAGACCGGCAACAGCGACGTGTGTCAGCTGCTGATCCAGGCGACCTGGCATCACCGCAAGCCCTACGACCGTTACAACGACTTCGGCAGCGCTAGGAACCTGCCACACCCCGAGGTCCGAGCACGTGGGCCAGTCCTGCGGTAGCCAACCCCGCATCTCTTCACCTTGCCCCTTGACAAACGAGCACCCCATACCAGAACGGCGGTGGTTTGTTGCGTTCGGCGACGTGATTGTCGTTGAGGCGGCGTTCGGCCTCGATGCTTCGTTGACGGTTGTTTTCGCGGGTGTGCTTGCGGCGCGGCATCATCAAAGCACGGCTCGCTCCCA
>Ga0207688_10000399_pt1 | contig 20355 bp, 17 predicted proteins | sample KBSMiscanthusM4_FD_184296 | JGI IMG/M metagenome (GOLD analysis project Ga0207688, IMG submission 184296) | Miscanthus rhizosphere microbial communities from Kellogg Biological Station, Michigan, USA - M4 (SPAdes) (version 2) | ecosystem: Host-associated > Plants > Roots > Rhizosphere ...
GGGGCTGCATCCCGCGCCGTGGCCGGCCATAGCAAGGTCGTCTCCACCCTGTCGGCCATCGACCTGACGGCCGCGGCCGAGGGACACCTGTTGGGCGCCTATGTCTTCGACACCTACAAGAAGCCGGGCAAGGAACCGGTCGAATCCGTCGTGCTGACGGTGGGGTCGGCCGCGAAGGCGGCCAAGGACACGCTGGCCCGAGCAGTCGTCGCCGCCGAGGGGGTCGCGTTCGCCCGCAGCCTGATCAACAGCGCACCGAACGATCTGTATCCCGCCGAGTTCGCCCGCCGGGCAACGGCAGCGGCCGAGGCGGCCGGGCTGACCGTCGAGGTGCTGGACGAGAAGGCATTGGCCAAGGCCGGTCTGGCATCTGCCAAAGACGGCGTCGATTGGCACTTCAAGTATCAGACGCCGCTGCTCATCTGCATCAGCCGGTCGTTCGGATAGATGTGGTCGACGTTGTCGGGCGTGAACACGTGACGATGCTGGAAGAAAAGGATCGCTCTCGACAGCGCCACCAACGCGTCCATGTACGTGGTGTGCGTCGCCGTCACGAGTACCGCGAGATTCAAAAAGACCGGCGCGTTTTCATACCGCACCTGTAGCGCCGTGTCGTCTCGGATGTAGTTCGGTACGTTCTCCAGCGTCCGTTCGGCCTGCATGTTCACGACGGACAGCACGATCCTGCCGCGCGCCGGACCGTTGTTCCCGCCGGCGAGCACCTCGCCGACGTTGCCGAGTTCGGCCTGCGGTGCAGCAGGTCCGTAGGAGACGAGGTGCCGATCAAGCTCGTTCCTGACGATCGAGAGGGCGTGCGCGATCATTGCGACGGGGGAGTCGCGTCGGCGGGGCCTTTCTCAGCGTCAACCGGCCGGTCCGGGGGATCAACCGGGGGCTCCTGCTCGTCGGGTGATTTGGGCGGTTCGTTGACCGCCTTCATGATCTGCTGGTCGCGGCCGGCGATGAGGGCGTCTCGGGCTTGCTGCGCTGCCACCGCCTTGGCCTGAATAGGCCCCACGTCCCTCGTCGCGCTCGTCAGCTTCTCTGCCTTGTCCAGTTTCTCGTGCCATAACTCGGGCAGTTGGCGGGAAAGCTCTTCGCTCGCATCGTCTTTCAACGTCTTCTCCAGGCTTGCAAGCGCAAGCTCGAGATCTCGCGCTCGGACAAAGGCCTCAGCCATCCGGCCGGTGTCCACCCCATTCGTGGCTGCAGCGCGCAGAGCGGCGACGCGCGCGCGTTCTGCCTCAATGCCTTGTGGCACGGCTTGCAGACGCTGAAGCGTGTCGTCGTGTTTCTTCGCCGCGGCGGTTGCGGTCTCTCGTGCCTCTGCCTCGGCGGTCTTCGCGTTACTGAGCGCGGCATCGGCCTCATCGGTTTCCTTTGTGGCTTTCGTTATTGCGTCATCGATCGCCTTGATTTCCTTCAGCAGCGCGGTCCGCCTAGGTTCGGACAACTCCTGATCGATGCGTGACTTCAGCGCGGCGAGCTCCTTCCGTCCTTTCGTGAGCTCGCCGTCGCCGCGCTTGCGTGTGTCATCGAGAGCCGCGGTTACAGCATGCAATTCGCTGTCGAGCTTCGCGGTTGCATCCACGTCGGCACTGACAGCTTGCTGGGCCCCAGTGAGGCCGTCCAGATTCGCCTGCTTGTCTCCGAGGGTCCGGGTGGCGTCGGCGATCTCCCGCGTCACGGTCGCTCGTTCGCGCTCCAGGTCGTCGCGACGCTTCTTCAGGTCCGCCAACTGTTCGGCGATGCTCGCCATTGCTTACTCCCTCTGCGCAGCGCGGGTCAGCGAGCCGATGAAGTTCGTCGCCGCTGCCTCTTGTGGTTGGTTGTCGACAATTGAAAGGCGGGTCAGCTCACTCGAACTCACGTGTATTCCCAAGGATCGGCTCTCCCGAAGACGCCTGGGCGGCCCGGATTGGGGAGAACAGGTGCCGAGACCGCGATGTGTCCGTACTGTGGCGCGCAATGTTTGTTGCTGATCCATCACGTCTCGGGAACTCCTCGTTTCGGCGGGCTCCCGGATTCGCCCACGGCACTGGTCAGCGCGTCATCGATCCAGACCCTCAAGGCGTCTGCGAGGCGAGCCAGTCCAAGGAAGCGTTGCCGGCGCTGCGACAGTGGATCCACCAGTTCCCCCGTTACCTTCCCGTCGACCTCGACGACGAGGCGCAGCACTAGCACGAACTGATGTTTCGCCGAAAGCCTGTCCGCCGGTTCACCCTTCGCAGTCATGCGACCTCGATGTCTCGATCAGGAGAACAGTTCTAGCTGCAGTCGCTCAGCACACCCTGAGGGTTGGGCGCGTAGGCGGTGAGCCCGAGCCTGAGATCTCGATGATGTTCGGGTGATGTTTGTCAGAACGACTTTCCGGCGGCCGGATCACACTTGACCGGGATCGGTACGAAGGAGGTCGAACAGCCGATCGGTGGCTGGCTCGGGAACGGCATCGAACTCGTCCTGCAGGATCAACCGGCACAGCTGGTACTGGCGCAATGCCTGCGCGCGTGCCCCCGAGCGGACATAGGTCCGCATGACCATGCGATGTGCGTCCTCGCGACAGGGGTCCAACGCCAGTAGTCGAAGCGCGCTTTCACGCGCCTCCTCATAGTTCTTGAGTTCGAAATGAGCGTCCGCGAGGCGGCCCAGCGTTGTCAGGCAGGTGGCGCGGAGCCGCTCGCGCTCCAGTAACTCGGAGATGTCGGAGCCGGCCGCTAGATCGCCGCCGTAGAGGGCAACAGCGCGCTCATACGACTCGATGGCCGCCGCGATCGAACCCTCTGAGTGCAAGCGGTGTCCGACGGTTACGGCCGACTCGAACTCGAGGACATCTACTTTCACTCCGGCAGGCAGGTTCAGCGAGTAGTAGTTCTGGGTGTGCACGATCGGCGGCTGACCGGCCAGTGCGTCTTCGAGTTGGGCCTTAAGCGAGTGCATCAGCGTGTTCAAGCTCTGCCCGGCCAGAGTCCGCGGAACGTTCGGCCATATCTGTTCCACCAGCGTTGCGCGATGTACTCCGACCCGTGGGTGTAGCGCCAGGCAACTGAGTAGCTGTTCGGTTTTACCTCCGCACCGCATCGAGACGGGCTGCCCCATCTTCAGGATCTGAAATGGTCCCAGAAGGCGAATGAGAACGCGGGAGCTCGACATCCTGCGGCCGCCCTACACGCTGGTGGACCGGCGGGCGATCTGCGGGAATTGCCACCGCGCGTTTCTAAGTTGATCACGCGGTCCGTCGGTGAGGCGGGCAGGACCTTGGCCGCGGTTGTTCACTTCGGCATGCAACTTCCGGGCAAAGCCGTGACGTTGTGGTGGACGATGTGGCGCGCTGGACGTGTCTAGCGCTTGATTCCCGTGCCGGCGATGCAATACCTCGCTGAAGCGCTGCGATGACCACTTCGTTCGTCCGCTTGTGGCCACCGCTTCGCTGAGCCCCACCCCAACCGCCCCCTTCTTGAGGCTGGATTGCTAGCAGTATCGCCCCGCCGGCAGGGCTGTATCGAGTAATGGACTACTTCATATTCGTTGCCGTTAATTGCATGCGGGACACCCCCTTTTAGGCGGCGCATCGAGTCGTGTCATTGTTGTGTGCGATGTACTGCCTGCTGTAGGTCGTCGAAGTCCTTGCCATGCGACTGCGTGCAAAATTCAGCTGTCTTAGTGGCACTGTAAGTGCAGGGTAAGTGGGCAACCATGGCACTCTTGGCTACTTGCTGACCCTTAGCCATTGGATCAGTTGGAGAGTGGAGGGCGATTCGGTCGTCGACGGGGGCGTGAAGGTCCAGACACCAATTCGATTACGGCACTACGCATGACAACAGCCGTACGCCGGGCGATGATTCGGTTAATCGGCGTCCGGCGTTCAGGCAGCGGACGGGTGTACTGGAGTGAATGATTTCCTTGAGCGGCGCCTCGTGGCTCGACTTCGCTGCCTCGGTTTCGTTCTATGGAGGTGTCCAGTGGGAGATGAGCTTTCCGCCGCGGCCAAGAATGTGGTGGACTATACAGAACGATTTCGAAAACCCTCATTGTGGGCGGTGCAGTCGGCGTCGCAATCGCTGCGCGCGCGTTGGGTTCGGATGAGATCAAGGTAGGGCCGATTACTCTCTGTTCGGTTGGCCACCCACCTCAAGGAACCGACACCACATCGACGCCGCCTCATGGGAAGCCGCATACCGCGCGAACGCCGTGCGCATGGTGTCGATCGTGATGGCGCCCACCGCCATCCCGGACAGGTCCTCGCCGCCGACGAGCAGCGTGGCGATCGCGTCGAAGTTCTGGCGGTAGGCCTTGAGGGTGTGCGCTCAGGGTTTACGGGTACTCCGGTCGGCGAGGAAGGCGGCGAACCACTGCGGTCGCGACGCTTCGACGCCGTCAACCTGCTCGGCGGGGTGGGGTGCGGCCAGTATTTCATGGATGTCGACGATCAGCTGGTGCGGGTTGTCGATCGCCAGCTCGCGCGGCGCCGGTGCGGCAGGCACGTCGGCGACCTCGGGCTCAGCTTCGCCGTAGCTCGCGGGCTTGTTGCGGCGGCGCTGGCTGTCGCGCTTGGGCGGCGGGCCTGGCGATTTCGACATGTCGACCTCCTGGGTCAGCAACGGGGGCGCTCGTGGCGCGGATCGGTTACCGCTGGTCAGCGGTGGTGCTCGGAGGCACCGAACAAGGCTGCGGGGGTGTGTCGTCTGTGGCGGAATCGTTTTCGTTACCGGTGTTAGTCACCCGGGCCTTGCCATTGGTTTGCGACGGTAGGGGCCGGTGCGTTCATGGCTGACACCAACGGTTCGGAAGACCTGACCCGTGTTCACTGTGCCAAGGCCTTACCATCCACCACCAATCGGAACGCTCAAGCCGATGGACCAACAACCGGGTCTTGTCAAGGAGGTCAGCGCGATGTCCGACGTCTCGAAAGTGATTGTCACCGGTGTGCTCGCTTTGATCACTGCTCTTATTCTTGCGCTGGTCAATAGCTCGATAAGTGCTCGGGCGGGCATCGATGAGAATTTGCGCGCCAAACGGCTAGAGCTCTACCCGGTGCTCTGGGATGCCACAAAAGCCATATCCCGCTGGCCGCGTGTCGACATCACCCGGGGCAGCCTCGAAGACCTTCATGGGACGCTACGCTCCTGGTATTACGAGAAAGGCGGCCTTTTCCTCTCCGAGTCGGCCCGTGATAGGTACGGCGACGTGCAGGCGTTGATCGAAGCTCTGCTGACGGACAAGGGCGATCCTGACTGTTTGCTCGCCAAGGACGCGTACAGGGATCTCATGGAGACAGCCAGCGCCATGCGTACCGCTCTGACCCAGGATCTCAATACGCGGAGAAGGCAATCGTTCCTCGAGACTTGGCGGCGGAGTCGCTGGCACAAGAAAGAAGAGAGTAAGGCCAAGACCCGAATTCAGACGGCAAGTGACTCCAAGAAGCCGAATTTCACGCCGAAGCAAAGGATATGACCGAGGTGGCAGCCTGGCCATCGGCACCGAGCAAACTGTCCGACCGGTCGCATGTTCGCCGGGGTGCTCGCCAGTCGTGGCGGATACCAAATCCGCTGTTGCGTATGACTCTAACGTCGGGGTCGTTGAACGTGTACAGCTTGATCAACGAGTGCGAAATGTAATGCTCGCCAGAGATTTTCGTGGAGCACCCGCCGTGGAGATTGGCGTAGCACTTCGGGTGGCGGTAGTTGGGATCAACGGGGGTGGTCATGTGGTGTGTTTCTGGTTGCAGGGTCAGGTGTTTGTGGCGCGCTGCGCCCGGTGATCGGTGTTCAGGTCTGACGGATGACGCGGTGGGTCAAGGTGCCAGTCGGAGCTTCGGTGGTCGCGACCAGGCCGACGTCGTGCTGTCGGTTTCGCGCGCGGCCTGCAACCCGATCTTGGACATGCCCGCGATTTTGTCGATGTCGAACCGCTTGATCTCGACGACGAACGTGTAGGGCGACCCGTCGGGCAAGTGGGTCAGCACGGTGTCGCCCGGCTCGATCAGCTCGATGGGCACCTGCTCGACGTCGTACCCGCTGACGTGAACGATGGTCATGATTCGAATCCTAGTTCGATGTGCCGACAAGTCACCCGACGCGCCGTTTGCTGTGGCGGCTCAGTCCCCGCAGCGTGGAGGATCGGGGGAGGATTTTGGGGCCATTCGATACCCCGACAGGGTATGTGAGCAAACACCAAAGACCAGGCAAAAACTATGCTTGGTCTGCGGTTTTTGGGTAGTGCGCCGTCAGGGTTTCGAACCCCGGACCCGCTGATTAAGAGTCAGCTGCTCTACCAACTGAGCTAACGGCGCTGCGTGAGCGACAATAACAGGCCCCGCGGCACAGCGTGAAATCCCGACCACCCACCGCCGCTGGGACCCGGCTCCGCGGACACGCCCCTCGACGCAGTTGCCCTTAAACTATTGCCAGGTTTCTTTCAGCCGTGAACCAGGTACGAGGTGGAGCAAAGAATGTGGCAGTTCCAAGGGGTGGCACGTCCGCGTTGGATGACGCCTGCCGCGCGGCTTTGGCGCCGAAATCGTGCCTGGTTGCTCGCTGTTGCGTTGGTCCCCGCCATCGCGTTCAGCCTGTCCGCCTGCAACGGCAACCCGGTGCCGCCGCAACCACAGGTCATCACTGATAAGGGCACGCCGTTCGGCGACCTCCTTGTGCCCAAGCTGACCGCATCGGTGAAGGACGGCGCCGTCGGTGTGAGCGTCGAATCGCCGGTGACGGTCAGCGCCGAGGACGGCGTGCTCGGCGCCGTGAGCATGGTCAACGCGGACGGTGAACCTGTTGCCGGGCGGTTGTCGCCGGACGGCCTGACTTGGGCCACGACCGAACCGCTGGGCTACAACAAGCGCTACACGCTCAATGCGCAGTCGCTCGGGCTTGGCGGTGTCACCAGCCAGCAGATGACATTCAAGACGCATTCGCCGGAAAACCTGACCATGGCATACGTCCTGCCCAACGAAGGCGAGGTCGTCGGCGTCGGCCAACCGGTCGCGGTTCAATTCGACGAGAACATCCCGAACCGGCTGGCGGCCCAGAAGGCGATCAAAATCACCACCAACCCACCGGTGGAGGGCGCCTTCTACTGGCTGAACAATCGCGAAGTACGGTGGCGCCCAGCCCAATACTGGAAGCCCGGCACGACCATCGACGTCGCGGTGAACACCTACGGCGTGGACCTCGGCGACGGCTTGTTCGGCCAGGAGAACGTCACGACGCACTTCAAGGTCGGCGACGAGGTGATCGCGACCGCCGACGACAACACCAAGATGGTCACCGTTCGACGCAACGGCGAGGTCGTAAGGACCATGCCGACTTCGATGGGCAAGAACAGCACGCCGACCAACAACGGTGTCTATCTCGTCGGTAACCGGTTCAGCCACATCGTCATGGATTCATCGACGTACGGCGTGCCGGTCAACTCGCCGAACGGCTATCGCACCGACGTCGACTGGGCGACGCAGATCAGTTACAGCGGCATCTTCGTGCACTCGGCGCCATGGTCGGTCGGCAGCCAGGGTTACACGAACACCAGCCACGGCTGCCTCAACGTCAGCCCGAGCAATGCCATCTGGTTCTACGACAACACCAAGCGCGGCGACATCGTCGAGATCGTGAACACCGTGGGTTCGACGCTGCCCGGAACCGACGGGCTCGGCGACTGGAACATCCCGTGGGAGCAGTGGAAGGCGGGCAACGCCAGCATCTGACGGCCGACCAGAGCGGCTCCGCGGCGGTTTACTCCACGTAGGCCACCTGGTCAGCCGTCACGGAAGGGCGAGGCCAATGCCTTTGCAGCACAATGCTTGCCATTGTCGCGGAGAGAGCGTCGCGCAGTCCGCGCAGGGCCACACCGAGTGGCCCCGGACTACAGCCGCCGGACGATGCGGTGCAATTCCTGATCGGTGTCAACGTAGATATCCGTCATCCGCGGGGCTACCTCCACGGTGGAATCCGGCGAGATCGAGGAGATCCTCGGACAGTTGCTAACGCACCGCCAGAATGCAAAAGGTGGGAAGGCGAAAATACCCTCCCACCTGCGGGGTGGCTGACGGGACTTGAACCCGCGACCCCCAGGATCACAACCTGGTGCTCTACCAACTGAACTACAGCCACCATCGCCGCCGAGCCGTCAGGCACATGCGGCGTCGTCGATATTAGCCGCTAGGGCGCTCAGCAGCCGAATCGATTACCGCGGTGTCGCCGTTTGGGGACTCGAGCTTGGCGGCGATCTCGGTGATTTCGCTGGTCGACGGGCCCGGTGGGGGAACGAACGCGGTGCGGCGGTAGAACTGCAGCTCGCGGATCGACTCGTGGATGTCGGCCAGCGCGCGATGCGCGAGGCCCTTCTCGGGCTGGCCGAAGTAGATGCGCGGGTACCAGCGCCTGCACAACTCCTTGATCGAGCTGACGTCGATCATCCGGTAGTGCAGGAAGTCGTCGAGCTTGAGCATGTCACGGGCGATGAAGCCGCGGTCGGTGGCGATCGAATTGCCGGCCAACGGGGCGGTCTTGGCCTGCTTGACGTGGGTGCGGATGTAGTCCAGCACCAGTTCCTCGGCCGCGGCCACATCGATGGTCGACGCGCGCACCTCCTCGATCAGGCCCGAGCGGGTGTGCATCTCGGTGACGACAGGGATCATCGCCGATAACGCGGCGTCGTCGGCGTGGATGACCACGTCGATGCCGTCGCCAAGGATGTTGAGGTCGGCGTCGGTGACCAGCACCGCGATCTCGATGAGCTTGTCGGCCTTGAGGTCTAGGCCGGTCATCTCGCAGTCGATCCACACCAGTTCGTCACGCACAGGCCTCACAGTAAGCCGTCGGGCGACAAGCAGCCGCCCGTACCCGCCCGTGGGGCCCTTGCCCAGTAATGTGCGAGCCATGACCACCGAGTCGACAGCCACCCCCGCCCAGCAGATCGCCGCAGGTTACGCCACCCAAGGCCAGGCGCTGGAGTTGGGCGCCGTCGTCGTCGACGGGGTTTGTGACCCGACCGCCCAGGTGCGTATCCCGCTGGCCACCGTCAACCGCCACGGCCTGGTCGCAGGCGCCACCGGTACCGGCAAGACAAAGACACTTCAGGTGATCGCAGAACAACTGTCCGCGGCGGGCGTGCCCGTCGTCATGGCCGACATCAAGGGCGACCTCTCCGGCCTGTCGCGGCCCGGTGAAGCCGACGACAAGACCGAGCAACGCGCCAAGGACACCGGTGACGCGTGGACGCCGACGCCTTTCCCGGTGGAGTTCCTGTCTCTCGGCACCTCGGGAATCGGCGTGTCGGTGCGCGCGACGATGACCAGCTTCGGGCCGATCCTGTTGTCAAAGGTGCTGGGGCTCAATCCGACTCAGGAGTCCACCCTCGGCCTGATCTTTCATTGGGCCGACCAGAAGGGCCTTGCGCTGCTGGACCTGAAGGACCTGCGGGCCGTCATCCAGTTCCTCACCAGTGACGAAGGCAAGGAAGAGCTCAAGGCGATCGGTGCGGTTTCCGCGGCGACGGCCGGTGTGATTCTGCGGGCGCTCATCAATCTGGAAGCCGAGGGAGCGGACACGTTCTTCGGCGAGCCGGAGCTGGAGCCCAGCGAACTGATGCGCCTCGATGCACAGGGTCGCGGCATCATCACGCTGCTCGAGCTGGGCGATCAGGCCGCGCGCCCGGTGATGTTCTCGACGTTTCTGATGTGGGTGCTGGCCGACTTGTTCACGGCTCTGCCCGAGGTTGGCGACGTCGACAAGCCCAAGCTGGTGTTCATCTTCGACGAAGCGCACCTACTATTCACCGACGCGTCCAAGGCGTTCCTCGAACAGGTCGAGCAGACGGTCAAGCTGATCCGGTCCAAGGGTGTCGGTGTGTTCTTCTGCACTCAGCTGCCGACCGACGTCCCCAACGATGTGCTCAGCCAGCTCGGTGCGCGCATCCAGCACGCGCTGCGCGCGTTCACACCTGACGATCAGAAGGCGCTCACCAGGACGGTACGCACCTATCCGAAGACCGACGTGTACGACCTGGAAAAGGCGCTGACGTCGCTGGGCATCGGCGAGGCGATCGTGACGGTGCTCTCGGAGAAGGGCGCGCCGACGCCGGTGGCGTGGACCAGGATGCGGTCGCCGCGCTCGCTGATGGACGCGATCGGCAACGACGCGATCGCCGCGGCCGCGAAAGCCAGTCCGCTGCAGGCGAAATACGGTCAGACGATCGACCCGCAGTCGGCCTACGAGATCCTGCAGGCGAAGGTCGCACCCCCGGCACCGAACGCTCCGTTGCCGCCGCCGGTGCCCGTCGACGCAGGCGAAGCCAGCACCGAGGGTGAGGTGAAGTCGCGGGGGAGCGCCGAGCCAGGAATGCTCGAGAAGATGATGCAGAGCCCGGCGTTCAAGAGCGCAATGCGCTCTGCGGGCACCGTCATCGGCCGCGAGATCACGCGCAGCATCTTCGGCACCGGCCGCCGGCGCCGCTAGCCAACCTGATTAGCCAAGCCGCCTGGACGTTGCGCTGCTCCTTCAATGCCTCGGACTGTCCCTGCTGGTATACAGCTTCGGCGCACATCGGGCTAGCCGCCGCCGAGTTTCTTGTAGACCGCGCCGACGATCGGCGTCACGATGGACCGCGGCGTGTAGCCCGATGCCACCGACATCGCCTTCGACGTGACGCCCGGCACGACACGCATCTTGTTGCGCTCCAAGCCATCCAGCGACAGCTTGGCGGTGTATTCGGTGGAGATCCACAGGAAATCCGGGATCAGTTTCTCCACCAGTGATTGCTCGTGAGCGTCCGGCAACGTCTCGCGCACCGGGCCCGGAGCCAACAGCGTGACGTGTACGCCCGCACGCTTGAGCTCGCCGCGAAGCGACTCGCTGAATGTGTTGACGAACGCCTTGGTGGCCGCATACGTGGCGTTGTTGGGGATCGGCGAATTTCCCGCTGCCGAACCGGAAATCAGGATGCCGCCGGCCCCACGATCCACCATGCCGGGCAACACGGCGAGCGCAAGGTCGTGTACACCAAGGACATTCAGCTGCACTTGAGCCTTCTCCGCGGCCGGGTCCAGCGTGGCGACCGGTCCGAATGTGGCGGTGCCCGCGTTGGCGCACAGGATCGAGATGTTGCGCACGACAAACTCGTCGCACAGCTTGGCGCGCTCGGCCGGATCGGCGAGATCGACGGGACGAACCTCGACCGTCACTCCGTACCGCTGGGTGAGACGGTCCGCCAGCGCTCTCAGCACATCCTCGCGGCGGGCCGTGATGATCAGATGGTGCCCGCGCGCGGCGAGCTCGATGGCCAGTGCTTCGCCGATGTTCTGCGACGCGCCGGTGACGACGGCACGGGCGTCCGCGCTGGGAGCGGGTACTGGCATGGGCCGGACTATATCGTGGGCGAACATGAGTGCATCGCGGCCGCCCGCGCAGACCGCGGCGAGGTCGCGGGTGGTGGCGTGGGCGCTGTGGGACTGCGGCTCGACGGGGGTCAGTGCGATCGTCGTGACCTTCGTGTTCTCCGTGTACCTGACCCGTTCTGTCGGCGATGATCTTCGCGGCGGTACGAGCCCGGCGAGCTTGCTCGGCTTGGCGCTGTTCTTCTCCGGTGTCACGGTCGCATTGCTCGCACCCGTCACCGGAGTTTGGGTTGACGCGCCGCATCGACGCCAACGCGCGCTGGGAATCCTCACCGCGATAGTGGTGCTGCTGACATCGGCAATGAGCCTGATCCGCGACGACGCCAGTTACCTGTTGGCAGGCCTTCTGCTGCTCGGGTTCACCGCGGCGTGCAACGACCTGGCCAGCGTTCCGTACAACGCGATGCTGCGGCAGCTGACGACACCGGAGACGTCCGGCCGGGTGTCCGGATTCGGTTGGGCCGCAGGCTATGTCGGCAGCGTGGTGTTGCTTCTTGTGATCTACGAGGGATTCATCGCGGGCGACGGCCCAACGGTGGGGCTGCTGGACATCCCGACCGCCGACGGGCAGAACGTTCGCGCGGCCATGCTCGTCACCGCCGCCTGGATGGCCGCGTTCGCGCTGCCGGTGCTCATCGCGCCACCGCCGCCGGCCGACATCGAACCGCCGGCACGGTCGTCGACCGGTGTGCGCGGTGCCTACCGCAAGCTCTGGTCCGACCTCACCTCCGAGTGGAGGCGTGATCGAAATTTCGTCTATTACCTGCTCGCCAGCGCGGTGTTCCGCGATGGATTGGGCGGCGTGTTCACGTTCGGCGCGGTGCTCGGCGTGACCGTCTACGGCATCTCTGCGGCGAATGTGCTGCTGTTCGGTGTGACCGCCAACGTGGTGGCCGCGGTAGGTGCGGTGCTCGGCGGCCTGCTTGACGACCGCGTCGGCTCAAAGACGGTCATCCTGGGCTCGCTGGCGGCGATGATCGCCGTGGGCATCACCCTGATGGCGGCATCCGGCGCCGCGGCGTTCTGGCTGTGCGGGCTGTTGCTGTGCCTCTTTATCGGGCCGACGCAGGCCTCTGCGCGCACCCTGCTGCTGAGGATGACCTCCCACGGCAAGGAGGGGGTGGCGTTCGGCCTCTACACCATGACGGGCCGGGCGGTGGCGCCGCTGGCACCGTTCATGTTCTCCGCGTTCGTCGCCGTCTTCGGGGCGGATCGCGCGGGCATCGCGGGTCTACTGCTGGTGTTGGCGGCGGGCTTCACCGTGATGCTCGCGGTGCGCGTGCCGCGCAGGTCGGTCGCGGTCTAACCGGCCGCGGTGCAGATCGTCAGCCCCGCGCCGGTGCGCTGCTGTACTTGCACACCGTTGACGGTGATCGAACAGCTCACTTCGCGGCCGACGTTGATGATGCTGACACTGGCGGAGTCCTTGGCCGGCTGGGCCAGCTCGACTTTCTTGCTCCACGGCAGCATCACGTTGAACTCGGTCTGCAGCACGCCACCGTTGTCGACGTAGGTGATGTTGATGGCCCGACCGTCGCCGGAGACGTCGTACACCACGGTTTCGGTCGCACCCGGCACCGAGGGGCCGGTCGGGCTGCTGGTGGACGGCGTGCTCGGCAGTGTCGGCAGCGGGAAGACGGGGATGGTCGGGCTTGGCGTCGTCGTTGGCGTGGGTGGGGTGGAGGTCGGCTCGGTCAGCGACGGCAGCGGCGCGACGACGGTGTCCTGCTTCGAACTGTTGACGATCACCAACGCGATGACGAGGCCGATGACGGTGAGCACAGCGATTGCGGCGACAATCCAGAGCCAGCGCGGCGACTTCGGGCCGTCTGGAGGCGGCGGCTGCGGGGGCTCACCCGGCGGATACTGCGAGCCGTGTTGGCCGGTCGAAAACGGGTCATAGCCATAAGGCGAGTAGGCGGGTAGTCGCTCGGTGGGCGCCGGCGTAGCCGGTGCCTGGTAGGTGGGGCCGTAGGGCGCCTGGCTCGCATATGCCGGATCGCTGTATCCCGGATAGCTGTTGCCGAGGGGTTCGGGCCCGTCGCGGCGTGGTGAATCCGTCATACCCACCTCATGGCTGCAGGGTACCTGCGTAGCTCGTTCAACGGCCTTTCGTCGCGGCGACCTATTCTGGCGAAAGAGATAGCCTCAGCGTTTACCGGAAACATCTGCGGTTAAACACTGACGTAACTACGCGTCAATTCCATGGCCGAAATGCGAGGCGTCATGCTGCTAACGATGGGCGTCGAGGAGGAATTCCACCTCGTTGACCTGAAAACCAGACGGCTGACGGCCCGGGCACCTGCACTGCTCGATGAGTTGTCCGACAGCTACGTCGCCGAGTTGCAGCGGTGCGTGGTCGAAATGAACAGCGGCGTGGTCGACACCCTCGACGGACTGCGCGCCGATCTGCAGGGCCACCGCAAGGTGCTTGTCGACGCCGCCGCCAAACTCGGCATGGGCGTGGTGGCCGCCGGGGCGGTGCCGCTGTCGGTTCCCGCCGAAATGCAGGTCACGCAGACCGCCCGCTACCGGCAGATGCTCGCCGATTACCAGCTGCTGGCCCGCGAACAACTCATCTGCGGCACCCAGGTGCACGTCGGCGTGGCCGACCGCGACGAGTCGGTCGTCGTCGCCAACCGGGTATCTGCGTATGTACCGACACTGCTGGCGCTGTCCGCCAGTTCGCCGTTCTGGTCCGACGGCTCCGACACTGGCTACTCCAGCGGGCGAACCTTGGTGTGGCAGCGCTGGCCGACGACGGGGCTGGCCGCGCCCGTGTCCTCTGCCGCCGAATACGACAAACTCGTCGCCGAGCTGGTGGCGAGCGGAGCAATCGCAGACGCCGGGATGGTGTACTTCGACGTGCGTCCGGCCGTCGCCGCGCCAACGCTGGAACTGCGGGTGTGCGACAGCTGCCCCTCGGTGGACACCATCGTGCTGATCGCCGGGCTGTTCCGGGCATTGGTTAAACGCGAGGTGGAGGGACTCCGGGCGGGCGTCCCCGCCGTCGAGGTTTCGCCGCCGCTGGGCCGCGCGGCCCTGTGGCGGGCGGCCCGCTCGGGTCTGGAGGGCGAGCTGGTCGACATCGACGGTCCGGTGAGCCGGCCCGCCCGAGACGTCGTCACCGAACTTGTGCGCTCACTGCGTCCGCAACTCGAGGCGGCGGGTGACTGGCAGATGATCGTCGAGCTGACCCGGCAGGTGTTGCTCGCAGGCACGTCGGCGGCCCGTCAGCGACGGGCTTTGCGTCGCCGCGGCCGGCTAACCGATGTCGTTGACCAGCTGATCGCCGAAACGGCGGGCACCTGGCCGGACCCGGTGGCGGCCGTAATCCAAGACCCCACACTGCTGTTGGGCTACCAACCCGACCGCGAGTACGACCCAGCGGACAAGGCCGCCGCCGTCAGCTACGACGAGGCCGTCGACCCCACTGGGCGGCCATGGCCCCCCTACGAAAAGATCCTGCACGCCGTCGCCGACCTCGGGGTCGCGGTGTTGCGGTCCCGGGAGGGCGACATCGAGCAGGACCAGCGCGCCGAGAGCATCACGTTCAGGGTCAGCGGCCAAAACCGTGCCCAGGTGTTCCCGCTCGACCTGATGCCGAGGTTGGTCGCCGCTGACGAGTGGGCAGAACTCACCGCCGGTCTGGGTCAGCGGGCCAAGGCGCTCAACGCCTTCCTGCGTGACATCTACTCCGACCAGGCCATCCTCGCCGACGGCGTCATCGGGATGCACACGCTGGACCGTGCACCCGGATTCCGTTCGACGGGCCGGCTGTCGCGCGACCCTGTCCGCGCCCACGTCAGCGGCACCGACCTGGTTTGCGACAGCGCCGGCAACTGGATGGTGCTCGAAGACAACCTGCGCATCCCCTCGGGCACCGCCTATGCGATCGCGAACCGGCGGCTGCTCACCAAGCACCTGCCCGAGCTTGAGCGACCCGCCGAGCTCGGCGACGTGGACCAGGTGCCGGCGATGCTGCTGGAGACCTTGCGTGCCGCGGCGCCGCCGCGGGCCGGCGACGAACCGTCGGTGGCGCTGTTGTCCGCTGGCTGGGACGACTCTGCCTGGTTCGAGCACACCTTCCTGGCCGAAGAGCTGGGCATCCCGCTTGTGCAGACCTCGGACCTGTCGGTTCGCGACGGGAAACTGTTCCGCCACATCGGTTCTGACGTTCACCCTGTCGACGTGCTATACGCCCGCGTGGACGAGGACATGCTGCTGTCGTCCACCGGATACGACGCCAGCGCGTTACGGCCCGGTCTGCTCGAGGCGGTCACCAGCGGGACGCTGACCATTGCCAACGCGCTCGGCAACGGCGTCGCCGACGACAAGGCCGTTTACGCTTACGTACCCGCGATGATCACGTACTACCTCGGTGAGAAGCCGACTTTGGCGCAGGTGCCGACGTGGATCTGCGCCGAACGCGCGCAGCGTGATTACGTGCTGGACAACATCGCCGAGTTGGTGGTCAAACCGATCGACGGGCACGGCGGTGCCGGCGTGGTGATCGGACCGGAGGCCCCAACAGATGTGCTGGAGGCCCGCCGTCGCGAGCTGCAGACTCAACCGGAGCGTTTTATCGCCCAAGAGGCGATCGCGCTGTCCACGCACCCGACATTCGACGGAGAGGGAATGTACCCGCACCACGTCGACCTGCGGGCGTTCGTGCACCTGCGGCCCGGGTCCGACGATACGGTGACGGCACACGTCATGCCGGCCGGGCTGACGCGGGTGGCAGCGCGCGGATCCCGCATCGTGAACTCATCCTCGGGCGGCGGCAGCAAGGACACGTGGATCTTGACTGGTGGCCAACACGACCAAGCGGCGCCGTAGGGAACGGAAGGCAACATGTGCGGTATCTGCGGAGAAATCCGCTTCGACGGACAGTCGGCCGACGTGGCCGCGGTGACCCGAATGACGGGTGCCATGGCGTCCCGTGGCCCCGATTCCGACGGCATCGTCGCGCACGGTCCGCTCGCGTTCGGCCACCGGCGCCTGTCGATCATCGACCTGTCGGCACGGGGCGAACAGCCGATGGTCGACAGCGACCTCGGGCTGACCCTGGTGTTCAACGGCTGCATTTACAACTACCAGGAACTGCGTAAAGAGCTCGAAGCTGTTGGATACCAGTTCTTTTCGACTGCCGACAGCGAGGTCGTGATCAAGGCGTTTCACCGATGGGGCACCGGTTGCGTGATCCGCTTCAAGGGCATGTTCGCGTTCGCGATCGCCAACCGCGACACAGGTGTCGTCACGCTCGCCCGCGACCGGCTGGGCATCAAACCGCTGTACCTGGCCGAAACCGACGGTCGGCTGCGATTCGCGTCGACGGTTCGTGCGCTGCTCGACTCCGGCGACGTAGACACCGAACTGGACCGCTTCGCGCTGCACCACTACATGAGCTTTCACTCCGTGGTGCCCGCACCGCGCACCATCTACCGCGGCGTGCGCAAGCTGCCGCCGGCGACCGTGCGGGTGATCCAGCCCGACGGTGCACACGCCGACACGCTCTATTGGACACCGCTTTTCGAGCGAGATCCGGCGCGAGCGTCCTGGACCAAACGCGACTGGCAGGAGGCGCTGATGGACGCGCTGCGTACGGCGGTGGCACGGCGGATGGTCGCCGACGTCCCCGTCGGCGTCCTGCTGTCCGGCGGCATCGACTCGTCTATCGTGGTCGCGCTGCTGGCCGAGCAGGGTCAGCATGGCCTGGCCACATTCTCGATCGGATTCGACTCGGTGGGTGACGAATCGGGTGACGAGTTTTTCTATTCCGACCTGATCGCCAAGGCCTTCGACACAAATCACCACCGGATCCACATCGACAGTTCGCGGTTACTGCCGGCGGTGCCGAAAACCATTGCGGCGATGAGCGAACCGATGGTCAGCCATGATTGCGTGGCGTTCTACCTGCTGTCAGAGGAAGTCAGCAAGTCGGTCAAGGTGGTGCAATCCGGCCAGGGCGCCGACGAGATCCTGGCCGGTTACGACTGGTACCCGCCGCTGGCGACCGTGGCCCGCGAGCAGACCACCGAGGCGTACGCCAAGGTGTTCTTCGATCGCGATCACTCCGATGTGCTGGCGATCTTCGCCCCCGAATACGCCATTGCCGCCGAAGACCCAAGTCGCCGGTTCGTCATGGCGCACCAGGCCGCCCCGGGCGCCGAGACCGCGGTGGACGCCGCGCTCCGACTCGATACGCAGGTAATGCTGGTCGACGACCCGGTCAAACGCGTGGACACGATGACGATGGCATGGGGGCTGGAGGCCAGGGTGCCGTTCCTGGACCACGATTTCGTGGAACTGGCTGCCACCTGCCCGGCGGAATTGAAACTCGCCGGTGCAGGCAAGGGTGTGCTCAAGGACGCGTCGCGGACGCTGCTGCCGTCCGAAGTGATCGACCGCACCAAGGGATACTTCCCGGTGCCCGGCATCCGGCACTTGCACGGCGACATGCTGGACATGGTCCGCGACGCGCTGACCAACGACGCCGCCCGGACCCGCGGCCTGTATCGCAGGGAAACCGTCGACGCGCTGCTCGCCGCTCCGAACGAAACGCGTACCACGCTCGGCGCCAACGTGCTCTGGCAACTTGCGGTGCTCGAAATGTGGTTGCAGAGTATGGAAAATTAGTCCCGTGGGACAGCAGGTGCGCGCAAACTATGGCGCGTCGCTGTCGCCGGACGCCACCGCGTTCGCCCATCTTGTCGACGATGGCGGCTATCCGCGGGCGGTGCAGCGCTTTCTGCGTGGCTGGCGCGCGAGTTCGTCTCGTGACGTCGAACTCCCCGTCGAAGGTCCCGTCACCCGCGTAATCCACTCCGCGGACGGCCATTGGCTGGCGTGTCAGGTCGCACCCGAGGGCGGTACCCGCAGCCAGATCTGGGTCGTGACAACCGATCCCGACGACCGCGACGCTCGCCGCATCGATCGCTGGCCGGCGGGCGTGCAGGAAGGCACCGCAGAACTGATCGCTTGGGACGGCACCCACGTCGCCGCGATCCTCACCGGTGAGGACGGCGTCGGTAGTTCGTGTCTGATCGATCCGTCTGACGGCGTCACGGTGGTGCTCGACCGGCGCTCCGGCGGCAGGCTGGTCGATGCGTGGGCGGGGGCGTCGTTGGTGCGGGTCGGGCCGCGCGGCTACCGCGATCTGATCATGCTCCGCAGTCTGACCGAAATCGCGCTACTGCCATATGATCCGGGCTCTACCACCGATGCAGGGATCATCCTCGACGACCACAGTCCGCGCCGGCTGCGCGCAGGGCTGGAGGGAGAACTGACCGAGCTGTACCAGCCGGCGAAAGATTACGGACTAAACAGCGCGGAAGGCTATGTCCGCGCCCTCATCCGCAGTGAGAACGGCACCGACCACGCCCGGCTTTTGGAGGTCACCACGACCCCCGATGGGGTGTCGTATCAGGTGGTCGCCGAACGGCCGGGCTATGAACTCGATGAGTTCACCGTCAGCGACGACCTCTCCACAGCGGCACTGTTGTGGAATATCAACGGGACCAGCGAATTACAGATTCTGGAGCTCGCGGACAACACGCTGCACGACCCAATTCCGCTGCCCGGCGTGGTGGCCAGCGAGCTGAGCATCAGCGCGGGCGGGTCGATGCTCGCGATGACGGTGGAGGGTCCGTCGACGCCACCGACGGTCGAGCTGGTCAATCCCCGCACCCGGGAATGGGAGCCGGTCGACAGGCAGCCCAGCACCGGGCCCGTCGCCGCCGACCCCACTCTCGAGACCATCACCGCCCGCGACAGGCTGCAGTTCACCGGCTGGTTGTTCCGCCCGCCGCCGGGCATCGAACCGATCGGCGCCATGATTTTCCTGCATGGCGGGCCGGAAGGACAGGGCCGCCCCGGATACAACGAGTTCTTCCCGCCTCTGCTGGAAGCGGGCATCAGCGTGTTTCTTCCGAATGTCCGCGGTTCCGGGGGATTCGGCCGAACGTTCATGCACGCCGATGACAAGGAGCGTCGATTCGCGGCGATAGACGACGTTGCCGACGCGGTGTGCTATCTGATCGACCGTGGCCTCGCCCCCGAGGGCTCCATTGCGTGCTGCGGCTGGTCCTACGGCGGGTATTTGACGCAGGCGGCGCTGACTTTTCATCCGCAGCTATTCGCCGCAGGAATCAGCATCTGCGGAATGAGCGACTTGAACACGTGGTACCGCACCACCGAACCATGGATCGCCGCGGCAGCCCACCCCAAGTACGGCCATCCAGTCAGCGACCGGGAACTGCTCGACCGGTTATCGCCGCTGAAACGCGCGCACGCACTGATCGCGCCCCTGCTGTTGGTCCACGGTCTCAACGACACCAACGTCCCGCCAAGGGAGTCGCAGCAAATGTCCGACGCCCTGCGTGCGCTGGGCCGCCGCGTCGAACTGCTGGTCTTCGACGACGACGGCCACGAGATCGACAAGCGAGAGAACCGTGCGGTGCTGGTCAGAGCCATGTGCGACTGGCTCACCGCGGCGTTCGCAGCCACGCCCATTTCGTGATCAATCCGTAGCTGGCGGGAAGGTTTGGACAAATTATCCGCCGGGTAAACCGGTGCTGCGCGTCAGTCGCTGGCGCAACAGACGGATGGAGGCGCGGCATGCGAGGTGGCGGAATTCTCGGCGTCATTGTGCTCGTCTGGTTGCTGATCGGAGTGCTTGCCGCATACCAGCGTGACTACTTCAGAAACTCTGAAAACAATTGCGCGACAGCGGGGACCATTGCCCTCACCGTGGTCGTCGGTCCGTTGAACTATGCGGGTGTCAACCCGAAGGTGACCAACTGCAACCTGCCACAGCCCAGTCAATAGTGAACTGGTAGTTAACAATTCGGAGAAAGGAGTAGCCATGATTGTCCTCGGTGCCATCCTGCTCATTCTTGGGCTGATATTCGGCATCTCGATCCTGACCTACATCGGTGTCGTCTTGATCGTCATCGGTGCCGTGT
>Ga0207688_10000407_pt1 | contig 20194 bp, 14 predicted proteins | sample KBSMiscanthusM4_FD_184296 | JGI IMG/M metagenome (GOLD analysis project Ga0207688, IMG submission 184296) | Miscanthus rhizosphere microbial communities from Kellogg Biological Station, Michigan, USA - M4 (SPAdes) (version 2) | ecosystem: Host-associated > Plants > Roots > Rhizosphere ...
TCACCGCCTTCCTCCTACGAGCGCCGATGGCTGATCCTTGCGCTGATCGCCACCGCGCAGCTGATGATCGTGCTGGACCTGACGATCGTGAACATCGCCCTGCCCAGCGCGCAGCGGGACCTTGGCTTCTCCAACGACGACCGGCAGTGGATCATCACCGCCTACGCGCTGGCGTTCGGCTCGCTGCTGCTGCTCGGCGGCAAGCTCGGGGACCTCTTCGGGCGCAAGTGGGCCTTCATCGGCGGCCTGTTCGGCTTCGCCGCCGCCTCCGCGGTGGGCGGCGCCGCCGGGTCGTTCGGCGTGCTCGTCGCCGCGCGTGCGACCCAGGGTGTCTTCGCCGCCCTGCTCGCACCGTCCGCGCTCGCGCTGCTCGCCACCACGTTCACCGACCCCGACGAGCGCGGCAAGGCGTTCGGCATCTACGGCGCGGTCGCGGGCGGCGGCTCAGCGGTCGGCCTGCTCCTCGGGGGAATCCTCACCGAGTGGCTCAACTGGCGCTGGTGCCTGTACGTCAATCTGCTGATCGCCGTGCCCACCGCGATCGCCGCGCTCCGGCTGATCGAGAACGTCGCGCAGCCCGATCGGCCGCGGCTCGACCTGGTGGGGACCGCCCTGGCCACCTCGGGGCTGTTCGCGCTCGTCTACGGGTTCTCGAACTCCGAGTCGCACTCCTGGGGGCACCCGGTCACCATCGCCGCGCTGGCGCTCGCAGTGGTGCTGCTCACCGCGTTCGTCTTCGTCGAGTCGCGCGTGAAGCACCCTCTGTTGCCGCTGCGCGTGGTCGCCGACCGCGTGCGCGGCGGGTCCTTCGTGGCACTCGGGATCTCGGGCATCGCCCTCTTCGCGGTGTTCCTGTTCCTGACGTACTACCTGCAGCTGACCAAGGGCTTCTCGCCGATCGAGACCGGCCTTGCGTACCTCCCGATGACGGCCGCGATCGTCGTGAGCGCGACGCTGGCCAACAACACCTTCCTCGCCAAGGTCGGGCCACGTCCTCTGCTCGTCCTCGGCATGACGCTCGGAGCCCTGGCGATGGTGTGGTTCGCGCAGCTCGACACCACGTCGAGCTACGTCGGCCACGTGCTGCCTGGCCTCATCGTGCTCGGGGTCGGGATGGGCAACATCTTCGCCCCGGGGATCGCCAGCGCGACCTTTGGCGTGGCCCCCACGGACGCCGGCGTCGCCTCCGCGATGGTGAACACGATGCAGCAGATCGGCGGCTCGATCGGCACGGCGTTGCTGAGCTCCATCTTCGCCAGCGCGGTGAGCTCGTTCGCGAAGGGCAAGCCGCCGAGCCCGCAGGTCGCCGCCGACGCCGCGATGCACGGCTACACCGTCGCGTTCTGGGTCGCGGCGGGCGTGTTCGCCTTCGGCGCGGTCGTGGTCGGCCTGCTGATGCGCTCGATCAAGCTCGGGGCCGGCGCGCCGGCCGAGCCCACTGCCGAGCCTCAGCTGGTCCGGTCCTAGCCACCCGGCCGGCGGTGCGTCGTGCGGTCTACTGCGGTGCGCCGGCGTCGATCCAGCGCTGAAGGAGGTCGACCTGCTCGTCCGGCCACTGCATGTCGCACGGCATCGACCCCGAGCTGACGGCGCCGAGAATGCGGTCGGCGTTCGCCTTGACATCAGCGAACGACCAGAGGTCGAACGCGGCCATCATCGCATCGCGATCGGACTCTCGAAACAGCGGCTTGATGTGGCTCTCGAACGTCGGCGCGGTGGCATCGGTCACGTGACTGTCCTTTCAGCTCGGCTGTCGGAGCACTCAACGTATGCCTCACCGTGGTGAGAGCGCCTCGCCGGTTCCCGGTGATGCGTAGGACGCGCCGCCTGCCCGCGGACTCGCGACGCCGGCGCGGTCGGTTGATCAACTCATCCGGCGGTAGCGCCAGACCGAGAGCGGCACGAAGAGCGCCACGATTCCCACGATCCACGCGAGCGCGCCACCGAGCGAGTCCGGCACGCCGCCGGTGAGCGCGAGGGTGCGCGCGGCGTCGGCGGTCAGCGTCACGGGCGAAGCCTCGGCGATCGGCTCCAGCCAGCTCGGAAGGCTCGAGATCGGGACGAAGACCGAGCTCGCGAAGACGAGCGGGAACAGCAGCACGAACCCGGCCGTCTGCGCGGTCTCGGTGCCGCGGACGACCAAGGAGACGAAGGCGAAGATCCAGCAGAGAGCGAACCCGAAGGCGGCAACGAGGGCGACGCATGCGAGCGCCGGGAGGACGCCCGCCTGGAAGCGGAAGCCGACCAGGTAGCCAACGACGATCGTCAGGCCGATGATCAGGACGTTTCGCACGAGGTCGGCGGTCGTTCGCCCGAGCAGGACCGCCGAGCGCGCCATCGGCATCGAGCGGAAGCGGTCGATGACCCCTCGGCCGAGGTCCTCGGAGAGCCCGACGGCGGTGTTCGAGGCGCGGAACGTCACCGACTGGACGAAGATCCCGGGCAGGAGGTAGTCGACGTACGTGACGCCCGGCGGCAGCGCCAGGCCGACGGCACCGCCGAAGACGTAGACGAACAGCACGACGAACATGACCGGCTGGATCGTGGAGAACACGAGGAGGTCGGGCTGGCGCCAGAAGTGGCGGAGGTTTCGCATCGTCACGACGGCGCTGTCGGTGACGCTCCTTTCGACGCCCCGCAGCGAGGGTGCGTGCGGGCGCGGGAGCCGGCGACGACGCTCCTTCTCGTCGGGCACGGCAGCGGCGAGCTCCGGCGTGCCGTTCCCGCTCGGCGACTCGCCGGTCAGCTGGAGGAACACGTCATCGAGCGTCGGCCGGCGGAGGCCCATGTCGCTGATTTCGATTCCGGCGCGACGGAGCTCGGCGGCCGCCTCCTCGATCAGGACGAGGCTTTCCCGCGGCGCCGGCAGGGTCAGGCGGTTCGGCCGCTCATCCTGCTCCGGAGCGCCGCAACCGACTCGAAGAAGCGCGGCCTCGGCCACGGCACGCTGCCGCACGTCGGTCAGCTCGACCTCGAGGATCTGCCCGCCGACGCGGTCCTTGAGCTCGTTGCCCGTCCCTTCCGCGATCACGCGGCCGTGGTCGATGACCGCGATCTCGTCCGCCAGCTCATCCGCCTCTTCGAGGTACTGCGTCGTCAACAGAATCGTCGTCCCGTCGCGGCGGAGCTCGCGGACGATCTCCCAGATCTCGTTGCGGCTGCGAGGATCGAGGCCCGTCGTCGGCTCGTCGAGGAAGAGCACACGCGGCCGCGTGACCAGGCTGGACGCGAGGTCGAGCCGCCGTCGCATCCCTCCCGAGTACGTCTTCGCGGTCCTATCGGCGGCATCGGCGAGCTCGAAGCGCTCGAGCAGCTCCGACGCACGGCGTCGCGCCTCCAAGCGAGACAACCGGAACAGGCGCCCGAACATCTCGAGGTTCTCGCGGCCCGTCAGCAGCTCGTCGACCGCGGCGAACTGACCGGTCAGGGCGAGCAGCTCGCGCACGCCCTCCGACCCGCTGACGACGTCGTGACCGAGCAGCTCGGCCCGTCCCGCGTCCGGCTCGAGCAGCGTTGCCAGGATCCGGACGAGCGTCGTCTTGCCGGCGCCGTTCGGGCCGAGGAGGCCGAAGATCATGCCCTGCGGAACCTCCAGATCGACGCCGGCCAGCGCCGTCGTCGACCCGAACCGCTTGACCACGCCGCCGACACGGACCGCCGGCGGCCGGGTGCGCCCCGATCCGTTGGTGCCAGGCTGCGACGGCGAGCTCGCCGTGTGCGGGTGGTCCTGCAAGGTGGATCACCTCCGCTCGTCGCAACGACCGTCCCAGCGAGCCAGGTGAGCCGTCCTCGCCGGATCCCGGCGATCCGCAGGTGCATGTGCGCTCGTCGAGGAGGCACCCGCGCCGCCTCCCCCGTACGCGAGAGGGAAGGTCGTCGCCGGGGCGCCGCCGGCGCATGCATCGCCGGAATCACCATCCCTCGGCGAGGACGGATCACCTCCGGTCGGGCGAACCTGCCGGTCGAGAGGAGGATTGATGTCTCGACGCCGACGCAGGTCATGTGGTTCGTCCGCCCGGGCACGCACCGGACGGCGACGCCGAGGAACCTTCCCTCGGCGTGACCCAGGCGGCGGCCGGCTGATCCTCCCGAGGGGCAAGCGACTCGACGACGGCTTGAGCCACAGGCGACCTTGCGGGCCTGCTGGGCCAGAGCGCTGGCGCTGATGTGGGGGCCGCTCGTCACGGTGTCCGTGGTCGCGACCGGCAACCACTACGTCTTCGACGTCGCGGCCGGCCTCCTCGTCACAGGTCTCGCCTACGCCGCGGTTCGGTTCAGCCCGCGCCCGACGCTGCCGCGCCGCCAGGGGCGCGTGCCGAGCCGCCCCGTCCCGGCGACCGGGTCATGAGCGTCGCAGCTGCGGCGCGGCCGTGGCTCGGCGTTGCGGCGCCGCGCGGAGACGGCGCCATGAGCCCCCCGGCGCGCTGATCTTCAGATGGCTGACGAGCGCATGGATTCGGCTGGGCGATCGCGCACCGCGAGCCCCTCGGCCGCAGGGCGGCCGGACAGCAAAGCGGCAGACCGCCGCTTCCTCGCCCGCGTTGCCGGGCAGCTTCGGCGCCTGCGGTCTCGCGACAATCGACGGGGCGAGTCCCGAGAGGATCGCGACGGAGCTTGACCGCCACGAGCGTGCGGCGCAGACCGCACGCCGAACGATCCTCCCGCCGTCCGCGTCGCCGATGACCGACAGCCGGCGATCAGTTCGCGAGCGTGCCGTCGAAGTCGTTCGTGGCGTGCGTGCCGTCGCAGAACGGCTTGTTCGACGAGCCGCCGCAGCGGCAGATCGACATGGGGTCCGGGTGGTCGATCACGCGCCCGTCGGGGGCGGTCAGCACCGCCGGGCCGGAGACGATGTAGGGGCCGTCTTCGCTCGGGGTGATGGTGACGTCGGGCATGGTTTCGTCCTTCAGGCGATCTTGATGGTCTTCGAGAAGGGGAGCTCGCGGATCCGGGTGCCGGTGAGCGCGGCGATGGCGTTCGCCAGGGCCGGGGCGACCGAGGGGACCGACACCTCGCCGACGCCGGTCGGCTTCTCGGTGGACTCGATCAGGTGCACCTCGATCTGCGGAACGGAGCGCATGCGCACGATTGGGTAGCGGTCGAAGTTCTGGGTGACGATCTCACCGCCGTCGCCGAGCACGACCTCGCCCCACGCCGCCGCGCTGAGCCCGAAGAGGAGCCCGCCCTCGACCTGGGCGCGGACCAGATCCGGGTTGATGGTGATGCCGCAGTCGAGCGCGAACACGATCCGATCGACGTGGACGCGCCCGCGGCCGTCGATGGAGATCTCGGTGACGTTGGCGCTGTGGCTGAGGAAGCTGGAGCACGTGATCCCGCGGGCTCGACCTTCCGGTGGTGGCGTGCCCCAGTCGGCGATCTCGGCCGCGGTCTCGAGCGCGCGCAGCGTGCGTGGGTTGTCGGCGAGCAGCTCTCGCCGCAGGTCGACGGGGTCGCGGCCGGCCGCACGCGCGAGTTCGTCGATCGCCGACTCGCGCGCGAACTCGGTGTGCGAGTTGCCGACCGATCGCCAGACCATCGTCGGGACCCCGGACTCGAAGTTCGTCGACTCGAGCTTGAAGTTCTCGAAGGAGTACGGAGGGTCGGCGGCGCCGGTCGTCGTGAAGAAGTCGACGCCGTTGGTGAACATCACGTCGCGCACGAACGGCAGATTCACCGACGTCGGTTCGGCCACGATCTGCTGGTGGAACGCGGTCAGCCGGCCGTCTGCGCCGGCTGCGGCGCGCACGCGGTGCACGGCCATCGCGCGATAGCGGCCCGACTTGAAATCCTCCTCGCGCAGCGACTGGACCTTGATCGGGTGCTTCCAGCCGAGCGCCCGCGCGACCTGCACGACCTCCGCGGTCGGGTCGTGCTCGGCGCTCGAGTGCAGTCCGAACGACCCGCCGGCGAAGGTGACGTGCACCTCGACCTGCTCCTTGCCGATGCCGGCCGCCTGCGCGGCAGACATGCGGGTGTACTCGGGCGATTCGGTGCTCGCCCAGACGTCGAGCACGCCGTCCTCGCGCATCCGGCACGCCGCGTTGTTCGGCTCCATCGCGGCGTGGGCCAGATACGGCAGCTCGTACGTCCCGTCGATGACGGTGGGCGCGTCGGCGAGGACCTGTTCTGCGTTGCCGTCGTCCCGCGCGACCACCGCGTGCTCGCGCGATTCCAACAGCCTGAGGTGCTCGGCCAGGAGCTCTGGGGAGTTGCGCCGCTCGGCGTCGGCGTCGTCCCACTGCACGGTCAGAGCGCGCAGGCCGCGCTGCCCGTCCGCGACCGTCTCGCCTACCACGGCGACGCCCTCGGCGATCGGGATCACCGCGGTCACCCCCGGCTCGGCCAGCGCCACGTGATCGTCCACCCAGGCGACCCTCGAGCCGAAGCGCGGCGGGTGGAGCACGACGGCGGTGAGCATCCCGGGCACGGTCACGTCGATCGTGAAGCGGGAGGTGCCGAGGATCTTCGGCACCGCGTCGACCCGCAGCCGGCCTTCGCCCCCGATCAGGCGGTAGTCCGACAGGTCCTTCGGCTGGACGCCGTCGGGGACCGCGAGCTGCTCGGCGCGCGGCGCGAGCTGTCCGAACGTCGCCTCCTTGCCGCTGGCGTGGCGCACGACCCCCCGCTCGAACTCGAGCTCGCCGGCCGGCACGCCCCACAACTCCGCCGCTGCGGCCGCGAGCCGGCCCCGCGCCTGCGCGGCCACGCCGCGATAGCGGGCCCAGAACGCCTTCGTCGAGTTCGACGCGCCCGTGATCTGCAATGCGCCGCCGGAGTCGGGATTTCCGTACACGTCGCGGGGTGGCCCCCCGCCGTTGGCGGCGTTGACGACGCGGACGGAATCGAAGTCGGCGTCGAGCTCCTCGGCGACGATCGTCGCCAGCCCCGTGTGAATCCCCTGGCCCATCTCGATCTGGCTCGAGTAGGCGACGATCGTCCCGTCCTCGCGGATCCGGACGTACGGATGGACCGGGTCCGCCAGTTCATCCGGCGTCAGACGCTGCACCTCGGGGTCCGGCGCAGCGACGAGCGGACCCGGATCCTGGCCGGCGGCGAGTGTGCCGGCTGCGTCGTGAATGGCCGACCGGATGCGCGGATACGTCCCGCAGCGGCACAGGTTGCCGCTCATCCACGCGTCGATCTTCGCGTCCTCCGGGGACGAGTCCGACTCGAGCAGCGCCACCGCGGCCAGCGTCTGACCGGGCTGGCAGTAGCCGCACTGCACGACGTTGGCGCGGTGCCACGCGTCGCGGACCGCGTCGACCACCGGACCCGAGGCTCCCTCGACCGTCGTGACGGCCTTGCCGACCGCCTGCTCCGTCGCGGTCTGGCACGCCTTCACGTTGCGCCCGTCGATCAGCACCGTGCACGCCGCGCAGAAGCCGGCGCCACAGCCGAACTTCGTCCCTTGCAGACCGAGGACGTCCCGGAGCACCCACAGCAGCGGGCTCTTGGCGTGGCGGGCGTCGACCTCGGCCTCGGAGCCATTGACGACGAGCTTCATCTGAGATGTCTCTCGACCGGGACCCGCGGGCGCTGTTCGCATGGCCCGCATGCTCGCCCCGGTCCGGGTGAGCCGTCGTCACCGGATGCTGGTGATCTGCGCGCGAGGAGGTCGTGTCACCCAGGAACGTCGTGGTGTTCATCTCGGTTCTTCGCCGTGACGCACCGGACTTCGAGCAGGTCGAGACCGAGCGCCTCGATGTGCCCAATGACGCCGAACAGCGCAGCGCGGTCCTCGAGCACTCCGGTCAGCACGGTGTCGCCGCCCGTGCACTCGGAGACCATCGACGGAAAGGCGGAGAGGGCGGTAACTCCGAGGCGGCCCTTTATCCGGATCGCATACAAGCCCAGTGCCGTGGCCACATCGAGCAGTCTGCCGCCAGATCCGGTGAGGCGGGAACGCCTGAATCCGGTGATCGCGCCGACCCGACGCGCACGCTATCGCGGCTGTCGTCGCGATCCCGCGGTCGAAAGGAGCCGCAGCTCCCTCGCCCGTCGAACGGCGGCAGAGCGATCACGCGCACCGAGTTTCGCGTAGATGTGGCGGATGTGCGTATTGACGGTGTTGACGGAGACGTAGAGCTCGTGCGCGATGTCGAGCCGCGTCATGTTCGTCGGGAGGTAGCGCAGGACGCGAAGCTCGCTGGGGCTGAGCTCCTCCGACTGCGCCGACGGGTGGTGGCCGTTGGTGCTCGGGGCGCGGGTGCCACGGAGCACGTCGGCGATGTCGGCGAGGAGGGCGCCGTGGGCCGTCTTGTGGCGCGGGAGCGCGTCGAGGAGCTCCGCGGCTTCGGCCAGGGCGAACGGGAGGATCAGCCGGTCCGGCTCGGCGGCGGCGAGCGCTCGTTCGACGGCGGCCGCGGCGGCGTCCGTGTCTTCCAGCGCGAGGTGCGCGATGCCGACCCGCAGATGCGTCTCGACCAGCGTGAACGCGGGGCCGTTCGGGGACGTGAGTTCGGGAACGTCGCGAAGGACGTCCAGCGCACCGGCGGGGTCCCCCTCCGCCATGCAGATCGCTGCCCGCGCGTTGTGGATGAAACCGATCGGACCGGGTTCGGCGGAGACTCCGGTCAGCGTCTCGCGGGCCGCATCGGGCATCCCGAGCCGAGCCTGCGTGGCGGCGAGCCACCCGACGATGGGCGTCGCGAAGGCGCGCACACCTGTGAGCCGTGCCTGCGCGTGCGCTCCGGCGGCGAATGCTTCGAGCGCCGCTTCATGCTGCCCGCGAGCAGCGCGCAACTGGCCCGTCACCATGTGCAGCAGAACCGCGGCGGCCGGGTCGATTTCTGGCTCGGCGATCTCCCAGGCGCGCCGCAGCGCGCTCTCTCCCTCGTCGAACTCTCCCGTCCAGATCGCCCAGAACGCAACCGCCCCCAACGCGGGCGCGACGATCGGCCGATCGCCCAGGCCATGGCGTTCGGCCAGGGCGACTGCCTGACGCCCCCGCTCGCACGCGCTCGCGAGCGAGACGCGCGTTGTCGGGAAGCTCTGGTGAGCGCGACACGCGACCTCGAGATAGGGCCGCCCGATCGCCCGAGCAAGCGCGGCGCCTTCGGAGAGGTGCCGCTCGGCATCGTCGAATCGCCGAGACCACGTCTCGACGATCCCGAGGTTCAGCAGCGCGACCGCCCGCAGGTCGCTCCCCAAGGTGACCGGTCCGCTCGAATCGTCCGAGATCGAAGCGTCGAGCAGGTTCACCTCCTCGATCACCTCCGTGAACTGGCCGCTCCGCCGTGCCAACGCCAGCCGCAGAGTTGCGATGCCCACCGCGAGGCGTCGACGGCGAGCCGGCGGAGCGCCCTCGAGGTGGGACTCCGCCAGGGCCAGCTGAGCGGCCGCTTCCGAGAAGCGCCCGTGGTTCAGCTCATTCGCCGCGTGAGCGAGCGCCAGGTCGGGATGATCGGCTGACGCGCCCTCGGGAAACGCCTGGAGCACCGCGTCGATCGTCCCCGCCTGGCCGTCGAGCACCCAGCTGAACGAATGGCCGGCGACGAGCCTGGCGGCATCGGGCCAGTCGCCGGCGGCGAGCGTGTGCCGCACCGCTTCGACGACGTCCCCGTGGTCGGCGAACCATCGCGCGGCCCGGCGGTGCAGGTCCGGAACCTCGTCGGCCGATGTCCGGCGAAGCTCCAGGCGCAGGAAGTCCGTCAGGAGCTGGTGGTAGCGAAACCATGTCCGCTGAGCATCGAGCGACACGACGAACGCGTTGGCATCCTCGAGCTCGAGCAGCATCTGCTCTGAGCCCGCCCGGCCCGCCAGAAGATCGGCCAGCTCACCGTCCAGGCGGTCGACCAGCGAGGTCCGCAACAGCATGCGCTGGACGTCGCCCGGCTGGCGTTCGAGCATCTCGGCCATCAGGTATTCGCCGATCGCCCGGTCGGTCCCCGAGAACTCGGCGACGAAACGTTCCGGATCGGGATGACCGCTCAGGGAGATCACGGCCAGGCGCAGGCCGGCGGCCCAACCTTCCGTGCGCTGGTGCAGGGCGACCGCCGCGGCGTCGGACAGGCCGATGCCGGACGTCGCGAGGAGCTCGCGCGTCTCCAGCTCGGTGAAGCGGAGATCCCCGGCCCGGATTTCTGCGACCTCGTCGGCGAGTCTGAGCCGGTGCAGGCTGATCGGCGGATCCCGCCGCGCGGAGAGCACGACGCGCGCCGAGCTCGGCAGGCTCGCGAGCAGACGCTCGAGCTGCGGACGGGCCTCACGTGATCGCAGCTCGTGGAGGTCATCGATGATCAGAACCACGGGCTCGAGGTGCTCGACGTCCGCCAGCACCGTGTCGACGAGCTCGTCGCTGTCGAGTGCAGGGGTCGCCGCAGCGTCCGCGCGGATCTCGTACAGGACGGCGCCCCAGAACCGCCGGGCGTCCCCCTGGTCGCGCTCGACAGAGACGAATGCGACGCGGCGCAGGCCGGCGGAGCGCTCAGCCCAGGCACGCAACAGCGAAGTCTTCCCACTTCCCGCCGGCGCCGAGATGACCGTTACGCGCTTGCTCACCGCGCGGTCGAGCGACTGGAAGAGATCAGCTCGATCAAGCAGGCTCCGCACGACCGAGACGTCTCTCGGGACCGGCTCGTCTGGTCGCTCCGCACGCAGCGTCGGCGCCGAGCGCGTCGGACCGGCGCCGCCCGTGCTACTCGCGGCTGCCTCCCGTGAGTCGACCACACGAAGCTGCGGGCCGCGGCCGGCGAGCGGCACCTCCAGCGCTCCCACCCGCTGCTCGCGCCGGACGTCGGCGCGTGGCCAGTCGAAATCTGAAGTGCCGGCAGTGCGCCCTTGGAGCATTGCTTCCCCTATCAGGACCGCCGTGGGCTGGGACGTCTTGGGAGCGTGCGGGATTCCGGCGAAGCGACCAGGCTCCCACGAGACAGACCAGCTGTCATCGCGGCCAGCGCGACTCTTCGTCTACCGGCGAGCGCGACGATCGGCATTGCAGCTAGTTGGAAGATCCACGCACCGCTCCGCTCGGGCGACCGCGATTTTCCCGCTAGCGGCAATGCGAGGGTATCGGGACGCTGGGATGCTTCCCCGCATGGGCAGGCGCTGCCTGATCGTCGACGACAACGCGGGTTACCTGACCGAGGCGTGCGATCTCCTGGAGCGTCAGGGGATGAGCATCGTCGGCGTCGCCTCGACTGCCGGGCGCGCACTCGCCATTGCCGCATCCGATCGTCCGGACGTCGCCCTGGTGGACGTCGACCTCGGCCCCGAGAGCGGTCTTGATGTCGCCCGCGCGCTTGCGTTGTCCGACGAGCCGGTGCCGGTCATCCTGATATCGGCCTATGCCGAGAAGGACCTTCGAGAGCTCCTCGACGACAGCCCTGCCGTCGGGTTCCTCCCGAAGACGGTCCTTTCCCGCGCGGCGATCGACGGCCTGCTGGGAGGTCGCGACGAGCGTGGAGGAGCGTAAATCGGGGCGGCGCCCGTGGCTCCTCGCCTGGGTCGCCCTGCTGGTCGCGACCGGAGGGGCCCTGGCCGGCTGCGGGGGCGGCAAGCACAAGGCCGGCGAGTCGAACCGCGGCGGCTCGATCAACGTCGCGATCGTCGACACCCCGAACACCGAAGATCTCGCGCGTCTCACCCCATCGCTCTTCACGAGCAACACCCGCATCAGGGTGAACTACACGATCCTCGACGAGGGGACCTTGCGTGAGCTCATCACGAGCGACCTGAGGGCCCGCGGGCGTCAGTTCGACGTGGTCATGATCGGTCCGTACGAGGCGCCCCAGTACGCCAAGGAGGGCTACATCACCGATCTCACGCCCAGGGCCTCCTCCGACAGGGCGTACAAGCTGGGCGACATCATCCCGTCGATACGCACGGCGCTCTCGTACGACGGCAGGCTGTACGCGTCGCCCTTCTACGGGGAGTCGTCGTTCCTGATGTACCGCAAGGACGTGCTCCGCCGCGCCGGCATCAGGATGCCCGCCCACCCGACGTGGGCCCGGGTGGCTGCGATCGCGCGCAGGATCGACGGCCCGAAGATGGCCGGGATCTGCCTGCGCGGAAAGCCCGGCTGGGGCGAGCTCGGCGCCTCGTTCACGACCGTACTGAACACGTTCGGGGGCACGTGGTGGTCGGCCAGGCCGGACGGCACGTTGGGCAAGGCGATGGTCGACCAGCCGGCGTTCCGCAACGCCCTCCGGTTCTATGTCGATCTGGTCAAGGACGCGGGCGAACGTGACGCCGCCAACGATGCCTTCAACGAGTGCCTCCGCCAGTACCTGAACGGCAAGGTCGCGATGTGGTACGACGCGACGGTCGCCGCCGGCGCGCTCGAGGCGGCCAACAGCCCGATGAGAGGCAGGAACGGCTACGCCCCGGCGCCGGTCGAGCGGACGGAGGCGTCGGGATGGCTCTGGTCCTGGGCGCTCGCCATCCCCAGGACCACGAACAGGGCCGACCTGGCGTGGCGATACGTCGCGTGGGCGACGGGGCCCCGGTACATCGAGGAGGCCGGAACCAGGATCGCGGGTGGCTGGGCCGCGATCCCGCCGGGCACCCGCCGCTCGACCTACGCGATCCCCGACTACCGGAATGCCGCCCGCGCCTTCGCCAGGCCCACACTCGACGCGATCGAGTCGGCGCCGATCGACGCCCCGGGGACCAGCAGGCGCCCGGGCAATCCCGGCGTCCAGTACGTCGGCGTCCCGCAGTTCCAGGATGTCGGCAACGAGTGCACCGAGCAGTTCGCGGCGGTGATCCGGGGCAGGTCGAGGATCGATTCGGCGCTCGCGAACTGCCAGAACGTCGCCTCGGCGGCAGTTGGTGATCCCTAGCCCGAACGCCCTTGCGCGCGCGACGGCGAAACACCAGAGTCGGTCCATGGAGCTGCGGCCGCTGCGCCCGCGATGGATCGCGCCGATAGCGCTGGTTCTCGCGCTGACGCTCGCGGGCTTCGTCGCCGCCCGTGTCTCTGCCGACCGCGGCGCGCGACGCGATGCGGAGCGTCGCGCCGAGGTCGCGACGGCGCAGATAAGCGGCCGGGTCGCGCAGGCGGTGGCGCTCACGGAGAGCCTGCGCCGTTTCATGGTGGACGCCGGCGGAACCGGCGTCACCGGCGCGCAGTTCTCGCGGAACGCATTCGGGTGGCTCAGCCCCGCAGGCTTCCCGGCCGCGGCATGGGTCGAGCAGGTACCGGCATCGCGCCGTGCGGCCTACGAGCGGCGCAGCGGCCAGCCGATGGTGTCACCGGACGCCCAACATGGTGTCGTGCCCGCCGGGTCGCGGACGTCGTACCTCCCGGCGACGCTCGTCTCGGGCTTCCCTCCGATGTCCGCGGCCGGGATCGACTTGAGCCGTGAACCGGGAATGGCCGCGGCGCTCGACCGGGCCACGGGCCGGAACGGTGTTGCCGCGACCCCGCTGGCGAGCGCGGTGGCCGGGATACGCGGGCTGTTCCTCGTCGCGCCGGCGCCGAACCTGATCGACGAGGTCCTCCGCCCGGGATACGTCGTGCTGTTCGTCCCGGACGCCACGATTCGTGCGGCCGCGGACGCGCCGGGCGTGGACCTGGCGGTCGGCGCGTCCGGGACGCCGACTCCACGCGGCGGCGAAACGGTCCGCAAGACGTTTCGGCAGGCCGGAGAGCGGTTCGACGTCCTCGTGACGCAGCAGTCGCTCCAGGGGGCCGCCCAGGGACTGCCGTGGATCATCCTCGCCGCGGGGCTCGTCCTTTCCGGGTTCGCGGGAGCGCTCGGACTCAACGCCAGGCGGCGAGCCCGCGCCCAGGCCGAGCTCGACCGGATCTTCACCCTCTCCTCCGACCTGATCGCCGTCGCCGGCCTCGACGGGTACTTCAAGCGCGTGAACCCGGCATTCGAGCGAACCCTGGGCTACTCCAGCGAAGACCTCCGCTCGCGGCCCTACGTCGAGTTCGTACATCCCGACGACCGCTCGTCAACCCTTCGAGCCGCTGACGAGCTGGCGCGGGGCCGCAACCTGGTCGAGTTCGAGAACCGCTATCTGCGCAAGGACGGCTCCGTGCGCTGGCTGCAGTGGAGCGCTCGGCCGGTGCCCGATGAGGCAGTGGTGTACGCCGCAGCACGGGACGTCACCGAGCGCAAGCAGCTCGAGGCGGAGCAGGCGGCGCTCCGGCATGTGGCAACCCTTGTCGCACGCGGAACGGGGCCGGAGCCGTTGTTCCGCGCCGTCGCCGACGAGGTGGGCGCGCTCATCGGCTGCGACACCGCCGCGATCGTCAGGTTCGAGGCGGACGGGTCGGCCACGGTCATGGGCGGGCATCTGACCCGGCGGCCCCCGGGCGACCGCTTCGAGCCCGACGCCGGGTACGTCGTCGCGTCGGTGCTCAGCACGGGACACGCCGCGCGCTTCGACACCGACGATCCGACCGCGTCGGACATGCCCGACGCCGTACGAGCCGAGGGAATCCGCTCGGGGATCGCGGCTCCGATCGTCGTTGACGGCGAGCTGTGGGGCACCATCACGGTCGCCTCGCTTCACGGGTCGCTTCCTGCCAGCACCGAGCAGCGGCTGGCCGACTTCACGGACTTGGTGGGCACCGCGATCGCAAATGCTGAGAGCCGCGCGGAGCTGCTTGCCTCGAGATCTCGAATCGTCACGACAGCCGACCAGACGCGGAGACGGATCGAGCGGGACCTCCACGATGGTGCGCAACAGCGGCTCGTGACGCTGACGATGAAGCTGCGCGCGCTGGAGGCGCTCACGCCGGACGCCGAAGCTCTCGCGAGGGACGTCGAGGAGATCGCGGCCGGTCTCGAGGACGTGCTGGACGACCTGCGGGAGACCGCCCGGGGGCTGCACCCGGTGATCCTGTCCCGGGGTGGGCTGGGGCCGGCGCTCAAGGCCCTCGGTCGACGATCACCCGTACCCGTGGAGCTCGACGTGCACACGCAGGCGCGCCTCCCCGAACCGGTCGAGGTGGCGGCCTACTACGTCGTCGCGGAGGCGCTGACCAACGCGGCCAAGCACGCGCATGCGTCGTTCGTCAGCGTCGAGGCCGACGTCGTCGACGGCGACCTGCACGTCTCGGTGCACGACGACGGAGTGGGCGGGGCCAATCCTGCCCGCGGGTCCGGCCTCGTCGGACTCGCGGATCGCGTCGAGGCGCTGGGCGGAAAGCTCACCCTGCACAGTCCTCCGACCGGCGGGACGACGCTCGACATCGACCTCCCGGTCTCGGGCGCTCGGTCGACCCTGAGCGACACGGCCGTCGGTCCTCGCTAGCGCGAGTCGAGGAAGGTCAGCACGGCGAGCACCCGGCGATGATCGTCGGGGGCCTCCGCCAGCTGCAGCTTGGCGAGGATGCTGCGCACGTGTTTCTCGACCGTGCCCTCGGTGACCCACAGCCGCTTGGCGATCCCGGCGTTCGAGGCGCCCTCCGCCATAAGCTCCAGGACCTCGCGCTCGCGGTGCGTCAACCGCTCGAGGCGGTCCTCGCGGTGGCGCACGTTCACCAGTTCCTGCACGATCGCCGGATCGACCACCGACCCGCCGTCGATCACGCGATCGACGGTCTCGATGAAGTCCGCGACCTTGGTGACGCGGCTCTTCAAGACGTAGCCGACGCCGCGCCCGGTCGCGAGGAGCTCCATGGCCTCGGCAACCTCGGCGTGCGCGGAGAGCACCAGGATCCCGACCTGCGGTAGCTCCCGCCTGATCACACGCGCGGCGTCGAGGCCTTCGGTCTCGTGCTTGGGCGGCATCCGGATGTCGACGATCGCCAGGTCGGGCTGCTCGTCACGGACGACGCGCAGCAGCTCCGCGGCGTCGCCGGCCTGGCCGGCGATCTCGAATCCGGCGCGCTCGAGCAGGCCTGCGACGCCCTCGCGCAAGAGGACGTCATCGTCCGCCACCACGACGCGCTGTTCGCTCCGGTCAGCGCTCATACCCGCGGCCCATCAAACCCGATAGGCCGCCGGCGGGCCACGCACGCGCCGATGATTCGGCGCCGCGGCCCGATCAATCACCAGGATCCGGCGATGCCCCGTCACCCGCCCGCCGAGCACGATCGCGGCTCGAGCCAGTCGACGAAGGAGAACGGATCCATGTCCGACATCGGCAACGGTCGCACGGATCGCGCCGACGTAGTGATCGTGGGGGGAGGGTCGGCGGGCGCGGTGCTCGCCAGTCGTCTCAGCGAGGATCCGGCCCGCTCGGTTCTGCTGCTCGAGGCGGGCCCGGCCTACGGCGTCGAGGAGTATCCGGACGACCTGCTGGATGCCGCGCGGGTGCCGGCCGAGCCCGCGCACGAGTGGGGGTACACCGCTCGCGGTGGAGCCGGCTCCCCGCAGATCGACGCCGCCCGCGCCAGGGTGCTCGGCGGCTGCTCGGCCCACAACGCGACCGTCGCGATGCGCGCACGGCCGAGCGACATCCTGGACTGGCAGCGACACGGACTCGACGACTGGGCGGTCGACGAGGTCATGGCCACGTACAAGGAGATGGAGAATGCGCCGGATGGCGACGACGTCATCCACGGGCGGAGCGGACCGTTCCCGATCCGGGTCCGGAAGTACGCCGAGCTGACGCCGTCGTTGCGCGGGTTCATCGATGCGGCCGAGGCGGACGGGTTCCCGGTGGTCGCGGATTTCAACGGCCCGGATCCGAGCGGCGTCGGCGGTTACCCGGTCAACGTCATCGACGGGGTCCGGCAGAACACCGGGCTCGTCTATCTCACCGAGGAGGTCCGTGGCCGCTCCAACCTCACGATCTCGGGCGACGTGCTCGTCGATCGCGTCCTGTTCGACGGGCGTCGGGCGGTCGGTGTCGTCACGGCCGGCGGAGCGGAGATCCGCGCCGGCGAGGTGATCCTGTCGTCCGGCTCGTACGGCAGCCCTGCCATCCTGCTGCGCTCCGGCATCGGCCCGGCGGACGACCTCGCGGCGGTCGGCATCCACGTCGTGGCGGATCTGCCGGTCGGACGGCGCCTGCAGGACCAGCCCTTCTACTACAACGCGTACGCGCTGAAGCCGGACGCGCTCGCCATGCGACCGGCGGTCGGCGCCCTGCTGTGGACGCGGTCCAGCGAGGCCCGCCGCGAGGAGCTCGACCTGCACATCGCCGTCACGCACCTCATGCCGCCCGAGTACAGCCCGACCGGCGGGGCGATCGCGCTGAGCGTCGCCGTCGTCAAGCCCGACTCGCGCGGAAGCCTGCGGCTGCGGAGCCGCGACCCGCGCGAGCAGCCCGAGATCGACTGCAACTACCTGGCCGAGGAGCGCGACGCGCGCCGGATGCTCGAAGGCGTGAAGCTGGCCCGCAGGATCGGCCGCCATCCGGCGCTCGCCCGCTTCCTCGAGCTCGAGATCCTCCCCGGCGCCGCCGTCGGAGACGACCTGCTCGCGGACGCGATCGCCTCGAACCTCGCGTCCTACGGGCACCCGACCGCGACGGCGCCGATGGGCGGACCGCAGGACCCATGGGCGGTCGTCGACTCGCGCGGCTCCGTCAAGGGGATCGAGGGACTCCGGGTCGTCGACGCCTCGATCATGCCCGGCGTTCCATCGGTGGCGCTCAACCCCACGGTCCTCATGATCGCCGAGCGGATCGCCAAGACGGTCTACGCCGCCGAGCCCGGCCCCGGCGCTCGCGAGGTCCAGTTGGCATGAGCCGCACGATCGATCTTCACCACCACGCCATTCCCGACTTCTACTGGGAGGCCTCCAACGAGGACGGGAACGCCGCGGGAGGGATCACTCCTCCGCGCTGGAGCCTCGAGGGCGCGATCGCCTACCTCGACGAGGCCCACATCGATGCCGCGGTCCCGTCGATCAGCACGCCCGGCGTGCACTTCGGTGACGACGCGGCGGCGCGGAGCCTCGCGAGCAAGGTCAACGAGTACCTCGCTGAGATCAAGCGCGACCGTCCCGACCGCTTCGGAGCCTTCGCGATCCTGCCGTTACCGGACATCGAAGGGTCGCTCGAGCAGATCGCCTATGCCCTCGACGTGCTCGAGCTCGACGGCGTGTCGATGCTCACCAACGCGGGCGGCAGCTACCTGGGCGACGCGCGCTTCGATCCGGTGTTCGAGGAGCTGCAGCAGCGCGCGGCGGTCGTGTTCGTCCATCCCACCGCGTCCCCCGACCCGATCGCGCACACCCTCGACCTGCCCGACTCCCTCCTCGACTACCCCGTCGACACGTCGCGCGCGATCGCGAAACTCCACTACAGCAACACGTTCGCCCGAACGCCGGACGTCAGGTACGTGTTCTCCCATGCCGGCGGCACGATCCCATTCGTCGCCTCGCGCTTCTCGATCGTCGACGACATGGACGTCATCCCGGGGGCGCAGGAGCGAGGAGCGTTCGCCGATGCTCTACCGCGCCTCTACTGGGACACCGCATCGGCGTTCAGCGACCCCGTGCTCCACATGCTGCGATCGGTCACGGGGCTCGGGACCGTCGTGTTCGGGACCGACTATCCGTACCCGCGCGACGCGATCTCGATCGCGGGCCTGCGGCAGCTTCGGCATACCTCAGAGCTGGACGACGGCGAGCGCCGCGGCGTCCTGGGTGACACGGCCGCCCGGTTGATCCCGCGCCTTGCCGAGTCAGCGCTGATCGCCTGAGTGTGTGACGACAGGTCACCCGGCTTCGCCGGGGACTGATCGCCCGGATTCACCCGCACGCGGCGCGCGCGGCGGCAGCGGCAGAAGGAGCTGCGAACCAGGGCAGCAGCGCCGTGGAGCTACGGCCTGCCGCACCGCCGGTGACGGGAATCCCGTATCGAGCCGCGCGGAGCCTCCCGGGAGCATGTGCTGCTACCCGCCGCCGATAGTTCGAACGACAGGGCACCGCGCACGCGGCGCCCGGATCGACTCCGCACTGCTCTGACGCGACAGACGTCACCGGGAGTCGTCACGGCGGGAGCACATCGATGAGCAAGCCGAGAGCCACCGCCGACGTGCGGGCTGTCGGCCCGCGCGGACCTCCGGTCCGCGCACACAACGGATCGAAAGGAGCACCTCCATGACCCTGGTAAACGACGACCGCGCCGCGGCCGAAGCCGTCACCGCGCCGGTGACAGACCGGGCCTCGAAGCACAGCATCGCCGGCGCCGGGCGCGACCACGCAAGTCGCCTCACGGCCTCGCTGGCCGCGGCCTTCTACGAAGACCCGGTGTTTCGCTGGTTCAGTCCCGACGACCGACGCCGCGGCGAGATGCTGCCGCACTTCTTCGACGTGTTCGTCGAGGCGTACCTCAGCCACGGCGAGACGTACACCGACGCCGCCGCTGCGGGCGGCGCGCTCTGGGCCACTCCGGGCACCGACCCCCTGAGCGTCAAGCCGGTCTACGCCGAGCGCCTCGAGGAGATCACCGGGATCGACGCGCCGCGGCTGTTCGAGATCGTCGAGCTGCTCGAGGCGAACGCGCCGCAGCAACCCCACTACCACCTGCAGTTCCTCGGGGTGCGGCCCGAGCAGCAGGGCGCCGGGCTCGGAGCAGCCCTCATGGCGCCGATGCTCGAGCGCTGCGACCGCAACGGCGTGCCCGCCTACCTGGAGGCGACGAGCGACCGCAACCGCGCGCTCTATGAGCGCCACGGCTTCCGCGCCCGCGGTGACATCCCGCTGCCCGGCGGACCCGCGCTCTGGCGCATGTGGCGCGATCCGATCGTCTAGACCAGCCCGTGCCACGGCCGGCCTGTCTCCGGGCAGGCCGGCCAGGGCCCGCCCCCACGCACGCCACCAAGACGACCCATGTCCGCACGCGAGGCGATGGGCCACTCCGGCAGGACGGATTACCACTGCCTCTCGCGCAACGAGGGCGCGTGGTGGTCCGGGTCGCGGGAGCCGGCGGCGAGGAATGCGGTCCCGAAGGACAACTCGGTCCAGGAGAGATCGGCCAGTTCTTGCTGCATGGCTGCCCGAATCGCTTCCCACGGACGGCGCATCATCCACGCATCGATGGAGGCGAAGGGCCGCACCAGTGCGGTTCCGAGCTGCGCCAGCCACGCAGGTGTGTTGTCGGGAACCTTGAGATCCAGCACGACCCAGCGTCCGCCTCCGGAGAGGGCAGCGGCGCCGTGGGCGATGACCTCCGCACACTCGGGCACCTGCGACAGGGCGTACGTGCACACAATCGCGTCGACCTCGGCTGGGAAGTCGAAGTGGGCCGCGTCGGCCTCCACGAGGCTGACGTTGCTCCAGCCGTTCGTCTCTATCCGATCCTGGGCATGGGCGAGCATCGCGTCGGTCAGATCGACGCC
>Ga0207688_10000411_pt1 | contig 20090 bp, 20 predicted proteins | sample KBSMiscanthusM4_FD_184296 | JGI IMG/M metagenome (GOLD analysis project Ga0207688, IMG submission 184296) | Miscanthus rhizosphere microbial communities from Kellogg Biological Station, Michigan, USA - M4 (SPAdes) (version 2) | ecosystem: Host-associated > Plants > Roots > Rhizosphere ...
GAGGAATTCCGGCAGGTCGTCGATATTGGTGAGATAGACCTGCGCCTTGATCGCGTTCTTGAGCGAGCTGCCGCCGGCTTCGAGCGCCGGCTTGAGCCGCGAGGTGATGAGAAACTCGGTCTGCAGCCTGATATCGGTGCCGTTCCAGAGCGCATTAGGCGGGCGATAGGCCGGCTTGGCGATTCCGGTCATCTCCTCGTTGTTCGGCATCTGGCCGGCGACGAAGACGTAGTCGCCCGAGACCAGCGAAGCGATGAAGCCGGAATGCTGCGGCACCGGCACGCCGTCGGGCTGCGCCGGCTTGGGCGTGCGCTCGCCGCCGGGCAGAACCGCGATCATGGAGACGTCCATGTTGGCGCCCGCGACCAGCAACTCGTCCATCAGCACCGACGTGCTGGGCGGCACGAATTCCTTGAGCACTGCCTTGCGGGCACGCTGATACGCGTTCACCACTTGCGCATCGGGATAATATTGATCGACGCGCAAGATGTGGCGAAGGTCGCCGCCCTCGGCGGCGATCAGCTTGGCAAAGCGATCGATGATGAAATCGCCTTCGCGGCGATAGCGCGGCGGGCTGCCGAGCGGAAGCCCGGGCTTGCCGGCGACCGCCGGCGCAAGACCGTGTTCGAAATCGCTTGCCATGTGGCCGGTAAAGAACAGCCACGAGCCGGCGCGCATGCCCTGCGCGTATGTGATCTCGGTGCCCCCTATGCGCGTCGGAGCAATGCATTTCACGTCGGCCATTACTGTCTTCCTCCATACCCAGCGGATTGTTGTCGCTGCTTCGCGCGCCGCGGCGACGCATTGTTCGAACGCGCGTTCACGCCGACAAAAGCAGCAGCGATTGATGAAAGTCCGTTCATTGACACTCGCGTGGGGCAACCTTACGGTTTTGCAGCCGTCGTGCTCCTGCTGTCCCCCGGAGGCAGAGTTTGTTGCGGGTCGCCAACCTTCGCAAGACGTACGATAGCGCGCATCAACCCTACGTCGCGCTCGACGGTGTCGATGTCGAAATCACCGACGGCGAGTTCTTCTGCCTGCTGGGGCCGTCGGGCTGCGGCAAGTCGACGCTACTCAACATCCTCGCGGGTTTCGAGCCGGCGACCAGCGGATCGGTGACCTTCAAAGGGAGGGCCGTGACCGGAGCCGGCCGCGACCGCGTGATGTTTTTCCAGGATGCCGGTTCGGCCTTGTTTCCCTGGCTGTCCGTCGAGGAAAACGTGCGCTTCGGCTTGCGCGTGCGCAAAGTGCCCAAGGGCGAGTGGGAAACGATCATCCAGACCTATCTGCGCATGGTCGATCTGGACCGGCATCGCACCAAGTTTCCTTCGCAACTTTCCGGCGGCATGCGACAGCGCCTGCAAATCGCGCGCGCGCTCGCGGTCGAGCCGGAAGTCCTGCTGATGGACGAACCGTTCGGCGCACTCGACGCCCTCACCCGCCGAAGGATGCATTCGGTGCTGCTCACAATCTGGCAGCGCACCGGCAAGACGGTGGTTTTCGTCACCCATGACATCGCCGAGGCCATCCTGCTGGCGGACCGGATCGCGATGATGTCGGTCGGGCCGCGTTCCACCATCGCCAAGATCTTTACCGTCGATCTGCCGCGGCCGCGCGACCTTACCCATCCCAAGGTCGCGCAACTGTTTCACGAGATCGAGGCGCTGCTGGAGCCCGACGTCGTCCGCTCGGAGCAGCTCATGGCAGCGCAGTAAACGACATCCGGATGAACACGGCGGACCAATGGTGAACGTTCGCGACGAAAGGCCGGCGTCGCCGCCAGCCCTGCCGGCGCCGAGGATATCGTTGCGTGCGCTTCGGCTTTCGATCGGCGGCAGCCGATTTCGTGGACTTCTGCTGTCCACCGCCTCGCTGGCGATCGCCTTCTCCATCTGGCAGCTGCTGTCGACGTTCATCTTCAACCCGTTCCTGATCCCGCCGCCGGTCGAGGTGATCCGCACCGCGATTCCGATGATCATGAGCGGCGAGATCTTCGCCGATGTGTCGATCAGCATGGTGCGGGTGCTGGTCGGATTCATCTCTGGCTCGCTGATGGGGATCCTGTTCGGGGTCCTGCTCGGGCGCATCCGCATCCTGCACGAGCTGCTCGATCCGATCATGGAGCTGCTGCGCTATCTGTCGCCCACTGCCATGATCACGATCGCGGTCATCTGGTTCGGCATCGGAGAGATGTCGAAGTACTTCCTGATCTTCTGGGGCACCTTCTTCATCGTGGTCGTCAACACCACTGCCGGCGTATGGCGGGCGCCGGTCACGCGCCAGCGCGCGGCCGAATGCCTCGGCGCCAATCAGCTCGAGATTTTCGTGATGGTGATCATTCCTTCCGCCGTGCCCTACATCGTGACCGGCATGCGGGTGGCGATGGCGTCCTCGTTCATGAGCATCATTCCCGCCGAGATCCTGGCGGCTGATTCCGGCATCGGATATCTGCTGCAGAAATCCTCGCTGCTGCTGCAGACGAACCGCATCTTCGTCGCGTTGCTGACGATCTGCCTTCTCGGCTTCGTGGTCGATCGGATCTTCCGCTTCCTGGTCGAGCGCGTCCTCACCCGTTACATGTCCTACGTCTCGGTCACCTGAGACCACACAAGGAGTGCCACATGCGCGACGTTCGAACGCCGCTCGCGGCAGCGATTGGAATAGGCCTCTGCCTTGGCGCGATGCCGGTGCACGCGCAGCAGGCGGCGCTCAAGATGACGTTGTTCGGGCAGCCGTCGGTCAACAACGATTCGATCTGGATGGCATTCGAGAAGGGGCTCTATCAGCAGGAGGGCCTCGACGTCACCTACCGCCTGTTCCCGTCCGGCACGACTGCATTCCAGGCGTTCCAGACGGGGCAAGGCGACATCGTGATGACGGGAGACCTGCCGAGCGTGCAGTACTTCTTCCGCGTCAAGGGCGACTATCGCACCATCGCCGTCATAGAGCGCGACGCCAAGGGCTACGTCGCGGTCGCGCGCAAAGAGATCACGAAACCGCAGGACCTCGTCGGCAAGACCGTCGCGACCCGCGTCGGGTCCACGGGATCGTGGTTCATCTCCGAGTACCTGACCAAGAATGGCGTCGATCCGTCGAAGGTCACGGTGAAGAACCTGGATACCCAGGTGCTGCCCGCGGCGTTGTGCGGAGGCGACATCGCCGCCTTCTTCATCTGGCAGCCGGTCGGATCGCGCACGCTCGAGATTTGCCCGGACAAGGCGCACTACCTGACCGACGCGACCGATTACATCCAGGGCTACCTGGTCGCCGGCGCGCGGCCCGAATGGCTGGCGAGCCCGCAAGGCAAGGATATCGCCACGCGCTGGTTGCGGGCGACGATCAAGGGCCGCGACATCGCCGAGAAGGACTTCGCCAGCGTCGCCGCCTACGCCAAGGCCAAGCTCGACCTGAGCGAGAAGGCCACGCGCGAGCAGTGGGACACCAATACGCGCCCGCTCGCGCTCGACAAGATCTACTACGACGACTTCTGCAGCCTCAGCCGCTGGGCGCAGGCGGAGAAGATGACCGAGCAGAAGATCGACTTCAATCAGCTGACCTGGCCCGAGGGGCTCAAGGCGATCAATCCGAAATTGGTCGATGCGCCGCCGCCACCGTGCTGAGCGGACTCGCCCCAGCTCACGCATACGGATAAGCCGGCCTCGCTGGCCCGAGCAGCAATAGCTCGGCAGCGCGGCTTGTTGCCCCGTCCCGCCACGCTGTTGCGGCTTGCCTAACAGGCGCGCGTCCTGCACGATCGGAACCGACGACGACGCGAATGTCGAAATGGTCGCAGCGGGCCCTGTACATGGCCGAGCTGGCGTCGAGACAAGCCGACAAACAAGTTCGGCACTCAGCATCAGAAACAAATTGATCGGGAGGACGATAATGCCACGCATCATCACCATTGCGACCGCTGCCGTGGTTGCGCTCACCGGCGCGGCTTCCGCGCAAAATTACCCGTGGAAGCCGGAGAAGCCGATCACGCTGATCGTGCCTTGGGCGGCCGGCGGATCGACCGACCAGGTGAGCCGCGTCACCGCGGCCGAGATCGAGAAGGCGCTCGGGCAGAAAGTCGTCGTCGTGAATCAGGGCGGCGCGTCCGGGTCGATCGGCACTCGCAACGCGATGCAGGCGCCGCCCGACGGCTACACCTGGACCGCGGGCGCGGCCAAAGACCTCGGTACGTATGTCATCAGCGGCCTGCTTGACACCAAGATCGCGGACTGGCGGCTTTATCTCAATGTGGTCAATGTCTCGATCCTCGGCGTCAACAACAACACGCCGTACAAAAGTGCACAGGACGTCGTGAATGCCATGAAGGCGAGGCCCGGTCAGGTGTCGGTTGCAAGCGCCGGCATCAATTCCTCGGGCCACGCGGCGATCGAAGCGTTCACTCGGGCGCTCGGTCTCACCTACAAGCACGTGTCCTACGATGGCGGCAATCCGGCGGTTATCGCAACCGTTGCCGGCGAGACCGAGGTCACCGCGCAGCTCGCGGTCGAGCAGGCCAACATGATCCGCGGCAACCGCCTGCGCGCGCTCGCGGTGCTGTCCGACCAGCCGCTCGAGCTCGAAGGTTATGGCACGATCCCGCCAATCACGTCGGCGGTCGCCGGTTTCAAGCCCGACGCCAATTATTTTGGCATCTTCGTGCCGAAGAACGTCCCGGCGCCCGTCCTGCAGACCCTCGACATGGTTTGGAAGGACGTCATCATGAAGTCGGAAACCCTCAAGAAATATGCGACTGCCAACGGCGCCTTGTTCGCGCCGGCGTATGGGGACGAGGCGCAGCAGCTGGTCGGCCCCGCGATCCGCACCACGGCGTGGCAGCTGCAGGACGGCGGCAAGGCCAAGGTGTCCCCCGACACGGTCGGCATCCCGAAACCGTAGCCGTTTGCCTACGGCGCGCCCTGCCGCAGCACCATGCCATTGACGAAGCTTCTCTCGGCCGATCGCATCGGCGGCCTTATCTGGGTCGCCTTCGGCCTTGCGGTCGTCTACGGCGCCTGGGCCATGGACCGGCTGGAGTCGCTCGGGATCCCGCTCGCGACTGCACCGGGCGTCGTTCCCGGGTTGCTTGGCATCGCCTTCATCATTTTCGGATCGATCCTGCTGGTTCGGCATGAGCCGGGCGCTGGTGATATCCCCGAGCCGGCAATTCCCGCTTCCGCCGCCGCGGCCGACGCCGTCGCGGCGACCGCACACGGGGATGAGTTCGACTGGAGAAGAGTGGCGCTGAGCTGGCTGCTGTGCGTGACCTACGGCGGCGTCCTGCTCGGAGGCGGCCTGCCCTACTGGGCGCTGACGGCCGGCTTTCTGTTCCTGCACATTCTCCTGTTGGACGAAACCGATCGCGTGCCCGCGTCACCGACTCTGCGCCGTCTGGTGATCGCTGCCCTCGTGTCGCCAACCGTGGCGACCGTGGTGATGCTGACGTTCGAGCGCATTTTTCTGGTCCGCCTGCCCTGAGAGGCCGCACAAGCCATGTTCGACGGCCTCGTCATGTTCGGCAATGCAGTGGTCGGGTATCTCAATCCGGTCTCGCTCACGCTTGCCTTCGGGGCGACTTTGCTCGGTGTGGTCGCCGGTTGCATGCCGGGGCTTAGCGCTACCCTTGTCATCACGCTGCTGACGACGCTGACGCTGAAGATGCAACCCAACCAGGCGATCCTCGTGCTGGTCTGCGCATATAACGGCGCCATCTATGGCGGCAGCCGCACCGCGATCCTGCTGAACATTCCCGGCACGGCCGCAAACGCCGCCGCTTGCCTCGACGGCTACCAACTCGCCCGCCAGGGGCAAGCGGGTCGCGCCATGGGGATCGCCACGACCGGTTCGGTCGTCGGCACGCTGTTCGGCCTCGTCTGTCTAGCGCTGTTCACCCCGATGCTGGGCGAAGTGGCGTTGAGCTTCGGCGCCTTCGAGTTCTTCTGGCTCGCCCTCCTCGGCGTCGTCATGTCGGGCAACGTGGTCGCTGCCGACCCGCTCAAGGGCTGGCTCGCGGGCTTTCTCGGCCTGTTCGTCGCCGGCATCGGCCAGGAAGGCATGTATGCCTACGAGCGCTTCAGCTTCGGCAATGCCGATCTCGCCGGCGGATTTGGGCTCATCCCGGTTCTCGTCGGTGCATTCGGCTTCTCGGAAGTGCTCACGGTGATGAGCGAGCGCTTCGCGCGGCCGAAGATCATGGAATTCGGCTCCCCGCTTCCGCGCATCATGGACGTGCTGAAATATTGGCGGACGATCCTGCGTTCGGGTGTGATCGGCGTGTGGGTCGGCATTTTGCCCGGCGTCGGCGAGGACATGGCGGCGTGGTCGTCCTACGCCACCGCCAAGCGGCTGAGCAAAGAGCCGGAAAAATACGGCAAGGGTTCGATCGAGGGCCTGATGGCCGCCGAGACCGGCGACAACGCCTCGGTCCCGGGCGGGATCATTCCCGCGCTCGCGCTCGCGATCCCGGGGTCTGCGCCCTGCGCCGTGTTGCTCGCGGCAATGATCATCCACGGCGTGCAGGCAGGCCCGATGCTGATGGTCGAGAACCCGCAATTCGTGTACGACGTCGTCGCGATGGTGTTGTTCTCCACCATCGGGATCCTGTTTTTCGGACTGTTCTTCATCCGACCGCTGCTCAGGATCGCGCAAGTTCCTCGTTCGATCATGATGCCGATCATCTTCGTGCTGTGCGTGATCGGATCCTATTCGCTGTCGTCGCGGCTGTTCGACGTCTACACCATGCTCGGCTTTGGCACGCTGGTCTTCATCATGCGGCGCAATGGGTACCCGGCAGCACCATTTGTGCTGGGACTGGTGCTGGGCGACATTCTGGACAAGAATTTGCGGCGAGGACTGGTTTTGAGCGACGGCGACCTGCTTCCCTTCTTTTCGCGCCCGATCAGCGCGGTGCTGGCGGTCCTCGTGCTGTGGACGTTCATCACCAATGTTCCGATCATCCACGCCGCGGTGTCGCGCTGGCGCGACGCCGTCGTGGCTCGGATCCTGCCGACATTCCGGCGCTCGAGCTGACGACATGCGCATCGCACTCTGCAACGAAGTGATCGCTGCCATGCCGTTCGAACGGCAATGCGCCTTCGCCCGCAGCGTCGGCTATGACGCCATCGAGATCGCCCCGTTCACGCTGACCGATGACCCGGCCCGTCTGCCAACTGCGCAAGCCGCCACGTGGCGCCGCGCCGCGACCGATGCCGGGATCGCCATCACCAGCCTACACTATCTGCTGCGCGCACCGTCCGGGCTGTCGATCACCACGTCCGATGCAGGCCAGCGCCACCGCACGGTCGACGTCATGCGCGCACTGTGCGGGCTGGCCGCCGATCTCGGTGCCCGCGTCCTGGTCCATGGCTCGCCCGATCAACGCGCGCTCGCCGCCGGCGAAGAGGACGACGGGCGCAAGCGAGGCATCGATTGTTTTGCCGCGGTTGCCGAAGCGGCGGCGCAGGCGCGCGTTGTCTACTGCATCGAACCGCTGTCGCGCCACCAAACCCAGTTCGTCAACACCGTGGAGGAGGCTGCCGCGATCGTGCGCGCCATCGACAACCCAGCTGTGCGCACCATGATCGACTGCTCGGCGGCCGGTCAGGCGGAAGCGGTCCCCGTCGCCGACCTCGTGCGCCGCTGGGTGCCCACCGGCCTCATCGGCCACATCCATTTCAACGACCCGAACCGGCGCGGTCCGGGCGAAGGAACGATGGCATTCGCTCCCATTCTCGCGGCGCTCCTCGCCACCAAATATCCTGGCGACGCCGCCATCGAGCCGTTCATCTACGAGCCCGACGGTCCCACATGCGCCGCGCGGCAGATCGGCTATCTGCGCGGCTTGATCGAGGCAGGCAACGCATGAGCGAGACGCGACTACGCCTCACGCAGGCGACCTTTTATGAGCGCCCGGTCAAGCTCCGGCTGCCCTTCCGTTTCGGCGTGGTCACGCTCACCGAGGCGCCGCAGGCGTTCGTGCGGGTACGCGTGCGGCTGGCGGACGGGCGCGAAGGCGAAGGCATTTCCGCCGAGCTCCTGGTGCCGAAGTGGTTCGACAAGTCGCCCACTTTGACGAACGACGAAAATTTCGACCAGCTCCGCCGCTCGCTCGACATCGCGCGGACCCACGTTCTCGATGCCGGAACTAATACCCCCTTCGGCCTCTCCGCGGCGGTCGATGCGACGCATCATGCCGCTTGCGAGCGTGTCGGCCTCAATGGCCTCGTCGCTTCGTTCGGGCTTGCGCTCATCGAGCGCGCGATCATCGACGCACTCGGCCGGCTCGAAGGCGCGTCGGTGTTCGAACTCGTGCGCAGCAACCGCATTGCGCTGACGGCAGCGACCGCGCCCGACCTCGCGGGCTTCGATTTCGACGCTTTCCTGGCAGATTTGCGCCCGGCCCCATCGATCTTTGCGCGCCACACGGTGGGGCTCGTGGACGCGTTGACGCAGGCAGACACCGCCGGCAAGCGGCTCGACGACGGCCTGCCGGAGAGCCTCGAAGAAGTGATTGCTAGCTACGGACAGCGCTATTTCAAGCTCAAGGTGGCAGGTTCGCTTGATGCCGACATCGATCGTCTCGCCCGCGTCGCCGCGGTGCTCGACCGCATTCCGGAGCCTTATTTCACGACCCTGGACGGAAACGAGCAATTCGAGCATGTCGACGCCGTCATCGCGTTATGGCACCGCATCAACGCGGAGGAGCGGCTCGCGCGCCTGAAGGCATCGATCCTGTTCATCGAGCAGCCGATCGCCCGCGCGAAAGCGCTGGCGGAGCCGATACACAAGCTCACACGCGAGATTGCGGTCGAGATTGACGAGTCCGACGCCGATATCGGCGTTTTTCCGGAAGCACGGGCGCTCGGCTACCGCGGCATCTCGGCGAAGTCCTGCAAAGGTTTCTACCGCGCGCTGTTGAACCGAGCGCGCATCGCGCACTGGAACACGCAGGGGGGATCGCCCTCCTATTTCATGTCGTGCGAGGATCTCACCACGCAGGGAGGAATCGCAGTCCAGCAAGACCTCGCGCTGGCCACTCTGGTGGGCGCAACCCATGTGGAGCGCAACGGGCATCACTATGTGGACGGCATGGCGGGAGCGTCGGAACGCGAACAACTTCAGTTCCTGACCGCCCATCCTGAACTCTATCAGCGCACCGACGGCCGCGTCCGACTCGCTATCCGCTCTGGCGTGCTCGCGCTCGGCTCGCTCGCCCACACGGCGGGACTGGCGGTCGGCGTGATGCCGGAATGGGATGCGATGCAACCGATGCGGCTTTCCGATCGCGCCGGCGCGGAAACCGCTATACGTTAACCGCGAATCTCGGCCCTAGGCTTGCGCGCGATCACGCTCACCGCCGGTGCATCGACCGGTAGTAAGACCACTCGTTGACGACGCGTCCATCGGGGAGCCGGCACACGCCGTATTGGCCGCGGGAGCCTCTGCGAATCTCGCTCTTGCCGCCGCTCTGCGCGCAGAACACCGACGCCGGATTGGCCAGCGCCCAGGCGCTTTCCGGGCAGATGGCCAGCATTGCAACAAAGACGAGCCCGATCGACTGCCGCATTTCATTCTCCTGATGTGGCGCCCTTTGTCATTCTAGTGATATGGCGCGGCGACGCCAAACCTAACGCCGCAGGACGACCAGCGACGACGCCGGATAACGCTGCTCCCAGCCCGCCCGTTCCAGCTCGGGAACAACATCTTCGGTCCTCGGAAATCCGAGGCAAAGATATCCGATGAACTTCCAGGCCGCGGGAACATCGAGGATGGCCGCGACGGCAGCGGGGTCAAGGATCGAAACCCAGCCCATGCCGATGCCTTCGGCGCGCGCCGCGAGCCAGATCGTGTGCACGGCCGTGACGGCCGAATATTCGATCATCTCCGGCATGGTGTGGCGGCCGAGGCCGTGCCCCCGCGTGGTGGCAGGATCTGAAAACACCGCGAGATGGCCGGGCGCATCATCCAGGCCGGCGAGCTTGAGCCGGGCATAGCCGGCCGCGCGTTCTCCGCTCTGCTCCGCCAGCGCCTTGGCGTTGCACTTTTCGAAGTTCGCGCGAATCGCTGCACGGCACGCCGGTGTGTCGACGAGAACAAATCGCCATGGCTGGCTCAGCCCCACCGAAGGCGCAAGGCAGGCCAAACCGATGAGCCGCTCCAATGCTCCGGACGGGAGCGTGTCGCGCCGGAAGCGCCGGACATCGCGACGCCACGTCAGCAGCTCGCGCAAACGGCGGCGAAAGGCGTCGTCAAATTCCAACTGCCTGCCCGGATCTGTCGTGCTCTCGATCGGCGCTGTCATGCGTCGTCTCTCACGCCGTATTGATCTCGGATCGGCATCATCAGCGCAGCGACGCCGCCGCGACGAGCAGGATCGCGATCTCGCCCAACTGCTCGACGGCGCCGAGGACATCGCCGGTCTGGCCGCCGAACTGCCGGATGCAAAGCCATGCCAGCAGCGCAAGCGCGGCCGCCAGAAGCACGATAGCGCAAAAACCGGCCGCCGGACCCAGCGCGACGAACAGCGCGATCACGCCGAGCAGCACCGCCACGGCGATGCTCACGGGCAGCGGCCGCCCGACTCCGACCGAAAGGCCGTCGACGCGGGCAGGAGGAAGGAGCCCCATGAACAGCGGCATGCCGGCGCGGGCCGCCGTGTGGGCGGCGATGAGAACCGGCACGACAACCGCGGGCGCGGCAATGCTCGCGAGCGCGGCCGCGCGCAACAGGAGCGACATCGACAGCGCGCAGGCGCCGTACGTTCCGACCCTGCTGTCGCGCATGATCTCGAGCCTGCGCTCGCGCGTATGCCCGCCGAACGCGTCGGCCACGTCGGCGAGGCCATCTTCATGCAGGCACCCGGTCACGACCAGTGTCGCCGCGACCGTCAAACCAGCGGCCGGCAACGACGGCAGACCGGCCAGACCAGCGAGCCAATAGACCCCGGCCGCAATCAAACCCACGATCGCACCTGCGACGGGGAAGGCCCAGCCGGCACGTGCGATATCCGCGCCGATGACCGGTGCCGCGTTCGGGATTGGCAGCCGCGTACAGAACAGCAAAGCGACCCTTACGTCGGCCGCGAATTGGTTCAGCGACATGGCAGGAAGCATCGTCACCACGCGTCGTGATAAGGTGGCGCGACCTTAACAGCGGAACTGGAGACGCGCTTGCTTTTGATGTCCTGCCTATCGAGGAAGATCGCGGCGTGACGCCGGGGCCACCGATCGTCGACGGCATCGCGGCCGGCACGCGCGCCTTTGCCTCGTTCGACGATCTGCGGGCAGCATGTCTCGACTTGCCGCCAGGTGACTTCCAAGCCGCGGCGGTCGCGCTCGAGCGTCAGAGCGAGCTCACCAAGCCGCCCGGCAGCCTGGGACGGCTCGAAGACGTCGTCGGGTGGCTGGCGCAGTGGCAGGGACGTGGCATGCCGAGGCTCGATCATGTCGACGTGCTCGTGTTTGCGGGCAATCACGGCGTCACGGCGCAGGGCATATCCGCCTATCCCGCCGAGGTCACGACGCAGATGGTGGCGAACTTCGCCGCCGGCGGCGCCGCGATCAACCAGCTCGCGCGCACGGCAGGGGCCAGGCTGCAGGTGGTTCCGCTTGCGCTTGAACAACCCACGGCGGACTTCACGCAAGCGCCGGCGATGGACGAAGGCGCATTCCTGACGGCGGTCGACATCGGCTACCAGGCGGTCGCGGCGGAGACGGACCTCGTTTGTCTCGGGGAGATGGGAATCGGGAATACCACGGCGGCCGCGGCGGTCGCCGCGGCGCTGTTCGGCGGCGGCGGCGCGCGTTGGGCCGGCCGCGGCACGGGTGTCGACGACCTCGGTCTGGCACGAAAGCAGTCGGCGATCGACCGCGGGCTTGCTCGACACGCAGACCGCCTCCCCGACCCGCTGGCGATCGCGGCGGCGCTCGGCGGGCGCGAACTGGCCGCCATCATGGGCGCGGCACTGGCGGCGCGCCAACGCCGGATCCCGGCGCTGCTCGACGGCTTCGTCTGCACCGCGGCGGTCGCGCCGCTGGCGAAGCTGCGCCGCGATGCGCTCGATCATACCTTGGCGGCCCATGTCGCGGCCGAGGCGGCGCATCGGATGCTGTTGAGCGAGCTCGAGCTCGCACCGCTGCTCGATCTCGGCATGCGTCTCGGTGAGGGCTCGGGTGCCGCCTTGGCCGTGCCGGTGCTGCGCGCCGCGCTCGCCTGCCACACCGGCATGGCCACGTTCGCGCAGGCGGGCGTCGCCATCAAATCGCATTAGAACGCAGTTCGCGCGGCGGGTGGGCAAGCTCAGCCCTTGCGTGCGATCGCGTGGAAGAACGTGCCGCTGACGCATCCGCGCCTGCCGCCATCGCGGCCGATCGGTTGCCCTTGAGCATCCGCAAGCTCGGCCAAAGGTTCGTCGTGTCCGGCGGCCAGGACCGTCGCATAGTGAAACTCGTGCCCGCGAACGACGCTGCCGGCCGCTCCGATCGGATTGTCCGCGAGCAGGCGCGCCTCGCGGTATCCCAGATGCAGCTTGCGTCGGGCGAAGCTGGTCGAATGACCGAGCAGGCCCGTCATGGCATGGCGCACGCCATCCGCGTCCTCGATCCCTTCGCCAAGCACCATGTAGCCGCCGCACTCGCCGTGCACCGGCCTGCTCTCGGCGAAGTGCGCGAGCCCGCGCCGGAAGCGCTGCGCCGCCGCGAGCTGACCCGCATGCAGCTCCGGATAACCGCCGGGCAGCCAGCACACGTCGCATTCTTCCGGCGGAGCCTCGTCGGCGAGCGGGGAAAAGGCTGATATCTCGGCGCCCGCGCGCCGCCAGGAATCGAGCAGATGCGCATAGACGAATGTGAACGCCGCGTCCGCGGCGAGCGCGATACGCTGCCCCGGAGGCGGCAGTGCGGCCGCGCTGTTTGCTGCGCCAGCCTTCACCGGCGTCGCGAGCGCGGTGATGTCGTCGAGGTCGAGATGCTGTTCCGCCAGGTCGGCGAGCCGATCGAGGCGACGCGGCAGGTCGTCATGCTCACCGGCCTGGACAAGGCCGAGGTGCCGCTCGGGCAGGCAGATGGTGTCGTCGCGTGGCAGCGCGCCCATAACAGGTACGCCGAGCTCCGAGATCGCATCGGTCACCAGCAGGCGATGGCGCTCGCTCCCGATGCGGTTGAGCACGACGCCGCCGATACGGACTTCGGGATCGTGCGAACAGAACCCCCGCACCACCGCGGCCGCGGACTGCGCCTGCGCCGATACGTCGAGCACGAGCAGCACCGGGAATCCAAATCGGGCGGCGAGATCGGCCGCCGCACCTGTGCAGCCACGCTGACCGGGCACGCCGTCGAACAACCCCATGACACCTTCGATGACCAGCAGCTCGCAATGTCTGGCGGTCTCGGCAAGCAGCCAGTCGAGAAGCGAGGCCGGCATCGCCCAGGTATCGAGATTGAATCCACGCACGCCGGTAGCCGCGGCATGAAAGGCCGGATCGATGTAATCGGGGCCGGCCTTGGCGGCGCGCACGGCGACGCCCCGTCGTTTCAGCGCGGCGAGAAGCCCGAGCGTGACCGTGGTCTTGCCCGCTCCCGAGCGGGGAGCCGCGACGATGACGCCGCGCGCGGTCATCGCGCGCCCTCGCTCTCCGCCATGGCGAGGGCATCCAGCAGGTCTTGCCGGACATTCACGATATTTCCGACCACGATGATCGAGGGCGTGCCCAACTGGTGATGTTGCGCATCGGCTGCGACGCGCGCGAGCGTGGAGACGACGATGCGCTCGTCGGCCGTCGTCGCGGCGACGATGATCGCTGTCGCCGTGCCCGGCGGCAAGCCGCCACGCATCAGCTCGTCCGCGATCGCCGCGAGATTGCGCATCGCCATGTACAGCACGATCGGCTGGCCGGTTCGCGCCAGCGCCGCCCAGTCGACGCCGTCGTCGTCGGCCCCGTATCCGGCGGCCAGGATAATGGCGCGGTTGATCCCCCTGAACGTCGCCGGGATGCCCGCCGCAGTCAGGCCTGCCAGGCCCGCCGTCACGCCCGGGATCACCCGGTAAGGTATGCCCGCGGCCGCGAGCGCTAGCGCTTCCTCTCCGCCGCGGCCGAACACGCAGGGGTCGCCGCCCTTGAGCCGCAGGACGCGATGGCCGGCACGCGCAAGCTCGACCAGACGGTTCGAGATATCGTCCTGGTGGGTGGAGGGCCGCCCGCCGCGTTTGCCCGCGAATTCAAGCCGCGCTTGCGTCCCCGCGAGCGCCAGCACCCGGCGATCCACCAACGCGTCGTGAACGACGACGTCGGCCTGCGACAAGCCGGCGAGCGCATCGAGCGTCAGCAGGCCGGGATCTCCCGGCCCCGCTCCGGCAAGCCAGACATGACCCGGCGCGAGCACCGGGGCGTCGGGGCGCAGCGCGGCGGCTGCGCTTGGGTCGGTCATGGCACATTCCCGCGCAAGCTCACGGCCTCTCTTCTCCCCGAAAGCGGCGCCGATAGGACGGGTCGTATAGCGCGCTCTCGCGAAAGTCCTGCGCCGTCAATGCCGGACCAACCAGGATGACGGCAGTGCGCTCAATCGGCTCGGCCGCGAGCTTTCCCCTGATGTCGGCGAGCGTGCCGCGCACGATGCGCTCGTCCGGCCAGGTCGCGCGCGCCACCACGGCGACCGGGCAATCCTCGCCGTAGCGCGGTGTCAGTTCGGCGACCACCCGGTCGATGGCCTGAATCGCGAGGTGGAGAACGAGCGTCGCGCCGGTCGCCGCGAATGCCTCCAGGCGCTCGCCCGCCGGCATCGGCGACGCTCGCCCGGGCATGCGAGTCAGGACGACGCTCTGCGCGATCTCCGGCACGGTCAGCTCGCGGCCGAGCAGCGCCGCGGCGGCGGCAAAGGCTGGGACGCCCGGCGTCAGTGTATAAGGTATGGCGCGGCGCTCGAGCCTGCGGATCTGTTCGGCGACGGCGCTGAACACCGACAGATCGCCGGAATGAAGTCGCGCCACGTCGTGGCCGGCGCCATGCGCCGCAACATACTCGGCTTCGATCGCATCGAGCGTCATCGGCGCGGTGTCGATGACTTTCGCGCCAGCCGGGCAATAGGCCAGCAGTTCAGGCGGGACGATCGAGCCGGCATAGAGGCAGACCGGACAACGCCCGAGCAGATCGCGTCCCCGCACGGTGATGAGGTCCGCGGCGCCAGGACCCGCGCCGATGAAATGCACGGTCATGACCGTTCTCCGACCATGGCCAATGCGCAGGTCGCGGTCCTGGCCGCGATACGGGGCACGATCAGCCACGCCCGCGGACCAGCGGCCGCAAGCGCCGCGGCTTCGGCCACCGAAGGCACGCCTGTCATTTCAAGGACCCGTTCCGACCGGGTTTGCACGCGGGCGCCGGCGGCCTCCAGCTCGGCCCTTGGAACCAGCACCAGCGGAACGCCGAGCGCAGCCGCGGCCACGACGATGCCGCGCTCGCCGCGTTTGAGCTCGGGCGCCGCGATCAGGTCGAGCGCCGTCGCCGAGACGCCGGCGCGGGCGAGCGCATCGCCGATGACGGCGCCGATGTCGTCGGCGGAGGCGCCCTTGCGGCATCCGACACCCGCGACGATCATGGCTTGATCCAGGTCCATTGGGTCAACGGCACCGCGGCACGCCAGGCTTCCATCCGCCCGATCGGCTCCGCGCGCGCAATCGCGACCCGGATGAGCTCGCCGCCCACCCTTGCGCGCCGAGCCAGCAGCAGCGCTTCGGCTTCGAGCGTCACCGCGTTGACGACGAGACGGCCACCGGGCCGGAGCGCGTCCATGGCGGCGTCAAGGAGACCCGCATCGCTGGCGCCGCCGCCGACGAACACCGCATCCGGCCGGGCCAGCCCGTTGAAGGCCGCAGGCGCCCTGCCCTCGACGATCTCGAGCGTCGGCACGCCGAATGCCGCGGCGTTGCGGCGGACCCGCGCCGCCCGCTCGCCGCGCGCTTCGATCGCGACCGCGCGCATCGACGGATCGGACAGCATCCATTCGATCGCCACCGACCCCGCGCCCGCGCCCACATCCCAGAGCAATTCGCCCCGCCGCGGGGACAACGCCGACAATGTGATCGCGCGGATCTCGCGCTTGGTGATCTGGCCGTCGTGCTCGAACAGCTCGTCGGAAAGGCCGGCTGTGCGTGCGAGCACGCGCGCACCCGGCGCGGCCTCGACCTCGATCGCGACGGTGTTGAGCGCGCCGACGTCGCCGAGGTCGAAGCCGCCGGCCGTCGTCACGCGCAGACGTTCGCGCGGACCCCCCAGCGCTTCGAGCACGGTCATGCGCGAGGCGCCGAATCCGATCTCGGCAAGTAGCCGCGCGAGCGCGGCCGGCCCCGCGCCATCGGACGTCAGCGCGAGCACCCGTGCGCCGGGCTGGAGATGCGGACGCACGAGATCGAGCGGACGGCCATGGAGCGAGAGCTGGATCGTTTCCGGCAGCGCCCAGCCCAGGCGCGCGGCGGCAAGGCTGAAGGTCGAGGGCTGCGGCACCGCCACGGTTTCGCGCGGGTCGACGTGCCGCAACAGGACCGCACCGACGCCGTGAACGAACGGGTCGCCCGAGGCCAGGACGCATACCTGTCGGCCCCGATACGCCAGCACCTCCTCGACGGCTCGCTCAAACGGGCTGGGCCAGGGTCGCGCGGCGCCGCTGATCAGCGCTGCGGCGAGACCGAGATGGCGTTTGCCTCCGAACACGATCTCCGCGTCCTTGACCAGACCGCGCGCAACGCCGGTCAGTCCCTCGAGCCCGTCCTCGCCGATGCCGACGATGGACAACCAGCGGCGGGGTGCGGCAGGCTCGCGCGCAAGGGAGTCACCCGGCGACATGCGACGCATCCTCATCCTCGGCGGCACGACGGAGGCGCGACGGCTGGCGGAACGCCTTGTCCATCGCGCCGACCTGGCCGTCACGGTCTCGCTCGCAGGCAGCACCACCGCGCCGGCGAGACAAGCCGTGCCGGTGCGGACCGGCGGGTTCGGCGGCACCCAGGGGCTTGCCGACTATCTCGCGGCCGAACGCGTCCACGTCCTCATCGACGCCACCCACCCATACGCCGCCAACATCTCGTCGAACGCCGCCGAGGCGGCAGCGCTCGCGCGCGTGCCCCTGCTGGCGCTTCGCCGCCCGCCATGGGTCCCGCGTGCCGGCGACAACTGGACGGAGGTTGCCGATCCTGATGCGGCGGTGCAAGCGCTCGGCCCATCGCCGCGGCGGGTCTTTCTCGCGCTGGGCAGGAGCGAGATCGGAAGCTTCACACAAGCGCCGCAACACTCCTATCTGGTCCGCAGCGTCGAGCCGGTCGATCCGCCGCTCGCGGTGCCGCGCGCGGCCTATGTGACCGGTCGCGGGCCATTCACCGAAGCGGATGACCGCGGATTGCTGCGCACGCACGCGATCGAAATCGTCGTCGCCAAGAATAGTGGCGGAGCGGCCACCTACGGCAAGATGGCGGCGGCGCGTGCGCTCGGCCTCGCGGTGATCCTGCTGCGCCGTCCCGCCTTGCCGGAGACGCTGGCCGTCGAGACCGTGGATGACGCGGTGGCGTGGCTCGATCATGCCAGCGCACTCCCGATCGAACGGGGCGTGTAGACCAGCGGAGCCTGGCCTGGTCTAGGTACCACGCGCGTCTGCGCCGAACCGACAATGACAAGGGTCGCCATGTCCGCGCCTGCCGGATCCGCGGCTTCGAGCGTCGTGACCACGATGCTCTCGTCCGCTCGACCGACCGCGCGGCCGAATATGGTCGGCGTGGTCACGGGCAGGTGACCTCGCAATCGCTCGAAGGCGGTCGCAAGCTGCCATGGGCGGGACTGCGAGATCGGATTGTAGAGCGCGAGCACGAAGCCGGCCTGCGCCGCAGCGTCCAGTCGGCGCTCGATGACCGGCCAAGGCTTCAGGTTGTCGGAGAGCGACAGTGCGCAGAAATCGTGGCCCAGTGGGGCGCCGACCCGGGCAGCGACCGCGAGCATCGCGGTAACGCCCGGGACAATCGCTAATTCCAGCTCACGCCAGGCAGGGGGCCCCTGCTCGACCTGCTCGCAAACCGCCGACGCCATGGCGAACACGCCGGGGTCGCCGCCGGATACCAGCGCAACATTGGCACCCGCCGCCGCGGATTCGAGCGCGGCGCGTGCCCGCGCGCCTTCCTCGCGATTGTCGGAGGCATGGCGGCGCTGTCCAGCACGCGCAGGCGCGCGATCGAGATAAGGTCCGTAACCGAACAACGCGTCCGCGGCGTCCAGCGCGGTTTCGGCCTCCGGTGTCAGCCAACGGGCATCTCCGGGACCGAGCCCGACCACGGCCAGCCGGCCAGTCACGACCGCTCCTTCCAGCCCGGCACCAGCACGATCGCGAAATAAGGGGCGCAGTCATCCGGCTTGTCGGCAAGCGGGATTGCCTTCTCGCCGGCCATCGTACCGCGCTCGACATAGACGGCGCGGGTGAGCCGGCCGGTCCGCTCGAGGGCGCGCCGCACCTTGGGCAGATTGCGTCCGACCTTCATCACCACGGCCGCGTCCGCCTCCACGAGGCGCCGCTCCAGTTCGTCTTGCGCCAGCGTGGCGGGAAGCACCGTGAACACGTCGTCGCCTTGGGCGATGGGCGTGCCGACCGCCGACCAGCATCCCGACATCCCGCTCACGCCGGCAACGACCTCGGTGTGAAATCGCGGCGCCAAGCGCACATGCAGATGCATGTAAGAGCCGTAGAACAGCGGGTCGCCCTCGCAGACGACGGCGACCATGCGGCCGTCGTCGAGATGGGCGGCCACTTCGCGTGCGGCCGCGTCATAGAACGCGCCGATGATGTCGCAATACGCTGCTTCTGCCTTTGGCAGTTCGGTCGTCACCGGGAACGTCAGCGGGAGCTCGCGAATGCCGGGCCGCAGGTAGCGCTCGGCGATCGCCCGGGCGTTCCCGGTCGTGCCGGATTTGGCAAAATGTACGACGACGTCGGCTTCCTCCAGCACACGCACGGCTTTGAGCGTGATCAACTCGGGATCGCCGGGTCCCACGCCTACGCCGACGAGCTTGCCGGCGGCGCTCATGTTCCAGCCTTTGCCAGCGCGTTGACGGCGGCCGCAGTCATCGCGCTTCCGCCCATGCGTCCTCGCACGGTGAGGAAGGGTCCGCCGCGCAGATCGGCAGCGAGCGCGTCCTTGGACTCTGCGGCGCCGACGAAGCCCACCGGCATGCCGAGGACCGCCGCCGGCTTCGGGGCGCCGCCCGAAAGCATCTCGAGCAATCGAAACAGCGCGGTCGGCGCATTGCCGATTGCCACCACCGCACCGCCGAGGCGATCCCGCCACAGCTCCAGCGCAGCGGCGGATCGGGTGGTGCCGAGCTTTTCCGCGAGCCCGGGAACACGCGCATCGTGCAGCGTGCAGACGACGTCGTTGTGCGCCGGCAGCCGTGCGCGGGTGACACCGTGCGCAACCATCTCGGAGTCGCACAGGATGGGCGCGCCGCGCGCGAGCGCCTGCCGCGCAGCGCCCACGAGGCCTGCGCCGAACGCGATATGGCCGGCCACCTCGACGCAGCCACAGGCATGGATCATGCGCACGACAATGTCGGCTTCCTCGCTCGAAAAACGCGAGAGGTCGGCTTCCGCCCGGATGATGGCGAATGAACGCTCGTAAATCCGGGCGCCGTCACGGATATAGTCGAGCTGTTCAGGCACCCGTCGCCTCGCCGTGGATCAAGCGCACGATCTGCGCGCGATCGAGATGTGACAGCACCTCGGCGGCGCTTTCGTCGTCTACGCGCAATCGGCGCACCGTCTCCGCCAGACGCGAGAGCGCGCCCGGCAATGCCTCCGGCGTCAGCGTCGCAAGCGGACGGTCGCGGGCGGATCCGTTCACCACCACGCCGCAACGGCCATGGAGGCCGACAACCGTGACCGGTGCCGGACGCGTACAGGCGCAGCCCTTGGCACAGCCCGACACGTGCACCATCGGGACGTCGCGGCCGGCGATCGCGGCGCCGTCTGCGAGACCCGGCGCCAGCGTGCGCGCCGGAATTTCCGCCGCGGCACAGATCGGTGCGCCCGCGCAGGCGACGATCTGGCGGCGCGGGTCCTCCGAGTGCGCGATGA
>Ga0207688_10000424_pt1 | contig 19895 bp, 20 predicted proteins | sample KBSMiscanthusM4_FD_184296 | JGI IMG/M metagenome (GOLD analysis project Ga0207688, IMG submission 184296) | Miscanthus rhizosphere microbial communities from Kellogg Biological Station, Michigan, USA - M4 (SPAdes) (version 2) | ecosystem: Host-associated > Plants > Roots > Rhizosphere ...
TACCGTGGCCGATCTGTTTGTTTCACGCGCTGACCGGTCACCCCTGTCTGACCTGCGGTGCGACGAGATCGGCCGTGGCATTTTTTCATGCGCACTTTCTCGTGGCGTTCCAATGGAACCCGCTCGCCTTCCTTTTTTATTGTGCGTTGTCGATCTTCAACCTTTACGCGCTGGCCGTAATCGTCACGCGAGCGCCGCGGGTGCGAATAGCAGAACTAACCGCGAGCGAGCGAAAATTTATCCGCGGCGCCATCATCGCCCTATTCGCCTTGAACTGGATTTATCTGTTGATTGCTAATCCGAGCCTCTGAGTTCGACGTTGGGCGTTGGGCGTTCGATGTTCGATGCTCGGTCTAGCGTCGACTGACCCTCTAACTTAACACCCTGCTTTAGCTGGGTGTTTTAATGAAGCCTGAGGGAGCCCCGAACCGCTTCAGCTTTTTTGTCAGCGAACAAGTAAACCGCTAAAGCGGTTGTGGTGGTAGACCCGGTCATGCACCTCGCTGAAGCGAGGTGTTAATGAAATGGGAATATGGGATATATGAGGGCGACGCTAAACACGTACGCTCCCTCAGGGAGAGGATTGAAGTGAGGGCAGTTGAGCGCTTCGTCCCACCTCGTCTTCCGGCGCGCCGCGATGTTTCGCGATGAAATCGCTTGGATTCAGCCAGCCGTCGTTTTTTTCGCGGTAACCGGGACCAATAAATGGGGTAATGAATTCGCGCATTTCAAAATGGAGGTGCGCAAAATACTGACCGTTGGCCGTTCCAACGGTGGCGATTTGCTGGCCGCGCCGCACATCGTCCCCCGCATTCACCAGTATCTTATTGCAATGGCCGTAATATGATTCCACGTAGCGGCGCGCGCCGTTTTCCTCGATCGCATGCAAGACAATAATGACGTTGCCCCAGCCAGGTCCACCATCGCGCGCCAGCAAGACGCGGCCATCAGCAACGGCGTAAATTGGATCGCCTAGATCGGAATTTTCCCCGCCGATGCCGTTGAGATCGTCGCCGAGATGATGATTTCCGGTGAATCGTTGCGCGTTATAGGCCAGCGCACCGTGCTCGCTGCCGAGCGGAAAATCGAAGCGCTTAGCGAATGGAAGTGAGGCCAGTTCGAAAGGCGAAGGAATTTGAAATGCGGGATCGAGATGGGTTGGGCGGGTCAATTCCGGCCACAGACGCCAGGTCAACATGGCAAGGGCGGAGATGACAACAAGCGCGGTATAAAATGCGGTGCGCTTCATTCCCTTCAATCAAAGATCGTCATCCCGAGCGTAAGTCGAGGGATCCCGTTGAAGTTACCTTTAAGGTTCCGCGGCGGGATCCCTCGATTGCGCTCGGGATGACCGGTGCAAGAGCACGAGAGTAATCGGAAATTGGCAATCAGCATTCGCAAATCTATTTTCAGGCCATGCGGATACTCGTCACCGGAGGCGCCGGATTCATCGGGTCGCATCTTGTCGAAAAGTTACTCGAACTCGGTTGCGGCGTCGCGATTCTTGATGACTTCAACGATTTTTATGATCCGCAAATCAAGCGCGCCAACATTGCTGCAGTCAAAAATCACGCGCCGGTTTTTCAAATCGATTTGCGGAACAACAACGCCGTGCGCGATCTCCTTCATCGCGAGAAATTCGATGCCATCGTGCACCTGGCGGCACGAGCCGGGGTTCGTCCCTCTATCGCTCAGCCGCAACTTTATTATGACACCAACGTAACCGGCACCCTGCATTTGCTCGACGCGGCCCGGGCCGCCGGAATCGAGCGCCTCATTTTTGGGTCGAGTTCGTCCGTCTACGGAATCTGCAAAACGGTACCCTTTTCAGAAGATTTTCATCTTACCCAAACCATCAGTCCCTACGCGGCGACCAAAATCGCGGGCGAATTCCTTTGCTCCACTTTTTCGCACCTGTACCAAATGCACATGATCGCATTGCGTTTTTTCACCGTCTACGGGGCGCGGCAACGCCCCGATCTGGCGATCCATCAATTCACCCGCAAAATTCTGGCCAACGAACCGATCGACCAGTTCGGCGATGGCACGACGCGACGCGATTACACCCATATCGACGACATTATTCAGGGCGTGATCGCAGCATTAAAATACGACGGCGCGATGTGGGACATTTTTAATCTTGGCGAAAACGAGACGGTGCAATTGAAGGATTTGATCGAAGCGATCGAAGCGGCCGTTGGCAGAAAAGCGAAGATTAATCGGTTGCCGGAACAACCGGGCGACGTGCCGCTAACCTGCGCCGATATTTCCAAAGCCCGTCGGCTTCTCGGTTATAACCCGACGACAAACCTGCGTGATGGTTTGCCGAAGTTCGTGGAATGGTTTCGGGCCCAGCAACAATGACGCTGCCATTTGAGGAGCGCGCCTGTTTTGCCGCTGGCCAGGCCAAAACCGGCACAACCCTCCTCATCGCACTGCTCGATGGCCATCCGCAGCTTCTCGTTTTGCCGGAGGAAACAGCCTATTTTCCAACCGCCCTCAACAAGTACGGCAAACGCGGACGCCGGGCACAGTTTGATTATCTGACCAAGGAAGCGCTTTCCCGCGTCCTTTTCGGCGGACCACCGGAATGGGAAAAAATGGATTACGGCCATTTCCGGGTAGCGAAGTTCCGCGAGCGATTTGAAACGGCGGCGTTCGATCCAAAAAATTCGGCCAAAGATTTACTCGTCTTGATGATGGAGACGTACGCGGAGATGCTCCGCATTCCGCTCGATTCGATTGTGCGCTGGGTGGAAAAAACGCCGGCGAATCGCCGTTTTATTCCGCAGATTCTCGAGCGGTTTCCGCAGGCGAAACTTCTGATCACCATGCGCGATCCGCGCGCGATTCTGGCGGCGCAAATTGCCTTGGAAAAAACACGAAAAACCCGCGAGTTCTCCGTTTACTACTGCGTTTCCCACTGGTTGCAGGCCGCGCAGCTGGCCTTACGCGCGGAACGAAAAGAAATTTCTGGAATCGTCACCCGCTATGAGGATCTGGTCGCGGATCCAGTCCCGCCGATGCAACGCGTTTGCGACTTCCTCGAAATCACCTTTGATCGCGCTGTCGTATTGACCCCGACAAAAGCGGGCAAATTTTGGCCGGGAAATTCTGCGACCGAGCGTGAGTTCACTGAGGTGAGCGGGGAGCGCGCGGCCAGTTGGCAAAACGAATTATCGGCGGACGAAATTGGCTGGGTGGAATGGCATTGTCGCGAGTTGATGCCCCACTTTGGCTACGTTCCGCGCCTGTCGCACAGGAGACTGTTGCGCCATTGGGCACGCCCGATCCGGGAAGAGCGACCGAAGCAGTATTTCAAGTCGCGTTATTACTCGGTGCGCGACAAATTGTTTGGACCACGTAATAAGTAAGCGGCGCTTGCAATCGCCCTCGGGCCGTCGATAATGCAGGCGTTAACGGTGCCGGCAGACTTTGATCTTCCGCATCCGACGACTCAGAATTTGGAACTTATGATGCGAACGCTCGCATGTCCCCTGTTTCGTTGGCTGATTGTAGCGCGATGTCAATTAAGGCTGCACCGGCAATATGAGGCGGAGTTTCCGGCGGCGATTGCTCATCCACTAGAACGGATCTCGCGAAGTTCGCGCGCTGCTGGCCGTGCATCCCCTGATGCGCTCCGCCTGACCAATCATCAGAAATTCACTAAGGATAAACATGAAATCTTATACATCCGGGAAAAGTTCGCGCGGGCGCGGGCGTTCCCGCCGCCGAGGCGGCGATGGCCAGGGGCGTCGATACTCCGACGCCAAAGTGGTGCCACAGAAGAAAGGATTCTGGTCAAGAATCGCGGATTTTTTCGCGCCTCCCGACAAGGGCGCGGTCAAAACAGAACAACGCAACGGATCGCACTCGCGCTCACAAGCGCGCACGTCACGTAAGCCGGAACCGGTCGAAGTCACTTCGCCACGGCTTTATGTCGGCAATTTGTCGTTCGATGCCACGGAGAGCGATCTCTTTGATCTCTTCAACGGTGTCGGCCACGTGCAGAATGCGGAAGTCGTGAGCTATAAGCATAATCAACGCTCCAAGGGCTTCGCTTTTGTGCAAATGCAAACCGTGGACGAAGCGAAGCGAGCGGTGACCGAGCTGCATGACAAGGAATTCCTCGGCCGCAAGCTGGTCGTGAGCGGAGCGAAATCGAGCGAACATTCGCGGACCTAATTGTCGATTCGGATTGAACCGGGAGACGCGGCCCAAAGCCCGTCTCCCGATTTTTTTGCTGACGTTGCACTGTCGGCGCCAAATTTTGGGAAACGGGCAGCGCGTTTCCGTCCAGCGGGCTTTCGCAGTTGCTCTGCAATTCTATATGGTCTGGAAAATTGTAGGGCGGCTGTGTCAGCCGCCGGTCTAACGTAGATGGCGTCTCTCACAGAGACGCCCATACAATTTATTGCGTGAAGGATACTTTCTTCGTCGTTGGTCCAACGGCCGTCGGAAAAACGACGCTGGCAACCGAACTGGCGGAAAAATTCGATGCCGAGATTGTCAATGCCGACGCCTTTCAAGTTTATCGTGGCTTGGATGTTTTGACCGCCAAACCTGACGCGGAAGCACAGCGCCGTGTGCGCCATCATCTCCAGGGGCAAATCCCGTTATCTGAGACAATGTCGGCAGCAATATTTCGCGCCCTGGCATGCGGCGCCTTAGCCGATATTCATTTACGCAAGAAAAACGCGATCGTTGTCGGTGGAAGCGGACTTTATCTGAAGGGGATTACGCATGGGTTCGATCAAGTTCCGCCGCCTGATCCGAAGCTGCGCGACGAATTGTCCGCTTTACCGTTGAAAGAATTAGCGGAGCAGCTTCGAAAACTTAGTCCGGAATTGGCCGCCCGCACCGATTTACGAAACCCGCGACGCCTTGTTCGCGCGATCGAGATCGCGTCTGCCAGTATGGTTGTCCCGAAGGCAAGCATTCTAGCCGCGGACGTTGTCCGCGGGCGACGCTCGGCGACCGCGGCTACCGCTTGCGGCGTTCTCCTTCTGCGCGACCGCGCCGATCTCTACCAACGAATTAATGATAGAGTAAACGCGATGTTTCGCGCTGGTGTGGAAGAAGAAGTTCGCGTCCTGCCAGAAGTCGGACCGACCGCAGACCGCGCTCTGGGATTAGAAGAAATTCGTGCTTTGATCGCGGGTCAAATTTCACGTGAAGAATGCATCGCGAAGATCCAGCAAGCAACACGGCGCTACGCCAAGCGGCAGTTGACCTGGTTTCGTCATCAAACTAGTTTTGCGCCGCTGAATTTGACACCGTTTTCACATCGGGAAGCCGTCCGCGCGATTACGCAAATGTTTCGTCGCGCCCAGGAATGATCGAGACCAAACCGAAGAAGCAAGCGGAGCGCGCGCTGCTGATTGGGCTCGAGCGGGATGGCGTTTCCAAATGGGATCTGCGCGACTCCATGGAAGAATTGCGCGAGCTGGCCAACTCGGCCGGCGCAGAAGTGGTCGATACCGTGACCCAGAAGCTGCCGAAGCCGACTGCGCCATTTTACATCGGCAAAGGAAAAGCGGAGGCGATCAAAGAGTCGGTGCAAAGCCAGGGAGTAACGTCGGTAATTTTTAACGACGAACTTTCCCCGGCGCAGGGGCGTAATCTGGAAAATCTGTTGTCGCGCAAGGTCCTGGATCGTACCCAGCTCATTCTCGATATTTTCGCGCAACGGGCGCGGAGTCGCGAAGGCCGGTTGCAAATCGAACTGGCGCAGTTGCAGTATCTTTTGCCACGGCTAACGAGAATGTGGCATCACCTTTCGCGGCAGACCGGCGGAATTGGGACGCGGGGACCGGGCGAAACCCAATTGGAGGTCGATCGGCGGCGGGTCCAGGATCGGATCGCGCGGCTCGAGCGCGAGCTGGAAGGCGTGCGCAAAGTGCGCAGCGTGCAGCGGCAGGGCCGCAAGCGCCATCAATGGCCAGTCGCAGCTGTCGTTGGTTACACCAACGCCGGAAAATCCACGCTGTTGAACTTGATGACCGGAGCTGACGTCCTCGCAGTCGATAAACTTTTCGCCACTCTCGATCCTACGACGCGCAGTTTCACTCTGCCCAATAAACAGCGCGTTCTGCTTACCGATACCGTGGGATTTTTGCGCAACCTGCCGCATACCCTGATTGAATCCTTCAAAGCCACGCTGGAGGAAGTGAGCGAAGCCGATCTGCTCATTCACGTGGTTGATTTGAGTCATCCTCGGGTGGACGAGCAAATGGCAGCGGTTGATAGCGTCGTCAAAGAGCTCGATGCTTTCGGCAAACAGACGCTGATTGTTTTCAACAAGATCGATCTCCTGGAAAATCCGGACCTGGCCTCGACCTACTGCCGACGATTTCCCGGCAGTGTTGCGATTTCGGCGAAGAGCGGGCAAGGCATTGATCGATTTGTCGACGCCTTGCAATCGGCTCTCAGCGCCTGGCGGTTACGCTCGCATTTTCGGATACCGTTGAGCGAATCAAACTTGATCGCGGAACTTCATCGCGTCGGACACGTCCTCGAGCTGCGATATGATAATGACTGTGCAGTGATAACCGCGCACGTTCCGCCGCATCTCGAACAGAAACTAACGGGTTTCATCGCGAGATAGTGCACAGTCGAACGTGGTGGGTACCTTAACCGAGAGGCCTTTTTTGTGAATCGTTGGCTTCAGAAATGGGTTGCGCGTTTCGGGCTCGAATCGCGGCCGCGCTTGCGCCGATTTCTCATCGGCACGATTGGCTTCAGCGTTGTATTGATCGGGCTGGTGATGATTGTTTTGCCTGGACCCGCAATTATCATAGTCCCACTTGGTTTCGCTATTCTGGCCAGCGAATTCGCCTGGGCGCGCCGCGTTTGGCGGCGCGGCACCATTCTGGTTTCGCGCATCCGCGGCAAACCCGTTCCGCGGGATCCGGTAGAAACGCGATGACATGCCGCCGAATTGTTTGGCCCTGCAGCGGAACACAGACTTTTCAGTCTGTGCGCCCAGCGGAGTTTTACTCCGCTGATGTGATGGTGCCGCGCGCCCAGCGGGTTGGAAACCCGCTGGGCGCATAGGCAGGAATGCCTATGTTCCACCTGTCAGCAAACCGCAATGAAACGTATTCAGATGGGGTCTTCGAAGATTAAACCGTTGACTGCGCGCGAACGTGCCCTCGCTTTGGCACAACGCTTTCGGAAAATTTATCCCGACGCGCATTGCGAGCTCGATTTCGGGAATCCGTTGCAGCTTTTGATTGCAACCATTTTGAGCGCGCAATGTACCGATAAGCGGGTAAACATGGTTACGCCTGCGCTGTTCAAAAAATATCCCGACGCGCGGGCGTTCGCCAAGGCAAGGCCGGCAACGTTCGAAAGTGAAATTCGCTCGACCGGTTTTTTTCGAAGCAAAACCAAAAGTATCCTGGGTGCATGCCAGGCCATTGCCTCCAAGCACGCGGGGAAAGTTCCTGATTCGATGGAGGAATTGTGTGCTCTCCCCGGGGTTGGGCGAAAAACGGCGAATGTCGTACTCGGGAATGCTTTTGCGAAAAACGAAGGAATCGTGGTCGACACTCACGTTATTCGTTTGTCGCAGCGCTTTAAATTAACCAAAAACAGGGATGCAGAAAAAATCGAGCGCGATTTGATGAAAATTGTGCCGCAGCGCGATTGGACGCTGTGGAGTCACTGGCTCATCTGGCACGGGCGTCGCCGCTGTTTCGCGCGCAAGCCGGATTGCGCAAATTGTGAAGTGTTCGCGCTTTGCCCGAGCGGAAGGATTTTTCTGCGCAAAGGTGAAGCAAAGAAGGCGTAGCTCGTATGTGTTTTGCTGGGCGACTCGGAGTCGCTCCTCCCAGTTAGGGGTTCTCGCGTGTCTCTCACATCAACTGCGACATTGTAGGGCAACCGCTCCCGGTTGCCTTGATTAAGAACGGCAGGCGGGAGCGCCTGCCCTACAAAATTCTGAAAACCACCGCTTTTGCTGTAGCCCTGATCGCCGGCCGCGGCTTTCGACTTTAAATCTCTTCGGTTGGATCCATTGCGGGCTCGCGCTGCGCCGCTTTGCTGCGCACCCGGGTGAATTGCTCCTCGAGTTTCTTCAGCTCGTCATCCGATAATTTTTCCAAATCAACCAGCTGATTGCGCGCGCCCTGAACGGCGCGGATCAATTCATCAAGCTTTAGGTGGACCGCTTTGGCGTCGCGATTTTGGGTATTCTGAATGAGAAAAACCATGAGGAAAGTGACGATCGTAGTGCCAGTGTTAATGATGAGTTGCCAGGTATCAGAGAAATGAAAGGCCGGCCCCGTCAACCCCCACACCACAATGATGAAAATGGCACTAATAAACGCCCAGGGCGATCCCAGGACCTCGGAAGACTTGCGGGCAAAGTGACGAAAGCTATCCTGCGCCCGACAAAAAACATCCCGCTCCCGCGGTTTTTCGCTGTTATTCAATGGCATGGTTCCTCTTTTCATCGCAGCGGCAACCACGTTTGCGCGTCTTCCCAGCCGGCTGAGAGTGCGGCGAACATTGATTTTCACCGCTTCTAGGGAATAATTAGCGCGCTTCTCCACATGCAACACGTCACCGCTTTTTCGCGGCCACAAACCGTTCCGGCAGTTCCCGCCGCGCGATCTCGCCCGAACCTTTGGATCCTGAATAGTTGGCGCGACCTGATTCTTTACGTCGGCACGCCGCTCCTCATTCTGCCGGTGTTCGCGCTCGCGCAATCGCGTTGGAGCCCACAGGACATTTACCTTTTCGTCGCCGCCTTCGGCGCGATGGGGCATCACCTTCCGGGAATGATCCGGGCCTATGGCGACCGCGCCTTGTTTGAGCGCTTTCGCTGGCGTTTCATTTTGGCCCCTCTCTTTCTCCTCGTGACGTGTGTCGCATTTTACTGGTGGGACCTCAAAGGAATCATCCTGGTTGTTTTCTTTTGGGGCGTCTGGCATGGGATGATGCAGACCTACGGTTTTTGTCGCATTTACGATGCGAAAACCGGCTCGTTCGCTGGCCTCAATCGTCGGCTCGACTTCTGGCTTTGCGCAATCTGGTTTGCAACGGCGATCGTGTTGTCGCCAATGCGGATGACGGACACGTTGGACGCGTTCTATTCCAGCGGCGGGCCGTTCATTCAGCCGTGGATCTTGCACGCGGTGCAACGTGGCTTTGTTTTTCTCGCGCTCGCTGTCTCCATCTTGTTCGTGGCGAATTTTGTCTGGATGTCGACGCGGGCGAAGCGACCTAATCCGGTCAAACTCGTGCTGTTGATCACCAGCATCAGCTTCTGGTGGTACTGCAACAACCTCGTTTCAAACCTTCTCGTTGGGATCGCGTTGTTCGAAGTCTTTCACGACGTGCAGTACCTTTCTTTGGTCTGGATTTATAATCGCAACCGCGTCGAAAAAGACCAGAACATCGGCGGATTCATGCGCTTCATTTTCCGTCGCAGTGGTTCGCTTGTTGGACTTTATCTCGGCCTCATTTTTGCCTACGGCTCGCTCGCTTATTTCAATTCCCAATTACAAATTGAAACGATCAAGCGCGTGCTGACCGGGGTTGTTTCCGCTTCCACGCTCCTTCACTTTTATTATGACGGTTTCATCTGGAAAGTGCGGGAGAGTTCGACCCGGCAAGCACTGGGGCTGAGCGGCGGCACGGCCGAAGTTTCCCCGCACGGAATTTTTCACGGCTGGGTCTTGCACGGCGCGAAATGGGTGGCGGCATTTGTTGTCCCGCTCGGGGCATTATGGATTTGGCAAGTACATAGTTCGGTGCCGGCTTTGCAGCGCACGGCCTGGATAGTGCAAGATTTACCGGTAGGCGCGCGCCAGCATTACGAGTACGCCAAGAGCCTTTATCACGCCGGCCAGCTCGACGCGGCAGGCCACGAACTTGATGCCGCTCTAAAGTTCGATCCGAAACATGCGGGCGCGCGTTATGCCCTGGCTTTGCTGCGGCAAGATCAATCGAAATTTGACGCTGCTGCTGAACAATACGAAGCGGCGCTGCCACTGGATCCAAGAAACGCCGACTTGCATTACGACTACTCTTACACCTTGGAACGTTTGGGTCGTAGTGAGGAAGCAGCCAAGCAAATTGCAGCCGCGCTCGACGTTAATCCAAATTTCCCGCGGGCACTTTACCGGCGCAGCTTTTATTCGCGGGCGCAAGGAAAATTAGACGATGCAATCTCGGATTTGCGCAAGGCGGTAGAGAAGGAGCCTACTTTTATCGAAGCGCGCTTCGCGCTTGCCCAGGCTCTCCTGGCCCACGGTGATTTCGATGCAGCACGTTCCGAATTTGAGACCGTAGTCAGGCAAGCGCCGGGTCGCGCCGATGCCGTGAACGGGCTTGGAATAACCTTTCTGCGGCAAGGTCAGACTTCGCAGGCGATCTTGCGGTTCAATCAGGCGCTCGAACTCAAGCCGGACTTCGCTGAGGCAGCAGAAAATTTGCGCATCGCGCGCGCGAGCGAATCGCGTTTTCAATCGCGGCTCAAGCCGTGAACGCCCCGGCCAATGCGGCCGTTCACCTTAATCTCGACGCCGCCTGGCACGAGATTTCGCACGGCTTGCCCACCATTGATGCCACGAAGTGGGGACCGCGTCTCCGCTTCTCTACTTCGCCGACAATGGTCGAGCAATTTTATCGCGAGATCGAACCGCAACTCGCGAAATTTATCCTTTATGGCTCGGGCGACTTTCATCATTTGACCGGCTTGTGGCTTCGATCGACGCACGAACCGGTCACGCTCGTTTCCTTCGACAATCACCCCGATTGGGATGTCCGCCCGCCGCGCTGGTGTTGCGGCGGCTGGATTAATCGTGCGCTGGAGTTGCCGCACGTCCGGCAGGTCGCGATTTGGGGTTGCGGGAATTTCGAGTGTTGGTGGCCGCATCAGCTTTTCGGGAATCGCAAAGCGGAACGTACCGGCACGCTTATGGTGCACCCATGGGCGGATGATCGGCCGGCGCGGGCGCGGAAACGACGCGGAGCGATCTTGCGCGGAAATTGGCGGGAAAAATTTGAAAATTTCGCCCGTGGCCTGAATGATTCGAATATTTACGTGACCATCGATCTGGATTGTCTGACGCCGAATTTAGCCTGGACCAACTGGGAAAACGGGAAGTTTGATTTCGAGGATGTGCGGTGGGGACTGGCGACCTTACGGCAGCATGCGCGCGTCGTGGCCGGCGACATGTGCGGCGCGTACTCCGTGCCGACTTATGCGCGGCGGAAACAGCGATTCGTTTCGGAATTCGATCATCCGAAATTCGATTTTCCATCGCCCGATACCATTCGCGCGATCAATCGCCAGGCTTTCGAAGCGCTCTGGCCCGCACTAACTCAATGAGACGAGCACAACGCCCGCGCTAATCAACGCCGCGCCGATGAAAAGACGCGGCGTTAATTTTTCCCGCAAAATCGCCGCCGCCAGAAGGCTAATGATGACGACACTCAATCCCTGAAAGGGATAGAGATAACTGAGCTCAAAATGCTGGAGCAATCCGAGGGTAATAAAAAATGAAACGGTCATGGTCGAGAGACCGACGGCGAAATTTTTTTTGAACCGCGCGCTGCCAAGGTCGTCCTCCATCGCGTGCTTGAGGAAAAGTTGACCGAGAATGTAAAGAATCAGCGCGACCAAAATGAGGAGAGCGGAAACTGGTGTCACAAGTTTTCCTCCATTCGTGCTACCGGCTTGGCCACGATCAGAACACCGAGCAGGACAAGCGCGATTCCGCACCAGCGCTGGACCGAAATATGTTCGTTGAGAAAAAACCAGGAGGCCAACGGCACGAGCACGTGAACAACGTTCGAGAGCGGGTAGGCGATCGTTAACGGAATGAAGCGCAGGACATAAAGCCAGCTGATGAAACTCGCGATGACGAAAAGGATTCCGTACCAGACATCGGGCGAAGCCAGACCGGAAACGCCGGTCCAGTTCACTTCTTCCGGCAAGCGCGGCGCTTCCACCGCCCCGCGTTTAAGAAACACTTCCGAGGTGGTGACAAAGAGCACGCTCAGGACGAGCTGAAACCATGGGTTGAGCAAAAGTTTCTTTGTCTTTTGAATCATCGGAGAAGGTGACGCTGGCGCCGCAACACTGGATCGGTGCGCGCCGGTTCGAAAAGCAGGGCCAATACTTTGATCAATGGATTGAGCCAGGGCGAAATATGTTTCACGTAAACATCAACCGGCTGCAGTTGGAGGCGCAGTCGCAGCTTCGGGTCATAACTGAATGGCGCGCTGGCGTAGCATCGGAGCCCGTTGGCCAGCGCCCAGTTCAGCAGATCGCGAAACGTGACGTAATAAAGATTCAGCTCGTACGCGACCGTGTAATCCAGACCAATATCGTTATCGTACAGTGTTCCATTCCAGATTGTGCAAAAACTGAAGGCGACTGCGCGACAACCTTGTCGCCAAATGAAATAGCGGAATTTTCCCGGCGCGCATCGACCTGCTTCGAGAAAATATTCGCGGGTGAAAACCTCGAACCGAATCGCGCTGGTCTGAGCGACGGCGAGATAAAGCGGATAAATTTCATCAATGATCTGCTCCGCGTCGGTCCAGACCTCGAGCGCAAGCGGAGGCGAGGCATCATCAGCCGCGCGAAATTTTCGGCGTAAATTTTTTCGGGTCGCCCGGCTCAGTTGCATTGCCATGTATTCATCGAACGACGCGAAATTGAGCTCGAGAGTTAGCGGCGGAAAACCAGCGACACGCGCGTAACCCCAGCGGCTTAGACAGGAAAAGGCGCTGCGCATTTTCGTCGGAAAATCCTTGAATGCCACCAGGGAGATGCCCTGGCTCCGCGCATATTTTTCCAGCGACTCGGCCACCAGCGGAATTGCGACTTCGACAGGCTCAATCGCGCCGGTTTCCCCTTCACCCACGAGACAGCCGGCGAGGGCCATACGGCTTTGCCAAAGATGCGGCCAGATCGTGCGCAATTTGGCGACGAATCGCACAATGGCTTCGCTGGCGGAGACGGCCAGATCCTGCGTCGTAAGGACAAGCGGTTGTAACGCGACTGGTCGATTGGTTTGATCGAATACCGCGAGGTAACGATATTCGAAGGCCGAGCCCATCGTCTGCTCGATCAACTCGTAGTATTGGAAATCTTTTGGTGTGTTCGAAAAACCGCGCGCCCAAAATTCCATTGGGACATCGCGAGCATGCTCGAAGATATGCGCGCGACCGCCCGAGAGCTGTATTTCCGCGACGCGCTCTTTTGCATGCGCGCACGCAACCTGCACAATCATTCGTAAAGCTCGGCCGCGTTGGAGAATTTCGGCAGGACCGGATCGTGTCGCGTCGGCTCCAGCAATCTGACCACACGTCGAAAAATCGGATTCAACAGGGGCTGGGTATGCCTCACGTAAAGATCGAGCGGCGCGAGATTACAACCAAGATGCAGCTTCGGGTCGTAATTGAGGGGGCTGCTACAATAGAAGGTCAACCGATTCTCGATGGCCCACCGCAGAATGTCCCGCAGCGTGTAAAAATAAAGGTGGAGATCGAGCGCAACGGAATAGTCCAGGCCGAGATATTCGTCGTAGATCGTACCATCGTGCACCATGCAAATGCTGAAGGCGATGATGCGGCGACCGAGTCGCCAGATGAAAAAACGCGCGCGTTCCGGCATGAGCTGGCTGAGTTTCGAAAGATACTCCTTGGTTAACTTTTCGAACTTCATTGGCGAACGCTCATGCACCGCCAGATAAAGAGGATAGACCTCGTCCAAATGCGGGGTGATATCGCTAACGATTTCGAGCTCGATTTTAGCGGCGCGCTCGGTTTTGCGAAACTTCCGCCGCAAACTCTTGCGCGTGCCATAACTCAAATGCGCGAGGTAGTCGTCAAAATCGCGAAAGTTCAGCGCCAGTCGCGTCATCGGCATGCTCGGAACGCGGGTGAAACCGTTCCGTGAAAATCCGGCGAGAGTGTCGCGGTACTTCGAGGGAAAATCCTTCAAAACGACCAGTGACGCTTTGGCCGCGCGCGCGATTTGAGGCAGACACTCATGCAGCGCTTCGGCGATCCAGATTGGATCGGCCGGGGAGAGGGCGCCGAGGTGACCTTCACCGGCGGCGCAGCCGACCATCAGCACGCGCATGGTGAGAAATCGCGGAAATTTTTTACGAATAGAATCAACCAGCCGCCGTGGCCCGCCCGGAATTCCTTCCACCAGATTTTGCTGCACAAAAAAGAAAGGCTGGATGCCACGCATCCTTCCGGTCAGATCGCGCAGGATGAGGTACTGATATTCGAAATCATTGGCCAGTGTTTTCTCAATGATTTCGTAGAAGCGATGGTCTTTGCAGCAATCGTGAAAAGCGCTGGGCCAGTCTTCATATTGCTGAAGCTGGTCGGGCGAGACGACGGCAGCAGTGCCGTCTTTAAAAGAAAATGTCGCCATCTCTCACACGCCGTCCGCAATCGCGCGCTCCGGCGTCTTTTTCGACGCCGTCATTTCGACGCGCACAACCCCGTCTCGGAAATGGAGGTCGCGCTGCGGGCCTGGAATTTCGATGCCCGTTTCGCGCAACTTTTCCGCAATGGCGAAGTTCAAATCGCTCCGGAACCGGCGCGGCCGATAACTCATTTCCTTGCTCCACACCACCAATTCAAGGTTGATCGAGCTTTCGCCGAACGTCTCCAAAAATACCGTTGGCTCCGGCTGGGGCAGAACGTTTGAATTTTCTCGCGCCACTTCCACCAAGGCATTTCGTACTTTCTCCAGATCGCTGCCATAGGCGACACCAATCGGAATGCGAAAACGGACGCGCGGATCGCCATAAGTCCAGTTTGTCACCGGCGAATCGATAAATTTCGTGTTCGGCACGATCATGGTGATGTTGTCGTTAGTAAGAATAACCGTGCTGCGTGCACGAATTTGCTGCACCTGACCGGTGATACCGGCCACCTCGACCCGATCGCCGATCGTGATCGGGCGCTCGGCCAGAATGACCAGACCGCTAATGAAATTGCTGGCGATGTTTTGCAATCCGAAGCCAATGCCTACGCCGACCGCGCCGGCAAAAACGGCGAGGGTGCCGAGATGAATACCGGTGTTGTCCAGCACGATAAAAACGCCAGCGACCAGGACGATGTTGCTGACGATCTGCGAAATAGCGTATTGCAGCGAGCGATCCAGCCCACTGTTTACGAGCAAGGTGTTAAACAGGAATGATTTGGTGCGCGCCGATATCCAGAAAACCCCCAGAAGCAGGGCAACGAGCAGGAAAATCTGAACGAGAGTGAGAGAAATTCCGGGGAGCGGCCGATTCCACGCCAACGGAACACCCGCGGCATTGACGGCGGTGACGGTGAAAAAGATGAGCGTAGCGAGACTGAAAATCGTCGGGATAATCGACGCGAAATTTTTCCCGAGCTTGAGCCGGGTGAGCAAGCGCCGGAATTGTTCGCTTTGAAAAATCTTGGCCAGGGACAAGCCAACTCCGAAAAAGATAGCGAACGCAATCAGACCCTTGGCGGTGACATAGTTACCGCCGATCCGAAATAAGGGCTCGTCGAAGTATTGCACCCTCTACACTGTGATTCCAATTGCGCGGCGCAACCAAAAACGTGGGCGGCTGGAAGCGCCGGCTGCTGAGCCGCCGAGGTTTGCCTGCTGTTTAGCTGGGCGACTTGGAGGTCGCCTCACCCAGTCACCTATTCCTTCGGCTTCGCCCGCTCCTGGATGTATTTGATGACATCGCCGACGGTCTGCAATTTCTCGGCGTCTTCGTCGGGCACTTCCACCGAAAATTCCTCCTCGAACGCCATCACCAGCTCCACGATGTCGAGCGAGTCCGCCCCCAAATCCTCGATGAACGAAGCCTGTGGCGTTACCTGTTCCGGATTAACGCCCAGTTGTTCGACGATGATGTCCTTAACCTTCTCTTCGATTGATTTGTCGGCCATAAAATTCGGTTGTTCTGTCCGCCCGCGATAACGCGGGCTGAACAGGATGGCAAGTAAATCAATTCAAATTCTTGTCAATGATTTTCGAGCGGGGAGTGACCGCGGGCGAGGACTAAATCCGACGACGGAACACAGACTTGCAGTCTGTGCGCCCGGCGGAGTTACACTCCGCTGATCGCATGAGTAGATCGCGCGTTTTGTGCTGGCGATGCAGCGGGTTGCAAACCCGCTGGGCGCACAGGCCAAAGGCCTATGTTCCTATGCATTGTCATCCCGCAGGCGAGGGACCTCACCAATGAAATTATTGTCACACAAAAAAAATTTGTGTGACTCAATCTCCATATGAGGGGGTCCTTCACGCCGTTCAGGATGACAGCGGGTGGGGGTTAGCCCGTGGGGTTTGGATCGCCTTTGAAATATTCGAAGAAGGCTAGACGATCCATTTTGTCCCCCTGGTCAACCGTCATCGTTTCAACGCTTCAACGACTGTTACCCCTCCGGTTTACTTCTCGATCCGATGCGGTACATGAGAAATGTGCCATCATCCGGCGAGCCCATCGACTTGATCGACCTGAAATTTCTTCCCGCGTGGGTGAAGGAAGATTGGTCCGCGACCCGCCATGCCGGATTTGAAGGAGAAGAAGAACGGGCCCACTGGTCGCCCGAAGGCATGGAGCGGCGCCCTCGTCCGCCGCGTCACCGGCGTGACGACGAGAAGAATCACCGTCGGCGTGATCGAGGAGAACGAGACGAGCGCAAGCCGCTCGATCGCAAGGATCGGAAACGTTCCCGCGATTTTCCGGCGCGACGCGAAGCGCTGGCTCCCCCCGTGTTGCCGCAGCTCGACGTCCATTTTCTTCCGCAAGCAGCCGCCTTTGAAAACGTCGCCGCCCAGATTAAAACCGGCACCGCGGCGTATTCTGTTTATGCGTTGGCGCGTCTGTTTCTGCAGAAACCGGAGCGCTATCACGTCCGGGTAAAAACGAAGAACGCGAGCCCGCTTTTTCGTTTGGGCGAATCGAACGCCATCGCGACGAATCGAAACGGTCTCGAAAACTCCGCCTTTCGCGTGCTCCGGGATAATTTTTACACCACCACCGTTACTTTGAATGATCCGATCAAGGGCGATTTCAACAGCGTTGCACGGGAGAGGACGACCGGAACTTTGCTGGGACCAACCAATCATCACGGTTACCAGCCGCAGCTGCGCCGTCTTTACGAACAGCGTTTCAGCCGGCGCATGACCTTCACTGATTTTCAACGGCAAATCGAAATCGTGAGCGATCCCGCGTTGGTCGAGCAATGGAAGGAAGAAGCGCGCAAAGTAACGACATTCACCACGCGGCAGGAGGAGCCGCCCCAAACTTTCAATGCCGATACCGAAACGGAACGGCATTTTCGCGAGAAATATCTTCCAACGCTGATTTCGGAGACGGACGAGGCGGAGATCGACGGCGTTACCAGTCGCAAGTTATCGGATCGGGGGATTGCGCGCGTGATTGAAAACGCCTGGTCAGCGGAGGTCCGCTCACCCTCCAATATGATGCAGGAGCTGGCCGGCCGTTTCCGCGGGGCGGGTCTGCAAATTTTCCGGCATCGCAAAGGAATGCTTTTCGTCTCGCCCATTCGGTTGAAAGCGATCGATGAAACCGCGGTATCCGATTCAGTTCGTCAGATTTTAGAAACACTCAAAACTTCGCCGCGAATTAATCGCAAGGAACTCGCGGAAAAATTCATTAGACCGGATACTGAGGTGGCCGAAGCCGAGAAAACGAGACTGGCGCTCGCGTCCGATTTGCATTGGATGATTCGCGAGGGATATGTCATGGAATTCAATGACGGATCGCTTGATTTACCCAGGGCAAAGCCGCCAAAAAAGGAACCTAGCGAAGTCGGCACCGCTCTGCCGCCAGAGACGGCGGCAGCTACAACAGAGCCCGCGGCAACTCTAACGGATGCACCGACAACTGAGCAAAGCCTTGTAGCTGCCGCCGTCACTGGCGGCAGCACTGATGTTTCCGCCGTCATCCCGAGCCGCGAAGATAATGCCAGTCCGGCTCGGACCGAGGGACCTCGCGAGCGTCCGGATGTGGGTGACCAAATGTGAGGTCTCTCGCATGCGCTCGCGATGACAAAGAAAAACTATTCCCCGACGACTTTGAGTGACGGCTCGATGCCTTCCTGCCGGACGACCCGATTTTTCTCATCGAGCACTAGAATACGCGGCTGGTGTCTGGCTGCTTCCTCCGCCGAATAACTCCCGAAATTCATGATCGTAATGCGGTCGCCAATTTTCCCGAGATGCGCGGTCGCGCCGTTGAGTTCGATCAAACTTTTCTGCCGCTCGCCGTAAATCACGTAAGTCTCAAAGCGTTCGCCGTTGCTCAAGTTGCCAACGAGAATATTCTCGAATTCGCGCAGCTCAACCAGCTCAGCCAGATCCGACGAAACAGTGAGGCTGCCTTCGTAATGCAAACTCGCCCCCGTCACTGTGGCACGACGAAGCTTCGATTTCAGAAGCGTCAATTGCATTGCGCCTAACCTCCCGCCGCTTTCCCGAAGCCCTAACCCGCGACGACACCGGCCTTTTTTAACGCCCGATACGCGCCGTTCTTGTTGATCGTCTTGAGTCCTCGCGCCGTTACCCGGATGCGCACAAATTTTTTCAACTCCGGCACCCAGATCCGGTGTTCGTGCAGGTTCGGATGAAATTCGCGCCGCACATTTTTTGTGACGTGGCGACCAACGCCGCCTTTTTTCTTCGCCATACCACGGCGATGGATGGTGCTACCGCGCGTGACGCGGGACCCAGTGATGCTGCAAACTTTAGACATGGCGGAAGGTAGACGATTGACGCAATCGCTTGGATTATAAAAACGGGAGCGTAAGGTGCGTTGTCGGTTTGTTTTGGTCAAGCGATTCTTAGCGCACTGGCGACCGGCCTGTGGGGTGCACGACCCATCTTATCCGGCAGAGCGAACGCACTAGCGTTGTGGAGGGACATAGTTCTGCATGTCCCCGACGCACAGAAGTGCGTCCCTCCGCTATATCGGCGATCTATGACAGCCGGAGGCTCTAATCTTTTCAATAGAGTGAAATACTTTCAGAGTTGAACAGTAGGGCCGCACTATGGTCAAAGATTCTTCTACCAAGCACATACAATGAGAAACGGCAACCGCAAACTACGGATCGGAATCATCGGGGCGGGCGGGATCGTGAAGCGACGGCATCTGCCCGCATTCAAACGCCGGTCCGACGTGGAAATCGTCGCGATTTCAAATTCCACTTATGAAAGCGCAGAAAAGTTCTGCCAGGAAAATGTTCCAACCGCTGTCCCCATCGCTAACTGGCCCGACCTCGTCGCTTTGCCAGACATCGATATCGTCTGGATTGGAACGCCCCCCTATATGCATTCCGCCGTCACCGTTTCCGCGCTTGAAGCGGGCAAACATGTGTTTTGTCAGGCCCGAATGGCGAACGATCGCGCCGAAGCGGAAGAAATGCTGGCAGCTTCGCGCCGCTTTCCCAAGCAAGTGACCATGTTGTGCCCGCCGCCCTACGGTCTGCGCGGCGATCGTGTTGTGAAAAAATTGCTCGCGGAAAATTTTCTCGGACAACTGCACACCATTCGGCTGCAAAGTTTTAACGGGAATTATTTGAACCCGAACGCGCCGGCCCACTGGCGGCAACGCATCGAAATAAGCGGGCTCAATGTCATGACGCTTGGGATTTATGTCGAAGTGCTGCAACGCTGGTTCGGCGATATCGATAGATTGTTTGCGCGCGGAAAAATTCTGTATCCCGATCGCGAGGGCTACAACGTTATCATCCCCGACACGCTATCAGTGCTTTGCCACTTCGCGAACGGCGCGGAAGGCGTACTCGAATTTAGTGGTATCCACGCCCATGCCACCGGCGATCGCCTGGAAGTTTACGGCTCGGCTGGGACCTTGGTTTATGATTTCACTGCCGAT